>Ga0318501_10000486_pt1 | contig 9856 bp, 6 predicted proteins | sample GRESIP174b1f21_FD_203297 | JGI IMG/M metagenome (GOLD analysis project Ga0318501, IMG submission 203297) | Tropical soil microbial communities from Luquillo Experimental Forest, Puerto Rico - GRE.SIPMG.174b1f21 | ecosystem: Environmental > Terrestrial > Soil > Tropical forest > Bulk soil | place... | reverse complement strand
TTAGGAGGCCCACCCTATGCGGAGCGCACAGCTGAGTCACCATCGTGGTGCATTATGCCCATTCCCCGCGGGGACCGGGACTGCGAGCCTTGCGTTACACCTGCGAAGCCCCGGCAAGCATCGCTGCGTGCCGCATCAGCTTGGGAGTTCAATGGATTGTGACAGCACTCGGGGTGCCACGACCGTTGATGAGTCCCCGGAGTGGTGGCCGTACGCTCCGGAATTCCCGCACTGGCATGTCTGGCGCGGGGTCGCCGGACTGTTCTACGCGCGTCGTCCCAGGTCAAGCCCGCCCAAGGTGGTCCGAGGCCGCGACCTGACGACGCTTCGCGAGCGGATCATCGACGCTGAGGTCGTACACTAACCATTCGGCCGCGTGCCGTGGTTGGGGGGCTGTCCCTGTTTGCTCTGCCATAAATTGCCGCCAGACAGTAACCTCTGGCTGTGGCGCACGTCGGCAAGCTTCGGGAATCATGAGAGAGTTCCAAAGACGTTTGTAGCGTGCTAGAACCGAACACCTGATCATGAAGAGACTGCTGGACCCGGACTCGCTGCGCGCGCTGGCGCGGGGTTGTGCGGTGCTGGGCGCCGGCGGCGGAGGCGACCCTTACCTGGGCCTGCTCCAGGCGTTGCAGGCGACGGAGGACTACGGCCCGGTCCCCCTCGTGGACATCGACGAGCTGCCGGACGATTCGCTGGTCATGCCCTGCGGCGGCATCGGTGCCCCGACGGTCAGCATCGAGAAAATCGAGAATGGTGACGAGGGCGGCCGGCTCCGCGAGCACCTGGAGTTCGTGACCGGCGGCCAGGTCACCGCGCTGATGGCGGCGGAGATCGGCGGCTCAAACGGCCTGCTGCCGGTGGCCTGGGCGGCGCGCATGGGCCTGCCGCTGGTGGATGCCGACGGGATGGGCCGCGCGTTTCCCGAGGTACCTCAGGTCACCATGTACCTGGCGGGAATCCCGCCGAGCCCCGCGGTGATGACCGACGAGCGCGGCAACCTCGTGGTGTTCCGGGCGATCTCCGGCCATTGGATGGAACGCCTGGAGCGAGCTGCCGCGGTCGAGTTCGGCGGCGCTGCCTCCTCGACCGAGTTCTCCCTGAGCGCCGCCCAGGCGCGCACCGCGACCGTGCGGAACTCGGTGTCGCTGGCCATCAGCATCGGCGAGGCGGTGGCGCACGCGGAGGGCAGCCCGGTGGCCGCGCTGATCGCGGAGATCGGCGCATTCCGGCTGCTCAGCGGCAAGGTGTCGGACGTCGAGCGGCATACCACGAGCGGCTTCGTCCGGGGCAGCGTGGTGGTCGAAGGGCTCGGCGACGACGCCGGCCGGCTGCTCCGGCTGGAACTGCAGAACGAGAACCTCGTGGCCCTCGAGCGCGGCCGGGTTCTGGCGTCCGTGCCCGACCTGATCTCGGTGCTGGACAGCGAAACGGCGGATGCGATCGTGACGGAGCGGATTGCCTACGGGCAGCGGGTCACGGTGATCGCCTTCCCCTGCGACCCGGTCTGGCGGACCGGCCCGGGGATCGAGGTCGCCGGGCCCCGGGCCTTCGGTTACGAGTTCGACTACGTGCCGGTGGAGGAGCGTGCCGGTGCCCGCGCCTGACTGCCGCCTCGGCATCGACGTCGGCGGGACCAACACCGACGCGGTCATCATGGACGCGGCGGACCGGGTGATCGCCAAGGCCAAGGTGCCATGCACGCCCGACATCACCGGCGGCATCATGGCAGCCATCGACACCGTGCTGAAGGCGCCCGGGGTCGAGCCGCACCGGATCACCCACGTCATGCTGGGCACCACCCACGCAACGAACGCGGTGCTGGAACGCAGGAAGCTGCGGCGGGTGGCGGTGGTCAGGCTCGGCGGCCCCGCCACTCACAGCATCAGACCGATGTTCGAATGGCCGAAAGACCTGGCCGCGGCCGTGTCCGTGGGGGCCGAGATCGTCGACGGCGGCATCGAGTTCGACGGCCGGGACCTGTCCCCGCTGGACACCGACGCGCTCGCCCGGTTCCTCGGGCGGACCGGCGATTCCGCCCAGGGCGTCGTGATCACCAGCGTGTTCGCACCCGTCTCGGCCCGGCAGGAGTTGCAGGCCGCGGAGGTCGTCAAGCGCGAACTGGGCGATGTGCACATCTCGCTGAGCCACGAGATCGGCTCGCTCGGGCTGCTGGAACGGGAGAACGCGACGATACTGAACGGCGCGCTGGCCGGCGTGGCCAACGACGTGGCCGATGCCATGCGGCGCGCGCTGGCCGTGCACCACCTGCAATCGGCCACGTTCTTCGCGCAAAACGACGGCACGCTGATGGGCCTCGACCACGCGCTGCGGTACCCGGTGCTCACGATCGGCAGCGGGCCGGCCAACAGCGTACGCGGCGCCGCGTTCCTCACCAGCACCGCGGACTCGCTCGTGGTGGACGTCGGTGGTACCTCCACCGACGTGGGAGTGCTGGTCAACGGCTTCCCGCGGGAGTCCTCGCGGGGCGTGGAGATCGGCGGGGTGCGGACCAACTTCCGGATGCCGGACCTGGTCACGATCGCGCTCGGCGGCGGCACCGAGGTGTCCCGCAACCACAGCGGCGTCCAGATCGGCCCGCACAGCGTCGGCTACCTGCTGCAACGGGATGCGCTGGTGTTCGGCGGGAAGGTACCCACGCTGACCGACGGCGCGGTCGCCACGGGCCGTGCCTCGCTTGGCGACCCGCGCTTGGCAAGGAGCCACCGGGCGCTGCTCGCCGAGGCGGTGGCGCAGGCGGATGTGATGCTCTCCGACGCCATCGACCGGATGAAGACGGCGAAGGGCGACCGGGGACTGATCGCCGTGGGCGGCGGCTCCATCCTGGTCCCCGACCGGATCCCTGGGGTCAGCGAGGTGATCCGGCCCGAGCACTTCGACGCGGCCAACGCCGTCGGCGCCGCCATCGCGTCGGTGAGCGGCCAGGTGGACCGCATCTTCCAGCTGGGCCCCGGCGGACGGCAGACGGCGCTCGACCAGGCCTGCGAGGAGGCGCGCGAGCGCGCGATCACGGCGGGCGCGGACCCGCGCACCGTGGAGATCGTGGAGCGAGAGGAAATCCCGCTGGCCTACCTCACCAACCCGGCCATCCGGGTGCGCGCCAAGGCCGCCGGCGCGCTCGGCGGATTGCCGGAGCACCAACTCGAAGCTAACCTCTCCCGGCAGGCACGGCTGGCCGGGGCCACCGAGCAAGCAGAGTCACCGTAAGGACCACGGAGGCAACGATGAAGCCCCACCGCGCCTGGCCGATCGTGTCTGGCTGCGCAATCGCGCTACTGCTGGCCGCCTGCGGCGGGTCGTCGTCGTCAGCGACAGGTACTCACCAGGCCAGCCAGGTATTCACCTACGACGCCTACACGGGCGTGATGATCGACGGCTGGGACCCGGCGACGGAGTACTCCAACGGCATCATCGCGATGAGCAACATGTACGAGACGCTCACCCGCTACAACCCGATGACCCACAGCGTCGGCCCGCTGCTCGCCACCAGCTGGTCCAAGTCGGCGAACGGGCTGACCTGGACGTTCCAGCTCCGGCACGGCGTCTACTTCCACACCGGCCGGCTGATGAATGCGCAGGCCGCCAAGGCCGCGATCGAGCGCACGATCGCGCTTAACGGAGGCGCCGCCTACATCTGGGGCGCGGTCAAGAGCATCGGCACGTCCGGCCCGTACACCCTGGTCTTCCACCTCAAGTACCCCGCGCCGCTGGACCTGGAGTCGTCGGCGGACTACTCCGCCTACATCTACGACACCAAGGCACCCAACGGCCAGCCGCTGGCCAAGTGGCTGAACGCTGGCCACGACTCGGGCACCGGCCCGTACACGGTGCAGACCTGGAACAAGGGCCAGGAGTTCGAGGTCACCGAGACGGCATTCGGAAAGTACTGGGGCGGGTGGAGCGGCGCGCACTACAAGAAAGTGGTGTTCCGCGTGGTGTCGTCGGACACGACGGCGGCGCAGCTGCTGCGGACCGGGCAGGTCACCTTCGTCGAGCAGATGAACCCCTCGCTGTGGAAATCGCTGAAGGGAACGCCGGGAGTCAGGCTGGTGAACACACCCTCCTGGCAGAACCTGCTCGGCCAGCTCAACGCCAAGGCGCTCAGCCTCCCGGTGCGGCAGGCGATCTCCTACGCCATCGACTACAAGGGCATCATCGCAGCGCTCCAGGGAGCGGGCGTCGCGTCCAGCGGAATCGTCCCCGCCGGGCTGCTCGGCCACTTCAGCAACCTGCCGAACTACAGCTACGACCCGGCGAAGGCAGCGCAGTTGCTGGCGGGGGCCGGGTACGGGCCGGGCAAGAAGCCACTGAACCTGACGCTCACCTACACCCAGGGCGACACCAACGAGCAGGTCGTCGCGACGCTGATCAAGTCGAGCCTGGCCAAGCTGAACGTCAACGTGACCGTGCAGTCGCTGGCCTGGCCAACCCAGTGGGCCCGGGGTAAGTCGGCGAGCGCCGCCCAGCATCAGGACATCTTCATGGAGTACTGGTGGCCGGACTACGCCGACCCGTACTCCTGGTTCGTGAACCTGCTGCAGACCGAGAAGCAGCCGTTCTTCAACCTGTCCTACTACTCCAACGCGGCCCTGGACTCGCAGATAAACCGGGTGGAGTCGCTCGTCGCGACCAACCGCGCGGCGGGGGTGAACCTCTACCACACCATGCAGGTCGAAATCCTGCACCAGGCGCCGATCGCGTTCCTGTACAACGACAACTACCAGTACGCGATGTCGACTGGCTTCACGGGACTCCAGGTCAACCCGGCCTACCCGAACGTGGTCTTCGCCTATGCCCTGAAGCCGACCGGCGCTTGATCGTCTACGCCGCCCGCCGGATCGCGCTGGCGGTGCTGGTCGTCGCGGGCGTCATCGTGCTGACGTTCGTAATCGCCCGGGTCGTTCCCGGTGACCCGGCGGCGACGTGGGCTGGCCCGCACGCGTCGGCGGCGCAGATCGCGGCGGCGCGGCGGTTCCTCGGGCTGGACCGGCCGGCGCCGGTCCAGCTGCTCGCGTACTTCCGCGGCATAGTCACCGGGAACTGGGGGCTGTCGGTCCACACTCACGGGCCGGTCCTGTCCGATATCGGCACCGCCGCCCCCGCCACGCTGGAACTGGTGCTGACCGCGCTGCTCATCGCCGTAGCGGTCGGCGTGCCGCTCGGGCTGGTGGCGGCGCGCTGGCCGGACGGGCTGCTGGACCACAGCATCCGGGCCGGCTCGATCCTCGCGGTTTCGATGCCGATCTTCTGGATGGCGTTGGTCTTCCAGCTTGTCTTCTCGCAGCGGCTGCACGTGCTGCCCGTCGCCGGAGAGTTCTCCCCTAGCCTGCTGTTCTCCCACCCACTGGCCCGGCACACCGGATTCGACGTGATCGACGCGCTGATCACCGGAAACTGGGCGATGCTCGGCAGCACGCTCAGCCATCTGGTGCTGCCCGCCATCATCGTCGCCGCCTACCCCACCGGGCTCATCGCCCGCATGGTCCGGGCCCAGGTACTCGACACCATCGGCGAGACCCACGTGCAAATGACCCGGGCGCTTGGCTTCCGGGAGCGGACCGTGTATGGCCGGTTCGCGATGAAGCTCGCGTGGAACCCGGTATCCGCGGCGCTGGCCCTGGTCTTCGGCTACTCCCTGGTCAACACGTTCCTGGTCGAGGCCATCTTCGACTGGCCGGGCCTCGGCAGCTACGCGGCAGCGTCCATCTCGACCCTCGATACGCCCGCCATTCTGGGCGTGACGTTGTTCGTCGCCCTGGCGTACGTGGTCGCAAACCTGATCGTGGACATCGTCCAAGCCGCCATAGACCCAAGGATCATGCTGCGATGATCGAGGCGCCGGCACCCTTCCCCGCCGAGGCCCCCAAGATCCCTCGCGGCGCGGCGCTGCGCCGCGGGCTGCGGGCGAACCCACTCCTGGTCGTGGGAGCGGTCGCGTCCACCTGCATCGTCATCGTGGCCCTGCTCGCCCCGCTGCTCGCGCCGTTTCCCGGTGACGCTGGCACGGCCACGAACCCGTTTGCCGTGCTCCACCCGCCGTCGGCACAGCACTGGTTCGGCACCGACAACGTCGGCCGCGACATCCTCTCCCGGGTGCTCTACGGCGCCCGGATATCCCCGCTGATCGCCCTCATCGTGCTGCTGATCGCGGGCGCCATCGGCATCCCGCTCGGGCTGGCGGCCGGCTACTTCGGCGGCTGGCTCGATGAAGTGATCATGCGCATAACCGACATCTTCCTCGCGTTCCCGCCGCTGCTGCTCGCGCTGGCGTTCGCCGCTGTGCTGCCGGCCACCCTGACCACCGTGATCATCGCGATCGCCATCAGCTGGTGGCCTTGGTACGTGAGGCTGATCCGCGGCCAGGCCGCCTCGGTCACCGGGCGTCCTTACATCGAGGCCTGCCGGGCGCTGGGCATCCCCCGGCGGCGGATCCTCTTGCGGCACGTCCTGCCCAACTCCATCACACCGCTGATCGTGCAGATGTCCCTGGACGTCGGCGGGGTGATCCTGACCGCGTCCGCGCTGTCGTTTCTTGGCCTCGGCCCTCAGGACCCCATACCCGACTGGGGACTGATGGTGTCCGAAGGGCAGGCCTACTTCCCCACCGCCTGGTGGGCGGTGACGTTCCCGGGTATTGCGATCCTGCTGACCGCGTTCGCCTTCAACCTGCTCGGCGACGGCCTGCGCGACCTGCTCGACCCGAAACGGACTTTCCTTTGACCGGTCAGACCATCCGCCTGGCAGTGGATATTGGCGGGACTTTCACCGATCTGGTAGCCCAGGACGTGGCGACGGGCCACGTGGTGCGCGCGAAGGCTGATACGACTCAGGGCGGGCTGGAGCGGGGGGTCGTGGCGGCGGTGGCGCAATCCGGTGTGGCCGCCGCTAGGGTCGTCGCCTTCATTCACGGCACGACCGCGGTGATCAACGCGGTGACCGAGCGTACGGGGGCTGTGACGGCCCTGGTGACCACTAGGGGATTCCGGGACGTGCTGGAGATCGGCCGGGCCAACCGGCCCGATCTCTACAACCTCGCCTACCGCAAGCCGGTCCCGTTCGTTCCCCGTCACTTGCGCCTGGAGGTCCGTGAGCGGATGACCTACCGGGGGGAGGTGGCCGAGCCGGTAAGCGACGAGGATCTCGCTGAGGTCGCCGACCACCTGGCGGACGCGAAGGTACAGGCGGTCGCGATCTGCTTCTTGCACGCCTGGGCCAACCCGGTGCATGAGCAGCGGGCCGCGGCGGTCTTGACCGGCCGGCTCCCCGGTATCGCGGTGCTCACCTCACACCAGGTCAGCAGCCAGTGGCGGGAGTACGAGCGGACGAGCACCACTGTCCTGTCGGCGTATGTGCAGCCCGCCACGTCCTCTTATCTTGGCGCGCTGCGGGATTCGCTGCTTACCACCGGGATCCGCGCCCCGATGTATGTGATGGGGTCGAACGGAGGGGTGTCGTCGTTCGAGCGGGCGGCCAGTGCGCCCATTGCCATGCTGGAGTCGGGGCCGGTCGCTGGGGTGACCGCCGCCGCCAGGCTGGGCACACTGCTCGGCGCCCGGCATATCCTCACCCTGGACATCGGCGGAACCACCGCCAAGACCGCCGCGATCCGGGATGGTCAGGTGCGGGTGAACACCCTGCACCACATCGGCAAGACTCCGACCTTCGCTGGATACCCGGTGCAGGCGCCGACTGTCGAGATAGTGGAGATCGGCGCCGGCGGCGGCTCGCTGGCATGGGTTGACGCGGCAGGAGGCCTGCATCTGGGCCCGCAGAGCGCCGGGGCCGACCCAGGGCCCGCGTGCTATGCGCGCGGCGGGACCGAGCCAACGTTGACGGACGCCAACCTGGTCGCCGGGCGGCTCGATCCGGACTACTTCCTCGGCGGAGCGATGAAGCTGAGTCATGAGGCCGCGTTCCGGGCGCTGGCTGCCCTTGGCACGCGTCTCGGCCTGGACGCGCAAGCCACCGCGCGCGGGGTGCTGCGGTATGCAATCGCGCAGATGAGCCACGCCCTCCGGCTCGTCACGCTGCGGCGCGGACATGACCCCAGGGACTTCGCCTTCATCGCCTATGGCGGCGCAGGCCCGCTGCACGCCGCCCTGCTGGCGCGCGAGCTTGGCATCTCCCGGACGATCATCCCGCCCGGGCCCGGTCACTTCTCTGCCTTCGGGATGCTCGAAGGCGAGACGCGCGGCGAGGCCGTCCGCACCGTTGTGGGGCCGCTCACGGCGACCGGCCTGGCCCAAGGATTCGCGCCCGTCGAACGCGCCGCCCTGGCCGACCTGGGCCCCTACGCGCAAGGAGCGGCAATGGCCAGGTACGCCGAGCTTCGCTACCAGGGCCAGGAGCACACCCTGGAGGTCCCGGTCAGCGATCCCGGGGCAACCGAGGAGCTGCGCCGGGCCTTTGAGCGCCGCTGCCTGGAGGCGTATTCCTTCCGGCTGGATGCGCCGCTGGAAGTCGTGGCGCTTCGAGTCACCGCGACGGCCCCGCTGAGCCCGGCTATCTCCTGGACCGACGACGCCCGGAGTGACAGCAAGCCGCCGTCGCCATCGCGGCTCGTCGACTTTGACCTCCATGGCGGCGTGACGGAGACGGTCGTGCTCAGCCGGGCTGACCTGAGCGGTACGGGCTGGGTCAGCGGGCCGGTCGTGATCGAGGAGCCCGCGGCAACCACTCTGGTCCTGCCCGGCCAGGCGGTCCGCCGCGACGACCTGGGCAATCTCGTCATCGAGGAGCGAGCGTGAGCACCGACCGCTTTACGCTGGACGTGTTGCGCGAAGGCTTCGCCGCGATCGCCGACGAGATGTTCGTGTCGCTGCAACGCACCTCGCAAAGCCCGATCATCTACGAGGTCCTCGATTTCGGCGTCGGCATCGCCGATGCTCGGGGAGAGCTTGTCTGCCAGGGCAATGGGATCGCCGGGTTCCTTGGGCCGCTCGGCGATGTGATCAGGGAAACCATCGCCCGGGTCCCGGGCCTGCAGCCTGGCGATGTGATCATCGCCAACGATCCCTACTCCGGCGGCGGCACCCACCTGTCCGACGTGGCTCTCGTCCGGCCCATCTACTGGGAGGACGACCTTATTGGCTTTGCGGCCGCCAAAGGACACTGGACGGAGGTAGGCGGAAAGGACCCGGGGTCATGGACGGCGGACTCGGCCGACGTCTACGCCGAGGGCCTGCAGTTGCCGTTCGTGCACGCCTACCGGGCGGGCGCCGGCGTGCCGGAGGTTCGCGCGATCCTGGCCGCCAACAGCCGACTACCCGAAATGACCCTGGGCGACCTAGCGGCTCAGGCGGCCTGCCTGGAGGTGGCCGAGCGACGGCTGCACGAAATGTGCGCCAGGTACGGTGCCAAGACCGTCGTCGAGGCAATGGGCGTGATCTTGGACCGGAGCGAGCAGCTGGCCCGGCTCGCGCTGGCCGATATACCGCACGGCACCTTCACCGCCTCGGATTTCACCGACGAGGACGGCCTCGGCAATGGCCCATTCCCCGTCCAGGTCCACGTGCAGATCACCGGCACCGAGGTCGTCTGCGACTTCACCGGCAGCCACCCGCAGGTCCCCGGGCCGATCAATTGCACCTGGAGCGGCCTGGTCTCCGGGGTGCGCACCGTGTTCAAGGCCATCACCGATCCGGCTGAGCCGGCCACCGATGGCTGGTTCCGCCCGCTGAAGATCATCTGTCCCGCTGGAACGATCTTCAATGCGCAGCGCCCCGCGCCCGTCGCTGCCTACTTCGAATCCACCGAGATGGCATCCGACCTGGTCTGGCACGCGCTGGCGCCGGCGTTCCCGCAGCGTCTCACCGCGGGAAGCTTTGTCTCAGTC
>Ga0318501_10000471_pt1 | contig 9922 bp, 12 predicted proteins | sample GRESIP174b1f21_FD_203297 | JGI IMG/M metagenome (GOLD analysis project Ga0318501, IMG submission 203297) | Tropical soil microbial communities from Luquillo Experimental Forest, Puerto Rico - GRE.SIPMG.174b1f21 | ecosystem: Environmental > Terrestrial > Soil > Tropical forest > Bulk soil... | reverse complement strand
ATCGGCTGATGGTCGAAATCGATCCGCGGCTCGCGGCGGAGGCCGCGAGGGACGCCCTCCAGAGTGGCTTCGCTGTCGGTTATCTGGCGCCCTCTTCACGAGTTGACGACGGCCTTTGGACGAAGCGCATAGAACCGCGACCCTCGGTCAGCGCGCATTGATCTAGCTCAAAGCGGTTCGACGTTCGCGCAGCAGAACTAACCGACCGGCGAAGGGCGCTTCTTTATGCTGGGATCGATCGACACGCTGCGGCAAATTCAAGGAGACGGACTGAGCTGGTTAGGATTGGGACCAACCGAGTGCCGTTATCGGATTGTCGCGAGCGGCGCGCGGCGGCGGCTTCGCGCCTATGCCGGAGCCAACACCGGACTGCCTTTGCTCATTGTCGCGGCGCCGATCAAGCGGCCCTATATCTGGGATCTGGCCGACTGCGTGAGCGTTGTGCGTCATTGCCTGCAAAATCGTCTCGGCCTCTACCTTCTCGAGTGGATGCCGCCGCCGTTGCACGGCGGTACGGACGCGGGCCTGGCGGATTATTCGCAGTCGATCGGCGAGGCGGTCGCGGCAACGGCCCGAGGCGCGGGCGCTAAGGTACCTTTTAATGGGCCATTCGCTCGGCGGGACGCTCGCGGTGATCCTCGCAGCGTTGGACCCGCCGCGCATCCGGGGGCTCGTGCTGTTGTCGACGCCGCTGTGCTTTGCGCCCGGCAGCTGCCGGTTTCGAGATCGGCTTGTCGCGATGACGCCCGCGAACCTATCCACAATCGACGTCCTGCCCGGCTCGCTGTTGTCTTTCCTCGCCGTCGTGGCGGCTCCGGAGACCTTTTTGTGGTCGCGGCTCGTCGATATTGTCCTCAGCACCGGAGATCCGCGAGCATTGATGGTCCACGCCCGGGTCGAGCGCTGGGCGCTGGATGAATTTCCCCTTCCCGGAAGATTGGTTCACGAGATCCTCGAATGGCCTTACCACGAAAACCGGCTCTGCGCCGGAACCCTGCGCATCGGTGACCAGCTTCTCGGACCTGCGGCGCTGCGGCTGCCGGTGCTGGCGGTCGCCAACACCGCCGACGCCGTCGCGCCGCGGCAATCGATTGCACCCTTTATCGACGCAATGCCGACAGGATTTGGCGAGCTTGACGAATATCCCGGCGAGACCAGCGTCGGCCTGCAGCACCTCGCGCTCCTCGTCGGCCGAGAGGCGCATAGGGCAGTATGGCCCCGCATTTTTTCCTGGCTCCACGCGCATGGCTGAAATGCGAAGATTCGAAGTTCGGCGCACGCCCTTCCATAACATCATCGCGATCTCGCGGACGAGTCGCCGCCATCCGGGCGGGCTCGCGCTCCGCTTTGCCCGCGTCGAGCGTTATCGCCCGGACAAGCTGCCTGCGGGGGGGAGGCCGAGACGATCGACGCCGCCCGCGACCTAGATCAGCGCCGTCAGGCCGCCGAGCTCCGGCGACGGTTCCGGGCACGACTTGGCCATTCCCGCTCGAATAGCTGACCGCAGGCGGCGCCGAAGCAGATCTCCCGTGTAGTCGCCAGTGAACGGGCGCCCTGGTTCGGTTCGCTCCTCGGGACCGGGAGCCAGACCGACAATCAACAGTTCTGCCTGATCATCAGCAAATGGCGGAACCGGCGCGTTGAACCACCCCGGATGAGCGCGCCGCCGGTTCTCCCGGAACGCAGCGAGGCACGGCCGGAGCGGGAAGTCCCGCAACGGCGCCACCGGAAAGCGGGCAGCTTCGCAACGCTCAAGGCCTTCATGGTCATCGATGACTAGCTGTGATCGTCCGCTGACGGACCAGAGGCGTAGCGACCAAAGGCGCAGCTGTAAAGGCGGCTAGTCCCTGGCGTCGCGTTCCAATCGCTCCGCGATTTCCACGAGCCTAATTGCGAGCTGGGCCAGTACCTCCTTGTCGTCAGGATCGCCCAGGCGCTCGGCGACTCGCCGGGCATTCCCCGCCTCTTCACGGAGCGCTTTTGCTATATCGAGAGACATTTCGTGCTGCCTCATAATAAGCAGTGCGTGTAGGACCGACGGTTCAGCACCGAAGCGCCGTTTGTACGTTGATCTACATCAAGGATGCCCGCGAGCGCCGGACTATTTTGCGAGGTGTTCGGCACACCGTGCCTGCGAGCGGCTCGGCGTGTCAACTAACACACCGGTGGGAGAGCCCCAATGCAGACTTATGCTATGCTGACACGGCTGGAGCCCGACGGCTTGCAGTCGCCGACAGCGGTCGAAGACCTCGAGCGCAAAGTTATGGAGCGCATCCGCGTCGCCTGTCCGACGGCTCACTGGATCAGCAGCTACGCGATATGCGGGCCTTATGATTATCTCGACCTGTTCCGGGTGGAGACGCCCGACGACGCCACCAAGATCTCTGCGATCGTGCGCAGCTACGGTCATGCCCATACCGAACTGTGGCCGCTGACCGAATGGTCGCATTTCAAGAGCGTTGTTCACGAGCTCGGTCTCCTGCGGGCTTGAACAGCCTGAATCGGCGGCGACAGGGCCGCTTACCAGTCGTGCGCGAGGGGTCCCAGTGGACTCCTGGGGTGCGATGTGGGATCCGTCCTTCCCGCTCAGACGGCTCCGCGCGACGGGTGCGGCGGCGGCTCGATTGGGCTTTGCACCGGACGTTTTCGTCTTGACGGCCCCTAGCCAGGGCGATCAAGCAATCGGCACATTTCGCGCAAGCGGCCTTGGTTGACCTGGATCAATGTGGGCAGCGCCCGGAAAAGTTAACGTAGTTTGAGGGTCTCAGGAGCCGCAACCCTGGGACCGCCTTTACTTGCCTAGGACAGGAGATCATACAGTGCCGCACAAACAAGTACTGTTCCGATCGGCCGCCCGTGAGAAGATTTTGCGCGGCGCGACCCAGCTGTGCGACGCGGTTCGCGTCACCTTGGGCCCGAAGTCGAAATCAGTGCTCATTCAGAAGAGCTGGGGATCGCCCGTCGTCTGTAATGATGGTGTGACGATTGCAAAAGAGTTCGATCTCAAAGACCCGGAAGAAAATCTCGGCGCTCAGATGTTGCGCCAGGCCGCGGAGAAGACCGGCGACGCGGTCGGCGACGGTACGAGCACGTCTACCATCCTGGCACAGACGATGTTTGCAGACGGCGTGCGCAACGTCGTCGCCGGCGCCAGTGCGATCGATCTGAAGCGCGGGCTCGATCGTGCCTCAAAGGTTGCGATCGGCACCCTGCGCGACATGTCCAGTGAGGTCCGCACCCGTAAAGAGAAGGCCCAGGTGGCGACGATCTCGGCGCACAACGATACGGGGATCGGCGAACTCGTCGCCGATGCGATGGAGAAGGTGGGCGGCGAAGGTGTGATCACGGCCGAAGAGTCGAAGACCACCGAAACAACGCTGGAAGTGGTCGAGGGTATGCAGTTCGACCGCGGCTATATCTCGCCCTATTTCATCACCAATCCCGAAAAGATGGTCGCTGAGCTCGAAGATCCGTACATCCTGATATTCGACAAGAAACTGGCGAGCTTACAGCCAATGCTTCCGCTGTTGGAAGCAATCTTGCGGTCCAGTCGGCCGCTGGTGATCGTCGCGGAAGATGTAGAGGGCGAGGTGTTGGCGACGCTGGTCGTGAACAAACTGCGCGGCGGCCTCAAGGCCGTGGCGGTGAAGGCGCCGGGATTTGGCGACCGCCGCAAGGCGATGCTGGAAGACCTTGCGGTCCTCACAGGCGGGCAAGTCATCAGCGAAGAAGTCGGTATCAAGCTCGACAACGCAACCGTCGATCTGCTCGGGACCGCGAAGCGAGTGGTTGTCACTAACGAGAACACGACGGTCGTCGGTGGCGCGGGCAACAAGGCTGACATCGACGGAAGGTGCAACCAGATCCGCAAGCAAATCGAGGATACGACCTCTGATTATGATCGCGAGAAGTTGCAGGAGCGGTTAGCCAAGCTCTCCGGCGGCGTCGCGGTGATCCGTGTCGGTGCACCCTCCGAGGCAGAGATGAAGTCGCGCAAGGAAGCACTGGATGACGCGATTAGCGCCACCAAGGCAGCGGTCGCCGAAGGTATCGTACCCGGCGGCGGCCTGGCATTGATCCGTTGCATCGGCGCCGTCGCCAAGGAAGAGACCAAGTGCGAAGGCGACGAGCGCACCGGCATACAGGTGCTAAAGCGCGCCCTCGAGTCGCCCGCGCGCCAGATCGCCGAAAACTCCGCCGTCGATGGCGGCGTCGTGGTCGCGCGTATGCTCGACGGGGAAGGGAATTACGGCTTCGATGCCGCACGGAATGAGTATGTCGACCTGGTAGAAGCGGGGATCATCGATCCGACAAAGGTGGTCCGTGTTGCGCTGGAAAATGCGGTTTCGGTCGCAAGCGTGCTCCTGCTGACCGAAGCGACGATGACGGAAATCCCCGAGGTCAAGAAGGAGCGCTCCTTGGAGCCGGAGATGGCTATGTAGAGCGCGGCGAATTTTTATGCCTTCTCAGCCAGCTGCGCGAAACCGCTGAGCGTGGTAGCGGGAATTTGCGCAACGGGCCGGTAATCCAGCGATCTCGAAGGCGCAGCTGCGCACCGCTGAACAACTGAAAGGAGAAGCCGACCGCGCCGATCGTATATCAGATAACCCCTGCCGCCTCGAGCTTCTCCTCTTCCGCAGCACCACGGTCCTCAGCTGCGATCTCAGCTTCTGCGCACAGCCAATGTGCTAGATCTTTTCCGTCGGGGCGGCCCTCTTGCTCCCAGATGGCGTAGGCTCGCTCACGGATTCGATGCTCTTGCCAATAAGGCATCTCATTCCCTCAAGGCTAGTAGTTACGGCTCATTGGTAACCAACGTTGAAGTTCTATTTCTTTAAAAGTGCCGCCAACCCTCGCGGGCGAACATCAAGCGTCGGTCATCGACATCGGCCACCGTCACGCGTTTCTCTGTCCCAGCCGTTGGTGCCGCCATATATCCGATCCCTGTGATTGCAATACCGAGCGAGTCCGACAGCTCAGCGAGTTCGTCGACCGCCGCTTTGGGAGCGGTGAAGAGGATTTCATAATCGTCGCCGCCCGTGAGAGCGGTTGCCAGCAAGTCCTCCTGCCCGGTTTCGATCGCTGCGCGAGCCGCAAGAGAGAGTGGCACGCGCGGTGCTTCTACGATCGCGCTCAGATCCGAGACCTCGCAAATATGGCTCAAATCGGCGATCAAGCCGTCCGAGACATCAATCGCCGCAGTCGCCAGTCCGATTAATCGGGGACCAAGCACGACCCGCGGCAATGGCAGGCGGTAGCGCTCGATGAGGGATTTAGCCGATGCTGCGGCGAGTTCCGGGAGCCTGCCACATAGCACCTCGAGACCCAACGCCGCATCGCCGATGGTGCCGGTGACGAAGATCGCGTCGCCAGGGCGCGCACCGCCACGGCGGATGATCCGGCCCGCTGGAACCTCGCCGAACGCCATGATCGCAACGCTCACCGGACCCGGAGTCGAGTCGGTGTCGCCGCCGATCAGGTGCACACCGTATTCATGCTGGTCCTGGGCAAGGCCCTGTGCGAAGCCCGCTATCCACGCTTCGCCGATCGCATCCGGCAACATGAGATCGAGCATATAGGTGCGCGCGACGGCGCCCTTGGCGGCGAGATCGGAAAGATTGACGCGCAGTGCCTTCCGCGCAACGAGATCAGGTGGGTCGCTGGGCAGAAAATGGACGCCCCCGACAATCGCATCGGTTTTCGCAACAAGCTCATTTCCCGCCGCCGGGGCAATGACTGCGGCGTCGTCGAGCAGCCCGTATGCGCCCGGGAAGCCCCTCGCCAGCGGGGCGAAATACCGGGCGATGAGCTCAAACTCGCCGGGCAGGCCGGAGCCTCGGTTCATAGCGGGCTCGCGCCTGTTTAGGCCGGACGGCGCGTGACGGCTTCGACGACCTCGCCGGTCAGCTCATGGGGGGCATGCAGGCTGATATCGCCCAGCGATAGCATCCCGACCATCCGCTTCTGGCGGTTCAAGACCGGCAAGCGGTGGATCTGCTTCTGCTCCATCAGACGCGCCGCCTCACTGACATCCTGCTCTTCGAAGCAATAGGTCACGCCCTTGGACATCGCCTCGGCGACCATCGTCCTGGCGGGATCAGCGCCCTCGGCAACCGCGCGGCACGCGATGTCGCGGTCGGTGATCATGCCAATCAGCCGGTCTTCCTTGCCGACCGGAAGGCAGCCCATGTCAAGCTCCCGCATCTTCTTCGCCGCGTCCAGCAGCGACAGATCGGGACCCACCCATGTCACGTTTTTCGACATAATCTCCTTGACCGTCACCTTCTTCGGCTCGCTCACCCACAGCTGGCGGAGTTCCTCGGGCAGGGTGAGCAGGACCTTGTCCGTTTCGCCCGGGCTCAGATGCTTGGCGAGCACGCCTAAGACGATCCGCGTGACCCGCCGCGCGTCGCGCAGCTCGTGGTGGTCCTTCAGCTCGGCGCTGACGAGATCAAAGAATTCCTGCTGGTGACGGACCCGGGTCGGTTCTCTGAAGGGATCCCATCCCTCGTAATAGAGCCCGCGGATCAACATCGGCAGCTGCGCGCCGAGTTGCGCCGCATGTTCGCGCGGTAGACGGTCGCGCAATGTATGCAGGGTCGCGCGCAGCGCCGCGAGGGCCGATCGCTGGTTCGGAAAGCCCAAGCTGTCAGTTATGTCCTTCAGCCATTCGTGAGTTTTCTGGATCGTGCTGTCGAGCACCGGAACGTCGCTCATCACCGCCCTCCTGCAAAGGAGATCAACCTCATCAGGGTGCAGGGCCGGCGTCCTTGATCCACATCAATGGGCTGGTATGTTTAACCAGCGCTTAGAGGAGGCATGAACGGCGCGAGGATACGCGACCCAATAACTATCGACGGCGCCCATGGTGAGGGCGGCGGTCAGATCCTGCGCACGGCGCTGAGCTTGTCTGCGATCACCGGCCGCCTTCGTATCGAGCGTATCCGTGCACTTCGCCGCAACCCGGGCCTTGCCGTCCAGCATCTGACGGCGGTGCGGGCCGCCGCCGCGCTCTGCGCCGCGCAGGTCAGCGGCGACACGCTCGGCTCGAGCTGTCTCGATTTTGCGCCGCAAGCACCGGTCGCGGCCGGAAATTACGTCTTTGATGTGAGCCTTGCGCGCGAAGGAGGCAGCGCAGGCGCCGTCATGCTGGTGCTGCAGACGGTGTCGCTGCCGCTCGCATTCTCCGGAGGGGACAGCGGGATCGTACTTCATGGCGGCACGCACATGGCATTGAGCCCACCCTTCGACTACGTGCGCGATGTGTGGCTGCAGGTGCTTTCGCCGCTGGGGGTCGAGGCCTCTGTCGAGCTCGCCATTTGGGGTTGGTATCCGGTCGGCAAAGGCGAGGTGCGTGCGCGAATCCGCGGCTACCGGGCGATGCTCAAGCCGCTGGAACTCGAGCAGCGCGGATCATTGGTGCGAATTTTCGGGCGTGCGGTCGCGGCGGACTTGCCGGCGCATATCTCGCAGCGCATGGCGGACCGCGCCCGAAACCTGTTGGCCGTGCTCGGGGCCGATCTGCAAATCGAACCCTTGCGCGTGCGTGCCGCTTGCCCCGGCGCCGGCCTGTTTCTCACGGCAGAATATGCCAATTTGAACTGCGGCTTCAGCGCCCTCGGCGAGGTGGGCAAACCCTCGGAGCAAGTCGCCGATGAGGCGGTGGGCGCGCTCCTCGATCATCACGCCTCGGGCGGCGCTCGACCGGCATCTGGGCGATCAGATCCTGCTGCCGCTGTGCTTTGCAAGTGGTCTCTCGCATTTCTCGGTCGCAGAGATTACCCGCCATCTGGAAACCAATGCCTGGGTCATTGAGCGTTTCGGCGTCGCCCGCGTCGAGTGCGAGCGTGAATCTTCCGGCGTGGGACACGTGACGGTCACGCCGACCCGGTAGTCGGCGGCCGATGTTCGTGGCGCAATCGGATCAGCCCGGATTCGATCCTGACGAAGGTGAGCGACTTGCGTTTGTATTGCGCAAGGTCGATGCCGAGGCCTGCAGCCACCGCCGCAACCACCGGCAATGGCTCGGGGTCCGCCTTTGGCCAGAACGGCCTCAGTTCCCGCAAGAAGATGTTGGCAGTGACCGGACCGACGCCGTAAAAGGCGAGCAGGCGCCAGCTCGAGATCGTGCGCGTCGCGTGACGCCTCGTGCACCTGCCAGACACTGCCGTCATATTCGTCGACCAGCTTCTGGCAGTCTCGCAGGATCTGGTCTGATTTGCTGAAGTCATAACGCACATAGCCGCCTTCGCGCATGATCGGGTTGACGAGAAAGTCCCAGCCGGCGGCGAGAATATCGCGCGGTGCCGTCAGCCGATGGCGGCAGAAAGCCTCAAAGGTATGGCGAGCGATGGTCTCGCTGATATGGCCGCCAAATAAGAGACTGGCGAGAAACCAGCGGAAATACTGCTGGTCGTCATTGGTCGAAAGGTCGATGCCCAGCTCTTCGGAATAGAGCCGGCTGTCTTTCAGCTGGGCAAGATCGGGCATCGCCGGTTCTCTAATCTTAAGTACGCAGCTCAGAGCAGGACATAATCCGCCTTGTGCTCGTAGATAGCGCCATCCGCATTTGGACGGCTTTCAATGAGACTGAAGCAGCTAACCGGAAAGGGGGCACGAAAATAAGCATTTTCACTGAGAAACGCTCTGAGGCTGCGGCGTCGCTGCAGCTGCGCCAGTTTGACGTGTGGGACATAGGGCCTGGTCTCTGCCGCTAGTCCGATCTGCTGGAGACAGTCCTCTATCCTGACTTGCAAGCATGTCAGCGCCGGGTTGTTCTCGACGCCGACCCACAGAGTATGTCCGCCGAAATGACCCACACCCGCGAGCGACAGCATACAAGCGGACTCCTCGATCCGCAGCAAGACGGCGGCGATATTGGCGGCCGTCGGATCGTCGACCATCCCGATAAACCGCAGCGTTAGATGGAATTTGCAGGGCTGTACCCACTTGGCGCCCGGCACCCCCGCACAGAGCTTGGTGAGAGCGAGCTTCAGCTCTTGCGGGAAGTCGACGCCGACGAAGAGGCGCGGCACGGCCGGCTCAACGGCGGCGGATTTGCGGTCTTCGCACCGGTGTCGGCGCCGGCACCCCCTCCACCTTTTGTCGGAAGGTGATGCGCCCCTTTGACAGATCGTAAGGCGTCATCTCGACAGTGACGCGATCGCCGGCGAGCACCCGGATGTGGGCCTTTTTCATTCGGCCCGAGGTGTGGGCCATGGTCTCGTGCCCCTTGTCGAGCCTGACGCGATATCGGCCGTCAGGAAGGACATCGAGGACGCTCCCCTCAAACTGGATCAGTTCTTCCTTGTCCATGCTAGTCACTCTCGAGTCCGGCCGGGCGGGCTATTTATCGCCGCTTCCCGGCGTCGAGGACTTTGATCCAGGTTAATCCGCGGACGGCATCGCACCTGCCTTACCCGCTGCCCCGGACACGCTCTCCGGGCCACTTACGTATGGCAAGCGCAGGCTTTCGGCTTAGACGCGGTCCCCGAAGCCAAAAGAGCAGAGACGGGGCCGTTACGCCTTGATGCTTTGTAATTCGCGATGACTTTACGCAGCAAATCAGCGCGCTCTGTCAAATCACTAAGCGTCTGCGCTGTCACCTCACCTTCTTTGACAACTAGGGTGGCGTAGAACGCACCATAGCCGAAATCTATTTCATACGTTTCGCCGATCCTTCGAGTGGCCCGCACCGCAAATCCCTCGTCAACGATAGCAGACAGGATGCGGGGATCTACGAATGACACATCAACAGACTTTGCATTGGACATTGATTCAAGATCAACCTCGAGAGGCTGCTCCCCAGAGCTCCAGATTCGAACCCAGAGAGAGCGAAGAAACCGGTGAGCTCGCACGCACGCTTTTTGGGCCGGCCGCGTTAGTTTCAGCCGGCAATGCTGACGGCCACCGCCTCTAGCCC
>Ga0318501_10000454_pt1 | contig 10042 bp, 7 predicted proteins | sample GRESIP174b1f21_FD_203297 | JGI IMG/M metagenome (GOLD analysis project Ga0318501, IMG submission 203297) | Tropical soil microbial communities from Luquillo Experimental Forest, Puerto Rico - GRE.SIPMG.174b1f21 | ecosystem: Environmental > Terrestrial > Soil > Tropical forest > Bulk soil... | reverse complement strand
ACATCGACGCGTACACCTACCCTGGGCAGGACGTGGCGGCAGCCGCAGCGGCCGATGTGGCGTTCGTCAAGGGCCTGCACGGAAACGCGGTGTCCATCTCGTTCCCGTTCTTCATGGCGGGCCCGCGGTCGTCCCAGGTGTCCCGGCGCCGCACGACACCCAGCCCACAGCAGCTTGCCATAATCATCTCCGCTGCCCGCCGCGCTGGCCTGTACGTGTCAGTGCGCCCACTGCTGGACGAGGGCAGCCTGGGCCGGTCCCGCACTGGCTGGATGCCCGCCCGGCCGCATCTGTGGTTTCGCTCGTACACCGGCTTCCTGCGCCCCTACGCCCGAGCTGCTGCCCGTGCCGGTGCCAATGAGTTCATCGTGGGTTCTGAGTTCGTCAAGTTCGGCTCTGCACCAGAGTGGGCCGGGCTGGACACCGCGATCCACCACCTGTTCCCCGGCACCCTGGCCTGTGCTAACAACTGGTCCCGCGTGCCGGTCACGCTCACCGGTAACTGCGGCCCTGTCACCGAGAGCGTGGACGCCTACCCACCCGGCCATCGCCCGTTGCTGGCATCGTGGATGACGTATGATGCCACGCTGGCACCAGGCACGGTGCTGACTGAGGTCGACATCGCTGCCGCTCCCGGCGCCTTTGCGGCGCCCTATCAGTACTCCTGGCCAGGGCAGCCGCTGACTTCCTCCGTGCAGGCCCGGTGGTTTACCGCTGCTTGCCGTGCTGCCGTTGCCTCGCACCTGGGCGGTATCTATTTCTGGTCAATCGGCCTGTCCGCCCACCCCGCTGTCGGGCCAACCCCTGTCAACCCGCTTAGCTGGGCTGGTGCTGCTGGTGCCCCGGCCATTGCCCGCTGCTTTAAGGCGGCCCAGTGACTGCTGTTCTCACGCGGCCCGCTGAGCACTCAGCACCGGCGCGGCGTATTCCCTGGGAGCGCCTGTGGTGGCTGCCACTGCCAGTGATCCTGGCTGCCCAGGCCGTGCTCTCGGCACGTATCATGCTGAGTTTCAGCCAGGCTGGCCCTGATGAAGCCCGGTATATCTGGGCTGGCCACCAGCTGTTCTATGAGCTTTGGCACGGCGGCGGCAGCCCTTACTTTGAGACGTACTTCTCAGGTGCTCCCGTGGTCTACTCGCCTGTCGCCGCGGTTGCTGATCACTTTGGCGGGATCGCCGCTGTCCGGTTGGCGAATCTCTGCTTCATGCTGGGCGCGACGCTGCTGCTGTTCATTGTCACCCGCAGGCTGTTCGGCTATGTGGCAGCCCTGGCTGCTATGACCCTGTTCGCTGGCCTGGGACTGGCTCATGATATTGGCGTCTACGGCAATTACGACAGCCTCGCCCTGCTCCTCATGGCCTGTGCCGTCTACTGCGCCGTCCGATCCAGCGAGAACAGGTGGCTGCTGCTGGTCCCGCTGGCGCTGCTGGCCGCCAATGCGGCCAAGTACATGACTCTGCTTTTTGACCCCGTGATCATCGGGATGGCCGCGCTCCAGGCGGCGGGCTGGCGGAACGCCATGCGGCGGGCCATCGCCTTGGCGGCCAGCACGGTAGCGCTGCTGGGCGTCGTGGCAGCTCTGGGCGGCGGTGCGTACGTGCAGGGCATTCTCTACACGACGGTGAACCGGCATAGCCGTGATGTGGCGTTCACGGGCAGATTCCCGACGAGCCACATCATCCTGCACGAGTCTTGGGCGTGGATCGGCATCATTCTCGCCCTAGCCCTGCTGGCAGTCGTGCTGGCGCTGATCCAGCGTGTCCCGGCTCAGCGGGTGGCCCTGCTCGGGCTCCTGTTTCTAGCAGGAGTGCTGGTCACCCTGGAAGCCCTGCACCTGCATTCGGATGAGTCCATGCACCAGCACGACACGTTCAGCGCGTGGCTTGCTGCCATACCTGCTGGCTATGCAGTCGCGGCAGCGATCAGCTATCTGAAGTTCAGCCGGGTACTGGCGGCGGTGGCAGTGCTCGCCTGCCTGGCTGCCGCTGTGCCGTACTGGTCTGCCAACATCGTGATCGCCCAGAACAACTATGAGGGGTGCGGCGGGTGCCATCCCGGGGCTGTCGTCATCTCGCCTGGCTATGCCAGGATGGTGCTTCCGTACCTGCACGCGGGACGGCTGCTGGTGGGATTTGAGTCGTTCGCTCTCACCTACGACTCAGGGCTCAACGTCCCCTGGTTCCGGCTGTTTGACGACATCTACCTGAAGTACCCGATCCCTGGGCGGGGCGGCGACTCGCATGGGCAGCGCCGTGGCCCCGTCTGTTTCCGCATCCAACCGCACTGCATGTACCTGGAAGGGCCAGCCGCGTACCGTGCCGCGATCCGTGCTCACTGGTTCTCCTTTGTCTCCCTCTATAAGGGGCACATTGACGCGTCGGTGGATCGCGTGATCACCCAGACAGTTGAGCACACTCCCGGCTATGTTGTGCTCACGCGCAGCGGGGAAGCTCCTACCTGGATCTATGCCACTGCCTACCCACGGAGCCTTCGGTGATTGTCGCAGAGACCTTCGCTCCCTCAGTGGCGTACCTTATGGCCGCCGTAGGCACTATTGCCACGGTGCGGTGGACGTGGCACCGCAAGGCCAAGCCTGGCTACGTGCCACTGTGGGCACGTGCCTACGTGCTGGCCATCCTCGCCGTGGTGACCTGCTGCGGGCTGGTGCTCATGGCCACTGGCCGGTTCCGCTACCGGGGCAAGCACGAATGACCGGGGTATAAGGCGCGGCGTCAACCAGATCACTGGGCGGATATGGCCCCCTTACGTCAGCGGCATCGTGATCATGCGTACGTTCACAGGGGATAAGCAGAACCTGACCGCGGCGACGGGCCTGCCATGGCCCGGTCTTACCCGCGGTGCTTGCCTGTTCCCACCAGGCCGTAGGCGACCATGCCGCGCACGGTGGCGGCGGCCGCCAGGAGCATGACATATGCCAGCGCCCACAGGGGGGCATAACCTGGCTGCCGCCGGCGTCTCCTGGTCCAGCTCACACAGACAACCAGGACCGCCGCAGCCAGGACGAAGACCACTGAGGGCAGGAACGTCAGGCCAGCGAGCCGCAGTTCAGCGGGCAGCAGAACCGGGGCGCTGGGCGGGGTGCTGGCCTCGCCGGCGACAGGCCGGGCGATATAGGCCGTAGCGCGTGCCTTGCCGGCGACAGGCCGGGCGATATAGGCCGTCGTGCGGGCCAGCGCCACCGGGCGCGGCTGGGCGGTGCGCTTGTAGAGGCGGTAGGAGAATGTGTCCAGGCCGGGGCGCCTTGGCGAGCGCTGGCTGAAAATGAGCCGGAAATGGTGCGTGAAATAGGCATGCAGCAGGGGTGTCCATGGGATTCGTTTCCCCTGCTGGTGGCTGAGCAGGACAAACTGCGCGTGCCTGATCGCCCGCCACCACATCTGCTCGACGGCGCTGACCTGCGCGGCGCCACTGTACGGTTTCAGCCCGTTGGAGAGGAACAGGTCGGCGCCGGTGCTGTCCAGCAGGATCACGCACCCCGGGTGGGCTGGCACGACCCGGCTGGCCATGACGAGGGGCGGAGATGTATCAGCGAGGACACAGGAGCCGGGCGGTATGAGCCGCTGAACCCGGGCCGACAGGACCGGCGCGGGTGGTTCATGGCTCAGCGCGTCGACCTGGAGCACCGCGAAGATGGCGAGGACTGGCACGGCTACGGCGAGAAGCAGCACCCGCGCCAAGTTCAGCCGGTGGACCGGGGCGAGTCCCCACAGGGCGTCAGCGGCCGCGGTCAGGGTCAGGGCAATCGACATGGCAAGCCAGAGTGCCCAGTAGCCCATGAAGTGGTAGAGGAACTGGCTGGGGCCGAGGAACATCAGCAGCGTGCCCGCGGTCACGACCAGCACGAACACGTCCAGCCTGGGTGGCGGCCGCATGGTGACGACGGCGGTGAACGCCGCCGCGACCACGATCACGCCACCGATCAGGGCAATCACCAGCACCGTATCCCAGCCGGACCAGGGCCGCAGCCAGTGAAGCCCAGCCATCAGCTTGAAGCGGTACAGCAGCGGAATCCGCAGCGAGTGCGCCCGGGGCCCGATCTGGGCGCTGATCACTCCCCGGTAGAACCCGCGCGGTGACATCAGCACGAACGGCAGGACCGGGACCAAGAAGCCCGCGGCGACACCACCGGCGAAGCGCTTGAGCCGCTGCCAGTCCGGCAGGAGCATGATGGCGAGGACGGCGACGGGGACAATGGCCCACCCCTCAACCGCGCCGGCAAAGCCGAACACAACCCCGCCCCAGAGCAAGCGCTTGTTGCTGCCGACCAGCTGATTACGGTCAAAAACAACGAGCATGCCGACCGCGCACAGCAGTCCCAGCCACGGCTCCAGCAGCACAGTGTGAGCCGCCTCGATGCTGCCAGTGAACACAGCTAGCAGGCCGCACCCCAGCACCACCGTGGCCACTCCCCGGTGACGCAGCACCAGCCCAACGACAAGTACCCCGGCTGTGCTCACCAAGGCGGTCAGGATGCGCCCGATAGTCATGACCGCCGCGATGCTGATCAGGCCCACCCTTGCCAGCAGTGCAACCGGCATCAGCAGCAGCGTGATCCCCGGTGGCTGGACGAAGATGTAATCCCGGTAGGGCGTGATCCCGTGGGTGAGCAGGACGGAACTGGCCACGTAGGGGCCGTCGTCGTACTCCACAATCCCGGTCAGGCTGTGCCCCCGGATGAACACGCACAGCCGGAGGACCAGCGCAAGCAGGACGGTGGCGGCAATCGCCATGCCCACGGGCGAAACCCGTGCATGAAACCGGTTCACGGTGGGCTGGGCACTGGCTGGACGTGGACGAACTTTCCATGTGCGCACCTGCCGGCGTGCACAGGTGTCCAGATTCGCCCGGTGCGGCCCACACAGATGCCAAGCGCGGACACTGGGCTGGTGGGGGAGACCCGGGCGGGCCTGGCAGCGTGGGCCCGGGTAACCCTGGCGGGGGCGTTGTTCGTGCCCTGGTTGTAGCGCGAGTACTGCGGCAGGATCACGCCCGCATTCATGACCGCGATCAGCGTGATCGTGGCGATCACCGACAGCACCACGGAGATGACCACGGTCCCGAGCAGGAAGATGACTCCCCTGATGGCCGGGACGCTTACCTCAACGGTGCGGCCGCCAGCACGCTGGTCTCCGGTGCTCCGGTAGCCGTTGTCGTAGCTGCTGCGGTAGAGGTTGTCGTACGCGCTGACGTCGGTGCCCGGGTGCTTGCTGTCATAGGTGCTGACGTAGCCGCTCTGGTAGACGGCACTGTGCGCGCCCCGTGGCCGGCGGGCCGGTGCGGCCCCTCTGGGTGATGGCCTGGTGTTGGATGATGTCCCGGCTTGGGCGGGCCGGGCTTCGTATGGCGGCCTGACTTCGGGCAACGGCCTGGCATCGGAGGGTGGCCGGGTGTCGGAAGCTGGCCTGGCCTCGGAGGGTGGCCTGGCTTCGTAGGGTGGCCTGGCTTCGTAGGGTGGCCTGGCTTCGTAGGGTGGCCTGGCTTCGGGCGAAGTCCTGGTCTCGGGCGTCGGCCTGGTCTCGGGCGTCGGCTTGGTCTCCGGCGAGGGCCGGGCTTCAGATGGTGGCCTGCCTACAGATGGCGTCCTGCCTGCCGACGACGGCCTGGCTTCCCGCTCGGGAGGGCTGGGTACGCGGGATCGCTGGGAAAGCGGTGCCGTGATGGGTGGCAGCGGGCGCAGGGTATCAAGATCACTATTACCCTGTTGTCTGCCCGTGTCGCCGTTAACCATGCATTCTCCCGGGTGCGAGCCACCTCAAGTCAGACGCGCCACGGAGGCCCGACGATGACTGTGGCCGAAAGACACGGGTTTGCGCACAGGGCCCGCGTCCCGCCCAGCAGCCTGGAAGGTGATGATGCTGGCACCACACTACTGTCAGGGTGCCCCGTCAGACCCGGGTACTTTGCGTTTGCCTTACTACTGCATTACTAATGGATGACCCGATCGCCAGCTCCTGTTCCGTCGCCAGGCCGCCAGTGGCCACGGTGATGGTAGTGCTGACCGCCAATCAGGTACAGGCGGAGATAGACCCCGCCGACATGCCAGGCGCGAAGCAGCCGGATGCGGAGATTGCCCGAGATGGGGACGGGCCCAGGCTTCCAGGAGGCGATCCACAACCTGGTCACGGTCGCCAGCCGCTGCCTTTCAACCCCGGTAGCCGCGTACGTGCCACCGAGAGTCGCGGACTGCCCTGGGCTCTCACCCTGGCTGATGTCGCGCAGCCGTCTCAGGCCGAAGGGGTAGATGCCGGCGACCGCAGATGGCAACCGGACGGCTAGCTCGCTGGTGCCGCCAGTCTGCATGATCACCCACATGAGCGAGTAGTAGCCGCCATGCACGACATCGATGATGCCCAGCATTCGCACTAGCTGGGGATACGTCCGGCTAACCGCGAGTACAGTGGCGCCCTCGTCACGGCTGAACGGGTGACTCCCAAGGCCCCAGAGCGCGAAGCCCAAGGCAAGCATCGCGGGGATCAGGACAACCCACGGAGAGGCTTCCCATGCCGGTGGCTCCTGCCAGACCTCCGCCAGGGCCGGGTCCCCGGCCACGGCCGGCCGGCCATGCGCTGTCCCTGACTGCGACTCCCCGGCTGATGAGAGTCCTCCCCGCCTTCGCCCAGGGCCGGCCGCCGGTCGCCACCCCCGTTATGATGGGGTCAAGTCCCGGCACGTTCATCTATTTGGCAACTCTTTATCCTGACGAGTCCCGGTGACACACTTCCACGACCTGGCCAGATACGTCGCGATTCCCCGCCTGACCGGCCTGCGGCTGGCGCCGGACGGGACCTGGCTGGCTGCCAGCGTCCAGCAGCCTGACCCCGAGGGCAAGAAGTTCAGCTCCGCTATCTGGCGGATCCCGGCCGACCCAGGCCCGGACGCCGCCGCGCCCGTCCGGCTCACCCAGTCGGCGCCAGGCGAGGAAAGCCCGGTGTTCCTGCCCGACGGGTCGCTGCTGTTCGTCTCCCGGCGGCCAGACCCGGCTGCCGGGACGGCCGGCAAAAACGGGGACGACCCGAAACCGGCCCTGTGGCTGCTGCCCGCCGGTGGCGGCGAGGCCCGCCGGATCGCGGCCCCGCCGGGCGGGGTCAGCCAGGTCGCCACCGCCCATGGCGCCCCCGGCCTGGTGTTCATGGCGCCGACACTGGCCGGGGCCACCGGGCCGGAGGAGGACGCGGGGCCGCCCCGGGATCTGACCCCGCAGCCGGGCCGGGCGCTGGACGAGCAGTCCGCCGACCTGGCACCGGACGGCTCGGCTGCGGTGACCGGCTGGGTTGTCTGCGACAGCCCCGGGCACATGCGGGAGGAACTCGCGGTCATTGACACCGCCACCGGCGGCCGCCGGGTGCTGCTCGCCACGCCCGATCGTGATTTCGCCGAGCCGCACATCTCGCCGGACGGCCGGCTCGTGGTCTGCACCGCGGTGACCCATGACAGCTATGACCGGCCCGGAGAGGCGACCCTGCTGGTGGTTCCGCTGGCAGGTGGCGAAGCGATCGACCTGATGGCCGGGATGGACCGGCGGCCGTCCGAGGCCGCGTGGGCGGCGGACTCCGCGGCCGTCTACTTCACCGCCGACGACCGCGGCCGCTGCCCGGTTTTCCGGGCCGGGCTGGCCGGGCAGCCGGTGACGCAGGTCACCTCGGACGATGCCGCGTACAGCAACTTGTGCCTGTCACCAGATGGGCGCTACCTGTACGCGCTCCGCTCGGCGGTGGACAGCCCACCGGCCCCGGTCCGGCTCGATCTCAGTCTGGCCGGCCCCCCGCAATTCCTGCCGAGCCCGGCCGGGACGAGCGACCTGCCAGGCCACCTGACCGAGGTGATGGCCACCGCGGACGACGGCGTGCTGATCCGGGGCTGGCTGGCGCTGCCGGCCGGCGCCTCCGGCGAGCGCCCCGCGCCGCTGCTGCTGTGGGTGCATGGTGGGCCCCGGATGAGCTGGAACGCCTGGTCATGGCGCTGGAACCCGTGGCTGATGGTGGCCCAGGGCTATGCCGTGCTGCTGCCCGATCCCGGCCTGTCCAGCGGCTACGGGCAGGACTTTGTCGCCCGCGGGCATGCCGACTGGGGTGAGCGCCCGTTTGCCGACCTGATGGCCATCACCGACGCTGCCGTTGCCCGGCCGGACATCGACGCGGAGCGGACCGCGGCGATGGGCGGCTCCTACGGCGGCTACATGGCCAACTGGATCGCTGGCCACACCGACCGGTTCCGGGCGATCGTGAGCCACGCCGGCCTGTGGGCGCTGGACCAGATGTTCGGCACCACCGACATGCCCGCCTACTGGCGGCGCCACTTCGGTGACCCGATCACCCACCCAGACCGCTACCGGGCCACCTCGCCGCACTACCACCTGGCCGCGATCCGCACGCCTATGCTGATCATCCACGGGGATAAGGACTACCGGGTCCCGGTTGGCGAGGCGCTGCGGCTGTGGGCCGAGCTGACCGGCCGCCCGGACGGGTCGCCGGACGTGAAATTCCTGTACTTCCCGACCGAGAACCACTGGATCCTCGCCCCCGGCCACACCGTCGTCTGGTATCAGGCGGTCCTCGCCTTCCTCGCCACCCACCTGCTGGGCGAGCCCTGGCAGCGCCCCGACCTCCTCTAGCCGCGGCTGACGGCCGGGCCGCAGCCGCCCGCCCGGCCACTGCTCAGCCGGGCGAGCTGATATGCCAGGCTGGGTTCATGACCCGTGCCCAGCTGGACAAGCGGCCGGCCGACGTCGCCGCCATGTTCGACCAGGTCGCCGGCCGATATGACCTGCTCAACGACGTGCTCTCGCTGGGCCAGGACCGCTGGTGGCGCAAGGTGGTGGCGGGGGCCGTGGCCGCCCAGCCAGGGGAGCGAATCCTGGACCTCGCGGCCGGCACCGGCACCTCCGCTGTCACCTTCACCGCCACCGGGGCCGCCTGTGTGGCGTGTGATTTCTCGCTGGGCATGCTCAGTGAGGGCGCGGCCCGGCTTGGCCGCCAGCCGTCGCGGCCAGGCGGCCCGGTCCGGTTTGTGGCTGGTGACGCGCTCCGGCTGCCGTTCGCGGACCAGGCCTTCGATGCGGTCAGCATCTCGTTCGGCCTGCGCAACGTGGCCGACCCGGATGCCGCCCTGGCCGAGATGCTGCGCGTGACCCGGCCGGACGGGCGGCTGGTTATCTGCGAGTTCGGGCACCTGCCCTCGCCCCGGCTGGACGCGATCTATGACCGCTATCTGATGGCTGCGCTGCCGGCGGTGGCGCGCCGCCTGTCACCGGCCGGTGATGCCTATGAATACCTGGCCGAGTCAATCCGGGAATGGCCGGACCGGGCCGAACTGGCCCGGTGGATACGGGCTGCCGGATGGACGGCAGTACGCTGGCGGGATCTGACCCTTGGCGTGGTGACGGTGCATGCCGCCCGCCGTCCGGCTAACGGCGGCCGTCCGGGCACGGCCTGACCGCACGCCCCTGGCCACGAGGGGATCCCCGCAGCACCGCGTGGCATCAGGGGCGGATCGGGGCTGGCAGAAGGAGAGGTCTACACTCCGGAGAGAAAGCACTTGTGAACGGCTTCACAAGACACTGCTGCATGCGACAGTGCCTCGCGACACAGTCAGGACAGATTCGGTGACGCAGCCTGCATCCCGCGCCGGGTTGGCACCTGCCCGCGCGCCGGGTGACGACGCCGACGTCATTGTGGCGGCCGCCTACCATCTCGCCCGGGCCGGGCTGGACGTGCTGGTGCTGGAGAAGAGCAGCTTCCCCCGGGAAAAGGTGTGCGGCGACGGCCTGACGCCACGGGCCGTCAAGCAGCTCACTGGCATGGGCATTCCGCTCCGGCCCGAGGACGGCTGGTTCCCGAACAAGGGGATCCGGATCATCGGGGGCGGGGTCAGGATCGAGCTGGACTGGCCGGAGCTGACCAGCTACCCGGGCTATGGGCTGGTCCGCAGCCGGCTCGGCTTCGATGAGACGGTGGCGCGCGCCGCCCAGCGGGCGGGTGCCCGGCTGCAGGAGATGGTCACCGTGACCGGCCCGATCCTGGAC
>Ga0318501_10000437_pt1 | contig 10205 bp, 16 predicted proteins | sample GRESIP174b1f21_FD_203297 | JGI IMG/M metagenome (GOLD analysis project Ga0318501, IMG submission 203297) | Tropical soil microbial communities from Luquillo Experimental Forest, Puerto Rico - GRE.SIPMG.174b1f21 | ecosystem: Environmental > Terrestrial > Soil > Tropical forest > Bulk soil... | reverse complement strand
TAACGAAGGAGGGGACGATGGGTGAACCGACCATTCACCTTTGCACGGCAGCCGATGTCGGCATGGCCGAAACCTGCATGTGCTGTGGTGGCTGGGTGTACGCCGAAGGCAACACCGTTCCGATTCCCGGCAGCAGCCCAACCCTTCAATACTGCTCCCAGGACTGCCATGACGACTGGGAGGGTGTTCTGGCCGACGAAGCCGAACAGCGGCGTAAACGCAAAGAGTTTTCGTGAGGCCGCTCCTGTTGGACCTGTTCTGCGGCGCCGGCGTTTCGAGCCGGGCACTGTCTGTCACCGGCCATGGTGTGGGGGCGGGCAACGGCCAGCGCGAGCGTTTCAGGAGATACACCGGTCGGTTGCCGCGGGTGGCCGACGACCGGCGCCGCCATGGGCATTGACTGGATGAACCGCGACGAACTGTCCCAGGCCATACCCCCGGCCTACACCGAATTCATCGGTGCACAACTGAGCGAAAAGGCCATCGGCGCCTGAGATGAGCGTCAGGATCATGGCCGCGGTGTGGGACCACTCCAAGACCACACTCTTGACCCGTCTCGTCTTCATCGCTCTGGCCGACCACTGCGACCACGAAGGCCTCTGCTGGCCGGCCATCCCCCAGCTGGCCCGCAAATGCCAGGTATCCGAACGCACCGTCCAGCGCGCCCTCAGCGAAATGGAAGAGCTCGGCGAGATCGCCCGCACCTTCCGCAAGGGCCATTCGAGCCTCTACCAGGTCACGCTCCCAGGCTGTGGAAAACCTCTCATGGGGGGTGTCACGTTGTCACCCCCAGTGGTGACAAATAGGCCCAAAGGGGTGACATCTACGACATCAAGTGGTGACACTGCAGTCACCCAGAACCGTCAGGAACCGTCAATTGAACCGCGGCGCGACAAAATCACACCTGTGGACGAACTCCCCGCGCGCGTCGCGGAGATCCGCAAATCTCTGAAAAATCATCCCTCCGGGAACGGCGATGTCTGAACACGACGTCCTGACCTTTCAGACCCATCGCCTCGAGCGTACGCACGAGCTCAGGGAACTCCAGACGGTGGGGTGCTGTGGTTGTGGCGTCCAGTTCGTTGCCGATACCGAAGACGCCGTCATCGCCGACTGGGAAGCCCACTGCGAGGAGCTCGAGTGAGCCCCACCCGCACCCGCGCCCTGGCGCTCGAAGACGCCCTGGCCGAGATCGCCCGGCTCAAGCACCTGCTGCGCGTCATCGTCGAGCTGGCCGACAAGCAGGGCATCTCCAACGGCCGGCGCATCGACCAGGCGGTCAAGCTCGCCAGGCAAGGATTAACGAACATTGAAGATCCGTGACCTCTTGGCCTGGTGGCGCAAGCGCCGGCGCCGGCCCTTCGACTGGGCCGAGCATCCCGGCTCGATCCGCCCGCCCGATCACCACGTGAGACGCGTCGGCCCTCACGGACCGGCACGCGTCCACGGGTGATGCCGGTGAGCACCCACGTGGCCAAGGTCTGGCGCGTCGACAATTCGCCCTTCTGGCGCTGGGCCTGCAGCTGTGGGAGGGCCGGTGCAAGCACTGCCGAGCGTGGAGCCCGCGAAGCGGCGGCCGTCCACGAGCACCGGGTGCGGCGATGACCGCCGCCCTCAGTGACGAAGGAGGGGACGATGCCGCACCCGTATAGGTTCGCCGTCTACCAGCGCAATCGCCGTGCCGTGCTCGAGGCGTCCGGTTATCGCTGCACCTACTGCGGCGGTCGGGCCAGCACGGCCGACCACGTCGTGCCGCTGGCACTGGGTGGCAGCCACGACCTGGGCAACCTGGTCGCCTGCTGCCGGCGCTGCAACAGTCAGCGCGGCGCACGCCTGACGAACGACCGCAAGGCGACCGGTCGCATCGGCCAGCGCTCGCGGCGCTGGTGACGAAGGCCCGTTCGCCCAGCTGATTTGACACCAGGGACTGCCGAAACAAACCCACCCCTGGGATGGTGGGGTGGCGCCGCGCTGGCGAGAGAAAACAAAACACGATGCCTCCCGCCGGCATGCCACCGGGTGGGGGTGGCGAAAATGGTCCCCCCCACATGAATTGGGGGGTGGCATTTTCCTGAACGAACGACTCGGTCATCACGCGGCGCCTGATTTTGCGCGAAAGCGCAAAATCAAACCCGAACCCGGCCCGAAACGGTCCGGTTCGGCGCGAAACTGCGCCAATGGCGCGCAGTTCGGCCAAAGCGAATCGAGCGGCGACACGGCGCACGGTTCGAGCGCTGCGCGCCGGCGGCCGGCTCGAAAACGTCGACGCCGCGGCCATTGCCGCTGCGCTGACGTCGGCCGACCTGCTCGACGCGGCGATCCTCGACGCCGACCAGCCGGCCTACGCCAAGGCCCAGGTCGTGCGCGCGCACCTGGCGGCGCTCGCCGCCCTGATCGGGAAGGACGGCGGCCCTAGTGACGACGGCGTTAGCGCAGTTATCGCGGCCCTGCTCACCCCGGCTAGCTACCCCACGGACCGACCGGCCTAGCTGGGGCGGTCGAGCGGCCGCCTGGGCCGACCTGATCGGCCAGCCGTTCCTGCCCTGGCAGCGCCTGGTCGCCGACGTGGCGCTCGAGGTCGAACCGGCGACCGGCCTGCCGGCCTATCGCCAGGTCGGCGTCACCGTGCCGCGGCGCAGCGGGAAAACGACGCTGCTGCTGGCCGTGACCGTCGACCGCTGCCTGGGCTGGGGTCGCCGGCAGCGCTGCCTGTATACCGCGCAGGACCGGATCAACAGCCGCGCCAAATGGGAGGAACAGACGCACCTGTTGGCCGACTCCCCGCTGCGTTCGCGCTTTCGGGCCTGGCGCCAGACCGGCCTGGAACGCACCGAATGGCGCGACACCGGTTCCCAGGCTGGGATCACGGCCAGCGGCGAATCGTCTGGCCACGGTTTCGACCTCGACCTGGGCATGATCGACGAAACCTGGGCGCAAAAGGATTACCGGCTGCTCCAATCGTTCCGGCCCGCCATGATGTCCCGGCCGGCGGCGCAACTGTGGTGGACCTCGACCATGGGCACGGATGAATCCGTGCTGATGAACGACCTCGTCGACGACGGCCGCGCCAGGGTCGACGCCGGAGCGACCCAGGGCGTCGCCTATTTCGAATGGTCGGCGGCCGACGACGACGACCCCGACGACCCCGCGACCTGGTGGCGCTGTATGCCGGCCCTGGGTCACACCGTCACCGAGGACGTCATACGGGCCGACCATGACGCGCTGGACGCCGCCGAATTCGCCCGCGCCTACCTGAACCGGCGCGCCACCGCGGGCCGCCCGGTCATCCCGGCTGCGTTGTGGCAGGCGTGCCGCGAACCCAAATCCCAGGTCGCCGGCCTGCCCTGTTTCGCGCTCGACGTCACGACCGACCGCTCCGCGGCCGCCATCGGCGTCGCCGGCTGGCGGCGCGACCGCCGGCGCCACGTCGAGGTCGTCGAGCATCGACCCGGCACCGAATGGGTCGTCGCCCGCCTACGTTCGCTCTACGACCGCTGGGCGCCCCTGCCGGTCATCATCGACCCGGCGTCGCCGGCTGGGTCCTTAGGCATCGATCTAGCGGCCTCTGGGGTCGCTACAGAGTCCATAGGGACCCGCGAATACGGCCAGGCGTGCGGTCTGTTCTACGACGCCGTGGCGGCCGGCGAGATCGCCCACCTTGACCAGCCGGCGCTGAACGTCGCCGTCAACAGCGCGCGCCGGCGCGTGCTGGCCGACGCCTGGGCCTGGACGCGGCGAACCGGCGGTGACATATCCCCCCTGGTCGCCGCCACGCTGTCACACTGGGGACTGATGAAGGCCGGCCAGGGCGAGGCGCAGATCCTCTGATGGCACTGTTCCGCCGGCGAGCCGCCCGCGGTGGCGAACGGTCGAACATGGCTTCTCCCAACACAGCCCCGGCCAGCCTGGCGCCCCCGGCCATCCCGGGCGCCACCTTCATGCCCGGGCCCGAACAGATGTTCCCGGCGCCTCTCAACCTGCCCCAGCCGTCGGAGACCCAGGCGCTGAGCGTCCCGGCCTTCTGGCGCGGCTGCTCCTACGTCTGCGGCACCGTCGGCCTGCTGCCCGTCGTCGCCTACCGCGGCACCGATGCGCTCGACCCCCAGCCCGCCGTGCTCCAACAGCCCGACCCCAACCAAACCCCGATGGCCTACTGGTCGGGGGTCACCGAGTCCCTGCTGCTCTACGGCAACGCCATCTCCCTGGTCACCTCGCGCGACCGCCTGGGCTATCCCCAGACGCTCAAACCCATCCACCCTACGCTGGCCGCCGTGCGCTTCACCGGCAACCCGATGGCGCCCACCATCGCGGCCTGGTACATCGCCGGCCAGGTCTACGACCCCGCCGACGTCTGGCACGTGAAAAGCCATCTCGGCCGGGCCGGCTGGCCGCTGGGCCGCGGCCTGATCGACACCAACTCCGACGCCATCGCGCTGCAGGTGGCGCTGCAGGCCTACGGCGCCCAGTACTTCACCCGCGGCGGCGTGCCGGCCGGGATCCTCAAGATCCACCGCCCCGAGATCACCCAGGACCAGGCCGACGCGGCGAAATCGTCCTGGGTCGCCAACTACGCCGGCGCGCCGTCGGTCGCCGTGCTCAACGAGCTGGTCGATTTCACGCCCGTCTCGTTCAACGCGGTCGACAGTCAGATGATCGAAAGCCGCCAGTTCTCCCTGGTGGAAGCCTGCCTTCTCTTCGGCCTGCCGCCGAGCAAATTCGGGGCCAACCAGGGCAGCGTGCCGTACAAGAACGCCCAGATGGACGAGGTCTCGGCGCGCCAGGACGGTGTCGTGCCCTGGACGACGCTCCTGGCCCAGGCCACCAGCCTGGAATTGTTGCCCCGGGGCCAGAACTGCGAATGGGACCTCACCGCCGCCATGGAGGCCGACACCCTGTCCAAGTACCAGGCCTACAACTTCGCCCTGGGCGGTCCCGGCCCGGCATCCCAATGGCTGCTGGTCGACGAGGTCCGGGCCCGGGAGAACATGGACCCGATGGGGGTGGTGGCCGACGAGCTGGGCGTGCCCAACCCGCTCGAGGCCGAGCCGCCGCCGCCGCCACCCAAACCGGCGACGCCCCCCGACTCGCCGCCGGTCGTGCCCATCATGCCCGCCGACAGCCCCAACCCGGCCAACCCGCCCGACATGGCCGGCGCGCCCGTGATGAACGGAGGATCCCGATCATGACCAACCCGGTGCCCTACATGAACCCTCAGATGATGGCCGGCCTGCCCGACGACCCCGAAGCGCTCAAAGCACTGATCGCCCAGATGATGGGCCAGGGCGGCGCGGCGGGTACGAACCGGGGCCTCACCCGCGACGTCTGGACGACGGCCTACGTGAACGACCTCCCCGACTCGGCGTTCCTGCTGGTGGAAGGCGGCGGGCGCAAGGACGCCGACGGCAAGACGATCCCGCGCAGCCTGCGCCATTTCCCGGTGCGCAACGCGGCCGGCGACGTCGACGAGCCCCACGTGGCCAACGCCCTGGCCCGCATCCCCCAGGCGTCGACCCTGACGCCGTCCCAGCGGGCGGCGGCGATGGACAAGGCGAAGGCGCTGGCGAAGAACACCAACGTCAGCGGCGCCAAGGGCGAGTACACCGGCAGCGCCGGGTCGGGCCGCCACCGCGGCCCGGTGCGTGAGGTCCTGACCCGTTCCTTCGCCGTCGAGCTCGAGATCCGTGACAGCGGTGACGGCCGTACCCTGGTGGGCCGGGCCGTCCCCTACGGCGAGACCATCAACCTGAAGGACGGGACGCGCGAGCAGTTCGCCTACGGCGCCTTCGGCGACCAGATACGCAGCGGCCAGATCGGCCAGGTCAAGCTGTTCGACAGCCATGCGGCGCGCAGCTCGGGCCAACAGCCCATCGGCAAGACGGCCACGCTGGCCGAAACGATGCAGGGCCTGATGGGCACCTGGCCGCTGTACAACACGACCCGGGCCTCCGACGCCCTGGAATTGGTCCGCTCCGGCGAGGTCACCGGGCTGTCGATCGGGTTCTCGCTGCCCCGGGGTGCCACGGCCCAGGGGCCCAACGGCGAGGCCGTGCGCACGGCGGCCCACCTGGACCACGTGGTGCTCACCCACGAGCCGGCCTACAGCGGCGCCGTGGTCACCGCCATCCGTGACGCCCGGGCCGCCCTGCCGGCGTACCGGCGTGAGGCGGCGCGCCATCACGCCATCATCGACCGCCTGCGCGTCGGCGGTTAGTCTCTGCGCGACGACGGCTGAACCGTCCAGGGCCGAACCCCGTTGACCCAGTCCGGGAACCGGCGAGAGGCGAACCGGCTGCGAGGGCAACCCACCCCGCGCCGCGCGCCCACGGCGCCCGACCTCAGTGGAGGTCCCATCATGGCGAACCGCCTGCTCGACAGCCTGGCCGAGGACTACCGCACGCTGAGCGGCCAGTACGACGAGATCCTGAACCGCTGCGACACCGAAGGCCGCGACCCCACCGACGACGAGACCGGCCTGCTCGAAGGCCTGCGTTCGCAGATGACCCCGCTGGGCGACCGCCTGGTCGAGCTGCGCGAGACCGACGACCGCCGCCTGGCCGCGCTGCGCGCCATGACCGACGCCCCCGACGTCGAGACCCGGGGCAACGGCAGCGGCCCGCTGCACGTGCGCGTCGGCGCCGAGCCCGAGATCTACCGGCGCGACGCCGGCGGCGACGAGCCGCGGTTCTTCCGTGACCTGCTGCACGCCCAGATGGACCACGACCCCGACGCCAACGAGCGCCTGCGCCGTCACCAGATCTTCAACCGGGCCGCCGGCACCACGACGACCGGCACCGGTGTCATCCCGCCCACCTGGCTGTTCGAGGAGTTCGCCATCATCGCCCACGGCGCCCGCCCCTGGGCCGACACCCTGCGCCGCGTGGGGATCACTGACGCCAACCCGGTGCGCATCGGTGTCCAGGTGGCGCCCGGCGCCGCGGTGACCGCCCAGTCGGCCGAGAACGCCGTCCCCAACGACGGTTCGTTCAACGTGAACATGCTGACGGCCAACCCGGCCACCTACACCGGCAAGGTCGACGTGTCGCGCCAGCTGGTCGACGGTTCGAACCCGGCCGTCGACGGCATCGTCTACGCCGACTGCATGGGGTCCTACAACGAACAGATCGAGACCGCCGTCGTCAACGCCATCAACGGCGCCACCGGCTTCGCCGCGGTCATCACCTACCCCGGCACCGCGCCGGTCTACGCCAACCTGCCCGACGCCTTCATCGACGCCTCGGCGTCGATCCGAAAGCACCGTAAGGCGGCGCCGAAGGTCGTGTTCTGCTCCGAAGGCGCCTGGGCCTACATCGCCAAGGAGAAGGACTCCCAGGGCCGGCCGCTGATCACGACCGGCTACCACGGCCCGGTCAACGCCTACGGCCTGGGCGAGGCCGTCACCTACGGCCAGATCGCCGGCGAGGTCGTCGGGCTGTCCGTCGTGGCGTCCTGGGCCGCCACCGACAACCTGCTCTACGTGGCCAAGGCCGACGACCTGTTGCTGCTCGAGTCCTCCACCTTCAACTTCCGCTACGAGGAGGTGCTCGGCCCCGAGTCGATCCGCCTCGGCGTCTGGGGCTACGCGGCGCCGGTCGTGGCCCGTTACCCGGCCGCCCTGGCCCAGATCAACGCCGGCACCACCATTCCTGCCCCCCAGGCCGAGCGCGAGCTCGCCGACATCGAGAAGCTGTCCGAGGCCGGCGAGGAAGCCGAAGCGGCGGCCAACGGCGAGGAAGGCGAAGGCACCGGAGGCGGCCCGGGAACGCCGCGCCGGCGGCGCTAGGTGACAACATGACGGCAAGATCCCTCCATGCAGAAATGGAAGTGGGGTCAGCCGGCATGGGAACGCGTGCAGGAACGCACGCGACGCGAGGGCGATTGTCTGGTCTATGTCGGCAAGCTGAATGGCGGTTACGGCCGACTGTCAGACGGAGGCAAGGACAAGTACGCCCATCGGGTCGCTTGGGAAGCGCAGAGGGGTCCGGTTCCAGACGGTTTGGAGCTGGACCATCTCTGTCGCAACCGGGCCTGTGTCAACGTCGAGCACCTCGAGGTGGTGACGCATCGCCTGAACGGGAAACGTGGGGAGAGCTTCGCTGCTCGCAACGGGCGCAAGACCCACTGTCCGCACGGCCACGAGTACACGCCCGAGAACACCTACATAGGCCCGAGTGGTTCGCGGTTCTGCCGGGAATGCCATCGCATCCGCAACCGGGTTTACGAGGCGAAACGGCCACCGCGTCGGAGGTGAGCGGCTGATGGCACTTCAGGACCTCTTGGATTTGTTACCGGATAATACGGTCGGGGAAATAAGCCCGGCCGACCTGCGCACCATCGTCACCGAGCTCTACAACGATGCGAACCCGCCGTATGCCAACGTCGTGAACCAGGGACCGGCCACCCTGGCGGTCAACGCCGCCTGGACGGCCGTCCCCGGCACGGCGCCCTACGCCTTCACGCTGGTCGACCCGGCCGACGTGCAATTCGTCCTGTCGCTCAACGTCGACTCGGTCGCCAACAACAACCAGATACAGGTCGGCCTGGACATGAGCGGCGCCACCACGGTGGCGGTCGGCTCCAAGCCCGAACAGGTACTCCTCATCGGCGGCAAGCAGCAGGTCCAGGCCACCCTCGAGGTCACCTTCATCCAGGCGCTGGCGGCCGGGACGACGAACCTGGCCCTCAAGTACACGGCCCAGGTGGCCGGCGGCCTGCTGTCCGCCATGGCGGTCATCGCGACGACCATCTCGGCGCCATGACCAGCGCGTTCGACGCCGGTTTCTCGCCCGGTTTCGGGGCGCCCTATGTCGGCCCGGTCGCGGCCGGCTGGCCGGCGGTCTCAGACGTCCAGAACCTCCTGCGCGTCGAAGCCGGCGTGACCGGCGACGACGCGCTGGTCGGCCAGGAGCTCAACGCCGCCATCGGCTGGGTGACGGCGCGCTGCATGCCCGAGTACGTGACCGAGGGCACCGACCGCTTCTTGCCCGACCAGCTCTTCGCCGTGGCCATGCACGAGGCGGCGCGCCTGTACCGCCGGCGTGACAGCGTGGACGGCACCATCGGCTGGGGCGACATGGGCGTGGTACGAGTCGGGCCCAAGGACCCCGACATCGAGACCCTGATCGCACCGTTCCTCAACATCGTGTTCGCGTGAGCTGGAACCGCGCCACCGTGGCGGCGGCGTTCGCCGCCACGCTCGAACCCGCGGTCGGCGTCAAGGTCCACCAGTGGATGCCCGAAATTCTGAACCCGTACTGCCTGGTCGTGAACCGGCCGGTCAGCGTCAACTACGGCGCGGTCGCGTTCGGCGCCGACGAAGGCGAAGTGCCGGTCGTCGTCGTCGGCGGCGTCGAGACCGAACCGGCGATCGACGCCCTGAAGATGACGGCCCGCGACGCCGTCGAGGCCGACCCCACCCTGGGCGGCGCCGTGACGAAAGCCTGGCCGATCCTCGAGCGCAACTGGTTGAACCGCGTCGGCGCCGGCGGCCTGCAGCTGCTGACGGTCGACCTGGTCTTTACGGTCGTGACCTGATGCCCGCCCCCACCGTCGCCGTCGTCGGCATGTCGGCCCTACGGCGTGACGTCACGCGCATGACCGCCCAGGGCGGCGCCCTGAACGCCGCACTCGTGAAGGCCGGCCTGGCGGCCGTGGCGCCGGTCGCCGACGCCGCCCGCGCCAGTCTGCCCCAGGTCAGCGGCCGCCTGGCCGCCGACGTGCGCACCAGCGCCACGAAAACGGGCGGCGCGGTTCGCATGGGCCGCGCGTCGCTGCGTTATGCCGGCTGGGTCGAATTCGGCGGTCACCGCAAGGCGCCGCACCCCTCGACCCGCCAGTTCGAGCCGCGCGGCCGCTACCTCTTCCCGGCCGCGCTGACCCTGGCCACGGCGGTCGCCAACCGTTACGACCAGGCCGTCACCCAGGCGCTCAATTCTTTCCAATGGACGAACGAAACCACGGACGCCGCCGGCGTTCACGATTAGGAAGGTAGGCCATGCCAACAGCTACAAAAGAACGAAACGGCGAGCCTGAAATTCACACATTCGGCACGCCCGAAACGATGGCCGCCGGCGACGCCACGCCGCCGACCGCGCAGCCGCTGGTGCTCAACGACGCCTACTACGAGCTGACCGGGGTGAACCTGCGCTGTCTGGTCAAGCACCTGGAATTGGTGCCCGAGAACAAGCTGCAGACGGCGACCACGCTGT
>Ga0318501_10000373_pt1 | contig 10904 bp, 9 predicted proteins | sample GRESIP174b1f21_FD_203297 | JGI IMG/M metagenome (GOLD analysis project Ga0318501, IMG submission 203297) | Tropical soil microbial communities from Luquillo Experimental Forest, Puerto Rico - GRE.SIPMG.174b1f21 | ecosystem: Environmental > Terrestrial > Soil > Tropical forest > Bulk soil... | reverse complement strand
TAGGAGGAGCGGTGATTAGCCCACAGCGCCGCGGCAGAGCCGCCCACCAGCACCGCATCCGGGATAATCTGCTGAAGCCTCGCCGCCGATTCGAGCACGCGAAGCAACTCGGGCCGGTTGAGCCCCGAAGGTTCCGCGCCGCTCCGACGGTCGTTTGATTGCTCTTCGTTCACATGCTGATTGTATCAGATATGATACGCTTGCCCGGTGAAGTAGCGCACCGCAGAGCCGGTCAGCGAACTCCGGCAACCCGCTACTCAGGTAGACAGGCTCAGAGAGCCTTAGCCGTCGGCGCGCACCACACCGACCGGCAGGACACGCCGGTCCCACGGTCGGGGCAGTACCCGTGGGCGTTCTTGTTATCCGACAGGTACTGCTGGTGCCAGCGGTACCTAGCTGAACTCAGGCTGGCTCCATCCCTGGTGAGACCGTGGCCAGGCCCGCATCGGTAGCTGCCTTGACCAGGCGGTCGTCGTAGGTGACCAGCGCCTCCAGTTCCGGCGCGAGGATGCGCGCGGTCGCGAGATGGATCGCGTCAAGGGACCGTAGTCCGCGATCTGGCTCGCTTATCGCGCCATCCACGATCTCGTCATCGATCGCGATGTAGGAGAAGGCGGTCAGCAGGTCTCGGGCCTCTGGCAGCAGTGCGGGCATGGCACGGGCGACGGCCCGGGTGAGTTCGATCCGAAGCAGTGCGGAACTGACCCATTCGGCGTCGGCGTGGCCGTCGTAGAACGCCGCGAAGGCCTTCGAGTGCGTCTCCTCGACCAGGAGCTTGATCACCGCAGAAGTGTTGGCGTAGTAGAGGCTCACCAGCTTTCCTCGTCCCGCATCCCTGCGAGAGTCTCGGAAAGCCGGTCCGAGCCGTCACCGGGCCGCATCCGAGGACGGTAGCCCGGCCTGCGGGCCAGGGTCGCCCGACCTGACGCGACTAGACGGGCAAGGATAGGCGTAGGCTCACGTTCGCCAACGGGGACGATGCGCGCGATCAGCCGTCCATGCTCCGTAACATCGACGGTCTCACCGTGCCGTACCCGCGCGAGTACCTCGCTTGTGTGATGGCGCAGGTCCCGTAGACCCACCGCATGCGGCCCCGCTGTCATGGAAGCAATGTATCACAATTTTGTGGCCACAAGCCCGCCTGGTGCTGGTAGGAACTTATTCGACGACGGGCGGTCTTCGCCGCGGCGCGGCACCTACGTCAGCCCAGACGCGAAGTAGCGGGCCGCAGAGTCATTAAGCGACTCCAGGGCCCGCCACAGCAAACGGAAGGTTCAGATAACCTCAGTCGTCGGCGCGCACCACACCGACCGGGCAGGACACGCCGGTCCCATGGTCGGGGCAGTACCCGTGGGGGTTCTTGTTATCCGACAGGTACTGCTGGTGGTAGTCCTCGGCGAAGTAGAACTCGGGGGCGGGCACGATCTCAGTGGTGATCTCGCCGTAGCCCGCCTCGCTGAGCTTCTTCTGGAAGGCCACCCGCGACTCTTCGGCGGCGGCACGCTGCTCATCGGAGTGGTAGAAGATCGCGGAGCGGTACTGGCTCCCGACGTCGTTACCCTGGCGCATGCCCTGCGTGGGGTCGTGCGACTCCCAGAACACCTTCAGCAGGTCCCGGTAGCTGACCTTGGCCGGATCGAACACCACCCGGACGGTCTCGGCGTGCCCGGTACGCCCGGAGCAGACTTCCTCGTACGTCGGGTTGGGGGTGAACCCGCCCTCGTAGCCGACCGCGGTCGTGACCACGCCCGGTACCTGCCAGAACGTGCGCTCTTCACCCCAGAAGCAGCCAAGCGCGAACTCGGCGATCTCGGTGCCGGGCGGGTACGGCGGCGCCAGCGGGGCGTCCAGGACCTCATGCCGCGCAGGCACGCGCATCGGGGTGGACCGTCCCGGCAGTGCCTCTTCCGCTGTGATCATCCGAGTCTTGCGCAGCCCGAACATCTTCACATGCCTCCTCGGATTCCGCGCGGCAGCCTCGCCGCGCGTACAGGTAAGCGCATACGCGGGCCAGAATCTTCCCGGGTCCCGCCCGGTGGGAGCCCGCGGCGGTCTCAGCCGCGCCGCGGCAGCGCGCGCGGGCCGCGCGGGCGCTCTTCGTCCAGCCGCAGGTAGTACCCGACCGGGAACAGCCGCACGTTCAAGTGTGTGTCCACCAGCCCCCACAGCCCGCGCCGCGCGAACAGGGTCACGACGATCGCCACCAGGCCAAGGATGATCAGGTACCACGCGTTGTACGAGGCCAGCGTCTGCTGCAGGATCATGTACACCGCGGTGCCAACAATCGGCCCCTCGATCGTGCCAAGCCCGCCGATGATGGTCACGAACGCCATCTCCGCGGTGAACTGCACGCTGAACACCGCGCCCGGCTGCACCTGGAGCTGGCTGATCGCCAGCAGCGCGCCCGCGGCGCCACACCCCGCCCCCGCGACCACGAACACCAGCATTCTGGCCAGGCCGACCCGCGCCCCCGAGCTGCGCGCGGCCGCCTCGTCGTCGCGGATGGCGGTGAGCACGAGGCCGAGCCTGCCGCGCAGCAGCAGGTAGATGCCCACCAGCGCCACCACCGTGACGGCCAGCCCGGCCCAGTAGGTGTACGCCGTAAGCAGCGTCGGGTCGAGCCCGGCGAACCCGGGCAGCGGCATGCCGGTCCCGCCACCGATCGAGGAGAACTTCTCGATGATGAGCATGGTGGTCGCGGCGAGCACCCAGGTGGCGATCGCGAAGTACCCGCTGCGTAGCCGGGAGACCAGCCACCACATTGGCAGTGCCGCGACGCCGCACCCGATGGCGGCCACGGGCAGCGCGGCGAACGGTGAGGTGCCATGGAGGGCGAGGATCAGCACGAAGTATGCACCGAGGCCCACGAACGCCTGCTGCCCCACCGACACCAGGCCCGCGTAACCGGCCAGCAGGTTCCACATGCTCGCCATCGTGAGAACGATGAACGCCTGGACCAGGATGGCGGTGGTGCCCGAGTAGACGATGTACGGGAAGTACGCCAGCACGACGACGACGATCAGCGCGCCTACCCCGGTCCACGCGACGTTTCGGCGCGAACGGGTGACCCGGAATCGCTCCGCCGGAAGCGCGGTGGTCTCCGTGGCGAGGCTCACGACTGCGCCCCACGGGAGATCAGGCCCTGCGGGCGCAGCGCAAGTACGGCGAGGAACACGATGAACCCGGCCAGGGTCTCGTCGGAAATGCTGATCTGGGCGCCGATCTGCTGGGCGACGCCCAGCACCACCCCGCCGAGCAGGGTGCCCCACAAGGAGCCGAGCCCGCCGATCACGACGGCCGCGAACGCGAACAGCAGGATCGTGTCGGTGCCCGTGGTGGGCTGGAGCTGAGAGTACATGCCGTAAGCGATGCCGCCCAGCGCCACCGTGCCGAACGCGATCGCCGCGGCGATGCCGAACACGTGCCGGTAGTCGGCGCCGGCCAGTTGCGCCGCCTCCCGGTCGTCGGCCACGGCGCGGATCAGGCGGCCATACTTGGTCGCGGAAAGAAAGTACTGCAGTCCGAGCAGCACAATCACCGCGACCGCAAAGACGACCACGAGCAGGTAACCGATCTGGATCTGCGAGCCGATACTGAAGGAACCGCTGACCAAGGCCAGCCCGGTCCCGATCGCGCGGCTGTTGGCGGTGAAGAACTGGAGCAGGCCGTTCTCGATGACCACCGACAGGCCGAAGGTGACCATCAGCGTGGCGAGCACGCTACGGTCGAGCGCGCCCTGCAGGATGGTGCGCTGCAGCACGTAACCGAGCACCGCCATGAGCGGGACCACGACGAGGAAGGACCAGAGCACCGGGATGTGGGTGACGGTGATGACGCCGATCGCGAGGTAGCCCGCGACCACGGCTAGATCGCCGTGTGCGAGGTTCACGACCTTCATCACCCCGAACATCAGCGAGAGTCCGCAGGCGAACAGCGCGTAGAGCCCGCCGACCAGTACCCCCTGGATGATGGCGTTGACCCAGGCCATCACGCCTCACCCTCTTCTGGTGACGCGCCAGGCGCGGCGGCGCTGGCCAGCCCGAAGTAAGCGGCCTCGACCTGATCCGCGCTGATGCTGGCGGGCGTCCCGACCAGAGTGGTCCGGCCCTCCAGCAGGCAGTGGATGTGCGAAGCCACCCGCAGCGCCTGGCTCACGTCCTGCTCGACGAGCAGGACGGTAAGGCCCGTCGCCATGATCTGCGGCAGCATGCCATAGATGCGCTGGACCACGACGGGCGCCAGGCCAAGCGACAATTCGTCGAGGAGCAGCACGCGGGGGTTGGCGACGAGGGCGCGCCCGATGGCGACCGTCTGCTGCTCACCGCCGGAAAGCTGGGCGGTGGGCTGGCGGCGGCGTTCTCGCATCCAGCCGAACATCTCATAAACCCGCTCGATGGTCCACGGGCCCGGGCGCGAATATGTGGCCCCGACCTTGAGGTTTTCCTCAACGGAAAGCGATTCGAACAGCCGCCTGCCCTCCGGCACCATGACGATCCCCCGTGTGGCCCGCCGTTCGGGCCGCACCCTGGTCACGTCCGTGCCGTCGAAAAACACCGAGCCCGCGGTTGGGGAGTGCAAGCCGACAATCGTGCGCAGCAATGTCGACTTGCCCGCGCCATTAGCGCCGATGATCGCGTACACCTCGCCGGGCAACACCCGCAGCGAGATTCCGTCCAGGGCCCGGAGCTGGCCGTGGTGCACGACCAGGTCGCGCACCTCCAGCAGCGGCGCAGCGCCGTCTGGGCGCTCCCCGTTTGGTTCCGGGCTCACGGCTCGCTCCGCTCCCCGCCCCCCGCCCCGTCCGGCGAGGACGCCTCCAACGATCCGCCCGCCAGCGCCGCGGTGACCTCGGTGCCGAGGAAAACCTCACGGACCGCGGGGTCCGCGAGCACCGTGACCGGGTCGCCGTCGCCGACGAACACGCCGCCAGCCAGGCACATCAGCCGGCTCACCAGGGCGGTGAGCGCGCGGACCACGTGCTCGATCCAGATCACCGACGTTCCCTCGGCGTTGATGCCGCGGACGATCTCGACCAGCTGGGCGACCTCGGGGTCGGTGAGACCGCCAGCCACCTCGTCCAGCAACAGCAATGAAGGCTGCGTGGCCAGCGCCCGCGCCAGTTCAAGCCGCTTGCGCTGCAGCAGGCCGAGCCGCTCGGCGGGCACGTTCGCCTGGCCGGGCATGCCCGTCCGCTCCAGTGCCGCGACGGCCGCCGCGTAGCTGGCCCGCCGGCGTAGCCCGCCGCCCTGCTGGGCCGCGACGAGCACGTTCTCGAACACGGTCATGTCCCCGAACGGCCGCGGTACCTGGTAGGTGCGGCCGATGCCCAGCCGGCATCGCGCGGCCGCGTCCAGCCTGGTGACCGTGCGCCCGGCGAAACGGATCTCGCCCGCGCCAGGGGCGAGATCCCCGGAGATGAGGCCGAACAGGCTCGTCTTGCCCGCACCGTTTGGCCCCACGATCCCGACCGTTTCCCCTGCCTCTACGGTCAGCGACAGGTCTTCCGCGATGACGACCCGGCCGAACCGCTTCGTCACGTGCTCAAGCTGAAGCAGCGGGCTCGCCATCAGCTCACTGGTTGGTCGGCTTCAGATCGGCCGTGATCTTCGCGTGCGGCTGCAGCGTGTTGTCGACGACCTGCGCCTCAACCGGGAATCTGGTCCCCTTCTGCCACTGGATGCCGACCGGCGGGGTGATCGCCACGCCCGGCGCGGGGCCGCCGGAGGCGAAGTTCAGCGGTCCGGCGACCGCGTCCGGGAGGTTCACCTGGTGGATGGCGTTGGCGACCTCCTTCTTATCGTGCGGGTCGCTCACCGAGGTGAGAGCCGCGTGGGCGGCCTCGAAGAGGCTGTAGTTGCTGATGTTGGAGTTCCACTGCCCGTTGGTCGCTGACTCGAACTCGCTGGCGAGCTGCTGGCAGGTCTCCCCGGTGAAGGAGGACTTCCACGGCAGCGACGGCGCCCACCAGGCGTCGGTCGCCACGTTGTACGCCAGGCTGCCGAGGGCGTAGGCGTCGGGCGGGAACAGCAGCACCTTGGCCACGGTCGCCAGCTTCGGCTTGAAGCCCTGCTGCGCCGACTGCTTCCACATGGTGGCGAAGTCGGGCGGCAACGGCACGTTGGTGAAGAAATCGGCGCCGGAGGACTTGAACTGGGAGATCATCGCGGAGTAGTCGGTGGTCCCATCCGGGTACGGCGGCGACAGGACCATGTCGTAGCCGGCCTTCTTGGCGATCGGCGGGAACACCGCGCGGAACGCGTTGCCGTCCGCGTCGTTGGGGAACGCGGCGGCGACAAGCTTGTTGGTGTGCAGCTGGGCGTGGATCCGGTCCCACATCGGGATGAAGCACTCGACCAGGTGCTCAGCGCCGAGGAAGTACATCACCACGTACTTGGGCTTGACCGTCGGATTCGCCGGGTTCCCGCCGAGGTTGATGTACCAGGGTTCCCACGGAACGTTCGAGCAGATCAGCGGCGCGCCGAGCGTCTCGGCCTGGCTGGCGACCGTGTTGACAGTTTCCGGTGTGGACGACGCCAGCAACAGGTCGACGCCGTCATTCAGAATGGCCGTCCTGGCCAGATCCCCGGCCCGGGTGGGGCTGGACTGCGAGTCGTACGACTTGATCGTGACCGAGTAGGTCTTGCCGCCGACCTTGAACCCGCTCTTGTAGGGGGTGGTCTGCTTGATCTTGGAGATCACCCAGTTGTCCGGCGCGCCAAACCCGGCCAGCGGGCCGGTCAGTGGGTGGATCCAGCCAATCGTGATGCTCTTGGTGGTACTGCCGCCCGAGTTGGCGCCCTTGATGCCCGAGCTGCAGGCGCTCAGCACGCCGCCCGCACCGACCGCCACGGCGCCCACGCCCACACCTGCCAGCACCGACCGCCGGGATATCGGCCGTCCGGGCAGCGGCTGATCGCCGGCTCTCTCAGGGCCCATGTCGTCTCCTCCGAGCTGCAATGCCGGGAGGCCGGTGGTGCCTTCGCCGACCGGCCTCAGGGGAAGTCGTTGCCGGAAGAGACCTCCCGGCACATATCGAGGGTTGTTCGCATAGCGTACAACGATGCGCAATACAGAACTTAACCACGCCGAAACTTGGGCTGTCAACAGCCGGGCTGCACGCGTCGCGCCAGGTAACGAGCCGGACAAGACCCGGTAACGGCCGGGGCGCGGTCAGGGTGGCCGGGGCGGGAAGCCAGCTCGTGGCTCAGCGACCTCCGCTAGCTGGTGCGCTCCACGACGAAGTCGCACATAATCTCGAACGCACGGCGGGCCGGGACGTCGGGCAGCCCGGCCACCTCCGCGCGGGCGGTGTCGGCCCAGCGCCGCACGTCGGCATGCGCGATCTCCATCGCCGGGTGCGCGCGCAGCAGTCCCAGCGCCTCGGCGTGCAGCGACTCATCGGTGAGGCCATCGCGCGACAGCAGTTCCCGCAGGCGCTCATCGCCGGGCGCCGGTGAGGCGAGCGCATGCAGCACCGGCAGGCTGCGCACGCCCTCACGCAAGTCGGTACCGGGCGCCTTGCCTGACTGCGCGGACTCGGCAGACACGTCGAGGATGTCGTCGGAAAGCTGGAATGCCACGCCGAGCGCGTGCGAGGCCGACTGGATCCGGACCACGACGTCGGCCGGGGCCTCGGCGAACAACGCGCCGAACCGTCCCGCCGTCGCGATCAGCGACGCCGTCTTGTTCTCCACCACGTTCAGGTAGTGGGCCAGCGGGTCCTGGCCCGGACGGGGCCCGAGAGTCTCCGCGACCTGCCCGCTCACCAGCTGAGCGAAGGTCTCGGCCTGGATCCTGATCGCCTCGGTGCCAAGCTCGGCCAGGAGGCTCGACGCCCGGGCGAACAGGAAGTCCCCGGTGAGGATCGCGATCGTATTGCTCCACCGGGAGTTGGCAGATTCGTGCCCGCGCCGGATGGACGCCTCGTCCATCACGTCGTCGTGATACAGCGTGGCGAGGTGGGTCAGTTCGATGGCGGCCGCCGCGGGCACGATGCGGGCGTCGCGGGAATCGCCGAAGTGAGAGGCGAGCAGAACGAGGGTGGCACGGAACCGCTTGCCGCCTGCATCGATGAGATGCCGGGAGGCCTCGGTCAGCAGCGGCTCCTCCGCATTGGCCGCCTCGGCCAGCACCTTTTCGACGCCAACCAGGCCGTCGGCGATGTCGGCGGCCAGGTCGGAACCGGCAACTTCAACGGGGATGGCACTGATCACTTACGGCTCCACTCGTCGGTCATCGCGGTGAGCCGCACCACGACGACCCAGGTTGGCTGTGGTCGCACAGGCCGGCGCCAAGCCTCATCCAAACCACCGTAATCCCAGGTATGCCCGGCCCACCGCGGCGGGACACCCACCCAGGGCAGGCTTAGCGGACGAACAGGTGTGAGGCCGCATGGTTGGCCAGGTTCAACAGTGGCTCCGGTAGCACGCCGAAGACCAGGGTGGCCAGCGCCCCGATCGCCACCGCGGCGCCGGTGAACACGCCGGGCGTGATCACACTCGGCCCGTCGGGCGCGGGGGCGCTGAAGAACATCAGCACGATGACCCGCACGTAGAAGAACGCGGCTACCGCGCTGCTGAGCACGCCAACGATGACCAGGGGCAGGGCACCGCCCGCGATCGCTGCCTGGAACACCGCGAACTTCCCGGTGAACCCGCTGGTCAGCGGGATCCCGGCAAAGGCCAGCAGGAAGAACGCGAAGACGCCGGCGATGACCGGCGAGCGCTTGCCGAGCCCGGCCCACCGGCGCAGGTGCGCCGCCTCGCCGGTGGCGTCCCGGACCAGGGTCACCACGGCGAACGCGCCGACCGTGGTCAGGCCGTACACCGCCAGGTAGAACAGGGAACTGGACAGGCCCAGGGTGCTCACCGCGACCACGCCGGTCAAGATGAACCCGGCGTGCGCGATGGACGAGTAGGCGAGCAGCCGCTTGACGTCGGTCTGCGTGATGGCGATGATCGCGCCGACGACCATGGTGAGGATCGCGACGACCCACATCGCGGGGCGCCAGTCCCAGCTCAGCTGCCCGAACGCGACGTAGAACACGCGCAGCAGCGCGCCGAACGCGGCCACCACGGTGCAGGAGGCCATGAGCGCGGTGACCGGCGTGGGGGCGCCCTGGTAGACGTCCGGCTTCCAGGCCTGGAACGGCACCGCGCCGATCTTGAAGAGCAGGCCGATGCCGAGCAGCGCGATGCCCGCGTACAACAGGGTCGAACTGGTGACGTTGGAAGACGCCGCCGCGGCGATCGCGCCCAGGTCCACCGAGCCGGAGAACCCATAGAGCATCGCCACGCCGAACAGGAAGAACGCCGATGAGAAGGCTCCCAGCAGGAAGTACTTCATCGCCGCCTCCTGGGACAGCAGGCGCCGGCGCCGGGCGAGGCCGCACAGCAGGTACAGCGGCAGCGATAGCACCTCCAGCGCCACGAACATCGTCAGCAGGTCGTTCGCCGCGGGGAACAGCAGCATTCCGGCCACCGCGAACAGGGTCAGCGGGTACACCTCGGTGTGGGTGATGCCCGCCAGTTGTCCCTCGCGTTCCTCCGCGCTGCCCGGGATGGCCGCGGCCTGCGCCACGAACGGGCTCACGTCATGGGCGGACTCGGCGAGCAGCAGTACGCTCACGAACGCGAGCACAAGGATGGTGCCCTGGATGAACAGGGTGGGGCCGTCCACCCCCACCGCGCCCATGGCCACCACGTGGCCGGGAGTACCGGACGAGAAGGACGAACTGGCGCCCACCGCGATGGTCAGCCCGAAGGCGCCGGCGAGACCGCCGAGGGCAAGTCCCAGGTGCAGCGACCGCCGCGCGCCCCGTGGCGCGAACGCCTCCACCAGCACGCCCGCCACGGCCACGGCGAAGACCAGCAACATGGGCGAAAGCTGCCAGTATTCGATGTGCGGCGTCGGGATCGCGGGCTGCGGCGCCGCGGCGAGGCTGGCCAGGCGCGTCACGGGGTTGTTCCCTTCTGGCGGTGGCTGACGATCACCGAGGCGGGCAGGCCAGACGCGCGGCCGGGCAGCGCGGCCACGGTCGCTGGCGGCCGATTATCGCCGGGCGCGGTGGGCGCGCGGCGCGACAGCACCGCGGGCGCCGGATGCGGCGGCACCGGGTCCGTGGCGTGGACCTGCACCAGCGTGTGATTCACCGCCGGGTTGATGATGTTCAGCAGTGGCTGGGGGAAGAAGCCGAAGACGACGAGCAGGGCGATCAGCGGGCCGACCGCCCACAATTCCCTGGGCTTCAGGTCCGAGAACTTCTCGACCTCGGGCCGCACCGGCCCGGTCATCGTGCGCTGGTACAGCCACAGGATGTAGATGGCCGCGAGGATGATGCCGGCCGTGGCCGCCACCGCCGCCGCCCGGTACCGGGTGAACGTCCCGACCAGGACCAGGAACTCGCTGACGAACGTGGACAGCCCCGGCAGGGACAGCCCGGCGAGCCCGGAGATCAGGAACAGCCCCGCCAGCACCGGCGCCACCGTCTGCACGCCGCCGTAGTCGGCGATCCGCTGCGACCGGCGCCGCGCGATCATGAACCCGGCGACGAGGAACAAGGCGCCGGTGGCGAACCCGTGGTTGACCATGTACAGGGTCGCGCCCGCCTGCCCCTGGCTGGTCAGCACGAAGATGCCCAGCGCGATCAGGCCGAAGTGAGAGATGGACGTATAGGCGATCAGCCGCTTGATGTCGGCCTGGCCGATCGCGACCACCGCCCCGTACAGGACGCCGATCACCGCCAGCGTCAGGATCAGCGGCGTGAAGTAGCGGGACGCGGAAGGGAATAGCTGCAGGCAGTACCTGATCATGCCGAACGTGCCGACCTTGTCCAGCACGCCGACCAGCAGCACCGCCGCGCCCGGCTGAGCCGACGTGGCCGCGTCGGGCAGCCAGGTATGGAA
>Ga0318501_10000331_pt1 | contig 11384 bp, 9 predicted proteins | sample GRESIP174b1f21_FD_203297 | JGI IMG/M metagenome (GOLD analysis project Ga0318501, IMG submission 203297) | Tropical soil microbial communities from Luquillo Experimental Forest, Puerto Rico - GRE.SIPMG.174b1f21 | ecosystem: Environmental > Terrestrial > Soil > Tropical forest > Bulk soil... | reverse complement strand
AGGCGCGCTCAATCGCAATCTGCGTGCGAGCGACCTACAGCAATCGCTCACGCTCACGAACGCCGGCGAAAGCCCCGTGCAGGCCGTGGTCACGGTGTCGGGTGCGCCGCTCGTGCCGGAGCCCGCCGCGGAGCGCGGCTTCAACATCGAGCGCACGTATTACACGCTCGACGGCAAGCCCGCCGATGCGACCAAGGCCAGGCAGAACGACCGCTTTGCCGTGGTGTTGAAAATCACCGAGCCGCAGCCGCAGTTCGGACGCGTCATCGTCGCCGATTACCTGCCCGCTGGCTTCGAGATCGACAATCCGCGGCTGGTCTCGTCCGGCGATACCGGCACGCTGGCTTGGATCGCGGATGCGCAGGAGCCGGTGAACGCGGAGTTCCGCGATGACCGCTTCAGCGCGGCCTTCGAGCGCAAGAGCGGCGATCCGTCGGTGTTCACCGTCGCCTATGTGGTGCGCGCCGTCTCGCCCGGACGCTACGTGCACCCGCAGGCCTATGTCGAGGACATGTACCGGCCCGACCGCTTTGGCCGCACCGCCACAGGAACGATCGAGGTGACAGCGGCAAAATGAGTCCGCTTCCGTCGGCACATCTCCTGATCCCGACCCTCCGCCCGCGAGGAAGAGAGGGTCCGCCGCGCTTGCGGCGAGGGCTGCGCGCGGGCTTGGTCGCAGCATCGACCGCGATCATCGCTGTTGTGTCCGCGGGCGCGTATTGGATCTCCTCCCTCGGCCCGGCGCCGCTTGGGGAGGGACTTGCGTTTTCCGCCCTGGTAGTGGATCGCGACGGAAAGCTGCTGCGGCCCTACGCGACGCCGGAAGGGCGCTGGCGCTTGCCGGCGACGCGCGCGAACGTGGATCCGCGGTTTGTGGAGCTTCTGCTCGCCTACGAGGACAAGCGCTTTCGCGCGCATCACGGGGTCGATCCGCTCGCGCTCGGGCGCGCTCTGACGCAACTGATCACCCACGGCCGCATCGTTTCCGGCGCCTCGACAATCACCATGCAGGTCGCGCGGCTACTTGAGCCCCGCGCCGCGCGCAGCTTTAAGGCAAAGCTGCGTCAAATGGTGCGTGCCATCGAGATCGAGCGCGCGCTCTCCAAGGACGAGATCCTCGCGCTCTATCTCAGTCTGGCGCCTTACGGCGGCAATCTCGAAGGCGTGCGCGCGGCGTCGCTCGCCTATTTCGGCAAGGAGCCGCGCCGCTTGACGCTGGGCGAAGCGGCCATGCTGGTCGGCTTGCCGCAATCGCCGGAGCAGCGCCGTCCCGACCGCTCGGTGGCCGCGGCGCGCGACGCGCGTGACCGAGTGCTCGAGCGCGTTGCTGCCGCCGGCATCATTCCTTTCGACGAGATCGAGCGCGCCCGGCATGAGCCGGTGCCGAACGGACGCAGGCCCATGCCGATATTGGCCCCGCATGCGGCCGACGCCGCGGTCGCCGCGGCTCCCGACCGAAGCGTTCATCGCCTCACGATCGAGGCGCCGCTGCAGAGGAATTTGGAGGAGCTTGCGCGCGAGCGCGCCCGCGCGCTCGGGCCCGACATGTCGGTTGCGATCCTCGCCGTCGATCATGCGACCGGCGAGGTGCTCGCGCGCGTCGCCTCGGCGGACTATTTCGACGCACGCCGCGCCGGCCAGGTCGATATGACATCGGCAGTGCGCTCGCCGGGCTCGACGCTGAAGCCGTTCATCTATGGGCTCGGCTTCGAGGACGGCCTCATTCATCCCGACACCCTGATCGAGGATCGTCCCGTCCGTTTCGGCGGCTATGCGCCGGAGAATTTCGACCTCAATTTCCAGGGCACGGTGACGGTGCGCCGTGCCCTGCAGCTTTCGCTGAACGTGCCGGCGGTCGCCGTGCTCGACAAAATCGGCGCCAGCCGCTTCGCCGCGCGGCTCGAGCAGGCGGGTGGATCGTTCGTGCTGCCTGCGGGCGAAGTGCCGGGACTCGCCATCGGCCTCGGCGGCGTCGGAGTGACGCTCAACGACCTCGTTGCGCTCTATGCCGGGCTGGCCCGGCTCGGCACCACGCTGCCGTTGACGGAGCGCACAACGAGCGGCGAAGAGGCGCCGTCGGCACGCCGGCTCTTGGATCCGGTCGCCGCCTGGTATGTTGGCAGCATCCTTCTCGGCACGCCGCCGCCTGAGAACGCTGCCGGCGGCCGCATCGCCTTCAAGACCGGCACGTCTTACGGATACCGCGACGCCTGGGCGGTGGGCTTCGACGGCAAGCGCACCATCGGCGTTTGGGTCGGCCGCCCCGACGGCGCGCCAGTGCCGGGCCTCGTCGGGCGCGTCGCCGCGGCGCCGATCCTGTTTGACGCCTTTGCCCGCACCGGCAAGCTGCCGGTGCCGCTGCCGGCGGCGCCCAAAGGCGCGCTCGTCGCGGCGGCGGGGAAGCTGCCGCCGCCGCTGCAGCGCTTCCGCGCAGGTATGTTCGCGGGCGAGGCCGCCGAGACTCAGCTTCGCATCATGTTCCCACCCAATCACGCGCGGCTCGAGCTCGCACGCGACGGCGCCGGCAAGCCCGATCCGATCGCGCTCAAGGTGACGGGCGGCACCGGACCGTTGACCGTGCTGGTCAACGGCATGCCGTTGCCGGCCGCGGCTGGACGGCGCACGCTGTTCTTCGAGCCGGAAGGGCCCGGCTTCGTGCGGCTCACCGTGATGGATGGCCGCGGAGCGACCGACAGCGTGGTGGTGCGGTTGCAATAGACCCCCGACTGCAGTTATGGCGTTCAAGTCCGCTGGAGCGGACGGGGGCTGACTTGGGCGCGGCTGACTTGGGCGTGGCTGATCTGTATCCAGTCAGCCGCAAAAGCGCGCCCAACAGGGCAGGGGATATGGCGGTCACGACCGATAACGAGGAGCGTCAGAAGGCTTCCGCGCGCAGCCTCACGACCATTGTCGACTTCGCCGTCGGCTCCCATGGGCGCGCGCTGGCCGTGCTGCTCGTGGTCGCGCTTTTGGGCTTCCTGCCCGGATTCTTCAGCGTTCCGCCGATCGACCGTGACGAGGCGCGCTTTGCCCAGGCGACCAAGCAAATGGTGGAGAGCGGCGATTACGTCGACATCCGCTTCCAGGATGAGGTGCGCTACAAGAAGCCGGTCGGCATTTACTGGTTGCAAGCCGGCGTGGTGAAGACGGCGAGTGCGCTCGGCTTTCCACACGCGCTCACCACCATCTGGCTCTATCGGATTCCCTCCCTCGTCGGAGCCATAGGCGCGGTGCTGCTGACCTATTGGGCCGCGCTTGCCTTCGTGTCGCGGCGCGCCGCGGTGCTCGCCGGCCTGATGATGGCAAGCTGCGTCCTCCTCGGCATCGAGCGGCTCATCGCCAAGACCGATGCCATGCTGCTCATGACCGCCGTTGCCGCCATGGGCGCGATGGCGCGCGCCTATCTATGGCAGGGGCGCGAGCGGCTCGCTGCTTCCGGCGCTTGGACGACCGCGGCCGTGTTCTGGACCGCGCTCGCCGCGGGCGTGCTGCTGAAGGGACCGTTGATCGTGATGGTGGTGGGGCTTGCCGCCGTCGCGCTGATCGTTGTCGATCGCTCCGCCGGCTGGATGCTGTCGCTCAAGCCGCTCGCCGGCGTCATCTGGCTCGCGATTTTGGTGCTGCCCTGGTTCCTTGCGATCATGGGCCGCGCCGGTGACGCCTTCTTTGCCGAGTCGGTCGGGGAGGACCTGCTCGGCAAGGTATTCGCCGGCCAAGACTCCCATGGTGCGCCACCGGGCTACTACTTCATTCTGTTCTGGGTGACCTTCTGGCCAGGCGCGACGCTGGCGGCGCTGGCGACGCCGGCGGTGTGGCGGGCGCGGCGCGAGCCCGCGATCAAATTTCTGCTGGCTTGGCTCGTGCCCTCGTGGCTCGTCTTCGAGTTGGTGGCGACCAAGCTGCCGCACTACGTGCTGCCGCTCTATCCTGCCATCGCCATTCTGATCGCCGGCGTGATCGACGCGCGCGCGCTGTCGCGCAAGCCGTTCCTGGTGTGGGGGACGATCTGGTGGTTCGTGGTTCCGACGGTGGCGGGCGTCGCAGGCATCGTCGTGCTCGTCGTCATCGGCCGGCAGTTCGGGCTCTTGGTGTGGCCCTTGATGGGGGCGGCCGCGGTCATGGGCTTCTTGGCCTGGCGGTTCTACCAAACCGACGGCGCCGAGCACGCGTTGCTGCGCGCCGTCGCGGCCGCGATCCTGACCGCGATTGCGGTTTTCGGCTTGATCATTCCATCGCTCGGCCAACTGTTCCCGAGCCCGACGCTCGCCCGCATTCTGCGCGACAGCGGCTGTGCGCGGCCGGAGGCGGCGGCGGTCGGCTATCAGGAGCCGAGCTTGGTCTTCCTCGCCGGTACCGCGACCCGCCTCGCCGATACCTTGGGCGCCGTCGAATTCCTGCGCGGCGGCGAATGCCGCTTCGTCTTTGTCGAGGCGCGCGAGGAAAGGAGTTTTGCCCAGCGCGCCGAAGCCCTCGGACTGCGCTACAGTGCCGGCCCCCGCATCGATGCGATCAATATCAGCACCGGACGGCCGATCACGATCGCGATCTTCCGCTCGGTAGGTTCGTCATGAGCGTGAGTGGCCCACTCAAACAGGCGTCGGCCGACCGTCCGGCCTCGCGGCTGCACTGGGTGCGCGCCAACGTCGCCTGGTCTTTTGCGCTGTTTGCACGCAAACCGAAATTTGCCGGGACCCCGCTGTGGCGTGCGCCGCGCCGTCTCGCCGCCGGCACGCTGGCGGCGGTCGCCATGATCGCGGCAACGATGATCGTGCTCGACGCCCCGGCAGTGACCGCTGCGCAGCGTGCGCCGGCATGGCTCCCCGAGATCTTCGATCACATCACCGAGTTCGGCAAATCCGTTTGGTTTTTGGTGCCGATCGCGCTTGTGCTCGCCACGATGGCGTTGCTCGGCTCGCCGGCGCTTCCGCGCATGTCCCAACGCGTGCTCGCTGCAATCGCGGTGCGGCTCGGGTTTTTGTTCCTTGCGATCGGTCTGCCGGGCTTGGTCTTCACCATCGCCAAGCGCCTGGTCGGCCGCGCGCGACCGTTTGTCGAGGGAAGTGCGGACCCGCTCGTTTATCGCCCGCTCGGCTGGAACGTTGAATATGCCAGCCTGCCCTCCGGCCATGCCGTCGACGCGTTCGCGGCCGCCATGGCCATCGGCGTCCTGTGGCCTCGGATGCGGCCGCTGATGTGGACCTATGCCGTCGTCATCGCGGTGAGCCGGGTCGTGCTCACGGCGCACTTCCCGAGCGACGTCATGGTCGGAGCCATCGTCGGCGTGGTCGGCGCGGTGTTGGTGCGCGATTGGTACGCGGCGCGCGGGCTTGCCTTCGTGCTCGGCAGGGACGGGGTCGTTCGGCCATTGCCCGGTCCCTCGCTCGCACGCATCAAAAGGGTTGCCCGGCAGCTTGTCGCCCCATAAGAAGCTCGCGCTGAGCCAAGATGCGAGGCGTGACGCGGCCATGTCGGGCAGATTATGAGCGAAACGCTTGCAAGCGCAGCCCCGCCGGCTGTTTCTATCGTCGTTCCGGTGCGCAACGAGGCCGGTAACATCGCCCCGCTGGCCGACGAGATCGCGGCCGCACTCGGAAAGGGCCCGAGCTTTGAGATCGTCTACGTCAACGACGGCTCGACCGACCGCACGGACTCCGAATTGAGTGAGCTGATGGCGAGCCGTCCGTGGCTGCGACAGATCAAGCATCAAACCTCATGCGGGCAATCCGCAGCGGTATCGAGCGGCGTGCGTCACGCCCGCGCAGGCATCATCGTCACCCTCGATGGTGACGGCCAGAACGACCCCGCCTTCATTCCGGCGCTGCTTAACGCGTTGGCAGCGGGCGCGCCCCATACCGGCCTTGTTGCAGGCCAGCGCGTCGGTCGTCAGGCGAGCGGCTTCAAGAAATTCCAGTCGCGTCTCGCCAACGGTGTGCGCAGCGTGGTGCTGCGCGACGGCACCCACGATACGGGTTGCGGGCTCAAGGCGTTCCGCCGCGATCTCTTTCTGGCGCTGCCTTATTTCGACGGATTGCACCGATTTCTTCCTGCGCTGGTGCGACGCGAAGGCTACGACATCGGTTACGTGGACGTGATCGATCGGCCGCGTCGGGTCGGCACGTCGAACTACGGCATGTGGGATCGGCTTTGGGTCGGGATTCTCGATCTCTTCGGCGTCTGGTGGCTCATTCGCCGCCGGCGTCACGTGCCCCACGTCTCGGAGGTGAAACGGAATGCTGATTGATCTCTCACAAGCGGTCGGCAGCTACCTGCACGAGGTCTTCGTGGCCAAGTTCCAGTTGTGGGTGCTGCTCGGTTACGTGGCGCAAATCATGTTCACCATGCGCTTCGCGGTGCAGTGGATCGCCTCTGAGCGCGCGGGAAAAATGGTGATGCCGATCGCCTTCTGGTTCTTCTCGATCGGCGGCGGCCTGCTGCTCTTGATCTACGCCCTCCATATCCGCGACCCGGTTTTCATCCTGGGCCAGGGATTCGGAGTTTTCGTCTATGCGCGCAACCTCTATTTCGAGTTGCGCGATCGCCGCCGCGCCCAGGCCATAATGTGAAGGGCGAAACGCCGTTGCCTGCGTCATCGACCGACAATGCTCCCGGTTGCCGCAGGGACGGCGGGTGCTATGCTCTCGATACGTGATACCGACGCTGGAGGCAGCGATGACGTTGACCGTTGCAGCGACATCTCAACGCCACGCCACGGCCGGGGCGATCGAAGTGCTCCCGGCCGGCCGAGCGCTCGGCGCCGAGGTGCGGGGCGTCGATCTCAGGGACCTTGACGAGGCGGCATTCGCGCGCCTGATGCAGGCCTGGCACCGGCATTCGGTCGTGCTCATCCGTGAGCAGACGCTCAGCGACCAGGAGCTGATCGCCTTCAGCCGCCGCTTGGGGGATCTCGACTGGGCCCCGATCCAGGAGACCGGCCGCCGCTTCGTCGAGGGCCTGCCGGAGATTTACATCGTCTCCAACGTCAAGGTGAACGGCGAGCCGATCGGCAGCCTCGGCGACGGGGAAGCGGTATGGCACACCGACATGTCCTATCTCGAGGTGCCGCCGAAGGCGAGCATGCTCTATTCCCTCGAAGTGCCGCCCAGCGGCGGCAATACGTCGTTCTGCACCATGTACGGCATCTACGAGGCGCTGCCCCAGATGCTCAAGGACTGCGTCGCCGGCCTGAAGATCAAGCACGACGGCACCTACAACAGCGGCGGCTACGTGCGCCAGGGCGTCACGCCGACGGACGATCCGCTCACCTCGCCGGGCGCGGTGCATCCGCTGGTCTGCACGCACCCAGACACCGGCCGGCGCATGCTCTATCTCGGGCGCCGCCGCAACGCTTATCTGGTCGGGCTCGAGCTCGCGGAGTCCGAGGCGCTGCTCGACGAGCTCTGGAGCTTCGTCGATCGGCCGGAATTCGCCTGGGAGCACGTCTGGCGCGTCGGCGATCTCGTGCTATGGGACAATCGCTGCACCATGCACCGGCGCGACGCATTCGATCCCAACAGCCGGCGGATTATGCACCGCACCCAAGTCAAGGGCGACGAGCGGCCGTCCTGATCCGCGCGCCGCCATTCCAACTCGAGCACCAGCCAGACGACGGGCGCATCATGCGGCGACGCGATTTCCTCGCCCTGGGCGTGGCCGCGCTGACGGCGCGGTCGCTGACGCTGCAGCCCGCCTTTGCTCAATCGAAATATCCCGACCGTCCGATCCGGCTCGTGATTCCGTTCCCGCCGGGCGGCGGGTACGACGCCGTCGGGCGCCCCTGGGCGGAGAAGATGAAGTCGGTGCTCGGCACCGTGGTCGTGGACAACCAGGGCGGAGGGGGCAGTTCGCTCGGTGCCGCCGCGGTCGCCCGCGCCCGCGCCGATGGCTACACCATCCTCCTGGGCGGTTCGAGCACCCACATCACCGAGGCGATCCTCAAGAGGCGTCCGCTCTACGATCCGCTCAAGGAGCTCGAGCCGATTTCGAACGTGGTGGTTGCCGCCTTCGCCCTCGCAATCAATCCGGCAGTGCCGGCGCGCACGCTGCGAGAGTTCATCGACTATGCCAAGGCCAATCCGGGCAAGCTGTCTTATGGGCATGCTGGCGTCGGCTCGTTGAATCACCTGACCGGCGAACTGTTGAAATCGCTGGCAGGAACGCCGGACATCGTCCATGTGCCATATCGCGGGTCGGGACCGGCGACCGCGGATACCATCAGCGGACAAGTGGCGATGGTGACCCCAGCCGTGACCGGTCCGTTGCTCGAATTCAATCGGACCGGCAAGCTGCGCATTCTCGCCGTGACCAGCCCCAAGCGTCTGATTGCCGCGCCGGATATCCCGACGGCGGTCGAAGCGGGACTCCCCGGGATGATCTCACAGCAGTTGATCGGCTTGTTCGCTCCCAGCGGCACACCAAAGGCGATCATCGAACAGATTTGGCAGGCAACACGCACGGTGATCGCCGAGCCGGCCTACCAGCAGATGCTCATCGAGTCGGGTTTCGAACCCGACGTCGATTCAACCCCCGAGAAATTCCGGCGTTTCATCGAAGAAGACATTGCCCGGTGGTCGCCGCTCGTCAAAGCGATCGGATTGAAGCTCGACTGAGTCAGCCGCGCGCCGCGCCACCTCCGTCGGGTCGCAGGCAATTGCGCCGTCAGCGCTGCCTCAGCGCGCCGCCGCGAGCGCGGCAAAGCCGCGTTCGAGATCGCTGATGAGGTCGTCGACGTCCTCGAGGCCGATGTGCAGGCGCACCGTCGGCCCGCCCGGCGCCCATTTCGTCGCCGTGCGGATGCTGGTGCAGTCGAATGGTATGGCCAAGCTCTCGAAGCCGCCCCACGACGCGCCGATGCCGAACAGGCTGAGCTCGTTCAAGAACGCATTGACCGAGCTCTGCGCGACCGGCTTGAACACGATGCTGAAGAGCCCGCTCGCACCGGAAAAATCGCGCCGCCAGACGGCGTGGCCGGGACAGCTTTCCAAGGCCGGATGGAGCACGCGGGCGATTTCTGGGCGCTCGGCGAGCCAGCGCGCGACCTTCAATCCGGCCTGATGGTGCTGCGCGAGCCGCACGCCCATGGTGCGCAGCCCGCGCAGACCGAGATAAATGTCGTCCGGACCGACGCAAAGGCCGAGCGCATGCACCGTTTCGCGCAGACGCTCCCACGTTGCGGGATTGGCCGATACGGTGCCGAGCATCACGTCGGAATGGCCGCCGATATATTTGGTGCCAGCCTGGATCGACAGATCGACGCCCTTGTCGAAGGCGTGGAAGTAGAGCGAGCTCGCCCAGGTATTGTCCATCAGCACCACCGCGCCTCTGGCGTGCGCGGCTGCGGCGATCGCCGGCACATCTTGGATTTCAAACGAGAGCGAGCCCGGCGCCTCCACGAACACGGCGCGCGTGTTGGGCTTTATAAGTGTAGCGATGTCGCCGCCGATCAGGGGGTCGTAGTAACTGGTGGCGATGCCATAGCGCGGGAGCACGCTGTCACAGAATCGCCGCGTGGGTTGATAGGCGCTGTCGGTGACCAAGAGGTGATCGCCGGCATTGAGGACCGCGAGAAGCGCGGTCGAAATCGCCGCAAGCCCCGATGGCAGCAGCGCAACGCCGGCGCAAGCGGGCCCTTCGAGCGCGCGCAACGCATTTTCTAGTGCCTCCGAGGTGGGCGTCCCGCGCCGGCCGTAGAGGTAACGCGACCGGCGGGCAAGGAAATCCTCGGCGGACGGATACAGCACCGTCGAGGCGTGATGGACGGGCGGATTGACGAAGCCATGATTGGCGGTCGCGTCGCGGCCGCCCGCCACGAGCCGGGTTGCCGGCTTCACGGGCGGATGCATGGGGCCGCTTTCGGTCTTCTTGGTCATGGCTCGCTTCTCTGCACCGCCTCGCGCACCGCTGCCGCCTGGCCTCGTCTTGGCGCACGGGACAACTGCCCCGACACCGGGTCATGGCGTCACGCGGCGCGAGCGTCAACCCCTTGACCGCGGTGCGCGATCGTTCTGAGATAGCAGAGAGACCACCACGGGGTCGACGCATACGGTCACAGCGAGCACGCGACGCCGGCCGGGAACGTCAGCGCGCACCGACAGAGTGGCGTTCAAAAAATATCTCCCAGATCACGCAAGTTGCGGTCAAGGCTCGATAACGACCGTTCCAGGAGGGGGCTGCATCATGAAACGCGCAATCTTTCTTTTGGTGGGCGCGGCCGTCGTGCTCGGCTTTTCCGCCGCCGCGTCCGCCCAGACGCTGAAGGCGGTGAAAGATCGCGGCTCGCTGGTCTGCGGCGTCAGCCAGGGACTGCCGGGATTTTCCAACCCCGACGACAAGGGCAATTGGACCGGCTTCGATGTCGACTTCTGCCGTGCGCTCGCCGCGGCGATTTTGAACGATCCGACCAAGGTCAAGTTCACGCCGCTCTCGGCTAAGGATCGGTTCGAGCCGCTCAAGACCGGGGATATCGACGTGCTGTCGCGCAACACGACCTGGACCCTCGCGCGCGACGTCTCCTATGGCAACTTCGCGGGCGTGACCTATTACGATGGGCAAGGGTTCATGGTACGCAAGTCGCTCAAGGTCAATTCGGCGCTCGAGCTCAACGGCGCGTCGGTGTGTACGCAGACCGGCACCACGACCGAGCTCAATCTCGCCGACTACTTCCGCGCCAACAACATGAAGTACGAAGTCATCGCGTTCGGCACCGCGGACGAGACCGTTAAAGCCTACGAAGCCGGCCGCTGCGACGTGTTTACGACCGACGTCTCGCAGCTCTATGCGGAAAAGCTCAAGCTCGCCAATGCCAACGACCACGTCATCCTGCCTGAGATCATTTCCAAGGAACCGCTGGGGCCGCTGGTGCGCCATGGCGACGATCAATGGTTCGACGTCGTCAAATGGACGCTCTACGCCATGCTCAATGCCGAGGAGCTCGGCATTTCCTCCAAGAACGTCGACGAAGCACTGAAGTCGAACCAACCCGAGATCAGGCGGCTCTTGGGCGTCGAGGGCAATTTCGGCGAGCAGCTCGGTCTGACCAAGGACTGGGTGGTGCGCATCGTCAAGCAGGTCGGCAACTATGGCGAAGTATTCGAGCGCAACGTGGGAACGGGCTCGAAGCTCGGCATCAGCCGCGGCATCAACCGGCTCTGGACCAAGGGCGGCATCCAATACGCGCCACCGGTGCGGTGAGTCTTGATCCTCGTGGCCCGCTGCCGATCTATGCTCATGATTGTCATGCCCGCGAAAGCGGGCATCCAGGGAGCCGCGTCGTTGCGCTGAAAACACCTTGGATCGGGGGTTACTGGATCATCCGCCTTCGCGGATGATGACAGCGAGACGGACAGGCGATCCTCGTGTCAATCCAAACCCAGCATGCTTTGGCCCGG
>Ga0318501_10000330_pt1 | contig 11386 bp, 9 predicted proteins | sample GRESIP174b1f21_FD_203297 | JGI IMG/M metagenome (GOLD analysis project Ga0318501, IMG submission 203297) | Tropical soil microbial communities from Luquillo Experimental Forest, Puerto Rico - GRE.SIPMG.174b1f21 | ecosystem: Environmental > Terrestrial > Soil > Tropical forest > Bulk soil... | reverse complement strand
GCCGCACCCCGGCGACTTGCGTCTGCCCGTGGGCATCCATTGGCGTGGTCAAGCCGCGGCGAGGGCGGCGGCGTGCTGGCGGACTGGATCGTCGATCTCGCCCAGCACGGCGGCTATCTCGCGCAGGCGACCTCGGTGCCGGGCGTCGCGCAGCGCACCGGCGCGACCGTCTATTACGTCGAGTTGTTCCCCAAGGCGCAGGCGGACGGGCGCGAGCCGGTGCTGGCGTTGATGCCGGTGCCGGGCGACGTCGACGTGGTGCTCGCCTCCGAGCTGATGGAGGCGGCGCGCGCCATCGAGCGCGGCTTCGTCACACCGGAAAAGACGTTGCTCATCGCCTCCACGCACCGCATCTTCGCCATGACCGAGAAGATCGCGCTCGCCGATGGCCGCGAGGACGCGGCGGCGCTGCTCGCCGGCTGCCGCGACGCCGCGCGCGAACTTGTGGCGTTCGACATGGCGGCGCTTGCGGACGCGACGGGAAGCGTCTTGAGCGCGGTGCTGTTCGGCGCGCTCGCCGGATCCGGAGCGCTCCCCTTCCCGCGCACGGCGTTCGAGGCGGCGATCCGCCGCGGCCAGGTCGGGGTCAACAGCAGCCTCGCTGCGTTCGCCGCGGGCTTCGAGGCCGCGCGCAGCGGCGAAGCCGCCGCTCCCGCCGCCGGATCCCTCGAGGGCGGCGCACGCGATGCGTCGCGCGCGGTCCGCGACCTCGTGGACGCTGCCGGGCGCGACTTTTCCGGCGAGGCGCGCACGGTGGTGATGACCGCCATCCCGCGGCTCGACGACTATCAGGACACCGGTTACGGCCGGCATTTCCTGGCGCGGCTCACCCGCTTTCAAGACATCGAACGCCAATACGGCGACGGCTCCGGGGCACTGCTCGCGGAAACCGCGCGGCAGCTCGCACTCGGGATGACCTACGAGGACACGATCCGCGTCGCAGATCTGAAGATTCGATCGGGCCGCTTCGCGCGCGTGCGCGAGGAAGCGCAGATCAAGGACGGGCAAATTCTCGAAATCGCCGAGTTCTTTCATCCCCGCACGCAAGAGATCGCGGATACGCTGCCAGCGGCGCTCGGACGCTTGCTTCTGCGCACGCGTTGGGCGCGAGGCCTCCTCGATCGCGCCACGCGCAAGGGAAGGATCGTCAAGACGACGTCAATCGGCGGCTTCCTGCTGCTCTACGCGCTGGCGAAACTCAAGCCGCTGCGCCGCCGCTCGCTGCGCTTCGCCACCGAACAGGCCGCGCTGGCGAATTGGCTCAACCTGGTGGCGGCGACCGCGCGCGCGGATTATCCGCTCGCCGTGCAAATCGCGCGCATGCGCAGCCTGGTCAAAGGCTATGGCGAGACGCATGAACGCGGGCAGGCTAAGTTCGACAAGCTCGTCGCCGTAGTCCCGCGTTTGCTCGGGCGCAGCAATTCCGGGGCAACGCTCGAAGGCTTGATCAAGGCCGCGCTCGCCGACGAAGACGGCCAAGCCCTGGATAAAGCCATCGCCGACCTTGGGGCCAATTCCCTCTCCCCCGTTGGGGAGAGGGTTAGGCCGAGGGGTGCCCTATAGCTCTAGCGCTTGCCTGCGCGATGAGGGAAGCTAGGGCACGATCTCGTGCGCAGGAGGCAGCAATGTCCTACGACCTCGATCAATTCGTGTCGGATTGTCGCGCCATTCTCACCCGCGACGGCGGACCCAAGGGGCGGGAAGAGGTTCGCGTGAAGCTTGAGCAGCTGCTTGCGAACAAGGCCTTCGTCGAGGCCTATTGCGGCGAGCAGGTACCGCGCGGCTTGAAGGTGCTCTACGAGGACCCCGATCTCGGATTCCAGGTCCTCGCCCACATCAACGACAAGGCTCGGGTGTCGCCGCCGCATGACCACGGCGCGTCCTGGGCGATCTACGGCCAAGCCACGCACTACACCGACATGATCGAGTGGGAGCGCGAGGACAACGGCTCCAATCCGGGACAGGCCAAGCTCAAGCCGGTCAAGAAGTATCGCCTGCTGCCGGGACACGCCGGCATCTACCAGGACGGCACCATCCATTCCATCGACTATCCCGACCACTCCCGCTTCGTCCGGGTGACGGGCACCAACCTCGACAAGATCAAGCGCGTGCGCTTCGATCTCGCCTCGGGCAAGGTCGAGCAGATGACGCCGCAACAGGCGACGTGAGTCTGCAAAACGGCCGACGCGAATGCCGCCCAAATTGGTGGACGCCGGTGCGCTCAAGGCGATGCTCGCCGAGGGGCAGGAGCTGGCGATCGCCGACCTGCGCGAGGAGCTGATCTTCTCGCAAAGCCATCTCCTGTTCGCGCGTTCGGTGCCCTTGAGCCGGCTCGAGCTCAAATTTGCCCGCCTGGTGCCGCGGCGGGGCACGCGCATCGTGCTGTGCGACGACGCCGACGGCCTGGTCGAGCGCGCCGCCGACATCCTCGCGCACGCCGGCTACACCAACCTCCATGCGCTCGACGGCGGCGTTGCGGCCTGGGCCGCGGCCGGGTTCGAGCTGTTCTCCGGCGTCAACGTCCCGAGCAAGGCGTTCGGCGAGTTCATCGAGCACGCGAGCACGACGCCGAGCATCGACGCCGCCGAGCTCGAGCGGCTCATGCGCGAGCGCAGCGACATCGTGGTCCTCGACAGCCGGCCGTTCGACGAATACCAGCGCGTCTCGATCCCCACCGCCGTCAACGTGCCGGGCGCCGAGCTCGTGCTGCGCATCCGCGATCTGGCGCCGTCGCCGCAGACCATGGTGGTGGTCAATTGCGCCGGGCGCACGCGCAGCATCATCGGGGCGCAATCGCTGATCAACGCCGGCGTGCCCAACAAGGTGGTGGCTCTGCGCAACGGCACCATGGGCTGGACCCTCGCGGGTTTTGACTGCGACAGCGGCAAGGCCCGCCGCGCCGGCGATGTCTCGCGCGACGGACTTGCCTGGGCCAAAGCCGCCGCCGATCGCGTGGCGCGCCGCTTCGGCGTCGCGCGCATCGATCTCGCCACGGTCGAGCGCTGGCGCGCCGACGATGCGCGCAGCGTTTATCTCTTCGACGTGCGCGATCCGCGCGAATACGACGCCGGCCACGTGGCGGGCGCCATCTCCGCTCCGGGCGGTCAGCTCGTGCAGGCCACGGACCAGTATGTCGGCACGCTGGGCGCGCGCATCGTGCTGATCGATCCCGCCGAGGTGCGCGCGGTGATGACCGCGTCCTGGCTGCGCCAGATGGGCTGGCGGGATGTCTACGTGCTGGCGGAAGCGGGTCGCGAGACCGCGCCGCCACCGGCGCAGATCTTGGGCGACCCGCCGCCGCGCGAGCAGTACATCGATTGCGCCGGCCTTGCCGCGCTCATCGCGCGCAACGACGCCACTGTCGTCGATCTCTCGGCAAGCCGCGACTACCTCAAGGCGCACATCCCCGGCGCCTGGTTTGCGATCCGCTCGCGGCTTGAACGCGCGCTCGCGAAGATTCCGCTGCAAGGCACGCTGGTGCTCACCTGCGAGGATGGCGTGCTCGCCGGCCGCGCGGCCATCGAGGCGGGTGCGCTCGTCGATCGTCCCGTGCGCGCGCTCGCGGGCGGCAACGCCGCGTGGTGCGCTGCCGGACATGCGCTCACGGCCGCTGACGGGAGAATGGCGGACGAGGCGGTGGACGCGTGGCTCAAGCCTTACGAGCGGCCGAACGATAAGGCCGCGGCCATGCGCGACTACTTGTCGTGGGAGATCGATCTGCCCGCGCGCATCGCCCGCGACGGCTCCACCAATTTCATTGAGTTTCAGCCCTAGCGCACGACCCTCGCCCCGCCATAAGCGCGTTCACACGCGTCCATAGCCCGTCGAAGACGGGCGTGAACGCCCTTAACGACGCGCTATGGCGGGGCGAGGGAAAACGGAATGTGTGCGCAAGCGCAACACGCAACACCCGAACGCGCGCCGTGGCTCATGCTTAACCCAAACTTAACCCCGGCCAAGCGATGCTTCCCCGGCAACTGCGAGGAGCGGCGCGATGCTGGATGGTAAAGCATACCGGGCTCATTTTCCCGATGACCCCGCCTACGAGCGGCCGCCCGGCGTTCCCCGGCAACTCAATTCCGCCGCGCTGATGGAAGCGCTCGCCGCGCTCGAGGCGGAGTTCAGGGACATCCTGCGCCAAAACGCGCGGTCCGCCGACTAAAGCGAATGCTTCCGTTCATTCCCGCGTAAGCGGGAATCCAGGGGCCGCAGTCCGTGACGCTGGGTCCCCGCTTTCGCGGGGACGAGCGGATAGACGTCGCCCACACTCCGTTCTTGCCCCGCCCCGCGCCGGCGACCATGGCGGCGTGCGAACCAATGTCATAGGCTCGACCTCGGCAGACGGACGCGGGGGGCACAAAGCATGCGCAAGCTCGTGGAATATCCGACGCCCTCGCTTGCCGAGCGCGACCGGCGCTGGGCGGCGGTGCGCAAGGAGATGGACGCGCGCGGGCTCGATGGCCTGATCCTGTGCGGCTGGCCGGCGATGTGGGACTTCAACATCGCCAACGCGCGCTACCTCTGCCCCATCGGCGGCAACGCCGAGTTCAACGTGCTGGTCTTTCCGCGCGCGGGCGAGCCCACGTCATTTATCTATTCGCCGGTGTTCACCGACTATTGGCGCGGCGCCCAGAGCTGGGTGTCCGACGTGCGGCCCAAGCGGGGCACGTTCGGCGACAGCGTCGCCGACCGGCTCACGGAACTTGGCCTCAGCGGCGCCGCGGTCGGCATCGACGGGCTTGCCGGCCCGCTCGATCCCGATGGCTGGGTGCCGCACAGCATGTACGCCCGCTTGCGCGAGCGCTTGCCCAAGGTGAACCTCGTCAATCTCGACGACATGATGGAGAAGCTGCGCACCGTCAAAAGCGCCGAGGAGATCGCTATTCTGGAAAAAGCCGCGGCGCTCGGCGACCTCATGCTGCAGGCGTGCCGCGACACCGCGCGCCCCGGCGTCAAGGAGTGCGAGGTCTATGCGCGCATGATGGAAGTGATGCTGGCGAACGGCGGCGAGGAGCCGACCTTGTTCCTGTGGGCGGCCGACGCGCATCCCTATCCGCACCCGTTCCGCGTGCCCACCACGCGGCCGCTGGCGAAGAACGACATGATCATCTGCGAGATGCATCCCAAGTTCGGCGGCTATTTCACCCACGTCGAGCGCACGTTCTGCCTGGGGGAGCCCGAGCCGCGCTACCTCGACATCTACGAGGCGTGCCTTGCCGCCTATCGGCGCGGGCTCGACCTATTCAAGCCGCGCGCCAAGATTTCGCAAGTCATGGACGCGGTGCGCGACACCATTGAAGGGAGCGGCTTCGGCATCTGCGAAGCTGGCATCCACGGGCACGGACTGGCGTCGCTCGAATATCCCCGCTACCGCCACCACGCCAAGGGCGCCGACGTGGGCGCCCTCAAGGCGATCGGGGACGAATTCCGCGCCGGCATGGTGTTCGCCATAAACATCGACCTGTTCGATCCGAAATGGCGCAACGGCGAAACCGGCTGCGTCTTCGCGGAGACCATCGTCATCACCGAGAATGGCGCGCGCCGGCTGCACAACTTCTCCACCGACTTCCAGCAGCTGCCGGTTTAGCGCGGATCGCACCCGCGGTCTCCGCCTGCGCTGTTCTCCATAGCCCCACCCGCTTGCATAGACGCGGGGGGATGCACGACCTGCAGCAAATCTGTCATCGAGCGGCGCTAGTCGTGTCATATGGAACTCGTCCGCCGCGTTGATTTTGGCAAACCCGTGCATCGCTTTGGTGTCGCACGAGCAGGCCTCGGCGCGTTGTTTTTTTTAATGCTCGCCTGTGCGGCCGTGGGAGCGGAGCCCAGCTCGACGATGCCTCTGCGCATCGGAGTTTATCAAGTTGCACCTTACGGCGGGCAAGGCGACGGGGGGCTGTTCGTTGGCGCAAGCGTCGATCTCTGGCGTCGCGTCGCGGAGCATCTCAACTGGCAGTACCAGCTGATGCCCGTCTCGCAGATGAGCGACTTGCTGTCGGGGCTGGAGAACGGTGCCTACGATGTGGCAATTGGTGCCATCACGATTACCCCGGAACGCCTTGCGCGGGTGGATTTCTCCTATCCTACGCATCGCTCCGGCGTCGCCGCCATCTTCGCGAGACGAACGGCAGCAGCGTCCGCCTTCTACGATTACGGCGAGGCCGTCGGCGAACTTGGCCTGCTGATCCTCGTTATCGTGATCCTGCTGACGGTGATTGGCGTGCTCATGTGGTGGTTCGAGCGAGCCCATTTGAACAAAACCGGCAAATCGGCGTCCGAGTCGGCCGTGACCTCGTGGCACGAAGGTGTGTACTGGGCCGTGGTCACGATGACCACGGTCGGCTATGGCGACAAGACCCCGAAAACCCAGCTCGGCCGCATTCTCGCCGTGGTCTGGATGGTCGGAAGCCTCGTACTGGTCTCGCTGCTGACGACCAATTTGGTCGCGCGCATGACCGCCAGTCGGGTCGAGAGCATCGTCGCCACTCGCACGAGCGACCTCGCAGGTAAACGGCTCGCCGCCGTTTCCGGCTCGTCGGGCGCTGAATATCTCGACGCCGAGCGCCTGGCGTATCAGAAGTTTACCGATTTGGCCGATGCCCTCAAGGCACTGGTGACCGGAAAGGCCGATGCCGTCGTCAACAGCGTCGGTGCTCTGCAATATCTCGTGAACACGCGCTTTTCAGATGCGATTGCGCCGCCGCGCGGGGTGCTGGCCCCGGCCTACATGGGCTTCGCGTTACCGATGAACTCGGTCCTGAAAAAGCCGCTCGATCGAGCGTTGACGACAGTCACCGGAAGCCCGGAGTGGCGATCCGTCGAGGAGACCTATTTCGGTCGATGAGATGCCAGCATCGGGAACGAGGCGACCTCTCTCAGTCTGAGTTGGGTCATTGCGACCGTGGCCACATGGCAGTTCGGATCTCCCAATTAGCCCGGGAAGCGATGTGGTGTGACAGCAAGCGACATCGCCGTCAGACTTGCGGTCAATTAACATAAGATCGTTTCGCCAATCTCGCGAAGCGCACGCAAAGCGGCTGGTTTGGCGGCAGCCGGTTCGTTGGACAACATAAGCCGCGTCCAAGGGGAGGACTGCCATGCAACGCATTGCCGTTTTCGCACTGACGCTGGTGCTGACCGCTGTCGCCGCCGTGCCGCAGGCAAACGCCGACAGCTATCCATCGCGGCCCATTCGACTGATCATAGGCTTCCCGCCAGGTTCGGCGGCCGATATCACTGCGCGGCTGGTCGGTGACGCCATGAGCAGGTCGCTCGGCCAGCAAGTGGTGGTCGAAGCCCGGCCGGGCGCCGGCTCGAGCATCGCCGCGGAGTTCGTCGCGCACTCGCCGGCGGACGGCTACACCTTGTTCATCGGCACGTTGTCGAACGTCACCAACGCCGTCACCAGCTCCAATCTACACTTCGACTTCGCCAAGGATTTCGCTCCGGTCGCGCCACTCACCGGCCTGCCGCTCATCCTCGCAGTGCATCCCTCCCTCAACTTGTCGAGCGTCGGTGAACTCATCGCGCTCGCCAAATCAAAGCCCGGTGAGCTCACCTATGGATCGGTCGGGCCGGGGACGGTCGGGCATCTCGCTATGGAACTGATCAGTGCGCGCACGAACATCAAGCTTGTTCACGTGCCCTACCAGGGGAGTCCGCCGCAGGTCACCGACTTGGTCGCAGGCCGCCTGTCGATGGCGTTGGTGGTGGCCTCGACGGTCATGCCGCACGTTGAAGCCGGTCGTCTTAGGGCGCTCGCCTCAGGTTCCGCCAAACGCCCGCGCATCGCGCCGAACATCCCGACCATCGCCGAGACCTTGCTGCCCAATTTCGACTGCACCGTTTGGTTCGGCCTGATGGCACCAGCCGGCACGCCGCCCGCCGTGATCGAGAAACTTTCTGCCGCTGCCCGCGCAGCGCTCAAGTCCGAGGACGTGGTCGGCAAGCTCGCGGGGTCCGGCTTCGAACCGCTCGACGGCTCACCTGAGGAGTTCGCGCAATTGATTGCGCACGGCATGGCCACATGGGCCGCCGCCGCTGAGGCCGCCGGGCTGCGGAAATGAGAAGAGTCCCGGGCATTCACGCTTGCGAGGTTGGCGTTGGGCAGGTTGATGCAGCGCAACGAGATTCTTCAATCGCAATCCGGCGAACGGCCGCGTCGGAACGGTGAGGACACGGCGACGACTGCGCTATAGTGCGCACGGGCCCGCCGGCGCTATCGAGCGCAAGAGCGGCGGCATTCGGCGCCGATAGCGTATACCGAAGTGGCGCGCCACGGTCGATGAAGATGGGCACTATTCGTTCGCCGTGACGCTATGATGGCGAAGCCCGCTACCCGCTCAAACCGGCAAAGCTGCGACACCCTCTTAGTTTGCACTACGCGTCGAAGGCGGCTGCCTTCGCGATTCCGCCGACTGGTCCGCTTACCTTCGATAGCGGACCTGTCGATCAGGCCCGGGATCGGCGCAGAGCGGGCCGAGGACGCGATTGAACGGCTCGGGCCGAGCATCGCGGCGGATGTCAATTGGGCTGATCAGCCGCGCAGACCCGCGGGCAACGAGGTGCCTGCGTTCTGTTGCATCGCCGCCCTGTGATTGGTTGCGACGCCAACCAGACCCAGTCCAACAAAAAAGGTGCCGCTAACGATCCAAACGACTGCGAGCGAAATTCGGACGAAGCTTAAACGGGCTTTCATGGTCCGACTCCGATTGTGTGGTTGTCTCGTGTTCAACACGCGCACCATGGCCCAGAGAGTGCGACTTGGCCTGTGACGGGCGTCACAGCAAAGAGAACATCATCCTCCGGCGAGGCGCGGACGTTCCTCAAGCCGCAGGAGGGCCGTGACAGCGGATTGGCTGCATGGCCGCCAAGACACTGAATTGATCGAGTGGGTGGCAAAGCAGGCTTCGCCTCAAAACGGCGACCACACGGCCAATAGTTTATTTCTTCACGGCAGTGACGACGACAATTTCACACGGCGACTCAAAACCGTCGTGTCCCTCATATTTGACAAGCTCGCGCTCAACCTCTTGCCAGGCTTCCGCGCGCGCGGTCTCGGTTAGCGCTGCGAGCATCTGGTGCAGAGCGCCGAAAGATTCTCGCTCGAAACGAACGCATTCTCGCGCTGATGCCATGCGTAATGGCGCCGATACCGTGCGGGTCTGAACTTCAGAAAACCCAGCACGCTCGAGCGAACTAGCCAGAGCGCCCGGTGCGCCAAGACTGAACGGTCCTGGTTGGCCGGGGAGAGCAGGACCAAGCCGTGCGTGCCGCCGGATGATTGAGATCGGGACAGAAAGGAATGGGTTCTTGTCCGGCGTCGAAAAGACGATCGCTCCAACTCTGCCACCCGGCTTCAGCGCTCGCCTAATTTCCGAAAGCGCTCGTGGCAAGTCAGGAAGAAAGAAGAGACCAAGCCGGCAGATGACGACATCAAATGCTTCGTCATCCACGGAGAGGTTCTCGGCATCCATAACTCGCGCGTCGAGGTTCTCGAGTCCCTTTTCGCGCGCGGTCTGCGCTGCCAAGGCCGCCAGATTTGGCGCTATGTCGGTAGCGAGCACAAAGCCGGTCGGGCCGACACGCGCCGCCGCCAGCACCGACTGGTCACCATCGCCGGCCGCGATATCGAGAACCCGCCCGCCGGTGCCAACTTGGGCGAGGTCAAGCAGCAATTCCGTCGCGTGCCCTACCCACGCCCTTACCACCGGAATCCAGCGATGCCATCCTTCGGCGGCGCTTTGCCACTGCTCTCGCATCGTCTCCCGGTAAATCACGGGATCGATGCTTTGCCACTCCTCTCGCATCGTCTCCTTGTACTTCACGGGGTCGAAGCGCAGTGGTTGCTCTGACATCGCCTGCTCCTCCACGTGCCAAATCTCGTCGGGCAGCCTTCCCAGCGTCCATGGTGTTCTGTCGACCTTCAAGCGAGCGCCGAAGTCTTTCCAGAGCTATACCAGTCTTGTACCGAAGTGGCGCGCCCGAAGAGATTCGAACTCCTGACCCCCAGATTCGTAGTCTGGTGCTCTATCCAGCTGAGCTACGGGCGCGTCTTGCGCATCGCGCGGGAAAACGTTCCCAAGACGAGCAAAGCCGCCGGGAACGCGCCTCTAGCTATAGGCTTCGGCCAGCATTGGCAAGGTGAGCACGTGTGGGCGACGCTGGTGGGACCCGTCACCCGCGGGCTTGACCCGCGGGTCCATCCTCTTCGTAAGGACTCTTTGCGAAGGGATGGATTGCCGGGTCAAGCCCGGCAATGACGCATACGTGCTCGATATCGCGTAGCACTACTCCCGCCGGTCACATCCCCGCTCACGCCCTTGCCCGCTCCCCGCGCCGCGTGTCGAGATCGACCGCGCGGTCCGGGATCGACAGGCGAAAGGTCGCGCCGATGGTGCCTTCGACCAGGCGAATTTCGCCGCCGTGCGCGCGCACCAGCTCGGCCACGATGGCGAGCCCGAGCCCGACGCTGCCGGTGCGGGTCGAGCCCTGGAAGGCTTCGAACAGATGCGCGCGGGCCTTCTCCGAGAGTCCCGGGCCGGTGTCGGAGACCTGGATCAGCACCACTGCGCCCTCGCGCCGGCCGGTGACGCGGATCTGGTCGCTGCCGGGGTCCTTGGCGTCGCGCGTCTCGAGCGCCTGCACCGCGTTGCGCGCGAGATTGAGCAGGATGCGGAACAGCTGGTCGGGATCGGCATCGACGGTGAGCCCGCGTTCGATTGCGCCGACCCAGCGCACTGGCGTGCCGCCATCGAGCCCCAGCGTCTCGCGCACGTCCTCGACCAGCGGCTCGAGGGCGATCAGGCGGCGGTCGGGCGGCGGCTCCTGCACGCGGCCGTAGGACAACGTTGACTGGCAGAAGGCGATGGCGCGCTCGAGCGACACCATGAGCTTGGGCGCGAAGCGCTGCACGTGCGGGTCGGAAATCTTCGCCAGCCGCTCGGAAAAGAGCTGCGCCGAGGAAAGAAGGTTGCGCAGGTCGTGGTTGATCTTGGAGACCGCGAGCCCGAGCGCGGCTAGATGGTTCTTTTGCTGCAGCAAGGATGCGAGATCGAGCTGCATGGCGGCGAGCTCGCGCTCGGCGGTGCCGATCTCGTCCATTCGGTCCGACGCGGCCATGATGCGCGCGGGATTCTCCGGATCGGCGCGGAACGCCACCATATTCGCGGTCATGCGCCGCATCGGCCGCACCAGCAGCCACTGCAGCGAAAGATAGACGAGCGAGGCGGTGATCGCCGAAATGATCAGCGACAGGATCAGGATGCGGATGGAAAAATCCACCATCGCCCGGCGCAGCGGCGCCTCGTCGAGCACGATCTCGACGAACTCGCCGCCCATGGGAGCGGGTCCCATCACCCGCATCACGTCGGTGTCGCCGCAGACG
>Ga0318501_10000323_pt1 | contig 11428 bp, 9 predicted proteins | sample GRESIP174b1f21_FD_203297 | JGI IMG/M metagenome (GOLD analysis project Ga0318501, IMG submission 203297) | Tropical soil microbial communities from Luquillo Experimental Forest, Puerto Rico - GRE.SIPMG.174b1f21 | ecosystem: Environmental > Terrestrial > Soil > Tropical forest > Bulk soil... | reverse complement strand
TCCTCGCTCTCCTCCCAGGATTCGGCGAGGCTCGGTCCCATCTTCTGTCCCGGATAGGGGCGCACCAGAGCATCGTGGATCGCATAGAGCATGCCGAAGGGCGTGATCTGCGGCGGTGCGGTCGACGGATCGAACCAGCTCGGCGCGATTGTCACGTGCCAGGCCATGACCGCCCGCCCCGACGGCGTCGGCGCGGCCTCACTCACTGCGGTTGCGCCCAAGACTAGCATCGCTGCGAGCAGCAGGCTGAAGGCAAGACGCCAGAGCACCCTCTGTGCCGAAATCATACGGCTGACCTCCCAGCTTGGATCTGCGTTTCCGATTGTCCGCTAATTCTGCTCCCGCCGGCAACGATGGTCGCAGCTATGGTTTTCCGCCGGCGTTGACAAGCGGCGGACCGGCTGCTGTATGCGCCCTCATGAACCTGCATTGGCTCGAATACGGGGTATTCGCCGCGATGATCGCGGCTTCACCCGCTGCCGGCGACGAGCCTCGGCTCAATATCTACAACTGGTCCGACTATATCGCGCCCGATACGATCCCGAAGTTCGAGGCGGAGACCGGGATCAAGATCACTTACGACGTCTATGACGGCAACGAAGTGCTCGAAGCCAAATTGCTGGCGGGCAACTCCGGCTATGATGTCGTCGTTCCCTCGGCGAGCCCGTTCATGGCACGCCAGATCGCGGCGGGGGTCTACAGGACCCTCGATAAGGCGAAACTCCCGAACTGGAGAAACCTCGATCCAAAAATCCTCGAGCTGGTCGCCGGCGCCGACCCGGATAACGCGCACGGCGTACCCTATCTGTGGAGCGACACCGGTGTCGGCTTCAATGAAAAGCAGGTGCTCTCCGCGCTGGGCGAGGAGGCGTTGGTGGACAGCCTCGCGTTGATTCTCGATCCGGCAAATGCGCGAAAGCTCGCCGCTTGCGGCATCTCATTGCTCGACACGCCGCAGGAGGTGTTTCCGGCCACTCTCGCCTATTTGGGGCTCGACCCGAAGAGCCGCGACCTCGGCGATCTCGAGAAGGCTTTCGGCGCGCTCGAAAAGATCCGTCCTCACATCCGCAAATTCCATTCCTCGCAGTACATCAACGATCTCGCGGGTGGCGATCTATGCGTTTCGCTCGGCTACTCGGGCGATGTGATCCAGGCGCGAAACCGGGCGAGCGAGGCCGGCAACGGGATCGAGATCGCCTTCCGTGTGCCAAAAGAGGGGGCAATGATGTCGGTCGACATGCTGGGCATTCCGGCCGATGCGCCGCATTCTGAGAACGCGCTGCGCTTTATCGACTACCTGCTGCGTCCCGAGGTGATCGCCGGCATCACCGATGCGGTCTGGTACCCGAACCCGAATTTGCCGGCCACGGCGCTGGTCAACCCTGAGATCCGCAACGACCCCGCGGTCTACCCGCCGGCGGAAACCCGGCGCCGTTTTTATGTCGATCTTCCGGCGTCTTCTGCTTACGAGCGGGCACGCACGCGCGCCTGGACGCGCCTCAAATCCGGCCGCTGACCATTAATGGCGCTGCTGGAAATCACCGCCATCTCCAAGCGGTTCGGCGCGACGCTGGCGGTCGAGGAGGTTTCACTCAGCATCGAGCGCAGCGAGTTCTTTGCGTTGCTCGGACCTTCGGGATGCGGCAAGACGACATTCCTGCGGTTGATAGCCGGGTTCGAGGTCCCGGACAACGGCCGCATCATCATCGACGGGACCGACGTCAGCGGCCTGCCGCCTTATGTGCGGCCGGTCAATATGATGTTCCAATCATACGCCCTGTTCCCGCATATGGATGTCGCCGCCAATATTGCGTTCGGCTTGCGCCAGGAGCGGATGGATCGCCGCCGCATCGTCGCCCGCGTCGAGGAAATGCTGGCGCTGGTGCAGATGTCGGATTATCGCCGGCGGCGCCCGCACGAGCTGTCTGGCGGGCAGCGCCAGCGCGTAGCCTTGGCGCGGGCACTCGCCAAGATGCCGAAATTGCTGCTCCTCGACGAGCCTTTGGCGGCGCTCGACCGAAGGCTGAGAGGCCAGACCCGGCTCGAGCTGACCGCCATCCAGGAACGGGTCGGGACTACCTTCCTCGTTGTCACGCACGATCAGGAAGAGGCGCTGAGCATGGCTTCGCGTGTCGCCGTCATGAACCGCGGCCGCTTTGTGCAGATCGGCAGCCCCGCGGAGATCTACGAGCACCCGGTTTCACGTTTCGTTGCCGATTTTGTCGGCGAGGTGAATCTCTTCGAAGGTGAGCTGACGACCAAGTCCAATGGGCCGGCCCTTGCCGTTGCGGGCTTTGTCCAGGCAATCCCGTTGCCTCCCGATACCGAGCTGTGTGAAGGCGCCGTAGCAGCGTTGGCGGTACGACCGGAAAAGCTCGTGCTGTCTTCCTCTTTGCCAAACCGGTTCGCGATTGCCGCCAAGGTATCGTCGATTGGCTATCTCGGCGGGGGGTCGATCGTTCATCTCACGACGGAGCAGGGCAGGGCGCTCAAAGCGTATTTGCCGGGCTCGGCGGCTGGAGCTTTTGGTCGCGGCGCGCGGGTCTGGGCGAGCTGGCCGCCGGAGAACGGCGTGGTGCTGACGCAATGACCGGATTGGGCCGGCTCGGCCGGCTAGTATTGATCGGAGTTCCGTTTGTCTGGCTCGCACTGTTCTTCGTGCTGCCGTTGCTGATCGTCGTAAGGATCAGCCTGGCCGAAAGCGTCATCGGCATTCCGCCTTATACGCCCCTCTTCGCCCATGACGGCGTCAGGCTCAAATTGCACGTGACGTTGGCGAATTTTGCGCTGATCGCCGGCGACGATCTCTATCTGCGTGCTTACCTCGGCTCGTTCGTCAATGCGCTGCTGGCGACTGTGCTCTGCCTGTTGGCCGGCTATCCGATCGCCTATGCGATTGCCCGCGCCCGGGGCGCGCGGCGGCAGTTGTTCCTGTTCCTGGTTATGCTGCCGTTCTGGACGAGCTTTCTGATCCGCGTTTATGCGTGGATCGCGATCCTCCAGCCGAATGGGTTTCTGAACGAGTTTCTTAGCGTATTGGGCTTGATCTCGGCGCCATTGCCGCTCCTCAATAATCAGTTCTCGGTCGAGCTTGGACTGGTTTATTCGTACCTGCCGTTCATGATCCTGCCGATTTACGGCAGCTTGTCAGCGCTGGATCAAATCCTCGTCGAAGCTGCAGCTGATCTCGGCGCACCACCGCGATTGGTTTTTCTCGGCGTGATCTTGCCGCTAACCTTGCCCGGGATTGCCGCCGGCTCTTTCCTCGTGTTGATCCCGGCTATCGGCGAATTCGTCATTCCGGACCTGCTCGGCGGGCCCGATACATTGATGATCGGCAAAGTGCTGTGGGACGAATTCTTCAATAATCGCGACTGGCCGGTCGCGGCGGCAGTCGCGGTTGTGCTGGTCGCGGTGCTGGCGGTCCCGCTGCTCGCCGCCCAGCGCTTTCTCGCGGGGACGCGCGCCGCGTGACGTCCCGCGGAAGCAGGAGCTGGTTCTGTAGCGGCGCGCTGGCGCTGGGGTTTGGGTTTTTGTATGCGCCGATCCTCTTGCTCGTCCTCTACTCGTTCAATGCCTCGCGGCTGGTCACCGTCTGGGCCGGGTTTTCGCTCCGCTGGTATGGCGCGCTCGCCCGTGACGAGGCGTTTCGCAGCGCTGCGGCGACTAGCGTCGAAGTGGCTGCAATGGCGGCCAGCCTCTCGCTCGTGCTTGGCGCTTTGGCCGGCCTCAGCATCGCGCGGTTTTCCCGCTTTCCCGGGCGCGTCGTATTCGGGTTTGCGTTGCTGGCACCGCTGGTGGTGCCCGAGGTCATCCTCGGCTTGTCGCTGCTTTTGTTTTTCGTCGCTTGCGAAAGCTGGTTGGGCTGGCCCAGCCGCGGCATAGTGACGATCAGCTTCGCGCACGCAACGTTTGGCGCCTGTTTTGTCGCTGTGCTGGTGCGTGCTCAGCTGGCCGGGTTTGACCGCGCCCTCGAAGAGGCCGCGCTCGACCTCGGCGCGCGGCCGTGGACCGTGCTGATGCGGATCACTCTGCCTGGCATCAGCCCGGCTCTAATTTCCGGTTGGCTGCTCGCATTCACCTTGTCGCTCGACGATCTGGTCATTGCCAGTTTCGTCACCGGCCCATCGGCAACGACTTTGCCAATGGCAGTATTTTCGAGCGTCCGCCTCGGTGTCAGCCCCGAAGTCAACGCGCTCGCTACCTTGTTCCTTGCCGCAGTATCTCTGTTGGTAACACTCGCCGCCTGGCTTATGGCACAGGCCGAGCGCCGACGGCAGACTATTTAGCATGACAGAGACACTTACCGTACGGGCGCTGCTGCTCGGTGAGCGGCTGGAGACGCGTGGCCTCGAACGCGACGACACTCTGGCTACGAATCCCTTCACCCTACGCGTCGGGCGCCGCGGCACCGCTTTTCTCTTCCGCTACGGGGTTGCTGTCTTCGCCCGGCTGTCAGCCATCGAGGAAGACGAAGTGCTGCGCTCATTGCGGGCACGGGTTCACGACCCGCTCGAAACCCCGGAGACCGACCAAGTGCAAGTGCGGGTCAATCGGAGCGGGGAAGACCAAATCGAACCGTCGGGCGCCGTCGTCATCGAAGCAGCCTCGCTCGAACGGCTGCAGATAATTGCCAATGTATTGTCGAAGAGCCTGGTGCTCGGGCACTCGGAAGCGCGCATCGCAGGGGTCTTCGACCGCATCGAGCCGCTCGCGGTGGGGTTGCAGCGCAAGGGCCGTCCGGGCGCCCAGGCGAGAGAGCTGTTGCGGCAAATCGGCGACGTTCTATTGACCCAGCACCGCATGGTGGGACGCGTCGAGGTCGAGGAAAAACCCGATGTTCTCTGGGACCACCCGGAGCTGGAGCGGCTTTACGCCCGGCTCGAGGACGAGTACGAACTCGTCGAGCGCAGCCGCGCCATGGAACGAAAGCTCGCGCTGATCAGCGAGACCGCTGGAACCCTCATCGAACTTGTTCACAACCAGCGCAGCCTGCGCCTGGAGTGGTACATCATCGGCCTGATCGGCCTCGAATTGCTTCTCAGCCTTTACGGGCTGGTGTGGGCCAGGCTTCCGCTTGGGGCCGGCGGCCACTGAGGCGCCGAGAAGCTCTGCTCCTCCTCGGCCTTCAGCTACCGCCCGGGATTACTTCGCCACCATCGCCATGTGTTCTGCGTACATTTCGGGGAGGACGGTGTCGCGCCAGGTCATTTCGCGCGGAAAGATTCTCTCGATCGCGCGCGCCGAATAGTAGCTGGTGTCGATACCCGGCGGGTCGCCGCCCTCCTGCACCGTCTTGACCGCCTGGAGCAAGAGGCGCCGCGTCGCGATGATCGCGCGGTCGGCGGGGCCGAGATGCTCCTTCGAGCGGTCGACGATCGGTCCCATCCCCTCCTGTAATGCGCGGTCCTGGGTGTTGATGCCGTCGATGCCAGTGAAGGTCTCGTATTTCTGCACCTGACGGTCGATCATCCAATCGTTGCGCTTGTTGCGATAAGAGCGGAACTCGCCCGACTGCTCAACATAATCGGGGCCGTTGCCATTGCCGCGCTCCATGCGGTCCTCCTCGCTCAGCCCCTCTTCGCCATAGCTGTACATCCAGTTGTAGACCATGCAGTTCTTGTCGTCGATCGGCACCCAGATGTGGCCGGCGATGTTGGTCCGATCGCCGCCGCCCATCGCGCGGCCCAGCTGCTGCGGGCGGATCTGCGTGAAGGGCATGACGAAATGGTAAGACCGCACATAGGTCTTGTCTTCGTCGAGCGGGCGTATGCCGACATATCGATAGCCGTAATCGGTAACATCGACCTCGAGCGTCGGCGCCTTGCCGCGGACAAACGGTCCCCGCACCGGGATGCCGGGGCGTTTGGTGTTCGCCGTGATCGCGCGATGCAGGATCGGCGCGTGCGAGGTGTCGATGCCGCCTTCGAGCGCCTGTAGCCAGTTGCACTCCTCCCATACCTTCGAGCAGTGCCGGTGGGTTTCCGGCACCTGCGTCCATTCGAAGGCCGGCGGCGCCGGCATCTTGTCGCGCGGCCCCATATAGGCCCAGATCACCCCGCCCATCTCGGTCGTCGGATAGGCCGTCAGGCGGACCTTGTGGCAGAACGGCTCCGCCTCGTTCATCTGCTCGAGGCAATTGCCGTCGACGTCGAATTTCCAGCCGTGATAGACGCAGCGCAAGCCGGATTCCTCGTTGCGCCCAAACCACAACGAGGCGCGGCGATGCGGGCAAAACTCGTCGACAAGCCCGACCCGGCCGCGGCTGTCGCGAAACCCAACGAGCTTCTCGCCGAGGAGCTGCGCGCGCACCGGCGGGCAGTCGGGCTCCGGCAATTCGCGCGACAGAAGGGCCGGGATCCAATATCGCCGCAACACGTTGCCCATCGGCGCGCCCGGTCCCACCCTCGTTACCAGCTCGTTCTCTTCGCGTGTCAGCATCGGTGGTTCCCTTCTTCAAAGCTTCCGTCAACCTTCCGTCAAATCGCGATAATCGGCTTATTAAGCGTCGAGGACAAGAGAGAGCCGATACCGGGGCGTGTGCGTTTCCTCGTTTTCTGATACGAAGAAGCAAACCAAGCGGAACAGAGGACGGCGAAGTGATCTTGCGGCCCGGCACGCCCGAAGATGTAAGCGCCTGTGGCGTGGTCTGCTTTGAGGCTTTCAAAGCAATCGCCAGCGAACACAATTTTCCATGGGACTTCCCGTCCACGGAGGTCGCCACGGGCCTGATGAAGACGCTGCTGGCGCACCCCGGGTTCTACTCGGTCGTCGCCGAGCACAATGGTAAAGTGGTGGGCAGCAACTTTCTCGACGAACGCAGCCCGATTGCTGGCATCGGCCCGATTACCGTCGATCCCGCCTCACAAAATCAGACGATCGGGCGGCAGCTGATGCTCGATGTCATCGAGCGCTGCTCCGGGCGCGGCGTGCCTGGGGTGCGGCTCCTGCAATCCGCCTACCACAATCGCTCTCTGTGCCTCTATACAAAGCTCGGCTTCGAAACACGCGAGACCGTGTCGAAACTTAACGGCGCGCCGGTGGGCATCAGCTTGCCGGGTTATGCTGTGCGGCCCGCAGTCAAGGCGGATCTGCCAGCTTGCAACGCGCTGTGCCAGCGCGTTCACGGGCATCACCGAGGTGGCGAACTCGAAGATGCGATCGACCAGGGTTCAGCGCGGGTCGTCGAGCATTTGGGTGCGATCAGCGCTTATTGCACCGACATTGCCTTCTTCGCTCATGCCGTCGCGGAGACCAATCATGGCATGAAGGCCTTAATCGGGGCGGCGCCGGCCTTCTCGGGCGGCGGATTTCTGGCACCGACGGGGAACGGCGAGCTGTTCCGTTGGTGTCTGCAAAACGGCTTACGGTTGGTACACCAAATGACGCTGATGACGATCGGCCTCTACAACGAGCCGGCGGGAGCCTATCTCCCGTCGGTGCTGTATTGATGCGACGCAGGGCCGGGGAGGTTTCGATGGACGAGCGAGAGCTGCGAAAGCTCGTCGCGGCGGTAAAGACGGGCCGGGTGTCGCGCCGGGCGTTCGTGCAAAAGATGGTCGGGCTCGGTCTCACCGCGCCTTTGGCGGGCCAGCTGCTAGCCCATGCCGGCGCGGCGCACGCGGCGACGACCACCGAATACAAGCCGACCAAAGCGGGTGGCGGCGGCACCCTCAAACTGTTGTTCTGGCAAGCGCCGACTCTGCTCAATCCTCATTTCGCCACCGGCACGAAGGATCAGGAAGGCTCGCGCATTTTCTACGAGCCGCTCGCGGCCTGGGACGCTGACGGCAATCTGGCGCCCGTTCTCGCCGCCGAGATCCCGGACATCGAGAACGGCGGGGTCGCGCCCGATGGCATGTCGGTGACCTGGAAGCTCAGGCAGGGCGTCGAGTGGCACGATGGCCAGCCGTTCACCGCCGACGATGTCGTGTTCAACTGGGAATACGCCGCCGACCCGGCGACGGCAGCTACGACTATCGGCAGCTACCAGGACATCAAGGTCGAAAAGATCGATCTGCTCGTCGTTCGGGTACATTTTGCACAGCCGACGCCGTTCTGGGCGGACGCGTTTGTCGGCCAGCGCGGAATGATCATCCCGAAGCATCTGTTTGAGCCGTACCGCGGCGGCGGCTCGCGCGAGGCGCCGGCAAACTTGAAGCCGGTCGGGACCGGCCCCTACCGGTTTGTCGATTTCAAGCCGGGTGATCTCGTCAGGGGCGAGCGCAACCGCTCCTATCATCTGCCCAACCGGCCCTATTTCGACACAATCGAGATGAAGGGCGGCGGCGATGCGGTGTCGGCGGCCCGCGCGGTGATCCAGACCGGCGAGTACGATTACGCGTGGAATTTGCAGGTTGAGGACGAGATCCTGCTCAGGCTGGAGAGCGGGGGGAGCGCCAAGGGGCGTGTCGAAATCGTGCCGGGCGGCAATATCGAGCACATCCAACTCAACAGCACCGATCCCTGGACCGAGGTCGACGGCGAACGCTCGAGCGCCAAGACACGGCATCCGCTGTTCAGCGATCGCGCGGTTCGCGAAGCGCTGGGGCTGCTCGGCGACCGCGCCTCGGTCGAGAAGCACATCTACGGCCGGACCGGCATCGCGACGGGAAATTTCATCAACAACCCGCAGCGCTTCGTGTCGAAGAACACGGGTTGGGAGTTCAACATCGACAAGGCGAACCAACTCCTGGATCAGGCCGGCTGGCAGCGCGGGTCGGATGGCATCCGCGCCAAGGACGGCAAAAAACTGAAGCTCGTCTTCCAGACCTCGATCAACGCGCCGCGCCAGAAGACTCAAGCGATCGTTAAGCAGCCGTGCCAGAAAGCGGGCATCGAGGTCGAGCTCAAATCGGTGACTGCATCGGTGTACTTCTCGTCCGATGTGGCCAACCCGGACACCTATTCGAAATTCTATACCGATATTCAAATGTTCACTACGACAATGGGCGAGCCTGACCCCGGTTTTTTCATGCGTCAGTTCCTCTCCTCGGAAATCGCGTCGAAAGACAACAAATGGCAGGGCCGCAACATCACCCGCTGGCGCAGTGACGACTACGACAAGGCCTTTCGCGCGGCCGAAGGCGAACTCGATCCGGTAAAGCGGGCGGCGTTGTTCATCGCTATGAATGACATGGTGGTCGGCGATCCAGTGGTGATCCCAGTGGTCTATCGTCCTTCGGTTTCCGCCATGTCGCTTCAGCTCAGGGCGAAGTTGAGCGGCTGGGACAACGTCCTATGGGACCTCAAAAACTGGTACCGGGAGGTGTGACCGCTCCCGGGCGGGTTCCATGACCGAGCGCGACCTCCGAGAGCTGATCGCGACCGTGATGGCGGGCAGGCTGTCGCGTCGCGCGTTTGTCGGCAAAATGGTCGGCCTGGGACTCACTGCGCCTTTTGCGACCCGGCTCCTGGCCCACGCCGGTCTGGCGCAAACAACGCCGCAAACCGGCTACAAGCCGACCAAAGCGGGCGGCGGCGGAAGGCTCAAGCTGTTGTTCTGGCAGGCGCCGACGTTGCTCAATCCGCATTTCGCCGTGGGCGCCAAGGACGCCGAAGGGTGCCGGATTTTTTACGAGCCGTTGGCGGCATGGGACCCCGAGGGTAACCTCGTGCCGGTGCTCGCCGCCGAGATCCCCGATCTCGAAAACGGCGGCGTCGCCGCCGATGGCATGTCGGTGACCTGGAGGCTAAAAAAGGGGGTCGAGTGGCACGACGGCCGGCCGTTTACCGCCGACGATGTCGTATTCAACTGGGAATTTGCCTCCGATCCCGCGACCGCCGCGACGACGATCGGCACCTATCGGGGTACGGAGGCCGAAAAGATCGATTCGCTTACTGTGCGCGTTCGGTTCGACAAGCCCACACCGTTCTGGGCCGGTCCTTTTGTCGCCTGGCAAGGCATGATCATTCCGAGACATTTATTTGAGCCGTACAAGGGCGCCAATTCGCGCGATGCTCCGGCAAACCTGAAGGCGGTAGGGACCGGCCCGTACCGGTTTGTCGAGTTCACGTCGGGCGACTTGATCAAGGGCGAACGCAATCCCTCCTACCACGTCGCCGATCGGCCGTATTTCGACACGATCGAGGTGAAAGGCGGCGGCGACGCCGTGTCGGCGGCACGCGCTGTAATTCAGACCGGCGAGTACGACTACGCTTGGAACATGCAGGTCGAGGACGAAATCCTCGTCAAATTAGAAAACGCCGGCAATGCCAAGGGACGCACCCAGATCGTGCAGAGCCGCGGGATCGAGCACATCCAAATCAACAGCGCCGATCCGTGGACCGAGGTCGACGGTGAGCGCTCGAGCCCCCAGACAAAGCATCCATTGTTCAGTGATCCCGCCGTTCGACAGGCTCTCGCTCTGCTTGTCGACCGCGCCGCCGTGCAGACGCACATTTACGGGCGGACCGGGGTTATCACTGGGAATTTCCTCAACAATCCCGAGCGCTTTACCTCAAAGAACACAAAATGGGAGTTCGACGTCGATAAGGCGAACCGACTGCTGGACGAAGCAGGCTGGAAGCGTGGTGCCGACGGCATTCGTGTCAGGGATGGCAAAAAGCTGAAGCTTGTGTTCCAGACCTCGATCAACGCGCCGCGCCAGAAGACCCAGGCCATTGTAAAGCAGGCCTGCCAGAAGGCGGGCATCGACGTCGAGCTGAAGTCGGTCACCGCGTCAGTGTATTTCTCGTCCGACGTAGCAAATCCGGACACAGCCAGAAAGTTTTATACAGATATCCAGATGTACACGACAGGCACGCCCTCGGTTCCCGATCCGGAACGGTTCATGCAGCAATTCGTGTCGTGGGAGATCGCTTCGAAGGATAACAAATGGCAGGGTACCAATCCGACACGCTGGCGCAATGACGAATACGACAAAACCTTTCTTGCGGCCCAAAGCGAGCTCGATCCGGTCAAGCGCGCCGCGTTGTTCATCAAGATGAACGACATGGTTGTCGAAGATGGAGTGGTCATCCCCGTCGTTAACCGCCGCTGGGTGGCGGCAATATCCAACCATCTCAAAGCCACCCTGAGCGGCTGGGACAGCGATTTCTGGAACCTGAAAGACTGGTACCGCGAGACGTGATTATTGGCCGGATCCTCGATCGTCATAAGAGGGCGTGGATCACCGGGGCCAAGCCCGGTGATGACGATTTTGGGCGGGAATGACTGCCGATCTCATGGCCCAGTTGCGAAACCGGTGAGTCGCGGACCATGGGCCGATACCTTCTGAGACGCCTGCTGATCGCGGTTCCGAGCCTGCTCGGCATCAGTCTCGTGCTGTTCGTGGAGCTGGCGCTGGCGCCCGGCGACCCGTTCGGCGAGCTCGCGACGAACCCCAACGTGCCGCCTGAGGTTGCCGCCGCGCTGCGCGCCAAGTTCGGGCTCGATGACCCGATCGCGTTGCGCTACGTCCATTGG
>Ga0318501_10000293_pt1 | contig 11706 bp, 13 predicted proteins | sample GRESIP174b1f21_FD_203297 | JGI IMG/M metagenome (GOLD analysis project Ga0318501, IMG submission 203297) | Tropical soil microbial communities from Luquillo Experimental Forest, Puerto Rico - GRE.SIPMG.174b1f21 | ecosystem: Environmental > Terrestrial > Soil > Tropical forest > Bulk soil... | reverse complement strand
GGCGCGGCCACGCCACACGAACCGCCCGGTCACTCGGCCTTGCGCGCGGTAAACGTCAGCCCGTCGTCGACGGCGACCATGACGGCGGCGAAGCCGAGCGTTTGCAGGCGCACGAGCAGCGCCGCCGGTTCGACCGGGTGGCAAGTGTCGCCCTCGTGGAACTGGTGCAGCTCGTTGCTCGGCAGGCTATCGGAGCCCACCATTACCCCGCCGGGCCGCAGCACCCGCAGCGCCTCGGCCAGGATCTGGTTCTGCAGTGTCGTGGTGGGGACGTGATGGAGCATGGTGAACGAGCCGACCGAATCGAACGAGCAGTCCGGGTAGCTCATCCGGGCGGCATCCCCCACCGTGACCTGCACACGGGGAAACTTCGCGGCGAGCGCCGCGGCGGCGGGCTCGTCCCGCTCCAGGGCGGCCAGCTGGCGCACCCGCTGGCACAGCCACCCGGTCGCCGCCCCGGGCCCGGGCCCGATCTCCAGCATCACCTGGCCAAGGTCCACCCCGGCGGTAACCGTCGGCAGTACCTCTTCCTGGAGGTAAGCTGCCCACTCCGGGCTGCCGCAGAGTTCGTCATGGTTGGAGTTCACCCTGGTGACGCTACGGTCCACTGCGGCCGTGGCCAAGGGCGCAGCCTGCCATTCTGTGTCGCGGGACGGCCAAGAAGAACGGTGCGCGGGAGGCGGGGCTCACCCCTGCGGCCTACTTCCGCAACGCGTCCTAGGTCAGCCTCTCCCAGAGGAACTCCAGCACCAGGGCCCACTTCAGTGCCAGCTGCTCGTTATCGGCGGCCGCGCCGTGGCCGCCTTCGATGTTTTCGTAGTAGGTCACGTCGTGGCCCTGCTCGGCCAGCAGCGCCATCATCTTGCGAGCGTGGCCCGGGTGCACCCGGTCGTCCCGGGTGGACGTGATAAACAGCACCGGCGGGTACTGCCGATCGGCCGAGGCGTTGTGGTACGGGGAGTACAGCCGCAGATATGCCCACTCCGCCGGCTCGCGCGGATCGCCGTACTCGGCCATCCACGAGGCACCAGCCAGCAGCTCGTGATACCGCCGCATGTCCAGCAACGGCACCTGGCAGACGATCGCGGCGAACAACCATGGGTAGCGGGTCAGCATCACACCCATCAGCAGGCCCCCGTTACTGCCTCCCTCGATGCCCAAGCGCTCGCGGGTGGCGATGCCCCTGGTCACCAGGTCCTCGGCTACGGCCGCGAAGTCCTCATACACCCGGTGCCGGTTCTCCTTGATCGCCGACAGATGCCACTGCGGCCCGTACTCGCCGCCGCCGCGGAGGTTGGCCACCACGTAGGTCCCGCCGCGGGCAAGCCAGCCACGGCCGATGATCCCGCTGTAGGAGGGGGTGAGTGAGATCTCGAAGCCGCCGTACCCGGTGAGCAGGACCGGTCCGGAGCCTGACTCGCGGGGCCCGACTACGAAATAGGGAACGGCGGTGCCGTCCTTCGAGGTGGCGAAGAACTGCCGTACCTGGATCGGCGTGGCGTCGAAGAAGGCCGGCGCCTGCTTGAGCGTTTCCCCCGCCCCGCCGATGTGCCCGTAACGCAGTGTGCCTGGCTCGGTGAACCCGGTGGACTCCAGCATGTACTCGTCGCTGTCGTAGGAGTCGGTGTCTACCAGGTCGGCGTGGGCGAACTCCGGCACGCCGGGCAGTTCCGCCCGCTGCCACGCGCCGTCGGCCGGTGTCAGCACGGCCAGGTGCCGGCGCACGTCCCGCAGCGTGGCCAGGATCAGGTGGTTACGGGTCCAGGCGTGATAGCTCAGCGAGGTGTGCACGTCCGGCTCGAACAGGACGGTCAACTCCCGGTCACCGGCCAGAAACGCGTCGAACCGGGCGGCTAGCAGGACTCCCGCCGGATAAGTAACGCCCCCGGCGGTCCAGGGCGACCTAGTCTGGATCAGCAGCCAATCGCGGTGCACGTCGGCGATGGCGTCATCGGGCACCGCCACCTGCACCAGGTCTCCGGCGCCGTTACGCACCCACCATTCGGTGCGGAAAAACTCGATATTGCGCAATACGAAGTCGCGCTCAAACCCCTCTGTCGGATCATGGAAGGCGTGGACCTCGACATCGTCGGGTTTGCCCTCGAAGATCGTCTCTGCCTCGGCCAGCGGAGTGCCGCGGCGCCACTCCTTCACCAGGCGCGGATAACCGGACGAGGTCAGCGAACCCGGGCCGAAGTCGGTACCGATATAGATCCGGTCGGCGTCAATCCACCCGACATCCGTCTTAGCCTCGGCAACGTTGAAACCGTCCTCGACGAAGCGGCGCTCGGCGACGTTGAACTCGCGGACCACGCTCGTGTCGGCGCCGCCACGGGACAGATGCAACAGCGCCAGGCGGTAACCGCCGGGCCGTAGCGCGGCCGCGCCCTTCCAAACCCAGTTCTCGTCTTCCTCGGCGGCGAGCGCGTCGACGTCCAGCAGGATCTCCCAATCCGGCCGGTCCCGGCGATACTCCTCCAGCGTCGTGCGCCGCCACAGGCCGCGGGGATGCGCCGCGTCCTGCCAGAAGTTGTACAGGTACTCGCCGCGCCTCCGGACGAACGGGATCCGGTCGTCGGCGTCGAGTACCTCGCGGATCTCGGTGCGCAGGCTGGTGAACCGGGTGCTGCCGGACAGCCCGCCGAGGCTCTCTGCGTTACGTTCCCGTACCCAGTCCAGCGCCTCGGTGCCGGTGACGTCTTCCAGCCACCGGTACGGGTCCTCCCCGGCTACCTCATGTTCCTGGCTCATGCTGCCCAGTGTGCCGGGCGCCCGACGCCGAAGTCACCTCGCCCTACCGCCGGGCGAGCGCCAGGCTGAGGTCAGGCGCTGGACAGTGTGGCCCCCACGCCTCAGAAACTGGCGGAGATCGAGGTCGTCAGATTGAAGGCGTTGCAGTAGAACGTGCTGGTCGAGGTGTAGGGACTAGAGATCTCCATCTGTCCTGTCCAGGCGCCCGCAAGCCATGCCCGGTGGACCGGCTGGGCCGAAGTGACGGTGATCCGGATCGTCAGGGTGGACTTGATCGGCACCGAGTCGACCGGTTTCCCGCACCGGAATACGTCGGCCTTGGTGGTCCCGGTGTAGACGGCACCTGTGCGGGTCAGGGTCGCGTCGAAAGTTTGCCGGTTGAGGCCACCGGTCAGCCGGACGGTACACGGCCCAGCGTGGCACTGGGGGGTGGCTTGCCACGCTTCCGTCCAGCCCTTGGCGCCCTTGCCGCCCAGTGCGTCCGCGCCCTTGGTGATACTGATGCTGACCGTCCACCGGCCCTGCCAGCGGGCCGCCGAGACCGGCGGCGACTTGGTGTTCACCGTCAGGACCCGCGACGGGGCCGACCGTTTCCCGCCCCGGACCGCCGCCACGCGGTACTGGTAAACGGTGTCCGGGGCGAGGCCGGAGCTGTGGAATCTGGTGACCGTGCCCGGGACGGAGCTGATCACCTTGCCGTTATGCAGGATCAGGTACTTGTCCGGCGGCGGCCCGGTCGCCGGGCCGGACCAGTGAAACGCCACGGAACTTGTCGTCCTGGTGCCCGCCGCGAGCCCGGCCGGCTGCAACAGCGGAGGCTTGCGCCACGGGGCCCAGATCAGCGCGCCCGCTATCAGCGCCAGCAGCACCACGGCCACGGCAACGTACCCGCCTCGTCTACGGCGCCGACGCCGGCGCCGGCCAGACGTGCCGGGACCGCTTGTGCCCGGCGCGGGATCCACGGGGCCACGCGGCGGCACGGCCCCGTACCCTTCGCCGACACCGGGGGCATCCGACGGCACGACGCCATAGCCTGCGTCACCCGGGCCGTCCAGCGGTGACACGACGCCATAGCCCGCGTCAGCCGGGCCGTCCGACGGTGGACCGGCGCCGTAGCCCGCGCCGTTGCGCGGGACGTCCGGCCAGTCCGGATTGGTCATGCCAGCCCCCTACCGCGGCCTAAAGCCAGCCCGCGCGGACGAGCGCCGGTCCGCCGTCCGCGACACGACTGCCGACCGCGGGGGATTCGCCGCGGGGCGGGTTCCCCAGCTCACCCGACCGCACCCCGTCGAGCAGCCGACGGGTCGCGTCCATGATCTCCGGCGCGGTACGGCGCAGGCTTTCCGCGTCGTCCGGGCCGGCGGTGTCCGCCGGAAACCCACCCGAGGCCAGCATGGCATCCAGGTCGGCCAGTTGGGTGCCCAGCCAGCCAAGCGGGTCGGCGGACAGTTCCTTGACGAACACCCGCCTGTTCGGGTTCCAGCCGGTGAACCGGGGGTGGTGATGGGTCCGGTCGAAGCTGCCCGGACGGCCAGCCACCGATTCCAGCAGGTCGGCCCGCCAGATCGGCTCGCGGACCTCGATCGGCCGCGCGGAGTAGATCGATCCCTTCAGCTCACCCCGGCCCAACACCCGCAACTCGACCCGGACGCCGTGCTCGGGGCCTTCCTGGCCGTTGCCCGGGTTCGGATCTACGAAGTAGAGGTCTCCCACCACCACGCCAACCCGCTCGAATCCAAAGGCATAGAGCACCGGGAATCCCTTCTTCGCCGCGGCCGATCTCCGTCCTGTCCGGCCATTCTCACACGCCCCGCCGTCATCCGGCCGGCCGCCGGATGCTGCTACGGCACCATGAAGGTGGCGGCCGCCAGCGAAAGCCTGGGCCCATGACGACGCACCCAGCGACAGTGCAGAGGCAAAGCCGCCCCGCGGTCAGATCCGGCCGGTTTAGCCGCGTCCTCCCTGGCGCCGTGACCTTACAAGCCGGTTGCGGTTCCCTTCGCTGCCGGCGGCCGGCGAGTAGGTGTGCTGCTCGGGCTGCGCGATTGTGGTTGCTGCCAGCACCGCGCTTGCGGCGCCGTCCCGCCGCACCCGCCAGTGCCCCCGGCCGGGCCAGCGGGGGCTCTCACCGCCGGGCGGACGCCTGGTTGACCAGCCGGTGGCGTCGCGCGTACCGGTGAGGTCTTCCTCAAGGGCACCGGTTACTTCGAGTACTCACTCGTGCTGCTGACAATGCGCCCCGGATCTCCGATCGTTCCGGCGCTCACCCTGCCGGCGGCTCTGACGGCGAGCCGCGCTTCGGGGCCGCGGCCATGACTCCGCCTCGCCCACGCCCGCGAGCAATGTAAAGGGTGCTTGACATCCCAGGTGAAGTAAAGGTACCTTGACATCATGCGGAATCGGGTCCGGGAACAGCGCAGCCAGCGGGAGATGTCGCAGGCCGAGCTGGCGGCGGCGCTGGGCGTGTCGCGCCAGACGGTGATCTCCATCGAGAGCGGCCGGTACCTGCCGTCGCTGCCGCTGGCTTTTACGATCGCGCGGTTCTTCGGCCTGACGGTCGACAAGATGTTCGACCCTGACGAGGAGGAGACAGGAACATGACGGCATTCATCCGCCCGCGGCTGCGCAAGCCGCTGGGAATCGCCCTGGCCGGGACAGTGTTCGCCGGCGCGTGGGCCCTCCGCGGCGGCGACGCATGGCAGCTCTCGGTCGCCATGGAAGTGACCATTCTCGTCACCGCGATCACCACCTACGTGCGGGCCGGGGAAGACAGCGACGAGGGCGCGCTGGCCGGTTCTCGCGCCGACGAGCGCCAGAAGATGCTCAGCCTGCGGTCGCGGGCCCTGGGCTGGAATTTCGCCATGATCGCTGCCTTCATCGGTATCACGGTCGGGGCCGCGGTCAACGCCACCTGGTCGTGGCCATTCCTCGTGATCCTCGCCGTCACCGGCTTTGCCTACCTGCTCGGCCTGTCGAACTACGGCGTCGCAGAGGAGGGCACGGCCGATGACACGGACACCGGGCACCAGTCGCGGTCCCCGGCCAGCTCTTGATCCGCGGCCGGCACCCCATTGCCGGGCTGGCACCCGCCAGGCCACCAGCGACCGGTCTCATGTGACCACCACCCCCGGGAGAAACTCACCGGCCGCGGCGTGGCGGCCAGACCCTAGAACCGTCAAGGCATCACCCGAATCCGATTCGTCAAGGATCACGTGTACCTAGGGCAGGACGCCGGCCACGATAGGCGGATGACCCAGGACCAGCCCGAAAACTCGCGCGAGCAGATCGCCAGGCAGGCCGTCGAGGCTTACAACCAGCTGACCGCGCACGCTGAAGAACTCTCGCCGGGGGCGGCACAGGCAGTCCGTAGCCTCCGGGAGACGCTCACCAGCCTCGTCGCCCTCGGCACGGCCGCCGATCTGCAGATCGCGGACATGGAACGGACCATGGAGGAGTTCGAGGCCATCTTCTACGGCGGCGACGTCGCCGTGTCCGCCCGTCTGCTGCGTCGCCACCTGACGCCGGAGCAGCGCGCTGAGCTCGCCCGCCTCATCACCGAGCCGGAAGCATCGGGCGCCGGATCGTGAACCATGGGCACAGCGCGCGTCGGTGAACCGCGGGCAACCCTGGCCGGTGCGCCCGCCGTATTTGGCCCCGTTCTCCGGGCCGCCGCGTCGCCGAACTCACAACTGTGCCCACGGCCACGGGCCCGGCATGCCCGCCTAGGCGATGCTCAGGTGGCGGCCACCCAGTCGAGAAGCGCGGCTCGCAAACCATCAGGTTGCTCGTATCGCGGGAGGTGACCTGTGTCCGCGAACTCGCCGGGCTTGGGTCAGCTGGAACCCAGGAGAATCGGGCAGCATCCTTTCCCTTCGGGCATGGGACGGTCCTCATACGTGTTGTGTCGTGTTTCGGCCCCGGAGGTATGGCGAGACACAGCAGTTAGGCCCGTCAATAGTCGTGCGCCGTGCTGTCACAAGTGGGCCGCGCTGTCATAGGATGATGTTCTTTCCTGGGGGGAAGGTGAGGGACGTGTCCGAGTCCTTCCTATCGGCTCTAGAGAAGCGGGCCAGCTTGGCCGCGGAGCCGCGGAATGCACCCGGGGCCCGGGACCAGCTCGTGGCATCGCCGCCGCCACTTGAGCGGGTCGGTATCCGCATGTCCGGAATCGGGCTTGGCGACGTCGAGACGTGCGACAACACAGCTACCACCAACACCGTCGACTCGATGGGGGGTGCCCAACGATCCGCGAGCAGACAGCTCCACCCGCGATCTCTAGGCTCCAAGGCAACGGCCTTCGATTGCCGCTCGAATTTCGGTTATTGGACCTCGATCAGTTCAACCATTATCTGGTGGGCCACGATAGCCGACACGTCAGCTGACGTCTAAACCACACTTCACGTTCGGTCAATCCTTGGGAGGAACTAATGGCGGGCACCGTTATACGAGTTCCAATAAACAATGTAAAAGGTGGAGGGGACTATACCGGGGAGATCAGGGTCGGCAGCCAGGGGGCCGTCGCTAACGTAATCCTGGACACAGGAAGCAGCACGCTGGCCGTGATACCACGCGTGTACAAGATCGCCGAAGACAAGAACGTCTCTCTTACATCCTTCGCCCAGCTGGTTACGTACGGGACCGGCGGGTGGAGCGGCCCGGTCCTCCAGACGACGCTCAGCATGGGCTCTGGAGCCAACCAGGCGTCCGTGAACACCTACATCGCCATCGCTGACGAACAGCTTCCCCATAACCTCGGGCCGGCCGACGGCATCCTTGGCCTGGCTTTCAACTCTCTCAACGGGGCGTACGACCTGACGGCGTACCTCACCAGCCAAAATGTCAACCCGCCCGTCACATACCCTTGGCTCTTCCCCGTGCGGACGTCGGCGGCGGCCCTGCAACAGGTTGAGCAGTTTCTGGCCCGGCTAACCGAGATCGACCTGACACCGTACTTTACGGCGCTCGAAACCGCGAATGTCACCAGGAATATCTTCGCCTTTTACACGCTGCGCTCGACACCCAACATGGCGTCAGCCAACCCAGCGACCGACCCGCTCAACAACGGAATCTTCGTCCTGGGCGGAGGACTTGACCAGGCGGATCTCTACACCGGCGAGCCACTCAATGTCGCGGTACTCGATGACCTGTACTACAACACGAACCCTAAAGGCCGTGCAGGTTGGCAATACGGCCCCGGTCGGGGTGAATCCGCTTCCCGCGTCGCAGGCGAAGAGCCTGGGTTCAAACTCGATCGTGGACAGTGGCACCAATTCGCTGGTACTGGCGCAGGACGTTTACAACGCTGTGATCTCCGGCCTTGGGAACCTGAGCGGAAACTTCGCCACCTTGGTGAGCGAGGCCACCTCGAACGGAGCCGTCCCCCAATCTAACCTCAACCTCAGCAACTGGCCCGACATAAAATTCGTGATGCAGGGCGCGGACGGTGGTGACGTAACCCTGATCTGCACCCCAGCCACCTACTGGCAGACCGACGCCTACCAGGCGGGTTACGCTGCCTTCCAGATCAACAACGGCGGTAACTTCCCGTTGTCGATCCTCGGCCTGCCGCTGTTCAACAACTACTACACCGTGTTCGACAGGACCCAGAACCCTTACGGGACAATCAACTTCGCCCCGATCGCCACTACGTGACTACCAAAGCCAACCGGGCCCGCTAGCGGGCCGCGGACGCTGCGGCGCCCTCCGGTTGGGTCGGACCGCCACGCGTGGGCGGACCGCAACGCGTGAGGCAGACGGCTGCGTGCGGCCACCTCCGGCCGCATGCAGCCAGCGCCTGCCGGGCCAGGAGATCACCTGATTGCCAGCGTGTTCGTCCGACAGCTCAAGCCTGGAGCCACATGCCAAGACTTCGTCCGTGAGTGCGAGGCCGACGAGGGATTCGGCGTCTAAGAGGTCTGTCGCGCTGTCGCGCCGCACCGGCGGGTTAGTAGTCGACCGGCGAGCCTGCGTTAGGGGTGGCTTCGGCGGTGGGCGCGGGGCTTAGGTGCCCGCGGAACAGGAGCGAGGCGATCTCGCTCAAGGTGGTGCTGCCCAGGTGGAAGTCGCCGGCGCCACCCACGTTGTCCATGATCGCCAGGGTGTACCTCTCGTGCGGGTCGGCGAAGCCGACGGTATTCGTGATCCAGACACTTCCCTCGTTCTCCCATCCGTCCTTATCGCCGGGAAGGTTGCCGCGGCCCGCTCCCCAGACACCCCACTGCTCGATCGGGCTGACCCTTCTCATGCGGCGCACGATGTAGTTCCGGTCGTAGGCCGGGAGACGGTCGAGCACGTAGTCCATGAGGTTGTCCAGGTCCTGCGGGGAGCAGTACATAAAACCCCAGTACGGTGGGCTGCCGGAGAAGTATGCGCTGCGCATGCCGAAACGCCGGATGCGCTGGAGGAAGCCTCCGTTTTCGTCGGCGAACCACAACTGGTCGCCGGCCCCATCATCGCTGTTATAAAGGATCTGACTGATGAGGTCCCAGCCAGCCGGGCCAAGGGAGAGGCGCCCGGCGTTCTGGCGCCGCATGAGATCGGTGACTATCGCGAGCTTGATCGTGGACGCAGCGGGAAAGTCGGTGCCGGCATCCTTGTCGCCCCAGGAGGCCCCGGTATCGCGGTCGTGCAGTTCTACGCCTATCTCCCCCGGCTGGTGAGCGATATAGCGCTTCACCTCGCTGATCCGGTGCTGCATCGCACAGGAGAACGAGCCGGCCGACGGCACGCACGTGCCGGTCGGGCCCGGCGGGAGATGCGGGTGCGGCACCAGGACCGGCCTGGGCGCAGGCCGCGGCGAGGCTGACTCGGCAACCTTGCCGGCATGGATGGGCGCGCACGCCGCCACGGCGAGCAGCACGTAGGCGGCTATCCCGACAAGACCTCTCGATGGCCCGCCCGACGCAGGAGTGCCTTGCCGCATTCGTACCGCGCCCGCCCATGTGTGATCACGTGCCCTGACCCTGCAAGATTAGGACGAGGATGAGCCGAGTCCTGTGACTGGCGCGCGCCTGACAAGGTTCTTTCCGCGGCCTTTTGCTCAATTTTGGAAATTCGTCTCTTGCTCACCACTACGTGACACTTCTTGGGCGCAGCGCCCAGGCATGGAGAAAGTCGCTGCGCCAGAACCGGCGTCCTAGGTAGCGTCCGTCACCGTCGTCCCGCTGCCGCCGGCTTGGCCCGGCCGATGACGACCGGTGCGATGCCCGCCGTGACTACGGCTGGGGTTCGGCCTCGGTGAGATCGCCGCTGTCCATGTTTGACGCCCGATCGCACCTCCCTGGTCTCAGGGACACGCATCGCCGCGACATCCAGCGCAGACGCGAGTATGGCGCACGGGTGGCGGGATCTTCCCTTCTGAGTCTCGGACGCCTATCGTCATAGCCGGAAGCCGATCTGAGCTGTTGTTGGAGAGGGCGTGCGCTCGTACGCTACTGCTCCGAAGTTACTGAAGCAGCAGATCGGAGTGCATGGGGGAAGCGCGGTCATTACCTAGACTGGGGAGCAGGCAATGGAAGGTCGTGCGGGAAAGACTAGGAACATATTTCTCGTGTGGTTCGTGTGGCCGCTCATCACGCTGGGAATTTATTTCTTCGTCTGGTATTACAAGGTGAACCGCGAAGCCCGGGACCTTGATTCACGAATCGAGGTGAACCCTGCGGTGTCGGTGCTTGCCGTGCTGTTCGGATGGATCATCATTGTCCCGCCGTTCGTCTCGATCTACCGGACCGGCGAGCGGATCGCGGAAATGCAGCGTGCGGCCGGGCTAAGACCCACTTGCATTCCGATCGTCGGCCTGCTACTTACCTTCGTCTTTCACCTCGATTCTCTCTACTACCAGTACGAGCTCAACCGGATCTGGGCCCACTACGGCAACCCGCCGGAGGGATCCCCGGTAAAGCTCGACGTAGCAGCCGCGTGAGCAGGGCGGGGGAGATCGGGCAGTAATGAACCACATAAACGCTGCGCCCCAGGATGGTGACGGGGAAATCAGCCGAGGCGAGCTGGCGCAGCTGCCTCTGACGCCTGAGAAGAATGCTAAGGACGGGTCCCGTTTTAAGGTGAACTGGGCAGCCATTGCTGTCCTGGTGACACTCATAGGCTTGTATTTCACTTACGCTGGAGCAAAGCATATCTGGCCATTTCAGATTCATTGCCCGGTAGTTGCAGGTGCCCCGCCCAACAGTGTGACGGAAGCGCATGCCAGCGGACTCGGTAACAGGGAAGTGGAAGTGTTCTGGTCTCCGCCTAAATGCGTTGGAAGCGATCATCCGATTATCCAGTATGACATAACTGCCTGGCAGGTTGTTAATGATGTACCTGTGAGACCTGTCCGTTCTGTTAAGGCGGCACGCGCCCGAACCTCTATAATCATTACGAGTCTAAAGAATGGTGATTTCTATACTTTCCACGTTAATGCGGTAAACTCGATTGGCCCATCGAGCCCCGTGGCGACAAATCAGATTACTCCCACAGTCACAGGCGTAATCTCACCTCCCGCTAGTCCGTAGCCCGCGGCAGCGAGGTAGCGGTGAAAGACGACGATGGCGGGTCGCGGTCGGTCATCCGCCGGAGGTTGCCGCGGCCGTTGATCCAGGAGCTGGTGCGTTCGAGGGGCCAGCGCTGGGTGGCCTGGATGCGGGTGGGGATGCCGGTGCGGGCGATCTGGGCGGCGGCAGCGATGAGTTTCTGGTGGCTGGTTCGTCATACCGGCTGAATGTCAGGGGAGGTCGGTACCGTCGCAACCGGGACGGCAGGAAGTTTTTCGTTCGCTGGTACGGGAGCGCTGGAGGTAGGGTTCGGGGCGCCCGGACGTTGCTTGGGCTGCCAGCCTGCTCAGGAGGATGTGTGTCAGAGTCACAAACCACCTCAGGGCCCGCAATTCTCGTCGAGGGCCTCACCAAGTCGTTCGGGGAAGTACGCGCGCTTCGCGGTATTGACCTGTCGGTGCCGAAA
>Ga0318501_10000268_pt1 | contig 11918 bp, 10 predicted proteins | sample GRESIP174b1f21_FD_203297 | JGI IMG/M metagenome (GOLD analysis project Ga0318501, IMG submission 203297) | Tropical soil microbial communities from Luquillo Experimental Forest, Puerto Rico - GRE.SIPMG.174b1f21 | ecosystem: Environmental > Terrestrial > Soil > Tropical forest > Bulk soil... | reverse complement strand
CACGGGCAGAGAGGCGCTGGCGATGGAATTCATAAGGGAGCATTCGCGCAAGGTCGCCGACGTGATGACGCGCGAGGTGATAACCGCGGCCCCCGACACTCCGCTCTGGAAGATCGCAAATCTGCTTGAGAAGAACGCGATCAAGCGCGTTCCGATCGTGGAAGACGGCAAGGTGGTCGGCATCGTCAGCCGTGCGAACCTGCTGCAAGCCTTGGCCAGTCTGAGCAAGCGGGCTGAGGTCGCAACTGGGGCCGATGACTCGCAAATCCGGGATAAGGTGCTCACGCAGCTCGACGCAGAGCCGTGGACGAGGCCCTCGTTGATCAACGTCATCGTGCAGGACGGCACGGTCGAGCTGTGGGGGATCGTGGACTCGGCGTCGGAGAAGAAAGCTGTCCGCATCGCCGCCGAGGTCACCCCTGGGGTGCGCGCCGTCAACGACAATCTGATTATTCGTCCGGCGCAGGCGGGGTATTGACGCAGACGATTTGAGTTTCGTCACATCCCCGCGGTTGCTGGCCTTGTATCGGTTGGGTCAAAGTGAGGAGAAGTGACATGGCTGAAACCGCAACGAAACTACCTGTGGGAAAGCAAGAGAAGACTGATCGTCCGGCCGAGTGGCGACCGTTCGAGAGCTTGCGGCGGGAAGTCGATCGCCTGTTCGAAGATTTCCAGCTGGGCTCCTGGCGCTCGCCGTTCGGACGTAGCCTATTCGACGTTCAGCCGTTTTGGCGCGGCGAGGTCGGCTGGGGCAAGGCGCCAGCCGTCGACATCGTCGAAAAGGAAAAGGCCTACGAGATCACGGCGGAACTGCCGGGCATGGACGAGAGCACTATCGACGTCAAGTTCTCCGACGGCACGCTGACGATCAAGGGCGAGAAGCGGGATGAAAAGGAGGAGAAGAAGAAGGATTACTACCTCTCCGAGCGCCGCTACGGCTCGTTCCAGCGTTCGTTCGGGGTGCCGGACGGCATCGACGCCGACAAGATCGAGGCAAATTTCAAGAATGGCGTGCTCACCGTCACGATGCCGAAGACGGAGCAAGCACAAAAGAGCGAAAAGAAGATCGCGATCAAAAAGGCCTGAATGGTCGAGGGAATCTGCAAAGTTGGAGGCTGCCGACTTTGCGATGCAGCGCTGGGCCGCCTTCGAGATGTCGGCGACCGTTTTTTGGCAGATGACTGGCAGCCCTTGCACCAGGTGGGCTGCCGAGGTGACGGCCATGCCATACCGTTCCAACAGTGATCTGCCTCCTTCCGTGCAGGCCCACCTTCCCCCGCACGCCCAGGACATTTACCGCGAGGCTTTCAATCATGCCTTCGCAGCGCACGTGGGCGATCCGCGCCAGGAGGAGGCCGCGCATCGCATCGCCTGGGCCGCGGTCAAGCGCTCGTACGTGAAGGTCGGCGGCAGCTGGATCGGCCGCGGTGGAAATTGACCTATCTCAACGCCTTGGCCGCTGCGGGGCACATGTTGAGTAAAAGAACCCAGGAGAAGAAGCCATGAGCGCAGGAAGTTTCGAAGGCAAGAAATCGCCGGCTGAAGATGCGGCCGCGACCAAGGTGACACCGGCGCTCTCGATCTCTCCCGAAAAGGTCTGTTTCATCGTCGTCAAGGCGCGCGAGTTCGATGCCAAGGACATGGTGACCATCCCGGATGACGCATCCAATGCCACGGACGATGCCATGATCTCCGTGTTGGAGGACCACGCCGACGATCCCGTTGTCGCGGAGTTGCGAGGCTTCATCGGGGCGTTGACCGAGGACGAGCAGGTCGATCTGGTGGCCCTGGCTTGGCTCGGTCGCGGCGACGGCACGCTCGAGGACTGGGAGGACCTGCGGGCGGAAGCCGCTCGCCTGCACAATAGGCGCACCGCCTCGTATCTGCTCGGAATGCCCCTGCTGCCCGATCATCTGGAGGATGCGCTCTCCCAGTTCGGCTCCTCGTGCGAAGAGTTCGAAATGGGACATCTGTAGGACGGCACGCATGCAAAGCCCCTTCCAGATCGACTTCCAAGGAATGAAGCCGCGCGAGGCCTTGCGCGCAACTATTGCCGAGCACGTTGCCGGCCTCGAGGATCGCTTCGGGCGCATAACCGCCTGCCGAGTGGTGGTGAAGGCACCGAGCGAACACCACCGCACCGGCGGCCTCTACGAGATCAACATCCGCCTGGCGCTCCCGGACGGAAAGGAGGTCGATATCGGGCGCACGCCCCGCCTGGACCAGCGCCATGCGGACGTTCATTTCGCTCTCAACGATGCATTCAAGCGGGCGCGCCGACAGCTCCAGGATCAGGTCCGTCGGCTGCAAGGCCATGTCAAAACGCACCCGGCTCGACCGTAGCGCTTGAGCCGGGCCTCTGAAGACGGAAATTCAAATCCCATGCGGATTTGGTGCAGAGATCGCGAGCCATGTCCTATGCGACGCTGATGGTTTACGTCGACGTGGAGGGCAAGCCGGACGGCCGCGTCAGCGTTGCTGCTGATCTCGCCCGGCGCTTCGACGCCCACCTGATTGGAATTGCGAGCGGCGCGTCGATCTCGGCCGCTCTTGGCGAGGACGCGCCCAACGAGGCGGTTGCGGAGACGCCGCATCTACGGGATATGAAAGCTCTGCTCGATCAAAAAGGACAGGAGTTTCGCGCAGCGATCGGGACGAGCGGCCGGCGCGTGGAATGGCGGTCGGTCGTGGGTCCTCAGGCCGATGCGGTCGCACGCGAGGCGCGGGCAGCCGATCTCGTCATCATCGGCAATGCCCGCGCGAGCCGGGATCCGTTTCACGCTCTCGATCCCGGCAGCTTTAACCTCAAGGCCGGCCGGCCGGTTCTGGTCGTGCCGAGTGGCGTAACGGCACTCCCGCCCAGACGAGTTGCCGTCGCTTGGAAAGATGTGCGCGAGGCCCGTCGCGCCGTTCAGGATGCGTTGCCGTTCTTGCGCGCGGCCGAGAACGTCGTGATCGTCGAAGTATCGGAACGCGGAGGAGATCAGGCCTCGTCTCGGCTGCGAGACGTCGCCAACTACGTGGCCCGACATCGCATCGCAACCGTCACCGAGCGAGTGCTGCCTGTCGACGTAACGGCGGCGAATTCGTTGCTGCGGTTCATCGCGAATGAAAACATCAGCTTGGTGGTCGCCGACGGCTACGGCCACTCGCGGCTGGGGGAATGGGCGTATGGTGGGGTCACCCGCGACTTGTTGGCGGAAATCCCGGTCTGTTGCCTGTTCTCGCATTGACGACGGCGAAGGATCGGAAAATGATTTCGCCATGCAAGCAACCGAACCGCGAATAGGCAGGCAACGACCCGGTGGACTGATGTACCGATTTCTCCAATGCACGGCAGGCCAATATATGACGCGCGACGTCACGGCCGTCACGCGCGACGTTACGCTCCGAGAACTCGAAGCGCTGTTCGAGAGACATGATTTCAATTCCTTCCCCGTCGTGGAGGAAGGAAAGATGCTGGGTATCGTGACCAAATTCGATTTTCTGCAAGCATTCGCCTTTACCACCGGTCAGATGGTGCCGCACTACGATGAACTGATGAAACGTCCGGTGGCGGAAGTGATGACCGAAGCCGTCGTGCACGTCGAACCGACGGCGCCGTTGACTCGAGTTCTCCAGTTGATGGTGAGCCTGAAGGCTCGCAGCTTTCCGGTTATCGGCGCCGAGCGTCAACTGGTGGGCATCATCTCTCGCGAGGATGTGATGCGGGCTCTCAGAGACGCCACACGGGAAGCGCGCTGAGGCTTCCGATACGGCGGGTTGCGGCGAGCAATCGGTGGACCCCCGCGTAGCGCCGGGCGCCCCCTGACGAGCGGGACGACTGCCGCGCACCCATCCCGCATGCGCTGCGGCTGCGAAGACAGAACCGGCCCAGGCTCTTTCGCTGCGACAGGTTGATGTAGATCAAATGACGACGGGAAAGGCGGCTTAGCCTTCAAGAAACCGAAATGGAGGCCCGCCATGAAAGCCAAGGACGTGATGACGTCTCCCGTTGTATCGATCGAGCCGGACGCCTCGATCTGGCAGGCGGTCCGGATCATGCTGCAACGGCACATCAGCGGCTTGCCCGTGATCGACCAGAAAGGCGCTCTCGTCGGGATCGTGACCGAAGGCGATTTCCTTCGGCGGGCGGAGACCGGAACGCAGCGCCGGCGGCCGCGCTGGCTCGAGTACCTCATCGGGCCGGGCCGGCTGGCCGACGAATATACCCGCGCCCATGGCCGCAAGGTCAGCGAGATCATGACGGTGGATCCTCTGACGATCAGTGAGGACACGTCGCTCGACGAGATCGTCCAGCTGATGGAAAAGCGTCAAATCAAGCGTCTGCCCGTGGTGCGCGACCAGGAGGTGGTTGGGATCGTCAGCCGCGCCAACCTGGTTCATGCGCTTGCCAGCGTCGCGCGCGACATCAAACCGACGTCGGCCGGCGATCAAGCCATTCGCGAGCGCATTCTGGCCGAGCTCGCAAGCCAGTCGTGGGCGCCTGTTGCCCTGGTCGATGTGCTCGTAAGGGATGGCGTCGTGGAGCTGTGGGGCATGATCACCGATGAACGAGAGCGCAAGGCGATCGTGGTAGCGGCGGAAAACGCGCCGGGCGTAAAGGCCGTCAACGATCATCTGGCCTGGGTCGATGCCATATCCGGCATGGTGCTGTACCCATCGAGTGAAGAGCCGGCACAGATGAAAGTGTCCTGACTTTTTCCGGCAACGCTCGACGACGGAGCGCGCGGGCTCCGCCTGGAAGGCCGCCGACAGGGCGCCGCTTTTTTGATCTAGCGCAATGCGCAGATTCCAATCCGATTTGAGCTTGTGCCTATGTACACATTGAACAGTTCGCAATTCGCATGCGCAGCTTTCCTGTGGCCGGCGCTCATTGCCGAATCCGCGAGCGAGATCGCCTCGGCCGCGGCGAGGGAGTTCGCAAAACTCGCAATTGAACCACAGCCGCAGACAAGCGCTCGCGAACCGCAATGGACGACGCAAAATTGCGTGACGCTGGAGCTGCCTACGGTGCGGTTGCGGGACTTTTCGGCGACCGGCGAGGGAAGCGCGACCCTTCTTTGCGCGCCATTCGCACTGCACGGTTCCACGATAACCGATTTTGCACCCGGTCATAGCCTGGTCGCGGCCTTGCGGGGGGCGGGGCTGGGACGTGTCTTCGTGACGGACTGGCGCTCGGCAAGCCCGGACATGCGCTTTCTATCGATCGACAATTATCTCGCCGATCTCAACGTGTTGGTGGATGAGCTCGGGAGCCGCGTAAATCTCCTCGGCCTGTGCCAGGGCGGCTGGATGGCGTTGATCTACGCGGCGCGCTTTCCCGGCAAAGTCGCAAGGCTGGCGCTCGCAGGCGCCCCAATCGATCTTGCCGCTGGCAAGTCCAAACTTTCGGAGCTCGCGCACGACACGCCGATTCCCATCTTTCGCGAACTGGTCGATCTCGGCGGCGGCCGTATCCTCGGGCAGCACGCGCTGCAGTTTTGGGCTCCGCACTTTCCCGACCCGAAGATGGTTCGTGCATTGTTGCAGTCACCGCATACGATCGGCTCCACAGCGTTTCGGCGGCTGGAGTCGCGCTTCCGCGATTGGTACGCATCGACGCTTGATTTGCCGGGAACCTATTACCTGCAAGTCGTCGAACATCTGTTCAAGGACAACCATCTCGCCGCTGGCCGTTTCGTGGCGCTTAGCCGCAAAGTCGATCTCTCCGAGCTGCGCTGCCCGCTGTTCCTGCTCGCCGCGCGTGACGACGATGTGGTGGCGCCCGAGCAGATATTCGCGACGGAGCATCTAGTCGATCAGCGGTGCTCAATCGACAAGGCCGTGGCGCCGTGCGGACATCTCGGCTTGTTCATAAGCAAGGAGATCCTCGCCCTGGTCTGGCCGGATATCGCGCGCTGGCTGTCGCACTGAACCCGAATTTTTACACGGCCCGTCGCGGCGTGTTCGCCGGCGCAGTCACATCCCCCAGCGGCGGACGAACCATACCTTCACCAAATGAGTCAGTACCGAATAGCTGAGCAGCAGGGTCGCGACCAGGGGCCAATAAAGCGCGGGAAGCGGCGTAAAGCCGAGCGCAGCCCCCGCAACGGTGAAGGGAAGGGCGATTCCAAAGAGTGAAACGATGATCGTCGTGCCAATGAGCGTCGGACTCGCGTGGCTCTCCACGAACGGGATCTTGGCCGTGCGAATGATGTGGATGATGAGCGTTTGCGTCAGCAGCGACTCCACGAACCAACCCGTTTGAAACAGCGATGGATTGGTCCAGGAATCGAAGACGAACAGCATCATCGCGTAGGTCGCATAGTCGAAGATCGAGCTGATCGGGCCGATGAAGATCATGAACCTGAAAATGTTGTCGATGTCCCAGCGGCGGGGTGAAGCGATGTACTCCTCGTCGACGTTGTCGGTCGGGATCGCGGTCTGGGAGAAGTCGTAGAGCAGATTGTTCGTGAGCACTTGAATCGGCGCCATCGGCAGGAACGGCAGGAAAATGCTTGCCCCGAGCACGCTGAACATGTTGCCGAAATTCGAGCTGGCGCCCATTTTGATGTATTTGGTGATATTGGCGAAGATCTTGCGTCCCTCGGTGACGCCCTCCTGCAGAACCATCAAGCTCTTTTCCAGGAGAATGATGTCGGCCGATTCCTTGGCGATGTCGACGGCAGTATCGACGGAAATGCCGACATCGGCGGCCTTGAGCGCGGGGCTATCGTTGATGCCGTCGCCGAGAAAGCCAACCACCCGACCTTTGCGGTGCAAGGCCTGAACGATCCGTTCTTTCTGCGACGGTGTCAGTTTGGCGAACACGCTCGTGCGTTCGGCGATGTCGGCCAGTTCGTCCTCCGTGATGGCGTCGATCCGCGCGCCGAGAAGAATTTCGCCCGGATCGAGTTTCACTTCACGGCAGACCTTGCGCGTGATGACCTCGTTGTCGCCGGTCAGAATCTTCACGCGTACGCCCTTCTCGGCAAGCGCGGCAATGGCCGCCGCGGCGCTTTCCTTGGGCGGGTCGAGAAAGGCGATGTACCCGAGCAAAATCAGGTCGCGTTCGTCGGCGGCCGAGTAGGCGGTTTGCGAGGCGTCGAGTTCCTTGTAGGCCACCGCCACGACGCGGAATCCGTCAGAATTGAGCGCGACCGTCTCTTCCTTGGCGGTGGCGAAGTGGCTTTCGTCGAGCCGGCCTGTCGTTCCGTCGATCTCGTAGCGCGAACAGACTGCGAAAATTTCCTCGACCGCGCCCTTGCATATGAGGATGTGCTTGTCCGGCCCGTGGGCCACGACCACGGATAGGCGGCGTCGCGAGAAATCAAAGGGGATCTCGTCGATCTTCGCGAAGCCCTCGTCGATTCCGAGAATGCCGTGCATTTCCACGTGTTGCAGCACAGCGATGTCGAGAAGGTTCTTCAGCCCCGACTGAAAATGGCTGTTGAGATAGGCGTATTGCAGAACCCGTTCCGACTCCTCGCCGCGAATATCGAGGTAACGCTTGAGAATGATCCGGTCCTGGGTCAGCGTGCCGGTCTTGTCGGTGCACAAGATGTTCATCGCGCCGAAGTTCTGAATCGCATTGAGCCGTTTGACGATGACCCTGGCGCGCGACATGTCGATCGCGCCTTTGGCGAGGTTCACGGTTACGATCATGGGCAGCATTTCGGGCGTGAGGCCGACGGCGACGGCGACGGCGAACAGCAGCGCCTCCAGCCAATCGTGCTTGGTCAAGCCGTTGATGAGAAAGACGGTGGGCACCATGACGATGATGAACCGGATCATCAGCCAGGTGAAACGATTGATGCCCTGATCGAAGGCCGTGGGCACGCGCCGTCCCGCGATTTCGTCGGCAAGCTGCCCGAAAAATGTATGCCCTCCGGTGGGCACGACGATGCCGGTGGCAAAGCCGCTGACGACATTGGCGCCCATGAAGCACATGTTCGGCAAATCGAACGGATCGTTGATCTCTTGTTGGTGTGGATGGCAAAACTTTTCAGCCGGCATGGCTTCGCCGGTCAGAGCGGATTGGTTGATGAATAAGTCCTTGGCCTCAAGCAAGCGCAGATCGGCCGGGATCATGTCGCCGGCCGACAGTCTGACGATGTCGCCTGGGACCAGCGATTCGATCGGGACCTCAGCGAAATCGCCATCTCCAACGGCCGGCCGCCGTCTCACGCTCGCGGTGGTCTTTACCATCGCGCGCAAGCGGGCGGCCGCCTCGTTGGATCGATGCTCCTGAATGAAAGCGGTGCCGACTGCGAGCAGCACCATCAGCACGATGACGATCGCCGCGCGCATGTCGCCGATGAAATAGGAAACGGCCGCCAGCGTCAGCAGTAGCGCGTTGAGGGGATTTCTCGCGCGGCCCCAAATCTCTTGCAGGATCGTTGGTTTTCGCTCGCGGGCGACAAGGTTGAGTCCAAAATCCTGGAGCCGGCGTGCGGCTTCTTCGTAGGTGAGGCCCGCAGGGCTCGACCGTAGCCGCTGGCACAACGGCTCGGCTGCGAGCTGACCTAGTGCGAATAGGTCCGCCACGTGGGAGGTTGATCGGTCCCTTTCGCCTGGATGAGCTCGTTGTCGAGGGCTCGAAGAATATGCGGCGTCCATGGATTTGATCTGCAATTGATGAATGCGTGCCTCGCGCACGCTTCATAACTCCATGCCGTGGTCCGCGGCGAGCCCTGCCGCTTCAGGGCAGCGATAGGCGAACCGCGTCGAGCCGCGTGCCCCGAGAATCGGGTGTCGCCGATTGCCGCCAACGCTCCACTTCCGCCAACTCGTCCTCAGGCCTTTCCGTGACGACCTCGCGCCGCCCGAGGTAGACGTCCCCGCTATCCCCGTCGATCGAAATCCATTCACCCTCCGCAACCGCGGCCGTTGCGAATTGCGCCCGGCGGCGCGCGATGTCGACCACGGTTCGATCGCAGCCCACGACGCAGGGTTTTCCCATTTGTCGGGCGACAAGTGCGGCATGCGCGGTGCGGCCGCCGACTGCAGTCACGATGCCGGCCGACACGGCAAACCCCGCGACATCGCCGGTGTTGGTATCGGGACGGACGAGGATGACCGGATCGCCGCAGCCGGTCAGCTGCTCGGCGGCGGCGGAGTCGAAGGCAGCACGCCCGCACGCGACGCCCGAAGATGCGCCGACGCCGCGTGCGACGGGATCATGGGTGTCGAGCAAGCGCTGGCGGCTCAGCGCATCGAGTTCGATTCCGTCGAGCCGGCGAAGCGCCTGAGCCGGGGTGATCAGGCCTTCATGCACGAGGTCGATCGCGATGCGCAACGCCGCGCGTGGCGTGCGCTTGGCCGTCCTCGTCTGCAGCATATAAAGCCGTCCGTCCTCGATCGTAAATTCGACGTCCTGCACGTCCCCAAATTCCCGTTCGAGCTGTCCTAGAATGTCGCGCAGCTGAGCCGCGACCGCCGGCAACGCGCGCGCCAATGCTTCTTCAGTCTCGGGGGTGTGACGGCCGGCAACGACGTCCTCGCCTTGCGCCTCGAACAGTACCTCGATGACCGGCTGCGCGGCGCCGGTCGAGGGGTCGCGCGAAAACGCCACGCCCGCAGCCGACGAGGAACCGCAATTGCCGAAGACCATGGCCTGCACGGTCACCGCCGTGCCCTGCAGGCGTTCGAGATGCTGGAGGCGACGATAGGTCTGTGCTCGCTCGCTCATCCACGAGCGATAGACGGCGCGTGCGGCGCTTGTGAGCTGCGCCATGGGATCATCGGGTGGAGCGTCGGCTCCGAGCAGGACGCCATAGTCCGCGGCAAGCCGCTCCAGCCCCTCGCCGTCGAGCTCTCGACCGCTGTCGACGCCTTCTTCGACCATCATTTCGCGCGCACGAGTGGTGAACGGTGCAGGGTCGCTCCCGACCACGATGGTGGCATAGCCTTCGAGCAGGCGTTGTCGACAATCCCAGGCAAATCGCGGGTTTCCCGTCATCCGGACGAGGCCGCGGACCGCGGCCGCCGTGCAGCCGACGTCGAGCACGGTGTCGAGCATGCCAGGCATGGATTGTGCGGCTCCGGATCGCACCGACACCAGCAGCGGACGGCGACGGTCGCCGAATTGCTTCCCGCTCACGCTCTCCAGGAAGGCGATGCCTTCCCGCAGCCCATCGGCCAAGTGACGCTCCGCGTCAGGGTCTCCGGCGACGATCGCCGCGCACAGCTCGACCGGCAGAACGAATGCCGGCGGCACCGGCAGTCCGAGCGCGGCCATGCGCGCAAGATTGGCGGCCTTTACCCCGACGGTCTCGGCTGAAACCTGTCGAGTCGGCCCGTGGCCTATGCGCACGATCTGCATTGGTCGGCTTTCTCTCTTACGTTGAAAGGTCGGCAAGAACGTGCTGGCGAAGCAAATGCCCGAAACTCGCCAGCCGGTCGGTCGCGCGTTCGATTGCGCGCGCAAGCTCGAGCATCGAGAGTGACGCCGGCAAGGAGAGGCCGCCACGCAGCACCAGCGTCGTTACCTCGCGTTCGGCGGCGTCGGCCAGATGCTCGATATCAATGAGACGGCCGACCGCGGCGAGGGCATCCTCGGCATCGAGTCGTTTTCCCTCCGGAACTTCGGCGGCGGCATCGACGCCGGCGGCGGCGGCCTCGGCGGCGGAGACCGCAGCGGAACAAAGGTCGGCAAGCGGCTTGAACACGTCCGCGCTCATGCCTGAAGGCATGATCGAAGCGATGAACGCCGCCTGTTCCAAGTCGTCGATCGCCTCTTCGACCCGGTTCATCAGTTGCTCGATGATCGGCCCGGCCTCGAGCCGCGCAATCTCGTTGCGGCCTTCAATCGCGATCCGGTCAGCCTTCTCCTCGATACGACGAGCGTGCGCGGCCAAAGCGCTTGCGTCCATCTCTCGGCCGGCCCTCTGTCCCGCCACGTAGCGCGCAATTTCGCTTGCGACCTCGCGCGCCAGCCCTGCCTGCCGGACGACGATTGCAAGCAGCGTGCTGTCGACGCGCTCGAGATGGCGGACGAGATCCGCCTCGATCCGGTCCCTGACGAGGCGCACCGAGCGCCCGTGCAGTAATGCTTCCGTCGAAACGCGCAGAACGGTCTTGAGGAAGTCGACGGCAGCGTCCCGCCCGAGCGCGCGATCCAGCCGTTCGCCGAATCCGATTCGCGTCGGCGTCGCGTGACGAACGGCCGCCGCTACGAGTTCGCTGCCTCCAAGCTCAAGGAAGGCTCTGTGGCCGAACCGGTGGCGAGCCGCCCAATCGAGGATGTGGACAGCATCGCGCGGGGATACCCACGCCCGCAGGATCTTGCGGGTCTTGTTCCAGTCGATCAGGAAGACCACGGATGCGCCGACCGCTTCGAGAAAAATATCGCGGCTGTTGCCACCCTCGATCGGGCAGCGGCCGGTGACAAGATAAAACACCCCCTCGTCGCCGAGCCCCTCCGCGCTCTTGCGATCAAGGCCGCTCCATTGAATGGAAAAATTCCGAAACAAGTCGGTGAAGAACTTCGCGCGCGCCAAATGAACGTCCGTGTAGGTGACCGTCACCGCATCCTGCTCAACCGCGATAACGACCACATGGGCGTCGGTCTCACCGATATCGTTTTGAATGATCAGCCGGTCTCCCGACCTGCTTGCGGTCGTTGCCAGTCCCGGATGATCGAATTTCAGCTTGCGGGTCGATTCGAGCCCGCGCATGAACGCCTCGACCGCGGGGCGGTCCTCGGGCAACAGGCCGTAGACATGCGCACCCGCCACCACATCCTCGGCGTGAGCCGCGGCCAGACGGTTCAAAGCCTTGTGCATGTCCATTACCAGCCGATGCACGCTGTCGCCGTCGGAGAGGCCTGTCAGCCTGGCGATTTCAGCGGGCTCGGCGCTGTCCGAAGGTTCGGGCGCATCGGCCGCTTTTAGGGCCGATAGCCGTTCATCGAGGACATCACCCTGCGCCGCATC
>Ga0318501_10000259_pt1 | contig 12087 bp, 6 predicted proteins | sample GRESIP174b1f21_FD_203297 | JGI IMG/M metagenome (GOLD analysis project Ga0318501, IMG submission 203297) | Tropical soil microbial communities from Luquillo Experimental Forest, Puerto Rico - GRE.SIPMG.174b1f21 | ecosystem: Environmental > Terrestrial > Soil > Tropical forest > Bulk soil... | reverse complement strand
GTCGCAGGTAGCGGCGCCGAACCCGGGTCCCACGGATAACCAGCTCACCGCCGTCTCGGCGTCGGGACCCTCGGACGCCTGGGCGACGGGCTGGTACCTCACCGGCCACAGCGCCAAGCCGATCGCCCCGCAGGCCCTGCACTGGGATGGCTCCTCCTGGACCGCAGAGACGTTGCCCGCACTGCCTGCTGAACTCGACAGCGACGCCGGCCCCGGGATCCTGGATATCTCCCCGACCGACGCCTGGCTGGTCGGCGCCGACCTCAGCGGCAGCACGGACGCGTCCGTCCTCGCCCACTGGGACGGCACCACCTGGTCGCTGGTCACCCATCCAGCCGCCGCCATAGCCCTCACCGCTCTTGCCGCCAGCGGCCCCAACGACGTCTGGGCGGTCGGCGTGGGAGCTGGCCCCACGTTCCCCGCGATGATCGAGCACTACGACGGGTCGGCGTGGACGACGTCCGCCACGCTGCCCGGCATCCGCCTGGGATCGGTCTCCAGCGTCAGCCCCGCCGTGGCGTGGGCCGTCGGGACGAGCAACGACGGGAACGCGACGGCCACCGTCGAGTGGAACGGCTCGGCCTGGAAGGTCGTGCCGAGCCCGAATCCGGGTAGCCAACCGGACGGCCTGACCGCGGTCAGCGCCCTGGCCGCGAACGACGTATGGGCGGTCGGCAGTGACGTCGACTTCGGCAGCGGGGTCGGTGAGACGCAGCCGATGGCCATGCACTGGGATGGAACAGCGTGGACGGCGGTGCCGGCCACCGGCACGGCACCGGACGTATCCGGCGGGACGGGCACGTTCCTTGGGGTTGTGGCGCTCACGGCTACCCACGTGGTCGCCGTGGGGTTCGGGTCCAGCCAAGCGGACTCGCTGGTGGCGGATCTGTGCCCGTTCACGGTGGGGGACACCGGGTTCGTGCCGTCCTCGGCCAACGTCTCCGGCCCCGGCGCGGCGGCCTACTGGGTGGTGCCGGCGTCGGACCCAACCAGCCATCGCCTCGCCGACGGTTCAGGCTTCGGCCTGTTCGACTCCGGCACCCTAGCTCCCGGGTCGTCGTACGCCTTCGCCTTCCCGGCCAGTGGCACGTACCTGGTGACGGACAAGTCTGATGGCGCCACCGAGAAGGTCGGCGTCCCGATGCTCGCGATAACCAATTTCGGCGGCCGTAAGGTGCTGGAGTGGGCGAACGCAGCCCCGCTGGCGGGCGTCCGCTTCCAGGTTCAGGACATCCCGCCCGGCGGCACGAAGTTCGTCATCTTCCGGAACACGAGGATGACCGGCAGCCGCCTCGCCCTCCAGTTGCCGCCCGGGACCTACAAATTCAGGAGCCGCATGCGCGACGGGACCACCGGCGCGGCCACGGGATGGTCGCCCGCCGTAACCGTCAGCTTGCCCTGACCGGGCACCGCTGGCCGGCGCGGCAACGCCAGCCGGCGACACCCTGCCGGCCGCCTGGCAGAGCCGGTGGCGGTACCCGGCCAGGTGGGTTCGCGAGGAAGCCGCACCCTTCGAATAAGCGCTGCCCCGTGCTTGATGGGCGCGGGCCTCGAAATGGGAATCTCGCAGATTCGAAGGTGCAACCCGCGGGGCCCGCCATCCGTCTATGAGGGCGAAAGTTCCAACGGGCTGGGCCTTTGCCACGGGGGTACGGCCGGCCCGCATTACCTCAGGGGGCACCATGAACATCACCACTCGTACCGGGCGACGGCTGGCTGCGGCGATTGTCGGCTGTTGCGCGATCCTGCTGCCCGGCGCGGCCCTGGCCGCACCGGCCACGCCATCCGCACCGGCCCGTGCCGCGGCGCACGCGATAGTGCCCGGGTGTGAGACACCCGGGCTCGTCATCTGGCTGGACACGCGCGGGAACGGGGGCGCCGGCAGCGTCTTTTACACGCTGAAGTTCACGAACCTGTCCGGGCACACCTGCACGCTGAACGGTTTCCCGTTCATCAACGCGGTCAGCCTCAACGGCAGCCTGCTCGGCCGCCGGGCCGGGATCACCGGGGGGCCCGCGCACCAGCTGATCCTGAACCAGGGGCAGACCGCCACGGCGGCGCTCCAGATCGTGAACGTGCTCGGCTTCTCCGCGTCGCGGTGCAAGCCGGTCACCGCCGCCGGGTTCCGCGTCTTCCCTCCGAACCAGACCAGGGCGAAGGTTGTCCCGTTCCCGTTCGGCGCATGTTCGGCCAGCGGGCCGGTGTACATGTTCGTGCGGCCGGTCACGAAGTAGGCGCCCGGTCACGAGGCACAGCCGCCGGTGTGCGCGGCGGTCCGGCCAAGGGCCGCCACGCACACCGGCCGCACACGTCAGGGCACGCTGACCAGCTGGATCACTACCGCGCCGAGAGTCGGGTCAAGCTCCGTTGTCCGCGAAACTCCCGCGGCGTCATCACGTCCAGCGCCTTCGGCGCCGTGCCCGGGTCCGCCGAGCGGATCGGCGCGGTCCGCCCGGCGCACACGCCGAACAGGAACGCCCGCGGCGCGGGCGTAACCCGCGAGCCCGAGGTGCCCGAGGCACGGCATCCAGGGTGCCCATTCGGCCGCCGGACCGGCCATTTCGGATGGTGGTATCCGATTGTGTCCCCCTCGTAAACGGTCGGTAGTGCGCTATACAAGGATGAGCATGAGGGAGCGATATGCCGCCTAATGACGGATCCGGGCAGGCCACCCAGGTGGCCCGGGAACGGATTGACCTCCTGCGCCAGAAGTTGCGCGCGGCCCCGGCGCCGGTTAAGGCGGTCGGCATCGCAGCGGTGTTGGTGCTGGTGGTGCTGACCCCATTCCTGTGGGGCCGGCTCGCTTACCTCATCATCGTGATACCGCTGCTATACGGCCCGATCGCGGTCGTGCGCGGCAGCCGGTCGGTCATCGCCTCGGTGGGCGTTGGCCTCTGGGGCCTGGCGATCATCTCCATCGTGGCGGCGAAGCTCCAGCGGGGCAGCGACGCAGTCCCGTTGCTGCTGCTCCCCGTGGCGATCGTGCTGGTGGCGCACATCCCCCCGTTTACGCGACTGGCGAACTCGCGGCCGCAGGAGCGTGCCTTCGCGCCGTGCCGCACGGTTGCGCTGGTGCTGGCCTGGTCGGTGCCCCCGGCGCTGGTCGCCTGGTGGCTGGACCGGAGTCAGCCGGTCATCGCGTACGCGGTCGCGTGGGGCCTCGCGGTGCTCGTGCTGAGCTGGCGGTTTGCCAAGGTGTTGCAGCGGGCGCGGGGGGACACCAGGCAGCGGGCCAGGGGCGCGATGACCGCTCCCTACGGGCCGGCCGGGCCCGGGCCGGGCGGGCGCATGGCGGACCTGGGCCGCGGTGTCCGCGCGGCGGAGGGAGTGCGCGGGCAGGTGACCGGAGCCGGCCCGCGGGACCCCGGTCTGGCCAGCGCCGAGCAGGCGCCGATCACCGTCGATCAGGTCATGGCGGAACTGGCCGCGATGATCGGCCTGGAGCCGGTCAAGGAGCAGATCCGTCAGATCGCCGCCTCGGTGGAGGCCGCGGAGCGGCGCCGGGACGCCGGCTACCAGACCGACAAGCCGCTGCAGCATTTCGTGTTCCTCGGGCCACCAGGCACCGGCAAGACCTCGGTGGCCCGGATCATAGCCAAGATCTACTACGCGTACGGGCTGCTGCGGAGCCCGAATGTGGTGGAGGCGCAGCGGGCTGACCTGGTCGGGGAGTACCTCGGGGCAACCGCCATCAAGACCAACGAACTGATCACCCGGGCCGCGGGCGGGGTGCTGTTCATCGACGAGGCGTACAGCCTGGCCAACGACGGGGACGGCCACGGGGACAGGTTCGGCAACGAGGCGGTCCAGGCACTGCTCAAGCGGGCCGAGGACGACCGGGACGACCTCGTAGTGATCCTGGCCGGGTACCAGCGGCAGATGGAGGACTTCCTGGCCAGCAACCCCGGCCTGAACTCGCGGTTCGCGATGCGGATCCGGTTCCCCGGGTACTCGCCGGCGGAACTGCGGGCCCTGGCCCAGGCGGCGCTGGCGCAGCGCGGGGAGTCGCTGGACGGCGAGGCCACCCGCGCCCTGACCAGGATGATGGACGACGTCGGCCGGCGCCGGATCGCCGACGAGCTGGGCAACGGCCGGTTCGTCCGCAACCTGCTGGAGAAGGCGCGCCAGGCGCGTGACGTACGGGTCATGGGGGGCAGTCCCGAGCCGCCCGCCTCCGAGCTGATGACGCTGCGGGCCGAAGACCTGGAACACGCGTTCGGCGAGCTGACCTCCCGGTTCCGCGGCTACGCGGAGGCGCCGACGCTGGCCAGCGCCTTGGCCGAGTTGGACGAGCTGGTCGGGCTGGAACCGGTCAAGCAGCAGGTACACGAAATCGTCGCCCAATTGCAGGTGGCCCGGCTGCGGGACCAGCATGGCATCGTCAGCCAGCCCCCGGCCCGGCATTTCGTCTTCACCGGGCCGCCGGGCACGGGCAAGACCACCGTCGCCCGCATCCTCGGGCGCATCTTCGCCGCGCTCGGACTGCTGGTCCGTCCGGAGGTGGTGGAGGCGCACCGGGCGGACTTGGTGGGTGAGCACCTCGGCTCGACCGCGATCAAGACCGGCAGGCTGATCGACTCCGCGCTCGGCGGCGTCCTGTTCATCGACGAGGCGTACTCGCTGTACAACGAGGGCTACTCGGGCGGCGACGCCTACGGGTCCGAAGCGGTGGCGACGCTGCTCAAGCGGGCCGAGGACGACCGGGACCGGCTGGTGATCGTGCTCGCCGGATACCCGCAGGACATGGACCGCTTCCTGCGCAGCAACCCAGGGCTGGCCTCCCGGTTCTCGGTGCGGATCTCTTTCCCCAGCTACACCGCGGGCGAGCTGGCCCAGATCATGGCCGTCATCGCGGAACACGCGCGTGACTCGTTCGACCCAGAGGCGCGCCCCGTACTGCAGCGGATCTTCCGGGACGCCTGTGACCGGGGCCGCATCGACGAGCTGGGCAACGGCCGGTTCGCACGCTCGCTGTTCGAGCGCGCTTGCGCCGCCCGGGACCTGCGGGTCGCCACCCTCGGCGAGACCGCCACCGCGGCGGACCTCACCACGCTGACCGCGGCCGACATCGAAACGGCGGTCGAAGGGCTCATCGGCGGCCGGAATGGGCTGAGTGGGGACCAGGGCGGCTACGAGGGCAGCCGGGACGGGTCCCCGGCGCCCGGGACCCCGGGGGTTTAACGGCCTGGCGCTACGGCAGCTTGCGCAGTTCGATCTTCAGCCGGGCGGTGTCGTCGCCGACGTCCCTGATCAGGTACATGAGCGTGTGCTGCACCGCGTGCTTGTCCTCGCCCCGGTCGAGCAGCCGCTGCGCGGCCTCCCACAGCTCGGGCGGGTCACCGCGCCAGAGCCGGTCGCTGAGCACCAGGTGCCTGCGGATGTGCTGATCGCTGGCCGGGCGCCCGTGGGCATCGTCGTGGTCGGCGGCCAGCAGGGTCCGCCGCGCGTCCAGCTGAGCCGGGTCCAGCGCGCCCAGGTCGATGCCCTTGTAGTGGCCCCGCAGCACGGGGAAGGCGAACGCGCGCCGCGGGAGTGCCTCCAGGTCCGCGTCCGGCAGCAGCCTGCCCACCAGCTTGGTGTCCAGGCCGAAGCTGGACGGGTCCCGGTAGACCTGGGTGAACGGCTCCATCGCGGCGTATACCGCGTCGAGGGTCTGGTTCACCATCTCGCTGTCCAGCCCGCGGCGCCGCCCGGCCCAGCGTGCCCAGGCGGCGAGCACGTGCGGCATGGCGTGCTGTTCGGCGGGCCAGAGCATGATCTTGCGGGGCAGCCAGTCGAGCAGGAACGTCTCCACTTTGGCCGGGCTCATCCGCAGCGGCCGGCCGAAGTCCTGCTCGCATCCGTAGCTGATGATGTGATCCGCGCACCGGCTGGCCGCCCGGCGGTCGGACAGGTCCTCGGCCTCGTCGGACGCGAGGAACCCGACGACGAGCATCGCTCTTCGGTCGCTGCTCCACGCCTGCCGGCGTGCCTGCGCGCCGGCCCACGCCGAATCGGGCTCGTGAATGGCCAGGCGGGCGGCCGGGCCGTCGGCGGACCGGCCGCCCCTTACGGCCTTGCCTGGGGGCGGCAGCGCCCGGATCCGGGACCTGATGAACGCGTGGTAGGAGGCGAAGGTCTTGCTGACCGGCGCTTCGGGTGCCTCGTGCGTGACCGCGAGCGCGGCCTCCAGCAGGCGCCTGGCCTCGGCCGCGGCGACCGGCCGGAAGCTGCCGCGCGCGTCGCCGTCCCGGCACCGCTCCAGCAGCGTGTCCACGCGGGAGGTCACCCAGCCGTCGGACAGCATCCCGGCGGCGTTGTAGTCGACCTCGAGGACCAGGGCGTGCGGCTCGGTCCCGCCGTAGCTGAACAGGCACACGGCCTCGTCGCGATCCCCGAACGCGTCCGAATTCACGTAGCAGTCCCCGGCGGCCACGGCGCCCACATGCTCGGCCCAGCCTGGTCGCTTGATCCCGCGCTCGATCAGGACGAGCGCGGCGCATTCCGCCGCGGCAGCCTGCCGCGGCGTGCCCAGGCAGGCGATGCCGGACAGCAGCGCCAGCGCCGCCGGGCTCTCGTGCTGGCCCGCGTACGCGACCAGCCCCTCCCCGATCACTTCCTCCAGATCGGTGTTGCGGGCGCGGGAGCCGGGCTCGCGTTCCCCCCACCAGGTGCCCAGCAGTTCGCTGACCATGAGCTCGGCGTCGAGCGGGCTGCGCACCGCGAGCAGCTCCCGTGACGCCCGGAGCATCTCCGCGAAGAGGGCATTCGGCGGCGGAGCTGGGAGCGGCGACGGCCGGGGGACCCGGCGGTGACCGGACCGGCCGCCCCCGGGAGGAAGGTTCCTGCGGCGGCCCTGCGAACTCACCCGCCCAGTTTCCCAGATCTGCGCCGTCACGGGCGCGTTCCGCGCTATCCGCGCGTGATTTCGCGGCGCGGCCCGCTGGATCGCGGCCTGCCCCGGCCGGCCGGCCTGGCACGAGGCGGCGGGCGCTATCACCGGGGCCACCCTGGGCCGCAAAGGGAAGCACCACTGGTCTGTGCTGCGCGTAGCGGCCACCCCCGGGCGCGATGTGGCCTAGGATAAGGAAGCCTTAACCAGCCGACCATCGTGTTGAGCGCGGCAGCGGCGCTCGAGACCGGGGGTGCGGATGGCTCCCCGCTGCCGTGTTTGACGCCGATAGCCTGCTTGTGTCCGCAGTGAGCAGGAAGGAGCCGAGGATGGCGGGCTCGCTCACGGGCCAGAAACGGTGCGATGAGTACTGACACATCGGTACCGCACCCGCGGATGTCCGGTATGGATGTCTCTGATTCCGCGTTGCTCGCGACCCTGCTGCGCGAGGCCCCCATCGGTTTTGCCTTCTTCGGCACCGATCTGTGCTTCCGGCGCGTTAACCGCAGCCTGGCCAGGCTCTATGGCCGCAACGGCACCGATCACATCGGGCGCCCGCCATCCCGGGTATGGCCCGAGCCGCTGGCGGAGCGCGCCGAGGCGGCCATCCGCAAGGTGCTCGCCGAAGACCAGCCGCTGTTCGAGTCGGACCAGCCGATCAGCATGCTGAAGGGCGGCGGCCGGGCCGGTGCGGAGAACGGGGGAGCGGAGCACGCGGGAGCCCTTTCCCAGGCCCGGCACTGGTCGTTTTCCTGGTTCCCCTCGCACGACCCCGGGGGCGCCATCAGCGGTGTCGCGCTGATCGCCGTGGACGTGACCGAGCGCCGCAACTCCGAAGAGGCGGTCCGCCGCAGCGAGGAGCGGTACCGGTCACTGGTGCAGGCCGGGGCGCAGGTGGTGTGGGTCACCACGCCCACCGGGGAGATCGCGGAGGACTCGCCGGAGTGGCGCTGGATCACCGGCCAGAGCCTCGAGGAGTACCTCGGCAACGGCTGGCTCGACGGGGTCCACCCCGAGGACCGGGAGCGGGTAGAACGGGACTGGACCGAATGCGTCGGCGCGGGGAAGGTCTTCGACAGCCGTTACCGGGTGCGCACCAAGAACGGGTCGTACCGGCACTACGACGTGCGTGCCGTGCCGATCGAGCGGGACGGCAAGATCATCGAGTGGGTGGGCGCGAGCACCGACGTGACCGCCCAGCGCGAGGCCGAGGAGATGCGCGGGCGGCTGACCGAGCAGCTTTCCGCGGCGGCGCTGCGTACCGCCCGGCTGCAGCAGGCCACGTCGATGCTGGCCGAGGCGCTCACCGTGGAGCAGGTAGTCGAGGTGATCACCGAGGTCGGCCGGTCCGCGATCGGCGCGGACCGCTCGGCCGTGGCGCTGCTCGACCCCCAGCGGCTCCGGGTGCGCACGGTCAACCCTGGCGGCCTGCCGGACAGCCCCGGGCACCCCGGCGGCGACATTCCGCTGGATATCCCCAGCGTGATCACCCTGGCCATCACCACCCGGCGCCCGGTACTGGTGGAGAACCCCGACGGGCTACGCCGCACCTTCGCCGACGTGGCCGACCTGGACCTGTTCTTGTCCCACACCGACGAGCGGGCCTGGGTGGGCATGCCGCTGCTGGCCGCCGGATCGGCTATCGGCGCGCTGCGGTTCTCGTTCTCCCGGCCGCGCAAGATCACCGACGAGGAGCGGGTGTTCCTCGAGGCGCTCGCGGGCCAGTGCGCGCTGGCCGTGGAACGGGCCTCGCTGTTCGAGCGGGAGCACACCACGGCCGAGACGCTGCAGCGCAGCCTGCTGCCGGACCGCCTGCCCAGCGTGCCCGGCATCATCCTGGACGCCAGGTACCTGCCCGTGACCCGGAACATGGAGATCGGCGGGGACTGGTACGACGCGTTCCGGCTGCCCGACGGGCGCCTGGCCGTGGCGGCGGGAGACGTCATGGGCAAGGGGCTGTCCGCCGCGGCGGGCATGGGCCGGGTGCGCAACGCCCTGCGGGCCCTGGCCCTCACCGACCCCAGGCCGGCCGCGGTACTGGCCGGGCTGGACCGGCTGTTCACCGCCACTGAACTCGATGAGCAGGTGACCACCGTCGCCTACCTGGTCTTCGACCCGGTATCTGGGGAGGGACTGGCTGGTAACGCCGGCCATCCGCCGCCGCTGCTGATGTCCCGGGATTCGCCGCCACGGCTGGACCTCGGCGAGGCGGGGACGCCGCTGGGCTGGGCGAGCCCGCGCCAGCAGTACGTCTTCCGGCTGCCCCCAGGGCACACGGCGGTGCTGTACTCGGATGGCCTGGTCGAAAACCGGCGCCGTGGGCTGCACTCCGGCTTCGATGAGCTGGTGGCCGTGGCCGGGCAGGCGGCGCCCGCGGTGGCGGAAGATCCCGCCAAGCTGCTGGAATACCTGGTTGACCGGATGCTCACCGGTTATGAACAAGATGATGACGTGACCGTGCTCGTGCTCCATGTGCCCAGGCGTGGCGGCAAGGCGCAGGCTGGCACGCCGGTTAGTTCCGTGACCGCGGCGAAAACGGGTAAAGCATGACGACGGGGCGTGCGTCCTGGCGGGACCCGGCGCGGCCGCGAGGGCGGGCAACGGTACGAGCTACCCGTCGACTCCGCCTAAGGTGGATCACGGGAGAAGGGCGGGGCCTGGCGACGACGTCCAGCTCTTGCCAAACAGCCCCGAACGGTCCCGGCAGTGGGGTGCACTAAAAGTCCCGTTGCCGCCCACGTGCGCAGGAGAGGTTGTCTGTGTCGTTTGCCCGATCGGACAGTCACGTGTCACTCGCGGCTTGGCACGCCGCCGTCGTTATGCGAAGGAAGGGGTGACCGCGGTGGCAAGCGCGCAAGGCTCCGCGGCGCGGAGGCAGCCCGGCCAGCAAGGCCAGGGCCGCCAGGCGCCCATGCAGCAAGCTCCCGCGCAGCAAGTACCCGCGCGCGCTCGATCGGCGGGGCAGGCGGCGCGTAAGGGCGACGCGCCGGTCACCTTGGTGAGCGCGGACGAGCCGGACGCGGCGGATGCCCCGGGTACCGAGCGCCAGAAGGGTTCCCGGTCCCGGCGTAACGCATCAAAATCCGTGCCAGGAACCGGCGGTGACGCGGCCCCGGCGCGGGAGCGGGGCAAGCGGGTCCAGGCCAACGGTGCCGAGAGCGCGCCGGAGGACGGCGCGGCTCCGGCCCAGGACGGCACGGGGAGCGAGGGGGGGGACACCCCCGAGGTGCCCGCCCTGACCGGCCTGAACGAGGACAGCGGCCTGGAAGAGGCCGACCTGGACGTGGTAGTGACCCTCGAAGGAGTGGACCTGGAAGCCGTCGACCTGGACGACTTCGCCGTCGACGTAGACGTCGACCTGGAAGTCGACGTGGACATCGAGGACGGGGCCGACATCGACGTGGCCGCCATCGATGCCTCGCTGGCCGAGATCGAGGCCGAGGACACCGACGAAGAGGCGGCGGCCGGCCCGGAGGCGGCAGGCGCGGGCGAAGAGCCCGAGGCGGCCGTGGTGGCCGGCCCGGCGGGGCCGGGCGAGGAGCCGGCGGCTCCGGCCCGGACCGGCGAGGAAGGCGACGACGAGACCTTCGTCTACGGTGACGATGACGACGACCTGCCCGCCGCGCAGGTGGCCTCGGCCGGGGCCACCGCCGACCCGGTCAAGGACTACCTGAAGCAGATCGGCAAGGTTCCACTGCTCAACGCGGAGCAGGAGGTCGAGCTGGCCAAGCGGATCGAGGCCGGGCTGTTCGCCGAGGAGAAGCTGGGCCAGGGCAACGCCGGAATGACACCCGACCAGCGGATCGACATGGAGTGGATCGCCGAGGACGGCCGCCGGGCCAAGAACCACCTGTTGGAGGCGAACCTGCGGCTGGTGGTGTCGCTGGCCAAGCGGTACACCGGCCGCGGCATGCTGTTCCTGGATCTGATCCAGGAGGGCAACCTCGGGCTGATCCGCGCGGTGGAGAAGTTCGACTACACCAAGGGCTACAAGTTCTCCACCTACGCGACCTGGTGGATCCGGCAGGCGATCACGCGGGCCATGGCCGACCAGGCGCGGACCATCCGGATCCCGGTGCACATGGTGGAGGTCATCAACAAGCTGGCCCGGGTGCAACGGCAGATGCTGCAGGACCTGGGCCGGGAGCCCACCCCCGAGGAACTCGCCGCGGAACTCGACATGACCCCGGAGAAGGTCATCGAGGTGCAGAAGTACGGCCGGGAGCCGATCTCACTGCACACCCCGCTCGGTGAGGACGGGGACAGCGAGTTCGGCGACCTGATCGAGGACTCTGAGGCCATCCAGCCCGGTGAGGCAGTGAGCTTCACGCTGCTTCAGGAGCAGCTTCACTCCGTGCTGGACACCCTGTCCGAACGGGAGGCCGGGGTCGTCTCGATGCGGTTCGGCCTCACTGACGGCCAGCCCAAAACGCTCGATGAGATCGGCAAGGTCTACGGGGTGACCCGGGAGCGGATCCGCCAGATCGAGTCGAAGACCATGTCGAAGCTGCGCCACCCGTCCCGTTCCCAGGTCCTGCGCGACTACCTGGACTAGCGGGAGCGGGCCGGCTCAGCCCGCTCGCCGCCCCTCGGTCGGCTCGCGGTATGGTTCGCGTTCCTCAGCGGCTGGGGGCCTCGGCGCTGCCTGGCGACAGGCGGCCGGTCTCGTCCTGGATCTCGGTGGCGACGCGCGCCAGCGCCTCGCCGTGCTGCCGCCCGTGGTGTGCGCAGAACAGAAGCTCTCCCCCTCCAGGGAGCACGACGCGCACGTATGCCTGGGCGCCGCAACGGTCGCACAGGTCCAATGCACCCAGCGGCTTCATAGGGGCCATAGCGCCGGTCATGTCGCCTCCCTCGCGTCGTACCGATCGGCGTGGTCTCGCGCCGTCCACCCTCACCCTCTACTTGCCCAACAAGTGGTGGAACCATGACGTTCCCCGCTACCGCCCGGCTACGCCAAGAGCGAACGACCATCTTCGGGCCCTAAGCCGTCTCGCTACGCACGGTATCCCCCGGTTTATCTGGGGTAACTCAGTGTGCCCGGCGGCGTGGCTGGCGTCGCTTGTCGGTCCGGCGGGCTAGTCTTCCGGGAGGCGGATCCGGGTGCTCCGGCCGCCTTCCGAGGAGAATGCGTGACTGCCGAACCTGCCGTGGCCCGGCCCCGGGCCGGGACGCTTGCCGCCGACGGGTATACGGCCCGCCACCTGTCGGTGCTC
>Ga0318501_10000239_pt1 | contig 12227 bp, 8 predicted proteins | sample GRESIP174b1f21_FD_203297 | JGI IMG/M metagenome (GOLD analysis project Ga0318501, IMG submission 203297) | Tropical soil microbial communities from Luquillo Experimental Forest, Puerto Rico - GRE.SIPMG.174b1f21 | ecosystem: Environmental > Terrestrial > Soil > Tropical forest > Bulk soil... | reverse complement strand
GGACCGCCACCGATGGGCCCCAACGGCGCCATGCCGCCGGTGGGCATGCCGCTGCCGCCGCAGATGGTGGCCGGGCTGCATCTGGTCGGTGCCAACGAAAACACCGAGATGCGTACGGAATACGACACTCGGCTGCCCAATCAGCCCAAGGCTCCCTTCCAGGTGAGCGCGCCGCACGCCAGCGGTCCCGGCATCCTGCCGCCGGGCATGGAGGTCGGCGGCGAAGAACGCCACAGCCAGGAGTTCAACGACATCAGCGAGCCGACACGCAACTTTGCCCGCCCGGCGATCAGCGACGATCTGCGCGGCAACAGCCCGCGCAAGGCCAAGCGCACCCGCACCGGCGGGATCCGCAAGCGCACCGAGTTCGAGATCGACCCCAGCTCCTACGGTAGCCGCAAGCGCATGACCGAGTCTCAGGTGGAGGCCGCGATCCGGCGCCGCGAGGCCCAGGCCAACCCGCCTCTGGTGATCGACCTGATCAACGATCCCGGTTTCTGGGACCGCTCCGGCCTGGGCGGCTGGATGAACCAGGTGCGCGCCGCCTTCGGTGACATCCAGCATGGCCGCGACGACGACGAGACTCGGGAGGCGATGGGCGTCCTGGAAGACGCGCTGCGCCAGTACGAGAACGACACGGGGGTGCGCCCGCTATGGTGAGACACCAGCTGCTCGGCTTCGGTCACGCCGTGCTCGATGTCACCGAGACGATCGGGGACATGATCTGGAAGCGCGAGCCAGTGATCTCGGCCGCGCTCAACGGTGAGGCGATGATGCCCGATCCGCCGCCGGTGCCCCCCGAGCCCCCGGCGGCACCGCCACGGTTCGAGCAGTTCGGTCTGAAGTTGCCCAACGGCAACATCGCCTGGACGACGTACGCGGGGCACCCGCTGAGCACCTCCCAAGAGCGCGGGCAGCTGGTGGAGGTCCTGCGCCGCACCGCCGTCGATCTGTGTTTCGATGCGGATGATTTCCTGAGCCACTACGGCTGGGCTAGGCGCCTCGGTGTCCCAGCCGTGCAGTGGGGGGATATCGAGTTGTATCCCCTGGTTGCTGAAGAGGAATCCAAAGAGGTTGCGCTGCCGGAGTTATCGGACAACTCCGCTCAGCCCAGCACCAACGGGTCCTCACCTGGGTAGATATCAGGTAAGGTGACCAACACCACATTCCAGAGCACACACCGAGGGGAAAGTGATTGTCCGACATGATGTCTGACTCCGAGAACACCACAGAGGTTTATTACTTGACATTGCCGGTGGAGAGTGCCGATCAGGCGATCAGCCTGACCAACTACTTGAATGCGCATGGTATCGAAGCAGTTTCAGAGGATACCGGCGTTACGTCACCCATCAGTGAAGCGGCAGTGGTCGAGGTGATCCGCCAGCTCCATACCTCATGGAAGCTGTTTTGGCAACACTCAGATGCCGAGGTTTTCGGGCTTTCGGTCTACGTCAAGCCCGCGCACTTCTGTCCCGAGGAGTTACGCACGACATGAGCTGGATACACCATGCCGACGCGGAGCAGGAGAAGCACTCGGGGGGCATGGTGGCACTTTATCCGCGAAGCGATTACGCACAGATGTTGGCAGTGCCGGGCGGGGAGCCGGTCGACGATCTCCATCTAACGCTGGTGTTTCTGGGTGACGATGTCGGCTACCAGGACCCCGGTCCGCTGGCAGCCGCCACCGCCAGGGTGGCCGATTCCTACGACGAGATCACGGGCCGGGTGTTCGGTCACGCGGTGTTCAACCCTGACGGGCACGAGGGCCACGACCCGTGTGCTGTTTACCTGGTGGGTCATTCATCCGATCTGGCGCATATCCACACCGACGCCGTGGAAGCCGCCGGAAACGCCTTCCCGATCCCCGATCAGCACGAGCCTTGGCTGCCGCACATCACCGCCGGGTACAGCGAAGAGTCCTCCATCCACCCCAATGAGGGCGGTTCTCCGCTGGCGATCGGAGAATATACCGGCGAGGTGATCTTCGATCGGCTGGGCTTGGCTTTCGCCGGGGATACCCAGTTCTTCCCCTTTCACAGTGCGGACATGACGGCCGCGCGTTTCGCTTACTCGTTGTTCCGCTACCTGTAACTCGTCCTCCCCTGAGCCCGAAAGGGTAGGAGGAGCGATGACTACGATCCACACTGCGCATGGGCCTGGTGAGCTGGTCGAGACCGAAACCGTGCACGGCCGTACGAGCTATCGCGTTCGGGGCACCGGCTTCGACGTCTGGGTGGACGCTAAGAATGCCCGCACCGCCAGCGAGGACGACGGGCCGGAAAACCTGTTCACGTACCAGTTCCCGACGGCGAAGCCTGATCCCGACGCATACATGCGCGGCGCCGCCACCTATGCGATCGGATCTCGGGGCTTCGCCCACGACCCCGCCCTGCATGTCAACACGCGCAACACCACGACACTGCCGTACAACCCCACCCCACAGGTAGACGCGCTCACCACGCCGGGCCCCAACCAGAGCTGGGGACCGGGCGAGTACGGCCAGATTGATCCCGACGAGCGCTTGCGTCCCAGTGACTCGCTGAGCTTGCGCAGCCGTGGCGAAGACAAGGGGCCGGGACCCAAACCCAACCTGTTCGCCACCGGCGCCCACAGCGCGATGCGCGAGCGCCCACAGATCGTGCTGGGCACCGACGAGCCCGAGCCGCACTGGCTGCAGAACCCGCACTACGACGACTACGGGCCCGAGGAGAACGAGTACGAGCGTCAGTGGGCGGACGAGGAACCTTCTGATTTTGAGCTTGGACGTGGCACCTTTCCTCAGTATCACGACCAGCATCAGACTCGGCAGGGCGGCATCGAGGAGTTGACCCGGTCGCGCCACAAGCCGTTCCATGAGGACAAGCCCTCTCATGAGCCCCGTGAGCGCACCAGGGAGGCACCCGAGGGTCCCCAGCTGCGGCCGAGCGACAATCCGGTCTATCCCTTTGATCGCGTCTCCCCGTCTGGTGAGACGGGCACCGAGATGTTCCAAGGTGACGAGCCCGAGTGGTACAGCTGCCCCGACTGCGGTGCGTGGCACAACCCGTACCGGCATATGAAGAACCGCCGCAGTCCCAAGCCGCCGCGCTCCGACGACATCTTCCAGCCCGCCTGGCGTGGCTCCATGGTGTGCGCCAGCTGCCACGAGGCCGGGGGACGGCATCGCGATCCGTTTGAGCACGATGACTACTTCAGCGAGACACTGCCGCACGGTGCGGCGCCCGAGCTGGTCAGGGACCCCGGCAACGAAGAGAACGTCTTCATGAAGCGGGTGCCGGGTCCCGGCAAGAAGAAGACCGAACACCGCTACAAGGGCGGTCCATCGCTCATGGACCGGCTGCGGCCGGTGGCCAACGTCTTCGACATCGAGCCGCCCACCGACATGCCCGCCCACTTCGCCGACGTGCGTCCGCTGGCGTCCGACTTCACCGACCCCATCGCCACCGCGATGGATGTCATGCAGCGTCAGGCCGCGATCGACGACGCCAGCTACGGTCTAGATCCGCGTGTCGGCATGGAGATGGATCTGGTCCAGTCCGATCCGGTGATCCGCGAGGCGGCCTGGCGCGACGTCCAGCGCAAGGCCAAGCGGCTGCGCACCGAGGGGCGGGTGCACATCAAGCAGAACACTCCGGAGATCATCTCAGCGACCGTCCAGGGTGATCACGGCTTCTACGACTGCATGATCATTCGCGGGAACGTGTTCGATCTCGGTAACCAGTCCGTCACCGCGTGGCGCTGCGGCTGCCCGTGGGGGCGATGGGCCTTCAAACGCCGCCTGACGTACGTGGGGCGTTTCTGCAGTCATGCCTACGCCGCCTACCAGGAAATGCGCTCAGCGTTCGATCGACCGGGCAAAGGTACCCGTTTCAGGACGTCGGGTGTGGTCGAAGAGTTCAAGAAGTGGGCCGAGGACAACGGCCAGCCGACCGACATCGACGGGGTGGCCAACTTCGTCACCCGCTCCCGCGACGACGACGACGATCCCTACACCGAGGACGAAGTCGCCCAGCTCTACGACTACGCCGAGGACCACCTCCGCACCACGCCGGAGCGCCAGTTCGACGTGCCCTACACCTTCGATCCCGATCAGGTGTACAAGGAGGGTCGCGAGATGCTGCGGATGACCCCGCACAGTCTCACGCCCGACATCCAGTTCGTGCCCGAGGGCGAGCCCGAGCATTTGGTCGACGTCACCAAGGACGAGCGGACCACGACCGGCCCTGGTCAGATCATGACCGACAAGACGGCTGCGTCCGAGCACGACGACTGGGTCAAGAACAAGCAGCGCGAGCGCAACGACGAGAAGCACGCCGAGCCCGACATCGAGCACTTCACCGTTCACCCCGGCAGCATCCTGCCACCGGGCTGGCACCTGGCCGATGCCGACACCCAGAGCGTCACCGACCCGGTGCGCAACGCCCCCAGGCCGGATGCCGGGGAGGCCACCAGCGATCTGAACAAGCTGCGCAAGAAGAACCAGGAACCGCTCTCCGACAACTTCGGTCACATGGACGAGCACAACGACGAGATTCGCGACTTAATCGACGATCTGCACGACGCCGGGACCGACGCTAGCTACTTCTCGGCCTCCCTCCACGAGGCCGACGGCGGGTTCATGGACAAGGGTGACGGCGGCTGGTTGGACGGCGGCTTCGCCGGATCCGGCCGTGATCCCAAAGACTGGTATTCCAGCTCGGCCGACTACATCGACGAGCACGAGCGGCCCAACTTCCAGGACGTCACCAACCTGCCCGACGGCGACATCCTCAAGTACAACGACTCCGACTCCGACGTGAATGCGTCCAAGGAGCCCAGCACCCCGCCGGGCGGCGCCCATGAAGCCGGGGTACTGCCGCCGTTCCTGGCCGACTTGTTTTCTAGCGAGACCAGTTCGACGAGTCCGATGGGTCCCAACATCGGTCCGCAGGGCCCGATGGACGTCGCCGGTGGCGCACCGCTGATGAACGCGGGCGACGACATGAGCGAGTCGGGCCTGCCTTCGACGGCCAGCTTCCACTACGCCGACGAGGGCGACTTCAGCAGTAATGCCGGTGGCGACTTCGACTTCAGTGGTGGTGACACTTCTTCCGATCCCGGCGATTTCACCGGCGGCGGCGGTGGCGGGGCAGCCACCATGCCATTCACCCCGGGGGCACCCACTAGGGATCCCTTGGGTGGCGGTGGCACCGGCGGTGCCGGGAATACCACACACATGCTTGATCAGCCGTCCGGTGGCGGCAGCCAGGGTGGTGGTTTCGCTCCCCCTATCGCTCCCGTCTTGCCCGCCAGCGCCGGAGTCTCGGGCGCCGGATTCGGTGGTAACACCGGCTTCGCGCCGTTGTCCGGTGGTGCGCCCGGTGACATGGTCAACCCGACGTCGCCGGGCACCAGCTACGCCAGTCACCGGCCTTCGATCAGGGATGGTATCCGCGAGCGCAACGCCCGCTACGAGCGTCGTGTCGCTTTCGACCCGTCCACGATGCCGCCCGGCTGGGGCACCACCCCGCCTGACCCCGACGACGACGAGAGCCCGATCCCCAAGATTCCCGGTGTGGACGAGGTTCAGCAGATGCTGCCCAAGATCCCCGGCATGCCCGGCATGCCCGGCGGTAAAGGCGGCGGCGGCGGCGGCGAAGGTGGTGAGGCGGCCGAGGGTGGTGAGATGGCCGAAGCCGCACCCGAGCTGCTGGCACTGGCCTCCCTACACGACAACTCCGACGTGGTGCGGCAGTTCCAGGCCACGACAGCTGGTGGGCAATACGGCCGTGGTCGCGGTGCACCGCAGGGTGGTTCCCGGCGCCAGGCCATGATGGGCGTCTACGGCGCCGGTCCAGCTGTCAGCGGAGGCGGCCGACGCGGCACCTTCTCCGACTCCGATATCGCCGGTGCGGCAGCCGGATTCCTGAAGCAGGCCGGGCGTAACTACTCGGCCCAGGAGCAGGCCGACCTGATGAACGAGTATCACCCGCAGGGTGCGCGCAACCTGGACGGTTTAAACCTCCAAGGGACTCATTACGTCCAATGAGCGTCGACCTGCGTGACCGCGAGGTAGAACACCGCTTCCGGCGGGCGCTCAAGAGTGCCCAGCGCCAGTTCCACGCGACCTCCATCCTGGCCAACCGCCAGCACAAAGTCGTCGGTCGGGTGGCCAGCATCGGGGAGGACCGCAAGAGGGTTGCCCAGCTGATCCAGCCCTTCCGGCTGGCCAAACAAGCTGCTGTGGTGCCCGACTTTCAGTTCCGCGACGGCATGCTTTACACCGCCGTGCGGGCGATCAGCGCGCGCATCAACCAGAACTGGGACGCCTGGCCGTCCGAGGAGCTGGCCAAGTCCTACAAGACGTTCCTGGGCAAGCCGTGCTTCGTCAACCACGCCAACTTCGATCCGGACCGGGCACGCGGCCGGGTGGTGGCCGCCCGCTACATCGAGAACGGCAAAGACAAGTACGTGCAGGTCATCCAGGAAATCGATGCGCTGCGGTTCCCGAAGCTCGCACACGAGATCCGCACGGGTGGTTTGGACTCGGTCTCCATGGGAGTCGAGGCCGGGTTCACCATCTGCAGCTACTGCGGCAATCGCGCGACCGATGTGTTCGACATGTGCGACCACGTCAAATTCCACAAGGGCCAGCACCTGCCGGATCCGCGCACCGGCGAGCCCCAGCTGGTCTACGAGAACTGCTACCGCTTGGGCTTCTTCGAGTTGAGCTACGTGTTCGACCCGGCGGACGAGACAGCGGTGGTCAGCCAGGTGATCGTGGCCGGAAAGCGCAGCGAGGCGGGCAAGTTCGTCAAGCGTGAGGGTGCCCGGCCGATCGACCCCAGCAAAGAGGTCTACGTCCACTACAACCGGCACGCGTTCAATCGGCAGAGGCGCACCAAGCAGCCTCAGGCCGACCTCTGGTCAGTTCGCCAACCCGACAAGCAGACCGGCAAGCACGTGCGTGGCTACATTGATGACCTGCATCTGCGCAATGCCCGGCTGCACGTCCAGCCCGGTGGCAGCCAGCTGTACAAGGACACCTTCAACGAGGAAACCGGCGAGGGCGATCGCACCGTGCACGCGGGTATCTACGGGACCTTGGACAAGGGCCCGGCACCAGAAGGCATGCCCATGTCGATCGTCGGCTACAACCCCGAGCACGACACCACTTTCATCCACAAAGACACCGGCGAGCCGGTCTACGAGGCCGACCACGTTCACGTGGATCCCTCTGGCAAGGTGTACGCCTACAAGGCCGATGGTTGGGGGCGCCAGCAGACGGCCGCCATTCCCCGCCTGCGGCCGGTTCGCGGTCCCAAGGTCCATTCACCCCGGCCGCGTCCGGAGAGCGAGCAGAAGCGCTCTGAGGAGGACAAAGACCGCGAGGAGCGCACGCGTGCAGCCCGGCGCAAGCAAGCCTGGGGCGAACAAGAGGCGCCCGAGGACATCGACACGCTCAGGGACGACGACGACGACAGCGCTGACGACTACGAGTTCGTTACCCCGTACCGCCCGCGCGAAGAGGATATGCCGTTCCAGAACTCCATCGAATCCCCCGAGGAACTGCAGACCCCCGATTTCGACGAGACGAAGCGCTTGGACCGCACCCAGGAGGAACAGGGCCTGGACAGCGCCCGTCTGGTGGAGGACGTCGGGGAAGTGGGGGCGCCGTCCCAGGAGGGCCAGCAGGCCCCAGAAGCTCAGCCCAGAGCGGCGAGGAAAACAAGGAGGAAGACCATGGCTCGGACACGGACCAGGTATGCCGCTGAGGATGACGAGGACGACCGTCGCCCCCCGTGGCTGCAGGCAGATGAAGGCGCTCCCGAAGACGAGGGCGGCGAAGAGGACTTCGGTGGTGGCGGGCCGCCCGGCGAATTCGGCGGCGCCGATGAGTTCGAGGGTGGCGGCGTCGAGGACATCGTGGACGACATCGAGGAGGACGTCGACCGGCTGAAAGACGAGCTGGGCGACGAGGACGAAGAGGACGAGGGTCCCCTGCCGCCCACGCCCACCGAGACGCAGGGCCCTCCACCCCAGTTCGCTGCCAGGCGCCGTCGCCAGTCTTCCCGCCGCACTGCCGGGGATGACGAAGATGACGACTCCGATGACGACGAAGACGACGACAAGGACAAAGACGACAACAAGCCGCCGTGGCTCAAGGATAAAGAATCCGCCCGGCGCCCGGCTCGTCGACCTGTGAAGTCGGCCTCGTCAGGAAATAAGAAGAGAAAGGGCACGCAGAAAGGAGCCCAGACCGTGGGAGCACCTCGACTGTCTGAGCGCGGCAGGGTGGCGACGGCTGGTCGTCGTCAGCACCGGCGCACGGCCGACGACAGCGGCCACACCGACGGCGGGCCTTACGGTGACAACACGTTGGGCGAACAGGCCGAGACGTACATCCCCTCGGTGTACGGCGAGGGTGACGGCGTGCCACCGGCAGAGTCGGTGGCCGCTCCCACCGGCGATGAGCCTAAAGAGTCCAACACCGAGAACAACCTGGTGGCTCGCATCCAGGCGAAAAGCCGCAGTCTGCAGGCCGACATCGACACCTACAACCGGATGACGCGCGAGGGACGCCGTCGCACCGCCGAGGGTGTCGAGCAGCCCACCGTGGTCAATCCCGAGCTGTCGGGGACCGATGACCAGAGCGTGCGCGGCGACGACTTCCAGGACGTGGGGTTGTCTCCCACCGAGACGCAACCTAAGGATGCCAGCCGTCACTGGTTCTCCCAGTTCAACAACTGGCTGACCCAGGTGACCGGCCAGCAGTGGAACCAGCACAGCGCGGGCACCCTCACTCGGGCGGCCGCGCGCTGGTCGAAGGGAGCGGGCGTTCCGCTGGACGCGCTATTCCCCACCCTGCAAACCGCCCTGCGTCACGCACAAAAGGTTGAAGCAGGGAGTAACACTATGCGTCGACAAGCCGACGAGAAGCTGGAAGTCGCAGCTCCGGACGATCGTGTCGATGTAGAGAAGCCGGTCTCTGACGAGACCGACGCTGATGCCCAGGCAAGTCAATTCGACTTGGGGGACTTCGCCAACAATGCCGGTGATTCCGAAGCGGATCCGGAGATGAGCGTCGATTCCCAGATCTGGGCCCCGGGTGAAGGTGCGGCGGCTGCCGGTGGCAGCAGTCGCGAGTCCTCCCGGGAGATATTCGCAGACGGACTCACGGCGCTGCGGTGCGCCGAGGCTTACATCCGCTGCGGACTGGCCCCCTACCAGGCACGGTTCAAGCTGGCGAGCTGGTTGCAGACCATCCGCCACTCCACCGTGGAGGACCGGGCCAACCTGCTCGACGCGGTCTACCAGGCCAACGCACGAGCCTTCGCCGCAGCCAGGGTTCCCGCCGGATCGACACGCGGGGCTCAACGAGGCACTGTCCCCCCGGGCTTCGGCTCGGGCCGCCGGGTTGCGTCAACCGAGCGGGAGAGTGCCCTGGACCCCAAGTTCGACGCGATGATGTGGCTGGGCTGAGGGCCCGGTCCCGAGTTCTCTGAAAGGAGGCGAACCCTATGTTGCGGGTAACAATCAACAACCCGGCGCAACAGCGGACCCTGATGCCCAAGTATGCGCAGACGCAAGCGACTGCCTACGCGGGCTTCCTGGACCCGAACTGGCCGCGCACGTATGACATCTACCCAGGAAGCGTGATGAAGATCCTCCACGACGAGGTCTTCACACTCTGGGACGGCAACGGCATTCCGTTCGGTCTGTCCAGCCTGTTCGTCGCACCCAGTCTGGGTATCGACGAGGTGTTGGCCACTGGTGGCAACGAGTTCACCGTGTGGCAGATCAACGAGCAGGGTCTGTTCGAGGTACTGGCCCCAGCGTTTGATCAACAGGCCACCTGGGCGTCACCGCAGCACGGTGGCATCCAGCTGCTGACCGCCACCACCAGCTCGGTGGTACTGCCCACCGGCATCACGCAGCCCCCGGGTGTGCTGACGCCGACCGGCGCCAACAACTCCAACGCTATCGCCAGCCTGGTGTCGGTGGAGTCCACGTCCAAGATCCTCATCAGCGGTCGTCGGCAGTTCTTCGCGACGAGCGTGGCGCTGGGGACCGGAAGCTAAGGAGGGAGACCATGGGACTTCCAGCTCTTGTTGCTCACGGCTCCGGCCTAGAGCGTTTCGGTTCTGCCCGTTCCTCGGACGAGTTCGTGGTCCAGATGGGCCAGTTGCAGCAGCGTCTGGGCGGCCGCAAGCTGTCCATGCGCGAAAAGCAGATCCGGATGGCGCATATGTTGCGGGATGCCAACAATGGCATGCTGCGACTCGGCCAATCGATGATCGGCCCCATTCAGCTGCAGCTGCGGTATCAGGGTATTCTGCGCAATGTCTTGTTAGAAGATACCCTCACACCCGGCGTACCAATTCAGTACGACATTCTCGATCAGCTCGGTCAGGCATATGTTCTCCACGGCGCAGAAGGCGAAATCCGGATTACGCCGTTCGAGGGCAAGCGTGTTGAGGTTCAGCTGTTCCGAATTGCGACGTTCCCCATTATTCGCAAGGAGGACCTGTACTTCCTTCGGGCTAACCTGGTTGAGTACCAACAGGACTTTTCCAAGCAGGCGATTATGCGCCAGGAGGATGGTCGGTTGGTGTCCCTGATCGAGACGGCGGCCGCGCAGTACCGGCTCGTTGACTCTTCGGCCACGCCGGTGACCGGCAGCCTGCCCAACGAGATCTCGGTGGCCGGAGACATCCTGGCCCCCGACGACCTGTACAACGCGGTGACCTTCACCGACCAGCGCATGCTGGATTCCACTCGTCTTTTGGTGAATCCAAAAGAATATCGCGATTTTTACAGGTGGGATATCAACACGACGGGCTGGGCCTTCAAGGACAGCGTTGTCGCGGGCGAGCGCATTGTCCAATTCGGCGAATTCCAAATCGGCAAGTCGATCATCATTCCGATCGGCACAACGTACCTGACTCCGGACCCAGAATTTTTGGGGGTATTCCCGGTCATGTACAGTCTGGACGTCGAGGAGAACAATTTAGTCCAGCAATTCCACAAAGGATGGGTTATGGACGAATTGGTTGGACTTGCTATATTGAATCCGAGGGGCCTGATAATCCTTCGGAAGCAGTAAATTCACTAATTCCGTTCTGCGAATTCCAATGCGGAACAATGGTAGGACCGAGAGTTGGCCCGGCGACCCCGGGCCAATTCTTTTGGCCCATGCCACTCAGGTGCTGGCGGCTGCCGTCGCCGTCGAGCCCAAGCCGGTGAACATCTTTCCCGGCCGCAACCCAGGTCCCTGGATGACCATGGGGGACGAGGGCTTCAACGACGAAGTCGGGGAGATGTTTGTCTCCAACCCCCGCTGGGTCAGTGACCCGAGCGGCGCCGGGTGGGCGTCGGGTGTTCCCCAGGACACCGGCCCCGAGGATCAAGCCGAGCGGGTCTGGCGCCAGGTCAAGTACAGCCCGCGTGAGCGCCGGTTCTACCACCCCGACACCGGCGAGGACGTCGGGGAGCATGAGTGGGGGCACTTCCGCAATGACCGCAAGCTGTTCGTCTCGGCGATAGCCCAGGCCCTGGTGATCCTGGCGCGGGGCACCAAGGTCCGCGAGAAGATCGACCTGGAACATCTCATCGGCAACACGATGGACCACTATCGCAACGCCACGCCGGATCAACAGACCGAGGGCCGATGGTGGTACCGGGGCGCGCACGAGGCCACTAAAGACCTGTCCAACAAGACCATCCACGACTTCCCCCGAGCAGCTGGCATCATGGCCGGGCTGTCCCCGCACGAGGAGTGGGGCAACAACCTGCAGAACGGGATGCACTTCCTGCTCAACTACCGGCCCGAGAACAAATACGATTGGCAGCAGAGCTACATCCACCCCAAGGTGCACCAGCAGTGGATGGCCGATGTCGGCCACGAGCCCAAGACCTCCAACGAGATGGAGGCTTACGCCGACGCCCACGGCCAGGTGATGCCGGAGATGGCCGATCCGAACATCCGCGAGGAGTGGCTCAACGGGCTGGCGCACACCGGCGTAGACACCCAGCTGGCGAGGATGACGCGCGCGGTGGCACAGGCCCGCAAGAAGAAAGTCAAGTCCACCGGCTTGCCGGGCGAATTCAATCCGCAGACGCCGATCGGATCCGCCGGGCTGCCGACCATCGGCGGCAACGTGGAACGCTCCAAGGCCATCTTCAACGCGCCGCGCGATCAGTGGCAGCAGCATCTGAGCGGGCCCAAGATCAACAGCTTCTACAAC
>Ga0318501_10000185_pt1 | contig 13018 bp, 17 predicted proteins | sample GRESIP174b1f21_FD_203297 | JGI IMG/M metagenome (GOLD analysis project Ga0318501, IMG submission 203297) | Tropical soil microbial communities from Luquillo Experimental Forest, Puerto Rico - GRE.SIPMG.174b1f21 | ecosystem: Environmental > Terrestrial > Soil > Tropical forest > Bulk soil... | reverse complement strand
TCCCAGCACAGGGCAGTCAGTGGTGGTTTCGCAGCCATTATATGACTACGCACCAGGTTATTGGGGCGCTAAAGACCTACCGGCATTGCCTCAATAAGGCGCGGCATTGAGCTACATCAAAGCCAAGTCGCAAATGCGCTATTACTTAAGAGACCAGGCTAGGCGGCGTCCCCAATTCCCCCAAACCCCCGCTGCCTAGACGCCGGGAGAGCAATTATGGCGCCAAAAACCCCAGATGCTTTTGAATCTGCGAGGCAGACCGCTGAGCAGATGACGGAACGAACTCAGGAGACGATCACAAATTATTTCAGTTGGCTTCAGAACGCCATGCAAACGTCTCCGTGGGGCAACACGGATCTGAATAAAAAACTTATGAGCTACGCAACCGAAACCTTCACCGCGCCCCTCGCGTTCGCTCAGAAGCTCAGCCAAGCCAGGAATTTGGAAGATGTAGTGAAAATCCAAACTGAGTTTGTTAGGGCGCAAACGGATTCATTTAACGAACACGCCAAAGAAATTGGCGAGATATACACCAAGGTGGCGAACTCTGCGACGAAGACGCCAGTCGGTATGTCTACATAACTCGCGCGGACTTCGCGGGCGAAATCGCTAAGCGCGCGGCACGAGGGCCAGCCGCGCGCTATTTGATATCTATGCAATCACATGAATTTTGGGCGGACCAACAACGCCAGCCTCTTGCATGGCACTTCTAATCTCTGGACCATTCAAAGCCTCGCGCGCTTTCGCCGCGTCCGAGGTTTCGCTCCAAATAATTAGCTCCTTTGGATTGTCGGCGTCGCGATAGACACGCACATTCATAACGCCAGCTTTGTCGCGAAGGTGCTTATTTTTGTCGAAAACAGGTCTCCACTTGGCATAGTCGCCGATTGTAATTTGAGCTGCGAGCGTTGGCATTTTGTGTTTCCTCTATTGAGAGCAGACCGATTGTGCCAGCTCACCAAAAACCTGCGCGGTAAGCGACTGTTGGCGTGCAAGACAGGTCAGAACAAGTGTGCGATGCCGACAATTAAAAAGCTGGATGCCGCAAGGAAAAGAATTTGAGGGGTGTCAATTCGCGCAAACATGGGCACTTCTCCGTGCCCCATCCCACTGTGTCCTACTCTGAAAGAGCAATTATGTCTACTAGCAGCAAGCGGGTCACAGAACGCGCGATCCGGTCCAGCGTCAAGCCGCTGCGATCAGGAGGCGATGGTGATTGTCATCGGGCGCCAACCTTGCGGCCTCTAACCTGGGCCCCGACATTATGTCCAACGACGCGGCGTTAGAGCGCCAGGAGGGTGCTTCAATGAACTATGCGCGTACTGCCATCCTGCTCGCCGGCTTGACCGGCCTGTTTATGGCGGTCGGGTATCTGATTGGCGGCGGCAGTGGCGCCCTGATCGCGCTCATCATCGCCGCCGGGACCAATCTGTTCAGTTACTGGAACTCCGACAGACTCGTGCTGTCGATGCACGGCGCCCAGGAGGTCGACGAGCACAGCGCGCCGGAATTTGTGGCGATAGTGCGCGAGCTGGCGCAGCGCGCGGGCCTGCCGATGCCGCGGGTCTATTTAATGGACAGTCCACAACCCAATGCTTTCGCCACCGGACGCAATCCGCAACATGCCGCGGTTTGCGCGACGACGGGGCTACTAAACACGCTGAGCCGCGACGAAATCGCCGGCGTCATCGGTCACGAACTAGGCCATGTGCGTAATCACGACACGCTGACAATGACGATAACCGCCACCATTGCTGGCGCCATTTCCATGCTTGCGCAATTTGCCATGTTCTTCCGAGGCGGCAATCGCGACAGCAATAGCGGTCTCAGCATCGTCGGCTCGGTACTCATGCTTATCCTGGCGCCGCTCGCCGCCATGATTGTTCAAATGGCGATCAGCCGCACGCGCGAGTATGCTGCTGACAATCTTGGCGCGCACATCAGCGGCCGGCCCGACGCACTCGCTTCTGCGCTCGTCAAAATCTCGCGCATAGCGGAAGAAGTCCCAAACGATACCGCTGAGACTCACCCTACGACCGCGCCTCTCTTTATAATCAACCCGCTGTCCGGCCGTGGGATGGACAACTTGTTCTCCACCCATCCATCGACTGAGAATCGGATTGCCGCGCTCGAAGAGTTATCGCGCGAAATGGGCCTCGGCGGTTTCGATGGAGCAGCGCCCGCTCGAGATAAGAAATTGCAGGGCCCGTGGGGCTGAACGAGCTTTGAATCACCATTGAACCAATTTATGCACGTTCGGCCATTCCGGCCGAGCAACGATATTTTGCAACCCCAAGCTCCGAGGAATAGTGCTTAGCCGAATCTAAGGCTTAGCCCGTCGGCTCCGCTCTCGTTGCTTGGCCGCGTCCGACAAATGTCATCGAATGAGGTTATAGCGGACATAATGTGGACGAGCCTCAATGTCCGTTATTGACCCCAAAGCGAACGAAATAAAAAAACATAGAGGATTGCGTCGACCCATAGCGGACATTGAGGGGTCATTCGCGTTTTGGTATGCGAAATCATCAATGGCCACATGTTCGTCGGCGACGTGGGAGAGGTACCATGCGGCTCGAAGGTGGGTGCTATTGCGGTGCTGTGCGGTATATTGCGGAGGGTGAGCCAGTTTTAAGAGCGCAATGCCACTGCCGCGCGTGTCAGTACTTCTCGGGCGGCGCACCTAACTTGTTCATGCTCGTGCCAGCAGAAGGATTCGCATACACGACAGGCGCGCCAAAGACCTATAGGCGGCCCGATAAGGCTGACGCCGTAACGCGAGAGTTCTGCGCGGTATGCGGCACACACATGATCTCGCGGCGGCCTGGCCTGCGACCAGTGGTTCTGAAGATCGGAACGCTGGACAATCCTTTAGTCTATGGCGGCGCGCAAAAGGCGATCTTCACGGCAGAAGGTCAGCCTTTCCATCTCATTGCGGATGGCGTGCCCGCCTTTGAAGGCCTGCCGCCGCGCCAATAGTTCAAACCTTCAAAACCGAACTGATGTCCGCTTTGGACCCATCAACGACATTGGCGGCCGAATTTACTCTAATACACAACGCAAAAACTCATTCAACGATTTGAGCGTAATGCTCACTACGGCGGAAGAGCTATGTTGATCTCCGGTCGTTGCCACTGCGGCAATATCTCATTCGCGCTCGACTGGCGGCCGGAGCCGTCAGAAATTCCGGCTCGCGCATGCACCTGCTCGTTCTGCGCGAAGCATGGCGGTGTTTGGACGTCCTGTCCGACTGGATCCCTCACCGTAAGCGTTAAGGATCGCGCACGGCTATCAAAATACGCCTTCGGCACCAAGACTGCCGAGTTTCACGTGTGCACCGCGTGTGGCGTGGTGCCGGTGGTCACTAGCCGAATTGACGGTCGCCTGTATGCCGTCGTCAGCGTCAACGCATTTGAGAACGTAGAGCCTGCGCTGCTCCGACGCTCGCCATCAACCTTCGAGGACGAGAACGAACAAGCACGCCTGAGCCGGCGCAAGCGCAACTGGATTGCCGATGTCCAATTTGAACCCACCAGCTAGGCACCTGGACTCACTATCTCGGAATCATTCCTGCTCACCGACGATGCGATCGAATAGTGATGGATTTTGCTGCAGTGCATGAGTCCGCTTTTGGCACAAAACGGACATGCCAATGGGCTCAACCAATGTCCTGCTTTTGGGGGTAAAGCGGACATGGCTCGGAAGCGCTCCAATGTCTGTTTCCAATGTCTGCCAATGACGCAAAACGGACATCGCCGAGCATTCGGCTAACGGGACTGATGAAGCGTCGGCCCAGATTATTCCGGCTTAATGTTCGCAGTCTTGATGACCTTGCTCCACTTCTGGGTCTCATCAGAGATAAATTTTTCAAAGTCGGAGGGCGAACCACCGGCCACAATGCCCCCTTGCTGTGCAAACCGCGACTGCATATCGGGCGTCGCGAGAGCTGCATTGATTTCCTTGTTGAGCCTCGTGACGATTTCCCCAGGAGTTTTCTTGGGCGCGCCAAGACCAATCCAGTAATTCGCATCGTAACCCGACACAAAATCGCCTGCGGTCGGGACATCCGGCAATTCCCGGAAGCGCGTCGTACCAGTCACCGCCAGTGCTCGCAGCTTATCAGCTTGGATATATTGCATGACTGTGGACACAGGTGCGAAGAAGACATCTACTTGGCCGCCAAGCAGATTGGTAACCGCAGGCCCGCCGCCGCGGTAAGGGATGTGCGTCATCTCTACGCCGGCCATCACCTTGAACAGCTCGCCCGCTAGTTGCGAGGCGCTCCCAGTGCCCCCCGATGCCATATTGATTCTGCCTGGGTGGACCTTGGCATAGGCGATGAACTCGGGAAGCGTTTTGGCTGGTACGGATGGGTTGACTACGATGACGAAAGGCGTGCGCATGATAAGAACGATGGGAGCAATGTCGCGAACAAAATTGAAATTGAGCTTGTCAAAGAGCGTCGCGTTGATCGCGGCCGACGGATCGAACAGAAGTAGCGTGTAGCCGTCAGGAAACGAGTGTGCGACCGACTCGGTGCCGACGTTGGTTGCTGCCCCGGGCCGGCTCTCGATGACAAATGTTTGACCGAGGCGCTCCGAAAGCCATGGGCCAATGAGCCGCGCCGTAATGTCGGTCGTGCCGCCTGGCGCATACGGCACAATCAAATGCACCGGCCTTGTCGGATAGGCTTGCGCCCTCGCGGTGCACGAGATCGCCGGCAGCGCAGCGGCGCCTGCAGCCAAATGCAGAATTCGTCGGCGGGGAAGTTTCATGGCCTCGCCCTAGAGTGCTCGGACCTCATTCGCAGATTACTGCTCCGATCATTCGAGCAATAGGGGGACGATGTCCGCTTATGGCTTAGCGGACATCACTTGAACGCTCTGGGATGTCCGCCTTCGGGGGTAAAGCAGACATCGTGTGAGCAGGACGAGGCAAGGCGAATTGCCGTTTAGGCGGCCAGTGGACATTGCCAAGCTACCGGGCCTATTGCGGAAACCGTAGTCAGATCGGTTGCAGAATGAAGTCTCAAAAAGGTAGAGCCGATGACGCGAGTTTTGTTGGTCGGCTACGATCCGCAAACGGTGGATTTCTCCAATCGTGCGTTACCGCCGGGTATGAGCGCTGAGAAGATACGCGCCGGTGTTTCGCTTGCGTGTGAGAGATGACAGATCGGGGGTGGGAGGGCGATGTCAGCTACATCCGTCCTGATGGAACGGCCGGGCAGACGGTGGAGCATGCGCGAAGGATTGCTTTGAACATCGCCAAGTTGCCCGAACTTCTTAAAGGCTAGCCCATAATTTTTGCGATAACTTGGCTCGCGGGCGCCGAGTGCGCAGACTATGAGGCCGCCGCCAATGAGAGAGAGCAGCACGGCTGATTCCACGCGGTCATCCATTTACGATTTTGGGCGACTGTTTTCGATTTGGTGAATATCGAGAACTGAGCCGGGCCGACGCTCGGCCACCAAGTTGCTCATCGAGGATGAGGCGCGGCGGATCGTCGTCTTGTGATGTCCGCTTACGACCCAAAGCCGGACATCGGGAACCGACGAAATTTTTGATTGGGATCAAACAAGATCGCGATACGGCGTGCCAAGCATCGCGCGCTTAGGCCTGGCCGGGTGGCCACCATTCCCCCGAATCCCCGGGACCACTCAGCCCATAGAAGCCTGACCGAGGCAACAAACTGCGAGTGGCCCCCGAGCGCTTACCCGCGCTTGGGGTTCTTTTTTCCTTGTGGGCTGGCCGCGGCGCCGTGCCTGCCGGAGTGACGAGGGTCACAGCGCCTCAACGGGTTACTTGCTTTGCTGTGACTGCACCGTCGTCCCCGGCGGTGCGTTTCCTCCCCACTTTGAGGCCGCTGAATAGCGGCCTTTTTTTCTTACTAGCAACAGACAGGCACGGCTCAACCATAAGTCCGGTCTAGTCTTTAGGTTCCCTTGTGCCCGAGCCGCCCCTGTTGATAACCTTTCGGTCAAAGCCCCAACACACGGTGAACACCAAAATCGCAGTTGGGAAATGGGGACGATTTCATGAAGACGGCCGCGGAGTATCGCGCCACGGCCGAAGAATGCTTCAAGTGGGCGGACGGGACCCATCGCTGTTGGCTGTAAAAGCCGTACGCAAGCCACACAATCGTCGCCCGATCGAAATTCCGTTTACGGGAAGTGATAACCACTGGATGCGAACAGGCCAGTCAAAGACAGAGCCAACGCGAACGCGAATCCGAGCCGTAATTGGACTTTGATGCAGTCAGCCCACGTGCATCGCCATCTCGGCCCCAATGGCAAGTTAGCCGGAGCGCGCTCTACCTGGCCTCAACATTGTTGGAAGGGTTGTTGGGGCCCTCTTTCTGTGGCTGCCTGGGTCTATGACCTTGGCGGTCATACCGCGCTCGGCGGCACGATGAAGCATTGGACTTTCGGTATTACACCCTCGCCCTGATAGCTCATGCAGATATGGTAGTGCCCATCGGGTGAGAACGGTAAAGCACGTTCCCATGCGATGAAGAACGGATCATAGCCCGTCCACCAGCCGGTATTCACTTTATAGCCACCCTGCACACGTTCGACTGAACCCGGCGCTAACACGGCGCAATCAGTCGGGCCGCAGCAAAATGTTTTGCTAACTGGATCAACTAATTTTGCATCACTGATCCACTGTTCACTGCCGTGGCCAAACACTGCAGTGCAAATTAGCGTCAACGCCACCGCGAGCCAGCTCCTCATGCTTGTCCTCCACCGGGTCAATGAGGTGGGGGTAGCACCGGTCTGAATTGCGGTCTGTGTCGCGTGTCACATCCGCGGCAGTTTGGAGAATGTCAAATCATTCATGCCATGGATTGACAAACAATCCGACCATGCCGGCCACTCCCTTGGTGTGGGCTGGCGGCTGTGCGGGCGGTGCAAGCTTGGCCGTGACCTCTTCCCGCGTTAATCCGGGCGGCAACTCAGTGGGCGCAAGATCGGTGGCGATCAGGTCGAATGTATAATGGTGCGCCATTTGATTGGGCGGCGTGCATGGACCGGAATAGAACGCTACCCCTTGGGTGCTCTTGCCACCGACATATTTGTCGCTCGGTTTGCTCACCTCGCCCTCGGCAAAGCCAGTGACCGATGACGGGATGGCATAGGCGACCCAGTGATTGACGCCAGCACCGCCACGGCCCTCGGGGTCAATCATCAGAAAAACGAAGCTCTTGGTGCCGTCCGGCACGTTGGTCCAAGAGAATTGAGGCGAGACGTTATCGCCAACGCAATTCGGATTGCTGTTGCCGTTTTCTTTTGTATTAGCGACCTTCTTCGGCATCAGCTTGCCGTCCGCGAAAGTGGTCGATTTCAGCGTGAAAACGTCCGCAGCTTCGGCGGAGACGGCAGTGAAGCCGACCGTAAGTGCCGCTGAAGCGATGGCAAAGATGGACTTCTTGATCATGCTTATTCCCCTAATGTTTTACGCGGCTGCGAACGGGCCGCGACGTTCACACCAACCCCATCCCAGAAAGAAATTCCCGCGGGAGCCCGCGGTTCCGTTGGGGATCTGGGAACCCGGGCGCGTTCTTACGCTGTCAATCAGGAACCAGACTTAGGTTGTCGGGACAGCCTGCTAAGTCTTCCGCGTGAATTGCTGGGCCAAATCACAACGGCCGATGTCTGCTTTTGGCGCAAAGCGGACATGGCTTACGCCCTAGCGAATGTCTGCTTTCGGGGGAATAGCGGTGAAACAACCGCAGCGTACATATTTTCGTAATATTCTCAGCATGTTGTAGGTATGCGCTTCCCCGATTTCTTGTCTGGAAAGCAGTAGGGAAGCTCACCGGTGAGCGTTTGCGTTGCACGGTTCCACATGCAAGGCCGGGTGGTTGGAAGACCTGGAATGGATGCCCGCGAGGTTGGACGGTGCAGGGTGGAAGATGCGCGCCTTATCGATTCGGACGGTGAGGTAGGCCCCAAACTTACTTGCTGAAAGATGAGGCGCGGCGTATCGCGGCGAATATCACCAAGCTGCCGGTCTAACTGCGCGAACGTAAACCGAGCACTGACAGCTGTGTGTGAACGGAGGGGCAGCTAGCGGTATTGTTTTAATTCATCCGGTCACTTGTTGGGTGAGGCGAAGTACATGGGCACATTTAGCAATGAAACAATAAATAGCAATGAAACAATAAAGTGGCTGTCAATCGGGCTAGGAATCGTTGTGGCCTTATATTTGATGATACCGATGGCGCAGGTTCCTCTGTATGCGGACGGCGTACGTAAGAGCGGCCTGCGTATCGGCATCGAGGGCCGGCTGCACTTTCTCGGAATTATCTAGTCGGGACCCAATGCAAGGGCTGCGTCTTTCGCCGGGCTTTATTGCCAACGCTGATGAAGTCATCGAATGAACAGCGCAATGTCCGCTTTGAGAGGTAAAGCGGACATTCGGCGAGCTTCAATGTGCGCCCAAAGCAGACATGAACGGATCATGTGAGACGAGCTTGCGTTTACAACTACCCCGCCCTCGCGGCTTTTTGGGCGTCCCACCACCAGACAGTGGGAAAGGCTGCCCTGCCGAATTTCGGCATTAGGTCGGGATGGCCGAAGCGATCCCATCGCGCGGTGCGCACTTTGTTATAGTACCATTGCGGAACGACGTAGTGATTCCACAACAGGATTCGGTCGAGTGCCCTAGTGGCCGCCTCGAGATCGGCGCGGTTCTTGGCCAAGACTATCTGATCGATCATGGCGTCGACCGATGGGTTTTTGATGCCAATCAAGTTGTATGAGCCAGGCTCTTCGGCAGTTTGCGAACCCCAATAGCCACGTAGTTCGTTGCCGGGAGTTAGCGGTGCCGGCCAAGCGGCCGTGACGATGTCAAAGTCCCAGCTGCGCAGCCGGTTCTCGTATTGCGTCGCGTCAACCGTCCGCACTGTGGTCGCGACGCCGAGGCGATCCAGCGATGGTTTATAGAACAAGAAAACGCGCTGGAAACTTGGGTCTTCGGCGAGAAATTCAATGGCATAGGGTTGGCCAGTCTTGGCGTTCACCAATTGCTGGTCACGTACCTCATAACCAGCCTCTTTGAAGAGCCGCAGAGCCTCGCGCAGATTGTTGCGCACCGCCTCAGGATTTCCGCTGACCGGATTCGTATAGGATTTGGTGAAAACCTCAGGAGGAACCTCGTCACGCACGGATTCGAGCAATTCGAGCTCACGGCCGGCTGGCAGGCTCGTGGCCGCGAGCTCGGTACCGGCAAAATAGCTAGCGATGCGGTTGTACTGGTTGAAGAAAATTTCTTTGTTCATTTCCTCAAAGTTAAACGCATAGTTGAAGGCGAGCCGCACGCGGGGATCCTGGAATTTTTCGCGCCTGATATTGAAGGGGAACGCCTGCATGATGCCGACATTGCGAATGGCGAACTCTTCGAGCAGAACTCGTTTATCGCCGACCGCAGGAAAATTGTAGGCAGTAGCCCAATTCTTGGCGCTATTTTCGGTGCGCCAATCGATGTTGTCTGCTTTGAACGCTTCGAGTGCGGTTGTCGTATCGCGGAAATATTCGTAGCGCAGCTCGTCAAAATTATTGAGGCCGACATTGACGTTAAGGCCACTGCTCCAATGATCTTTGACGCGCTCGTAGACGATATGGCGTCCAGCCGAAAAGTCCTTGATGCGATAGGGTCCGCTGCCGAGCGGCGGCTCGAGTGTCGTTTCCCCGATATTGCGTTTTTTGCCGCTCTTGTCGCCACCGTCCCACCAGTGCTTGGGCAGGACGGTGAGCTCACCGATGATTAGCGGCAATTCGCGATTGCCGGGCGCGTCTATGGTGAACGTAACTTCACGGTCGCCAGTCTTTTCTGCTTTGGTGACATGGCGATAATAGGCCGAGAGCTGCGGGCTGTATCTTTTGAATACCTCGAACGAAAAAATCACGTCATCCGGTGTGACTGGCGTGCCGTCATTCCATTTTGCTTGCCCCCTTAAGCGATAGGTAGCGGACGAAAAATCAGCGGGAAAACTTACCGCTTCGGCAAGCAAACCATATCCGCTCGATGCTTCGTCGAGCGACGATACCAGAAGCGTCTCGTAAATAAGATCAACGCCGGCAGCGAGCGAGCCTTTAACGCCGGCGACCACCGAATTGAAATTATCGAAGGTGCCGAGCGCGATCTGTTGTGCTGTGCCGCCCTTCGGCGAATCCGGGTTGACGTATTCGAAATGCCCGAATTCAACCGGATATTTCAGATCGTCGAATAATGAGACGCCATGCCGCCAGTTTCTATCGACGGCCCACGCGGTGCTGATCCAACGTGACCACCCGCGCGGCTGTACCACGACGGCGAGCAGGATAGAGCCCAGCAGCGATCTACGATCCATCGAGACTAGGCCTCGAGGCACGAGGAGTTCAGCTTAGTATTGAGGCATCTTTCGATTTGGTTCGCATGACATTTATTTATCGAATTTGATCAACATTCGTAAGCTGTCGGGGCTAACTAGAAATTCCTCGATGATTTCTCTTGGCGCCGCCTGCGCAGGGGGGACCGTGTCTGCAGTGGAAAGTCCCAGATCGCATGCGGCATTGAATAACATCGTGAGAGTCACGCTACCAGGATTAGCAGGGACATCCGGAATAGAATATTCTTCGGTCACCGAAGCCTGACATTCATCCTGTTTGAATTCCAAAATCACTTTTTGGTGGGGCAAAGGGTACTCGAAAACGCGCGGTAAGCCCGTCGTGCCATTTGTAAACGTGTTGTCCGCTGGAACTTGGGCGTGTGCAGCGCTCAGCAGCAGCTGCTGCATAACCATGTAATAGAGTACGCGCCGCATTAGGTTCATTCTTTTCTAGAATTCTTTCACGCCGCTGGTCATTGGAATATCTTATAGCAGAATGTCCGCTTATGACCCAAGGCGGACATTCGGCCCTGAGGATTGTTGCCACGCAAAATGACGGTCAGACCCCATTCCGCCGGTCGCAAATCACTGCTGTAATCAGATAACTGGCGTGGTCCTAAGCCTCGGGGAAGGCAATGCGACGACGCGATTTCTTCAAAGCCGTTGTCGGATCAGCCACTACGTGGCCGGTTGCAGCATATCCGCAGGCCGAGAAGCTGCCGAGAATCGGTTTCATGGGCGCGAACGCGTCGGTCTTCAGCCCCTGGACGGCCGCTTTCGTGGGGCGACTGCGTGAACTCGGTTGGGTAGAGGGTCGCACCATTGCGATCGAGTATCGTTGGTCGGAGGGGCGTCCCGAGCGCAATGCCGAAATCGCGGCTGAGTTTGTCCGACTCAACGTTGACGCCATTGTCACTCTCGGAAGCGCCGTCCCCGCATTACAAAAAGTGACATCGGTCATTCCCATCGTCTTTGCCTTGTCGACAGACCCAGTCGGCGGCGGATTAGTCGCAAGTCTCGCGCACCCCGGTGGCAATGTGACCGGCCTCTCGAACCAAGCGGCTGAACTCGCAAGCAAGCGTCTCGAATACTTGCGCGAGGCGGTCCCGAATCTCAGTCGATTGGCAATCATGGGCAATGTTGGCTTTCCCCAAGCCGTTCTGGAGATGGGCGGGGTTCAAGCCACCGCGCGCACCTTCGGCCTTCAGATTACACAGCTCGAGATCAGGAAAGCAGACGATATCGCTCCTGCATTTGAGACACTCAACGGCAGAGCAGACGCGCTTTACGTCGTGGACGACGCTCTCATTACTGCCAATCGCTCGCGCATCATCACACTTGCGCTGGGAGCGCGACTGCCAGCCATCTTCAATAATCGAAGTTTTGTTGAAGTCGGAGGTCTGCTGTCCTACGGACCAAACTTCCCGGACTTGTTCCGACGAGCGGCTGACTTGGTCGACAAAATTCTGCATGGCGCGAAGCCAGCTAATATCCCGGTCGAGCAGCCCACGAAGTTTGATCTAGTTATTAATCTCACGACCGCTAAGACGCTAGGCCTCAGCATTCCAGATAAGCTGCTCGCTGTTGCCACTGAGGTGATCGAATGAGGCGGCGCGAGTTCATCACGCTGATCAGTGGCACTACAGCCGCATGGCCGCTCGCGGCGCGCGCGCAACAGCCGCCTGTGCGGCGCATTGGGGTTGTCGTGCCGGCAACTGCGGACGATCCGGACTTTCAAGCCTGGATTGGAGCATTTCTGCAAGGACTGGCGCTGTTGGGCTGGACAATTGGAAATAACGTGAAGCTCGAAATTCGCTGGGCTGGAGGCAACGCCGACGACATTCGTAGACACGCGACCGAGTTGGTTGCCCTCACGCCCGACATCATCCTGGCCCATGGCGCCTCGACGGCTAGTCGGATACTGCAGGCGACCCATACCGTGCTAATTGTGTTCCCCGTCGTTTTCGATCCGGTAGGTGCCGGACTCGTCGACAGTCTAGCGCGCCCAGGCGGCAATGTTACCGGTTTCATGCCCAGCGAATACAGCATCGGCGGAAAATGGCTTGAGTTGCTCAAGCAGATTTCACCTAAAGTGACGCGGGTGGCAGTTTTTCGAGATACGACCACGCCGCCGGCGCTGCGATGTTCGGCGTCATCCAAGCGGCGGCATCACCGCTTGGGCTAGAGTAACTGCACTCAACATGCGTGATGCGGGCGAGATCCAACGCGGCATTACGGAATTCGTACGCTCTCCAAATGCTGTTGTGCGCGCGCACCGAGCGACCACGTTGCCGCCGTGCCATCCAAAAAGAGTCCAAAAAGGTGATGAACTCGCGCCGCCTCATTTGATCACCTCGTCAACGCTTGCAAGCACCGCAGGCGGAATTGCAAGACCTAGCGTTTTCGCGGTCTTGAGATTAATCGCCAGTGCCGCCATCAGTGCTCGCTCGTGCTGACGAAGTGATTGAGTAGGTCACAATGTCCGCTATTTGCACAAAGCGGACATCACGGCCGTGCTGATGCATGTCCGCCTTTGGGGGTAAAGCGGACATTGACATGCTGCGATGTCCGTTTATGACCCAAACGGACATGCGCGCTCGGGCTCCCACGCTGGTGTTTGCTTAAAATATTTACAATTCAAGCGTTGTCATGG
>Ga0318501_10000159_pt1 | contig 13627 bp, 16 predicted proteins | sample GRESIP174b1f21_FD_203297 | JGI IMG/M metagenome (GOLD analysis project Ga0318501, IMG submission 203297) | Tropical soil microbial communities from Luquillo Experimental Forest, Puerto Rico - GRE.SIPMG.174b1f21 | ecosystem: Environmental > Terrestrial > Soil > Tropical forest > Bulk soil... | reverse complement strand
CCGGAGGCGCGGCAGGACGCGGATGCGCCGCAGGCCGGGGAGGCATGAGCATGATGGAAGAACAGGCGCCGGCCACGCCGGGGCAGCAGCTCAGCTGGCTGCTGGATGACCTCGCCGACCGGGTCGAGCACTTCCAGCAGGCGGTCATCCTGTCCCGGGATGGGCTCGCCGTGGCCGCCTCCCGCGGCCTCAGCCGCGAAGACGCCGAGCATCTGTCCGCCCTGGCCGCCGGGGTGCAAAGCCTGGCCAGGGGTGCCGGTGAGCACTTTGGGGCCGGCGAGGTGCGGCAGACCATCATCGAGCTGGAGCAGGCGTTCCTGTTCATCACCGCCGCCGGTCACGGCAGCTGCCTGGCCGTGCTCTGCCCAGCCAGTGCTGACGCCGGCCTGATGGCGTATGAGATGGCCATGCTGGTGAAACGGGCCGGCCCGCATCTGGCTGCCCATCCGCGCTTTCCCATCGCCCAGCCGGCCGAGTGAGCGGCCATGCCCGCAGGCAGCACCTGGGTCGACCGGGACGCAGGCCCAGTAGTCCGCCCCTACGCGCTGACCGGCGGCCGGACGCAACCGGTCGCTGGCGCGATACTTGACCTGATCGCGGTGGTGGTCGCCGCGGCCCGGGTGGACGGGGAACAGCTGAGGCTCAGCCCGGAGCACCACCGGATTCTCGGACTGTGCCGGGCGCCGGCCACCGTGGCGGACGTGGCATCGGCCATCAGCCTGCCGGTGGGGGTGGTCAGGGTACTGATGGCTGACCTCATCCCGCAGGGCGCGATCAGGGTGATGACGGAGCGGCAGGCGGCTGCACAGCCCAGCGCCGGCCAGCTGACGGAGGTGCTGAATGCGCTCCGGTCCCTCTGACGGCCCGGACGACGGCCTGTCCTTCGCCGCGTTCAAGATTCTCATCGCGGGCGGGTTCGGGGCAGGCAAGACCACCATGGTGGGGGCCATCAGCGAGGTCCGGCCCCTGTATACCGAGGAGACGCTCAGCAGCGCCGGCGCCGGCCGGGACAGCCTCAGCCGGCTGTCGCGCAAGCGCACCACCACCGTCGCGATGGACTTCGGCCGCCTCACCATGAGCCCCAGCCTGGCGCTGTACCTGTTCGGCACGCCTGGCCAGGAGCGCTTCTGGTTCATGTGGGACGAGCTGTCCTACGGCGCGCTCGGCGCGGTGGTGCTGGCCGACACCCGGCGGCTCGGCGACTGCTTCCCCTCGGTCGACTACTTCGAGAAACGCCAGCTCCCGTTCGTCGTCGCCATCAACTGCTTCGACGGCGCGCAGGAGTTCGACCCGGAGGACGTGCGGATCGCGCTCGACCTCGACCGGCGGGTACCCACCCTGCTGTGCGACGCCCGGCAGCGGGAGTCGGTCAAGCAGGTCCTGATCACCCTGGTCGAGCACGTGCTGGTGACCAGGGCCCTGGAGGAGGAAGCGGAGGCGCAGGGGCACCCATAGCCCGACGGCGAACCCCTGCTGGCAACCGCCGACCGCGCGAGGCAGACTGCTGCCCGTGACCCCAGCGGAGCAGGAACCCACCCGGGAGAGCCAGCCGGCACTGGCCAGCGAACGGGCCAGCCTGGTCGCGTTCGGCCGCCGGATGGTGGCCGACGGGCTGGTGGACGGGATGTCCGGCAACCTCAGTGTGCGGGCCGGTGACCTGGTCGCGATCACCCCGTCCGGGGTCGCCTACGAGGACATCCAGCCGGCCGGCATCTGCCTGGTCCAGCTGGCGGACGGCAGCCCGGTGGGCCGTGGGCGGCCCTCCACCGAGAGCCCGATGCACCTGGCGGTGTACCGGGCCACCGGCGCCGCGGCCGTGGTGCACACCCACTCGCCGTTCGTGGTCGCCCTGTCCACGGTGCTGGACGAGCTGCCCGCGGTGCACTACGCCATGGCCGGCCTGGGCGGCCCGGTGCGGGTCGCGCGGTACGCCAGGTTCGGCACCGCAGAACTCGCCAGCCAGGCCGTGTCGGCGCTGCCCGGGCGGACCGCGGTAATCCTGAGCAACCATGGCGCGCTTGCCTACGGCGCCACCCTCGGCCAGGCCTATGACCGGGCACGGACCCTGGAGTGGCTGGCCCGGGTGTACTGGTACGCCCGGCAGGCAGGCCAGCCGCGCACCCTGACCATGGCGCAGCTGGCCGAGGTCAGCGACACCATCGCAGAGATCGGCTACGGCGAACCCCGCCAGGACGGCTGACCAGCCTGGCCCGGTCGCCCCGCCCAGCTGGCCGGCCCGGCGGCGTAATGTCCTAAGTACTGGGCGTCTGCCGGGTGCAGCCCGCAGGCTGGCAGTCAGAGGAGATCGCGATGGCAGAGCACCAGCGCATCAGCTATGTGCCGCTCGACCAGATGGACGAGGCGATGCGGGCGGAGATGGAGCGGTGCGCCCAGGAAGGCACCCCGCGCCCGGAAAGCTCGGCGATCCGGGCCCACGTGCCCGCGTGTTTCTGGTTCTTCGCCCGGTCGTGGGACGACATCTTCCGGCACGGCGTGGTCGACCACCAGCTCAAGGAACTCTGCCGGGTGTACATTTCCCGCTCGGTGAACTGCGAGTACTGCGGCAACCAGCGCTCGGTGCAGGCGGCGCAGCAGGGACTGACCGAGGGCAAGTACGACGAGCTGCTGAACTTCGAGAAGTCGGGCCGCTACAGCGGCCGGGAGAAGGCGGCCCTCGCCTACGCGGAGGCGATCGCCTGGAAGCTGCCCACCGACGACGCCTTCTGGGAGCGGATGCACCGCCACTTCAGCGAGCCCGAACTGGTGGAGCTGGGCTGCGCCATCGGGCTCACGTTCGGCCAGCAGAGCTGGCTGCGGATGCTGAACATCGGCCACCACGAGGTGATGGCGGGCACCGACGCATCGCTGGCCCCCGGCTTCGCCACGCCCGAGCAGGCGGCCGCCACCATGGCCAGCGACGACTACTGGGCTAACCGCTGAGCAGCCCGGAGGAGGGCTACCCGGCCTTCTCGCCGGGCGAGATGGCCCGCCGCCGGGCCGCGCTGGCCGGCCTGCTGGATGCCCGCGGTGCCAGCGATGCGCTCATCTACGGCGTCGACCGGTCCGGCTCGGCCGTCCCGTGGCTGACCGGCTGGCCGGTGACCCGTGAGGCGGCGCTGCTGTTCACCCCCGGCGAGCGGGACGTGCTGTTCGTCTGCTTCAACAACCACGTGCCCAACGCCCGGCGGATGGCCCCGGACGCCGAGGTGCGGCCGGGCGGCGGCTCCGCGCTGGACGCGGCGCTGGCGGAAATCGCGGACCGGGTACGCGGCCGGGGCCGGGCAGGCGCTCCCGGCCAGCTGGCGGTCATCGGTCCGGTGCCGGCCCGGGCCAGCGCACGGCTGGCGGAGGTGGCGGGTGAGCCCCTCTTCCTGGACGCCGCCTACGCTGGGCTGCGGCTGGTCAAGTCGGCGGAGGAGATCGCCTGGCTGCGGACTGGCGCGGCGATGACCGACGCCGCTGTCGCGGCGCTGGCCGCCGCCGCCGGCCCGGGCATGACCGAGGCGGAATGCTGCGCCTGCCTGGAAAGCGCCTACATCGCCGCCGGCGGGCTGACCCACATCCATTACCTGGGCGTGACCGCGATGGCCGAGCCCGGCCTGTGCGTGCCCGCGCAATGGCCGTCCGCCCGGCGGCTGCGCGCCGGGGACGTGCTGACCTGCGAGGTCAGCGCCGCCTACCAGGGCTACCCCGGCCAGTTGCTGCGCACGTTCACCATCGCCGCCGATGCCACCCCGCGCTACCGGGAGCTGCACGAGGTGGCGGCGGCGGCGTTTGCCGCGATCGCGGGCCGGCTGCGGCCGGGGGCCCGCGCGGCGGACCTGTCCGCCGCCGCGGCGGACGTCATCCTGGGCGCCGGGTTCACGATCTACGATGACCTGCTGCACGGCTACGGCGGCGGTTACCTGCCGCCGGTGATCTCCCGGGCGGACCTGGAAACCCGGCGGGCACCGGATGTCACGGTCGAGCCGGGCATGACGATCGTGATCCAGCCGAACGTGATCACACCCGATGAGCGGGCCGGCGTGCAGACCGGCGAACTGGTGCTGATCAACCAGACCGGCTGGGAAAGCCTGCACAGCTACCCGCCGGGCCTGGCCCGGATCGGCGGCTGACCTGCCCCGCGCCGCCCAGGCCAGCGGCAACGGCTCACTGCTGGTGCACGGGCTGGCCCCTGATCCAGGTCCGGGTCACACTCGCCCGGCCGATCTCACCCGCCGGGATGTGGGCAAGGTCGGCGTCGACGATGGCGAAGTCGGCGTCGAGGCCAGCCCGGATGCCACCGGTCACGCCGTCCAGGCCGTTCACCCGGGCACTGCCCGATGTGTAGGCGGCGAGCACCGCCGGCAGGCTGAGCGCCTGTTCCGGCAGGAAAGGATCCCCGTCCCGGCCGCCCGCCGCGGCGGGCAGGTTCCGGTTGACCGCGACGTGGGCCCCCCACAGCGGGTCCGGACTGCTCACCGGCCAGTCGCTGCCCGCGCACAGCGGTGAACCGCTGTCGTGCAGCGACCGGAACGGGTACTGCCAGGCCGACCGGCGCTCGCCGAGGAAGGGGACGGTCAGCTCGTCCATCTGCGGCTCGTGGGTCGCCCACAGCGGCTGGATGTTGGCGGTCGCGCCGGCCTGGGCGAACCGCGGGATGTCGTCCGGGTGGACCACCTGCAGATGGGCCAGGTGATGCCGCAGGTCGCGTGGGCCGTTCGCCCGCTGGGCCGCGGCCAGCGCGTCCAGGGCGTTACGCACGGCGCGGTCCCCGATCGTGTGAAAATGGACCTGGAAGCCCTCCTGTTCCAGCGCGGTAACAAAGCCGGGCAGCCGGCCGGGATCGATGAAATCCAGCCCGCTCTGGCCGGTGGCGCGGCCATCGGCAGCCAGGTAGGGCTCGAGCATCGCGGCGGTGAAGTTCTCGGCCACGCCGTCGAGCATCATCTTGACGCTCGTTGCCCGGAACCGGCCGGCCTGCCCGGCCTGGCGGCTTTCGAGCAGTTCGGGGAGCTGCTCCAGGCCGCGGGCCCGGTCCCACCACAGGGCACCCACCACATTGGCGACCAGCGTCCCCGCCTGTGCCGCGCGCAGGTAGGGGTCCAGGGGATCAGCCAGGCCGGGGCGGCTGGCGACGCTCGCGTCCTGCCAGCCGGTGATGCCAAGCGACAGCAGGTAGCCCTGGGCGGTCACCAGCGCCTGGTACCACTCCTCGGCGGTGACCGGCGGCAGCAGCCGGGACACCAGCCCGGCCGCGCCTTCCTGCAGCATCCCGTTCGGCTGGCCCGCGGCATCGCGCTCGATCCGCCCGTCGGCGGGATCGGGGGTCGAGCTGTCGATCCCGGCCAGGGCAAGTGCCGCGCTGTTGACCCATGCTCCGTGGCCATCCCGGTTGGGCAGGAACACCGGCCGGTCAGCTACCACCGTGTCCAGCAAGTCGCGGGTCGGGACACCACCGGAGAAGGCGTCCATGGACCAGCCCCCGCCGGTGATCCACTCCTGCCCGGGGTGCTCCGCGGCGTAGGCGGCGACGAGCGTGGTATAGCCGGACGCGGTACTGGCCGCCCGCAGGTCGCAACGGCGCAGCTGGTAACCGGCGGACACCGGGTGCACGTGAGCGTCAATGAACCCGGGCAGCAAGGTGCCGCCCGCGAGATCCACCGGCGCAGCCCCGCTGGCGGGCCGAGCCGGCCCCACCGCGGCGATCTTCTCGCCGCGGACCCGGACGACCGTGCCAGCGGGCAGGAACCGGCGGCCGTCAAAGACGGTGCCGTTATGAAAGACCAGTTCCGCATCGGCCTGCACCGGTCACCTCCCGGGAACACCGGATCTGCTGAAGCTATCTTGTCGCTGATAGCCGCCGGGCTCACCCAGCGGCACCGAGCCCTGCGGCTGCCGGGTCCGATCCGCAGATGCAGGCGCGGACGACGCGGGTGATGGAATCTCCCGCAGGATGAGCTTGAGCTCAAGGATTCGACTTCGTCCAGTCGGGCGACCTCGACGAGGAGGCAAAGCTGTGCCGGTCTGGGTCTGCGCAACGTGCGGTAACCACTATCCCGAGTCGGAATCTTCACCGCTCGCGTGCCTCATCTGCCAAGACGAGCGCCAGTGGGTGCCGCCGTCTGGCCAGCGGTGGACCACACTCGATGAACTAAGCGCGGCCGGACACCACAGCGTCGTACGAGAGGTGGAGCCGGGGCTAACCGGGATCGGCGCAGACCCACCGGTCGCTATCGGTCAGCGAGCGCTGCTGGTCCAGACGCCAGCAGGAAATCTCCTATGGGATCCACCAGGATTCATCGACGAGGAGGCAGTCCGGGCGATCAGGAGGGCAGGGGAACTCCGGGCGGTCAGCGCAAGCCACCCGCATTTCTATGGGGCCATTGTGGAGTGGAGTCATGCCTTCGGTTCGGACATATTGCTACCCGAAGTAGACGCTCACTGGCTCACTCGCCCCGACCCCGCCGTCCATACATGGTCGGGAACGCTGCCTGTGCTCCCCGGCGTCACGCTGGTGCAGTGTGGCGGCCACTTTCCAGGGAGCGCGTGTGTGCACTGGGCTGACGGTGCCGCGGGTATGGGAGCCCTGCTCACCGGTGACACGATCTTCGTCACTCCCGGCGAGGACCGAGTCACCTTCGTGTGGAGTGCACCGAACCGGCTGCCCTTGTCTGAACGCGCGGTTAGGGGAGTGGTCGAGGCGGTGCGGCCTTATTCATTCGAGCGAATCTACGGCGGCTGGTGGGAGCCAGTATTGCGCCATGATGCCAAGCGGGTGCTGGAGGTCTCAGCAGAGCGCTACATCCACTTCTTGCGGGGAGGCCCTCCAGTCAGCTGAGTCGGGCCAGCAGAGCACGTGTGCCTGGCTGACGCGCGGGCTGGTTCTATCCCATCGACCTGCTGAAACATCTATCGAGTACGGCAAGTGAAGGTATCCGGACCTGATCCCGGAACGGCCGGGCATGACCAGCGCGTCGCTGGACCTGCTCGCCCCTGCCCGTCCGAACGGGTCTACGCAGCCTGGTGGGGACGGTGGTCGGCGCCGACGGCGCGGCATCGGTGCGCCGCCCGGCCGGCCGCTACCTGCGGTTCGCCCGCGGCGGCGGCGGCCCGCAAGTTGGGTAAACCCGGCGGAAACGATAGGCTCGCGCGCACCATCACCGAGTCCGGGCCTAGTCCCCGTGGCATATTGGGGCGGTTTTTATGCGGCGGATCCTCATTGCGGCAACGGCCCTGGCGGTCGGCACCGGGCTTGCCGCCTGCAGCAGTAGCAGCTCAACCATCACGGTCACCCCGGCCATCTCGGGTGCGGCGGCCAGCTGCTCGCCAGCGGGCATTCAGAAAAACCTGTACAGCAAGGGCGTGCTCACCGTGGCGACCGACAACCCGGTGTACACGCCCTGGTTCGTCAACAACAAGCCGGCCAACGGCCAGGGTTACGAGAGCGCGGTCGCCTACGCGATTGCCCACCAGCTCGGCTTCAAGCCGTCCCAGGTGACATGGGTAACGGAGCCGTTCACCAGCTCGTACGCGCCAGGGCCGAAGAAGTTCGACTTCGACATCAACGAGGTCTCCTACACCCCGCAGCGGGCGCAGGCGGTCACGTTCTCGAACAGTTACTACCCCGTGCAGCAGGCCATCGTGGCGCTCAAGGGCTCGCCCATCGTCACCCATCACAGCCCGGCCGAGCTGAAGAAATACCTGTACGGCGACCAGGTGGGCACCACCGGCCTCACCTACATCACCAACCACATCCAGCCGACCGCCCAGCCCAGAGTGTTCGACACCCTGAGTGAAGTGTCGGCCGCGCTGGAAGCGCACCGGATCGACGCCCTGGTCACCGATACCCCGACCGCCCAGTACATGGCGTCGGCGCAGCTCAAGGGGGCGGTGCTGGTTGGCCAGTTCCCATCCACCGGGGAGCACTACGGGCTGCTGTTCCACCTCGGCAACCCGCTGGTGACCTGCGTCAACCACGCGATCGCAACGCTGCAGAGCAACGGCACGCTGACCGCGCTGCAGAAGAAGTACCTGCAGATATATCTGGCGTTCCCGTCCCTCCAGCCGTGACCGGGTGCGACCGCTAGCCGCTCAGGCGCATGGACGACGCACGGCAGCCAGAACCGCCGGTTGATCCGCTCGCCGGGCTGGCTGGCGCCTCGGCCCGGACGGTGGGTGGTGCCTGGCAGCCGCCGGGCACGTTCGCGTCGGGCGGGCGCGGGCCGAAGCTGTTCAGCGCAGAAGGACGCCGTGGCACGGTCATTTCGACCGTCAGCACGATCATCGTGCTGGCCGCGCTGGTGGCGATCTTCCTGCTGGCGCCGGGGGCGAAGGCGGTGGAGCACGCCTTCTTCAGCCCGTCGCACATGTGGGCCGCGTTCATCGGCAACCCGAAGCAGGGCTACTACTCGGTGGGCGCCGCCATCTGGCTCAACATCCGGATGTTCGTCGTCGCTGAGATCTTCATCCTGGCCTTCGCGCTGGTCATCGCGCTGATCCGGCAGTCCACCCACCCTGCGCTTTTCCCGATCCGGGTGATCAGCACCGGCTACGTCGACTTCTTCCGCGGCGTTCCGCTGATCCTGGTGATCTTCGCGATCGGGCTGGGTGTGCCCGCGCTCAACCTGCCGGTGGTGTCCAACCAGTCCAACGCGGTCTACGGGGTGACCGCGCTGGTGCTCTCCTACTCGGCCTACGTCTCCGAGGTGTACCGGGCGGGCCTGAACTCGGTGCATCAGAGCCAGGTCGCGGCGGCCCGCTCGCTCGGGCTGCCGCACTGGACCGCGCTGCGGTATGTGATCTTGCCGCAGGCGGTCCGGAATATCATCCCGCCGCTGCTGAACGACTTCATCAGCCTGCAGAAGGACACCGCGCTGGTCGGCATCCTTGGCACGATCGAGGCGAACAAAGCGGCCGACATCTACAGCGAGCAGGTGTTCAACTTTTCCAGCTTCACGGTCGCCGCCATCTTGTTTCTGATCCTGACCATCCCGCTGGCCCGGTTCACCGACCGGCTTATCGAGCGCGACCGCCGCAGGCGGCTCGCCGGGGCCGCCGCGTGAGCGCCGGCCCGGCCGCGGCGGCCGGCGGCGAAGCGGTCCGGATCGAGGGCCTGCACAAGTCGTTCGGCGAGAACAAGGTGCTCACGGGCATCGACCTGGCGGTCGCCTCGCACGAGGTGGTGTGCCTGATCGGGGCGTCTGGGTCGGGCAAGTCAACGCTGCTGCGGTGCATCAACCTGCTGGAGCCGATTGATGCCGGGACCGTCTGGCTATGGGGCAGCCAGATCACCGGCCCTGGCATCGACCACAACAAGGTGCGCCGGTACATCGGGATCGTGTTCCAGTCGTTCAACCTGTTCCCGCACATGACGGTGCTGCGGAACGTGACGCTGGCCCCGGCGAAGGTGCTGGGCATTCCGAAGGGCGAGGCCGAGGAGGAGGCCCGGTCGCTGCTGCGCCGGTTCGGCCTGCTCGACAAGGCGGACGACTATCCCGACCGGCTGTCCGGCGGCCAGCAGCAGCGGGTCGCGATCGTCCGGGCGCTGGCCATGAAACCGCAGATCATGCTGCTGGACGAGGTCACCAGCGCACTGGACCCGGAACTGGTGTCCGAGGTGCTGGACGTGATCAGGGAACTGGCGGCGGGTGGCATGACGATGCTGATCGCAACGCACGAGATGGGTTTCGCCCGGGACATCGCCCGCCGGGTGTGTTTCCTGGAAGAGGGGCGGATCATCGAGGACGCGCCACCGGCGGAACTGTTCAGCAACCCGCGGGACGAGCGGACGCAGCGCTTCCTGCGCCGGATCGTGGACGCCGGCCGGATGTGACCACGCCCGCCGGCGGCCAACAGTCCACTTCAGGCCCCGCCCAAGGCCGGGTAAGCGTTTTGGTCACCATCCGGCCCGGCGCGATCACTGTCCGCCGGGCGCGGGGGATAATTGGGGAGCACATCAGCGGGCCGGCCGGACCGGCGGCGGCCGGGCGGGGCAGACGGCGGGCGCGGCTGCGACGTGACGGCACATCGGGCCGGCGGGAGGCATGGCGGACACGCCTGAGCGGGGAGCGGACACGCCTGAGCGCGGTACGGACACGCCCGAGCGCGGTACGGGCATGCCCGAGCGGGGAGCCGGTTTCTGGGCGCATCGCGGACTGATCGCCGTCGCCACCGGGACCGCACTGGCCGAAGCGGGCCTGCTGCTGGTGGTCGCCCCGGCCGCACGGGCGCTGGCGCCGCAGGCCACCGCGCTCCCGCCGCTCGCGGTGTTCCACGATCTGCGCTGGCTGGACCGGGCACCGCCGTCCTGGCCGCTGTTCGTCCTGCTGCTGGCCGGGGTGCTGCTGGCCCGCTCCGCGGTCAACGCGGTGCTGGTGCGGCTGGCCTGGCCAGCTGGCTCGGCCCCGCCCGCGCCGCTGGCCGCGTGGCGGCACGCACTCGGCTTCACGGCCTTTGCCTGCCTGCTGCTGTCACCGCTGGCCAGCCTGACGCTCGGGCTGGCGGTGCTGCCCTTTTCCTGGCCGTTCCTGGCCACCCTGGCGGTCATGCTGCTGATCGCGGTGCCGCTGAGCCACGGCGGGGTGACCGGCAGCTGGTGGCGGATGCTGCCGCCGCCGGTAGCGGTGGGCTGGCTGCTCGCCGACGTCGCGGTGCTGTCCGCCGCGGCCGCCGCGATCGGCGGGCTGCCCGCCGCCGTCGCGCTGGCGGTCACCGCGCTGGCCGGGCTGGTCAACGCGCGCGCCTGGTACGGGCTGACCGCGGCCGTCGCGCCCCGCGCCCAGCGCCAGCTAGCCCCCGCCGGGCGGTGGCTGGCCGGCCCGGCCCGGATCCCGGCGGTGCCCGCTGCGATCCTCGCGGCCCTCACCGTGGTGACGCTGGCGATCAGGCTCGCTTTCTGGGCCAATGCCCCGGTGCCGCAGGCGGCCCAGGCCCACGCCGGGTCAGCGGCAGCCGGGGTGACCGCGGCGAGCCTGGCGGCCCCCCGGGGGCGCTGGCGGCACGCGCCGGTGCTGACGGTGCCCGGGTTCGGCGCACACTGCTGCGCCGAACCCGGGCACTGCCGGTACTGGGCAACCGGATCGCCGCCCAGGTGTGGTGGCTGTATGACCGGACCGGCAGGCGGGTGGACGTGGTCGCCGAAAGCGAGGGCTCGCTCGGCGTCTACGCGATGCTCGCCCAGCACCCGGATGTCCCGGTCGCTGCGGTGGTGCTGCTCAGCCCGATCGTCGCACCCGGGCAGCTGGGGTATCCGGTCGGCGGCCCGTCCCTGGTTCCCGGCAGCGAACTGCAGGCGGTGGAGTGGCTCGTCGGCGGGCTGTCGCCGTTTGGCACCGCGGGCGCGCAGCGGCTGATCGGCTCGGTCAGCCGGGTCGGCGCCCGGTTCGCGGCCGCGGCCGCCCGCCGCTCGCGGCTGCCGTGGCTGGAACTGGTCCCGCTGGCGGACGCGGTCACCTTGCCGGCCTGCCGCCTGCCCGCCAACGTGCTGGTCGTGCCGGCGCTGCACGGGGAACTGCTGGGCGACCCGGTGGCGATGGGTATCGTCCGCGAGTTCCTGACCCACCACCGGGTCAGCGGCACCCGCAGCCTGCGCACCACGGCCGAGTTCGTGGCCGCGGCGGCGAGCGCCTGGCGGCTCCCGCAGGCGGCTGCCCCGTCGCCACCCTGCCCGCGCTGACCGCCAGTCAGGGCACCAGCGGCGGCCCCTGGCGCACCCGGCTGAGCGCGTCGGCCGGGCTCCCCCGCCACCAGCCGAGCGCCTCGATCCACCAGGTCAGGCCCGCGGATACATAACGGCTTACGTGCCCACCGCCGCGATCGGCGGCCGCGCCGTCGGTGCGCCCCTCCAGCGCGACGTCGAACGGCCCGGCCGCCGTCCGGTGGGACAGCGTGTACTGCACAACCGCCCGCAGGTCGGCCGGCGGCATGGTCTCACCCAGGCCGTAGCCGGTGTGGGTGGGCATCACACCATCCCACCTGGCAGCCCGCCGGAACGGTGCCTGATGGGGCCAGCGCCCAGCACACCAGACCGGAACCCGCGGCTCCTGCACCGGCCGCGGCAGCATCGTGACGCCGTCGGCGGTCAGGTAATCGCCGTGGAACGTCACCCGCTGGCCGCGCCACAGCATGTCCAGCAGCCGCAGGGACTCATCCAGCCGGGCGGCGCGCTGCCGCGGGTCGGCGGGCTCGCCGAACGAGCTGAACTCCGCGGGCAGCGAGCCGAGCCCAGCGCCGAAAATCAGGCGGCCCCCGGCCAGGTGATCGAGGGTGACGGTCTCCCGGGCCACCTTGGCCGGGCGGCGGCGCGCGAGCGCGCTGACCATGACGCCGATCCGGATCCGCGCGGTCCGGGCGGCGACCGCGCTGATCACCACGGTGGGATCGGCGACGTGGCCGTGCGGTTCGTGCCAGAGCAGGTGATCCCAGATGAAGAAGCCATCCCAGCCGCTGTCCTCGGCGGCGACCGCGAGGTCCAGCAGCAGCCGTGGGTCACCGAACATGCCCACGTTGGGCGCCCCGACCGCGTAACGCGGCGGCTGGGCTGGCGGCACGGTCACAGCTTCCCCCCGGTCAGCGGAGCTTCGCCGGGTGACGCGCCTCCCAGCGGCCCTGGTAGAACCTGAGGTCGAACCGTTCCAGTTCCTGGTCCCGGTCGCCGAGCCCGGCGAGCGACTCCAGCGTCACGTCCCGCGGCAGCAGCAGCGAGCCGAACCGGACTTCCGGGATGTCCGGGCAGTCATACAGCGGCACGTCCGTGCTGGTGCCGTCGGCGAGCTTCAGTTCCAGCCGGCGTACCTGCGGGTCGACCCGGGCCAGCAGTGCCCGGGGCCCTTCGTCGCCGCCGCCGGTGGTGACGTTCAGCAGATGCCCGGGCGGCAGCGGCGGCCCGGCCCGTGCGTCACCGTGCAGGATCCGGCCGTCGGCGTCACTGACCCGGATCATGCTGAACAGGTCGCCTTCCGCCGGCTCATGCCGCTTGGCCCAGATCACCCACGTCAGCCCGTCGCCGTCGGTCCCCTCCGCGATCACATACCGACTGCCCATCTGGCCTCCCACCCGCGCCGCGTGAGCCGCTCCTGAACGCGCCAGCCTACCGCCAGCGGCCCGGGTGAACAGCCCGCTGGCCGGGACGGGCAGTGGCTGGCGGCCGGCCGGTGGCACCCTGGCGGACGCTGGGCTGTGCCTGGTAGCGGTTGGCTGGCGGCGGGCCGATCATGGATGGGTGGCGGTTTCGATCGAGGTCCGCGGCGCGGTGATCCCGGCGGAGGAGCTGTCCTGGCGCTTTTCCCGGTCATCCGGCCCGGGTGGGCAGTCGGTGAACACCACCGACAGCCGGGTGGAGGTCTCCTACGACCTGGCCAGCTCGGACGCGCTGGGACCGGTGCTGAAGCAGCGGGCATTGCGTGCGCTCGCTGACCGGCTAGTCGGCGGCGTCATCACCGTGGCTGCATCCGAGCATCGTTCGCAACTGCGCAACCGGGAGGCGGCGGCCGGCCGGCTGACCGACCTGCTGGTGGCGGCCACTGCCCCGCCGCCACCGCGGCGGCGGCCGACCAGGCCGAGCCGGGCGGCCAGGGAGCGGCGGCTGGCGGACAAGCAGCACCGGTCGCAGATCAAGCGGCTGCGCCGACCGGATCACGACTAGATC
>Ga0318501_10000114_pt1 | contig 14940 bp, 16 predicted proteins | sample GRESIP174b1f21_FD_203297 | JGI IMG/M metagenome (GOLD analysis project Ga0318501, IMG submission 203297) | Tropical soil microbial communities from Luquillo Experimental Forest, Puerto Rico - GRE.SIPMG.174b1f21 | ecosystem: Environmental > Terrestrial > Soil > Tropical forest > Bulk soil... | reverse complement strand
CCCCTTCACTATCCCCCTTCACTCGGACCGCCCGGGTGGCGAGGCCCGCCAGGTCGGAGCCGGCGCCCGGCTCGCTGAACAGCTGGCACCACACCTCCTCGCCGGTCCACAGCGGCCGCAGCCAGCGCTCCTTTTGTTCCTGGGTGCCGAACGCGAGGATGGTGGGGGCCGCCATGCCCAGGCCGATGCCGATCCGGGCCGGGTTGTTGTCCGGGGCGCCCGCCGCGGTGAACTCGGCGTCCACCGCGGCCTGCAGCGAGCGGGGCAGGCCCTGGCCGCCGAGGCCGGCCGGGTAGTGCACCCAGGCGAGCCCGGCGTCGAACCTGGCCCGCAGGAACCCCAGCCGGGGCATGGCCGCCGGGTCGTGCCCGGCCAGGAAGTCGCGTACCTGCTGGTGCAGGCCGGCCGCCTGGTCCGCGGTCAGCACAGCGGCCCGCCCGCCACGTAGATGACCTGCCCGGACACAAACCCGGCGCCCTCGCTGACGAGGAACGAGATGACGTGCGCGACGTCATCGGGCTGGCCGACCCGGCGGACCGGGATCCGGGTGGCCGCGGCGGCCTGGAAGTCTTCGAAGCTCATGCCGACCCGGGCCGCGGTGGCGGCGGTCATGTCGGTGGCGATGAACCCGGGTGCCACCGCGTTGGCGGTGACGCCGAACTGGCCGAGCTCGATGGCCAGCGTCTTGGTGAACCCCTGCATGCCGGCCTTGGCCGCCGAGTAGTTCACCTGGCCGCGGTTGCCCAGCGCGGAACTGGAGGACAGGTTGACGATCCGGCCGAAGCGCTGGTCGACCATGAACTTCTGCGCGGCCCGGCTCATCAGGAACGCGCCCCGCAGGTGCACCCCGAGCACCCTGTCCCAGTCGTCCTCGGACATCTTGAACAGCAGGTTGTCCCGGATGATCCCGGCGTTGTTGACCAGGACCACCGGTGGCCCGAGGTCGGCGGCCACCTTACCGACCGCGGCCTCGACCTGGCCGGCATCGCTCACGTCGGCACCCACCGCGACGGCGCGGCCGCCGGCCGTGGTGATCGCGTCCACGGTCTCGGCGCAGGTGCCCGCGTCGAGGTCGAGGACGGCGACCGCCATGCCGTCGGCGGCGAGCCGCGTGGCGGTGGCGGCGCCGATGCCACGGGCCGCGCCGGTGACGATGGCGACCCGTGATGAGTCGGTTGGCATCTGCTGGTTCTCCTTAGAAGTCCGATGTCATCCGTGGCTGGTGGGCACCGCCTGGTAGCGGCGCAGTTCGCGGCGCGCCAGCGAGCGCTTGTGCACCTCGTCGGGGCCGTCGGCGAACCGCAGCGACCGGGCCGCGGCCCACATGTGAGCGAGCGGGAAGTCCTGGCTGACACCGCCCGCACCGTGCGCCTGGATCGCCTTGTCGATCACCCACTCGGCCATCGCCGGGGTGGCGACCTTGATCGCCTGGATCTCCGTGTGGGCGCCCTTGTTGCCCACGGTGTCCATGAGCCAGGCGGTCTTGAGGACGAGCAGCCGGGCCTGCTCGATGCGGACCCGGGACTCGGCGATCCAGTCCTGGATGACGCCCTGCTCGGCGAGCGGCCGGCCGAACGCGGTGCGCTCGATGACCCGCCGGCACAGCAGCTCCAGGGCCCGCTCGGCGGCACCGATCAGCCGCATGCAGTGGTGGATCCGGCCCGGGCCGAGGCGGGCCTGGGCGATGGCGAACCCGCCGCCCTCCTCGCCGATCAGGTTCGCGGCCGGCACCCGGACGCCGGAGAAGCGGACCTCGGCGTGGCCGCCGTGCGGGCCGTCGTCGTAGCCGAACAGGTGCATGCCCCGGCGGATGCTGATGCCGGGGGCGTCCCTGGGCACAAGGATCATCGACTGCTGCCGGTGCCGGTCGGCACCCGGGTCGGTCTTGCCCATCACGATGAGGATCTCGCACGCCGGGTCCATCGCCCCCGAGGACCACCACTTGGTGCCATTGATCACATAGGAGTCACCGTCCCGCTGGATCCGGGTGGCGATGTTGGACGCGTCGGAGGAGGCGACGTCCGGCTCGGTCATGCAGAACGCGGACCTAATGAGGCCGTCAAGCAGCGGCTTGAGCCAGCGGGCCTGCTGCTCCGGTGAGCCGAACTCGGCCAGCACCTCCATGTTCCCGGTGTCGGGGGCGGCGCAGTTGAGTGCCTCGGGCGCCAGGGCCGCGCTGTGCCCGGTGATCTCCGCCAGCGGCGCGTACTGGAGGTTGGTCAGCCCGGCTCCGCCGGAGTGCCCGGGCAGGAACAGGTTCCACAGCCCGCGCTCGCGCGCCGCCGCCTTGAGCTCGGCGAGCACGGGCGGCCGGCGCCAGAGGTCACCGGCCTGCGCCGACTTGGCCGCCTGTTCGGCGTAGACCGGCTCCGCGGGATAGATGTGGCTGTCCATGAACGACTCGAGCCGCGCGCAGAGCTCACGGGTGCGCTCGTCCTGGGCGAAGTCCATGATTTCCTCCCGGCGTTGCCGCAACGACTCTATCGGGGAAGTCTCCTCCCGGCGGCTCCGGGCTACCCGCCAGTACGGCCGGTGCGGCGGAACACGTACACGTTGTCGCGTGCGAAGACGCGCTGGTAGGCGGACCCGGGGTGGCCCCGCTCGATGAAGGCGAGCATGCCGGACGGTGACGGGGACCCGCCGTCGTCCGCGTCGAGGACGACGTAGGCGGGACCCGGTCTTTGCGGGGCGGTGCCGATCCAGTAGGTGTCGTCGCGGGCGGCCAGCGAGGCCAGCATGCTCAGCGTCGTCTCCACCGTGACCCCGTCGGGCACCCGCGCCATCGCCGCTTCCTCGGCGCTCACGTGCGGGGTGATGTCGTAGGTCTGCGCGTGCCAGAGCCCGTCGAGCGGGAACCGGAACGCCAGCCAGCCGGCGATGACCACCATGACGACGGCCCCGTACCGGGCCACGGCCTCACCCGGGGCGGGCAGCCACGGTGGCGCGCGGCGCCGGGCCGGGCCGGCCCGCCGCGCGGATCCGGCGCGGAAGGAGGCCATGGCGTCCACCGCGGCCAGGAACACGATCGGCATGACGGTCGCGTTGTAGTGCCACGCCGTGCCCCAGAAGTAGTTGTTGGTGGAGACGAACCGCAGGGCCAGGCTGGGCAGCGCGATGAGCGCCACCGGGGACCGGACGGCGAGGAACGCGACGGGCAGGAGGATCAGGAACGTGGTCCACAGCTTCTCGCCCGCCGACTGGGTGAGCTGATGCGCCAGCCCGGTCACCGACAGGTGGCCGCCGGGGCCGACCACTCCCCCGTCGCTCCAGTACTGGTAGTGATGCGCGGGGTTGAAGTGCGGGACGATGATCGCGATCGCCAGCACCGACCAGGCCAGGCCCCACGCGGCCAGCAGCACCCCGGCCCGGATCCAGGTGGCGGGCTCCTGCCGCGGCGCGGCGTCCCAGCCCCGGACGGGCGCCGGGGCGCCACGTCGGCGCGCCCGCAGCACGGCCAGGCCGTAGCCGGCGATGACCAGGCCGATCGCGGCGACCGTGAACCCCTGGTCCTCCTTGACGAAGACCAGCGGCAGCGCCCACGCCACGGCGGGCCGCAGCCGCCGGCGCACCAGCGCGGACAAGGAGAACGCGAGCAGCGGCACGGCGAACGCGATCTCGTGGAAGTCGAAGGTGACCATCTGCTGCAGGCCCCACGAGAACGCATAGGCGAGGCCGATCCCCCGGCTGGCCCAGACGCCGAGCAGCTCCTGCGCGGCGCGGCAGACCGGGATCACCGAGGCCGCGATCAGCAGGGCCTGGGCGACCAGCAGCGTCTCCGGGGTCGGGAAGACGCGGAAGAACGGGGCCAACAGCCCCACGATGGGCTGGAAGTGGTCGCCGAGCAGGTTGAACCCGGCGCCCCTGATCGCCACCACGGGCGCGTGCAGGTGGGCGACCTGCTTGACGTACTCGGTGAAGATGCCCAGATCCCAGGACCCTGGGTCCAGGCGCAGGTACCTGAAGACCGACAGCGTGTCGTAGGCCATGAACGCGGCCAGCGCGATGACCCAGGTGACCGGGTCCATCGAGGTGCGGGTGCCAGCCACGGGCCCCGGGCGGCCCGGATCCCGCCGCGCCGTGACGGACCCGGGCCGGCCCGTCGCGGGCCCGCTGGGGCCGGTGTCCGGTTCCCGCTGGTCCGCCGGTGCCTGCCCGCTGGCCACGGCCGGCGGCGCGGGTCCTGGCCGTTCGTCTCCCGCCATCCCCGGCTATCCGTAGAGGCGCGTCTCGTATTGCGGGCCGTAGTAGCGTTCCAGCTCGTCCAGGGTCTCCGCACGCGGCTGGACGCTCTTGGCGATCACGGCGGGCGGCGGTACCGCCTCGGGGCGCCAGGACTCCGGTTCCCACAGCCGCGCGCGCATGAAGGACTTCATGCAGTGGAAGAAGATCTGCTCGATCTCGACGAGCAGCGCGAGCCGCGGCCGGTGCCCCTTGACGATCATGTCGTCGAAGAACGGCGCATCACGGATCAGCCGGGCGCGCCCGTTGATGCGCAGCGTCTCCTTCCGCCCGGGGACCACGAAGATCAGCCCGACGTGCGGGTTCGCCAGGATGTTGCGGAACCCGTCGGCGCGCTTGTTGCCGGGGCGCTCGGGGATGGCGATCGTCGTGTCGTCGAGCACCAGGGCGAAGCCGGGCGGGTCGCCCTTCGGGGAGACGTCGCAGGTGCCGTCCGCGCCCGAGGTAGCGATCAGGCAGAACGGGGAGGCCGCCAGCCATTCGACGTCCCGCCCGTGCAGCCTCGTGCGTTCCTTGGTGATCACGCGCGGCGCCGGTGTGCCCAGCAGCTCCCGCAGTTCCGCCTCGGACTTTACCTCGGCCAGGGTGTCCTGCACGCCATGGCCTCCTTTGCGGCGCCCGCGCGGAACCCGCCTGCCGCGCTTCGGTGATGCCCAGCCTAACCGCGGTTCCCCCCAGCGTGCTCAGGTGAGCAGCAGGCGCTCCACCCGCCGACCGGCGATGTACAGGCCGGCCAGGCCCATGATCGCGAGGTAGGCCACGTGCCAGAGCAGGCCGGGCCCGACGGCGCCGAGCGCGAGGCCGCGCATCAGCGCGACGGCCTGGTAGAGCGGCGTGCACCGCACCACGACCGCGATGGCGGGCGGGTACACGCTCAACGGGAAGAACGTCGCGGAGAACAGGAACAGCGGCACGCTGACCAGGGTCACGAACTCGAAGTCCTGCCAGCTCCGCATGAACGTCGTCGCCGCCATGCCGGCGGCTGAGAACGCGAATCCGGTGAGGACCGCGGCGGGCAGCACGGCGATCGCCCAGTAGGACTGGAACAGGCCCATCGCCAGCATCACCGCGGTGAACGCGAGCGCGTAGATGGCGCTGCGGATCAGCGCCCACAGCACCTGCCCCAGGGCCAGATCCTGGGCCCGCATCGGCGTGGCCAGCGCGGCGTCGTAGGTCTTGGCGTACTTGATCAGGAAGAACACGTTGAACGTGGAGTCGTAGATGGCCCCGTTCATGGCCGAGGTGGCCAGCAGCGCCGGGGCCACGTACGCGGCGTAGCTGACCCCGCCCACGGTGGGGACCAGGCGCCCCAGCCCGACCCCGATCGAGAGCAGGTAGAACAGCGGCTCCGCGATGCCGGAGGCCAGCATCAGCCACAGGTGCCGGTAGACGCGGGCGTGCCGCTCCACCAGGTGCAGGCTGGCTTTGCCGCCGAGCGCGCGCCAGGGCCTGGTCGCCACGGCGGTGGGCACGATGCGCAGCGGCTCCTGCCGGACCTGGAGGTCAGACATACAGCCGCCGCCGGTAGCTGCGGTTGCCGGCCGCCACGCCGATGGCGGTCAGGCCGGCCAGGTATCCCACGTGCGTCAGCGCGCCGCCGAGGGTCGCAACGCCCAGGCTGAGCGACCGGCACAGCGCCACCCCGTGCCAGAGCGGGGTCGCGTAGGCGATCGGCTGCAGCCAGCCGGGAAGCTGGGTGACCGGGAAGAAGATGCCGGAGAACAGGAACAGCGGGATCATGCCGAACCGGAAGATCACCGCGAACGAGGTATCGCGGGTCCGGGTGATCGCCCACGACTCGATCGTCGCGTTGAACGCCACCCCGGTGAGCACGGCGACCGGCAGGCTCGCCAGGGCCCAGCGGGAGTGCACAGCGCCCAGCGCGGCGGAGACGGCGAGGAAGATCGCGCAGTTCATGGTCAGCCGCAGCGCCACGAACAGCATGTGGCCGTGGAAGATGTCGGCCGGGCGCAACGGGGAGGCGGTGGCGGCCTGGTAGGTCTTGACCCACTTGACCGAGGCGAGCACCGGGTAGGTGGACTCCCCCACGGCCGTCGTCATCGCGGTCGCGGCCAGCAGCCCGGGGGCGATGAAGCTCAGGTAGCTGACCCCGCCGAGCGCGGTGTGCCCGTGCCGGTTGACCAACGTGCCCAGGCCGAGGCCCATCGCGCCGAGGAACAGCAACGGGTTCAGCAGGCTGCTGTAGATCGAGCCGCGCCAGGTCCGCCGGTAGTCGGTCAGCCAGAACCGCAGCTCGCGCACGGCGAACACGGCACCGGCCAGTGCCGGGCGGGTAAGCGCCTGCCTGGTGGCGGTAGCCATCAGTCCTCCAGCCGGCGGCCGGTCAGCCGCAGGAACACGTCCTCCAGCGTGCTGCGGCGGACCAGGGAGGTCAGCGGCTCCAGCCCGAGCGCGCGCACCCCGGCCAGGGTGATGTCACCGTCGGTCACGTACAACAGGATCCGGTCGGCGAGCACCTCCCGGCGCTCGGCGGTCACGCTGGCCAGCTTCTCGGCGGCGACCTGGTGCCGGTCCGGGTCGAACCGCAGTTCCAGCACCTCCGGGGTGGAGTACCGCTCGATCAGCTCCCGCGGTGAGCCCTCCGCGGCGATCTTCCCCCGGTCCATCACCACCAGCCGGTCGCAGAGCTGCTCGGCCTCGTCCATGTAGTGCGTGGTGAGGATCAGCGTGACCCCCTGTTGCTTCAGCCGGAACAGCCGGTCCCAGACCGCGTGCCTGGCCTGTGGGTCCAGCCCGGTGGTCGGCTCGTCGAGGAGCAGGATCTCCGGCTCGTTGATCAGTGACCTGGCGATGGTGAGGCGGCGTTTCATTCCACCGGATAGCGGCTCCACCTGGTCCTCGGCCCGGTCGCTGAGCTGCACGAAGTCCAGCAGGCGCGCGGTCCGCTCGCGGATCACGTCCCGGGACAGGCCGAAGTAGCGCCCGTAGACGAGCAGGTTCTCGCGCACGGTCAGCTCGAGGTCGAGCGTGTCCTCCTGGGGCGCCACGCCGAGCCGGGCGCGGATGACCGGGCCGTCCGCCACCGGGTCCAGGCCCAGGATCGACAGCTCGCCCCCGGTGGGCGGGGACACGCAGCCGATCATCCGCATCGTGGAGGATTTGCCCGCCCCGTTCGGCCCGAGGAACCCGAACGCCTCGCCGCGGTGCAGCTCGAAGTCGATCCCGTCCACCGCGGTGAAGTCCCCGAACCGCTTGACCAGGCCACGGGCTCGGATCATGGGTTCAGCGGGCACTCACGCGAGATTACCGGCCGGTCCCGTATCCTCCTACCGGATTAACCCCGGCATCCCGCGGCACGCCGGTGCGGAGTTAGCCGCACGGTACGTGCGAGTGCGCCGGGGACGGTACTGTCAAATGTCATCGTGACGAGCCGAGTTCATGATGGGGATCCTGGACTGAGGACCGAGAGAGAGTTGATCGCCCGGTGACTCTGGTACGCGGCCTGTACATGCGGTTCAGGCAGATCATCCACGAGTTCGCCAAGTTCGGCATCATCGGCGTCATCGGCCTGGCCATCACTAACATCGGCTACGCGCTGCTGCACTCGCACGGCGTCGGCCCGGTCACCTCGACGACCATCGCCACGATCATCGCCACCATCGTGGCCTACTTCGGCAACAGGTACTGGTCGTTCCGGCACCGCGAGCGCACCAGCGTGCCCCGCGAGGGCACCATCTTCTTCGTGCTGAACGGCATCGGCCTGCTGATCCAGGACGCCGTGGTGGCGTTCAACTCCTACGTGCTGCACCTGGAGCACCACAAGGTGGCCGAGTTCCTCGCGCTGAACGCGGGCATCGCGCTCGCCACGGTGTTCCGGTTCTGGTCCTACCGCAGGTTCGTCTGGGCGGCTCCCGCCGCGGGCGCGGGTACCGGGACCGCCGCCCCGCTCGATGCCGAGCACCTGGGCCAGGCCGTGTCCGGCGTGCCCCTGGTGGAGCAGAGCCAGAACGGGCACGTGGTGAACCAGGGCGGAAACGGGCAGGCCCCCGATGGCCGGGGCGCCCAGAAGGACTCGTTCTCCCGGAGCTAGCCGGTTTCAGGCCGTCCCCGGGTCCCGGTTTCGGCGCGGGCCGGGGGGTGGGTGGCCCGCGTATCTCAGCGTGATCGTCAGGGGGCGGCGCAACCGGTGCCCGGGCCGCCGACGAGGTGGAGCGGCGCGCGGTAGGCCCTGGCCGCCTGCGCCTGGGTCAGCGCTCCGGTAGCGACCAGCCTGCCGAGGACATGCGCTTCCCGTGCCCGGGCCACGGTGAGGTGCGCGATGGGGTTGTCCGCGCTGGGCGCCGGCATCAGCCCGGCGAGCAGCGCCGCTTGCGACCAGGTCAGCCCGGCGGGCGTCACGCCGAAGTAGCCACAGCTCGCGTGGGCCAGGCCGAAGTACCCGTGGCCGAAGTAGGCGACATCCGCGTAGAAGCGGAGGATCTGCGCCTTGGTGTAGCTCAGGTCCAGCTTGATGCCCAGGATGGCCTGCTCCGCCTGGGCCGCCGGCCCGGAGCTGCCGGGGGTGTAGAGCATCTTCGCCAGCTGCTGGTACAGCGTGGCGCCGCCCTGGTCGGGCTGCCCGGTCAGGCGGCCGACGATCACCCTGCCTAGGGCGATCGGGTCGAACCCTGGCTCGGAGTAGAACCGGTGGTCCTCGGTGGCGACCAGTGCCGCGGCGAACCGTTCCGGCACGGGCGGGCCCGGGTACGGCGCGCCGTGCGCCCGGTCGAAGGCCTGGGCCAGTGAGGGCGCGGTGCTCACCGACGGCGTGACCAGCATGAGCACGGCGAAGGCCAGCGCTCCGGCCAGCGCGATTGCCAGCACGGCGATTAGCACCCGGCGCAGCCACCGGGGCAGGCGCCGCTCGGCCTGGCCAGGCCGGCCAGCTGCCGGTCCCGGGCCATCCGCCGCCTGTGGCCCGGCCCGGGGGCCCCGCAGCAGCGGTGCCGTCGGCGCGTCGGAGGACCCGCCGTCACCCGCAGGGGAACCCCGTGTCATGAGCCACCGATCCATTGGCCGGTCAGGGCCGCGCCGCGCAGCGGGGTTACCCGGCCAACCCAATCCCCCCCCCAGCAAATAACGAACGAACCGATTCGGGAAGTGCCCGGGCTTGCCGATCTTCCGGTTGGCCCTGCCATTGGCGCGGCGGCCAGGCTTGAGATGCCCGGCCACCCTCCGCCGTGCGCTATGGTCATAGCGTCCGCATGGGCGGACGGGACGTGGCGCAGTTTGGTAGCGCACTTGACTGGGGGTCAAGGGGTCGCCGGTTCAAATCCGGCCGTCCCGACTGGTAACCAAAACTTTTCGAATATACTTCCGCTACGCAATAGCCAACAAAAGAGCCAACTTGTTGTGCAACGGCCCTCCACAGGCCCGCACCGCGCGCGTGAACCGCCCCGGGTTCGGGTGGAGACTCCACGAATGCCGGGGCGGTTCACCGACTGCGCTGCGCTGTGCTGGCGGCACATCTACCGCCGTCACCGCACCGGAGGCTGACATGAACCACATCCACGGCACCCGCCGCCTGTCTGTCACGGTGGCCGCGCTCGCGGTGCCCGGCTTCCAGGGCACAGCCACCGCGGCCGTCCACGGGCCGCAGCATCACCGCGCTGCGGGCAGTGACAATTGACGTAGCAGGGGTTGGTTGCCCCGTGATGGCCTGGGGGTGTGATGAGCGCATTTTCCACGTTCTCTTCCGCTGCGGTGCAGGGCTCCGATCCCGCTGAGCTGGGGCAGCTGACGGCAACGGTGCAGCGGATCTTGCCGGCGATCGAGCAGTTCCGGCGGTATGACGCCCGTGACGAGGCAGCACGCGCACGGCCTGGCTGGCTGGCCCGGCTGGACGTGCCCCTGCCCGAGGACGGCGGTGGGATCGCGGCGGTCGTCGCGGACCTGGCCGAGGTGGTCATCCCGAACGGGTCCCGGGTTGGCGAGCCGGGGTGGAGCGGGTTCATCACCACGGGGCCGACGACTGCTGCGGTGGCAGCGTGGCTGGCGGCGGCGGCCGCCGGCAGCCAGCGGTATGCGGTGCAGGCGTTCAACACGCTGGAGCGGGTGGCGCTGGGCTGGGTGGCGCAGCTGTGCGGCATCCCAGCGGCCCATCAGGGGGTGCTGTCCAGTGGCGGGTCGACGGCGAACCTGGTCGCGCTGGGCGCGGCCCGGCAGTGGGCGTTCGAGCAGCGTGGGGTGGATGTGTCCCAGGACGGCCTCCCAAGTGGGGCGCGGGCCCGGATCTATGCATCCGAGCAGGCGCATCACACCATCCAGCGGGCCACCGCCGTGCTCGGGCTGGGCCGTGCCGGAACCCGGCGCATTGCGTGTGACGCCCGGCAGCGGATCGATGTGGCGGCGCTGCGGGCCGCGATCGCCGAGGATGAGCGCGACGGCGTGGTCCCGGTGGCGGTGGTGGGCACCGCCGGCACTACCGACACCGGGGCGATTGACCCGCTGGGCGACCTGGCGCAGGTCGCCCGCGAGCACGGCGCCTGGTTCCATGTGGACGGCGCCTACGGGCTGATCGCCGCCGCTTCGCCCGCGCTGCGCCCTGCCTTCGCCGCGGTTGCGGACGCCGACTCGGTAATCGTGGACCCGCACAAATGGCTGGCCACCGGGGGTGGCTGCGCGGCTACCTACGTCCGCGACGCCGGGCTGCTGATGCGGGCGTTCGCCCAAGGTGCGGCCGCTTACCTGGAGGGCTCCTTCTCCTCCCAGGAGCATGATGCGGTCGTCCAGTGGGACAGCATCGGGATCCCCTACTTGGACATGGGCGTGGAGCTGTCCGCGCCCAGCCGCGGCGTGCTGGCCTGGGCGGTGCTGCGCGAACTGGGCCGCGCCGGGGTCGCGGCCCGGGTGGAACGCCACGTCGGGTTCGCTCGCCACGTGGCCCAGCGGGCCCTCCGGCATCCGCGCCTGGAACTGCTGCTCGAGCCGGAGCTGTCAATCGCCTGCTTCCGTTACGCCGCCAGCGACGCCGTCAACGCCGAGATCCTCCTGCGGCTACGCCGCACCACCCGCTCGATACCCTCGTCAACAGTCGTCGCAGGCCACCTGGCCATCCGGCCCTGCTTCATCAACCCCCACACCCAGCTCGCCGACGTGGACGCGCTCGTTGACCACGTCATCACCATCGGCGACGAGCTAACCAACACACACTCTGGCTGACCCAGACCGGGCCGCCACCAGACCGCAGAACCAGGCCAGCCATCCTGGCGTGCGCGGGCTCACAACCGCAGAAAGACCTGATCTGCGCCCTTCCGGCAATGACCGCCGAAGCGCCCCCGACCGCGCCGAACGGCGGCTCGGCGCGCGTTATTCACAGTCTTTGCTGTCCGGTCGGCGGGCGGCCGGCCTCCCCGCGCGAAAGAGCCAAACTAAGAGCCAACGCAGGCCGACATCAGGCGACGCCCAGCGACGCCTGGCGACTGTCAAGGCTGGTCAAGTGCCCACTGAGCGACACTGAGCGACGTCCAGCGACACTAGGAACGTGACTGGGGGTCAAGGGGTCGCCGGTTCAAATCCGGCCGTCCCGACTGGTAACTAAGCTTTTTCGAAAATAGTCACGCCAGACAAGAGCCAACAAAAGAGCCATCTTGTTGTGCAATGGCCTGCTAGAGACGTGCGCCGATGGGGTGCCACGGCGTCCCTTACGGGCATGTGCCAACACAGCGGAGCCGACTAAGGCCCACAGCCATAGAGTCAAAGATCACTGAGCCGACCCAAATGTGCACGGGCACCCCGGGCGGTTTTGCACTCCTCACCGAGGGCTCGATCGCCTCGGCCATTGCGCCCTCGTCGGGCAGACCGTGCACCGACCCAGGGCCGCACCCCACTTCGGAAGAACCGGGCAACGTTATCTGTCGGTGTTAGATCTGGGTCAGCAGGTCGTCTTTCTTTGCCTGGAAGTCGGCTTCGGTGATCACGCCGGCGTCGCGCAGTTGCGCCAGCCGGCGCAACTTGACCGTGGCGTCCCCCGCAGCTGGCTCAAGGTCTGCCGTCGGCGTGGTCGCCGTCGGCCCTGGCTGCGGCTCCGCCGGCTCGAAGTAGCCCGTCTTCACCGTCCTGCAGAGAAGCCAGGTCAAGACAACCCCGGCGATGACGCTGATGAACGATGCGAGGGGAACCTCAGTTATCCAGGGAGCGGTGCCGGTGACCATGACCGGGGTGAAGATGCTGATGAACATGACGGCGAGCCAGATACCGCCTGCGCCGAGGCCCAGCATGGTCCACGGAACGCGGTCGGTTACTTTGGCGCGGATCCCCTGCATCGCCGTCGGCAGCACCATTGCGAGCGCGATCACAGGCCAAATCCAGCCCGAGTAGGCCGCTAGGGGGACGTGCTGATGGGTGTAACCGATGTCCGCCGAGCCACCCGTGCTGACCAGGTCCGGGGAGAAGATGCTGCCTAGAACACCGCTTATGCCGATGCATGCAACGGCGATGCCAGTCATCAGGTAGGCGAAGCTGAGATCTGGCAGGGTGATCTGTCTCGGCTGCGTTTCGGTGACAGTCATCGGTGCCACCTCCTTAATCAGGTGGACGAATCAACTCCTCTGTTTCAACGCTGGATCCGGAACCCCGCAAGTATCAGGGTCATAGGCCCCCCTGCCAGGGCCATAGGTCCCCATCAGGGCCCAGAGGCGGTACCGTCACGAGCGTGCGCGGCGGGCGCTGCGCAGCATCGCCGAGCAGGCCGCAGGGGCAGAGCAAGCCCGTCGGGGGAAGGCGCCGATCAAGCGGAACCGGTTACCTGTATTTGCCGAAGAAGCTCACCATGTCTTGCGCAATCTGCCGGAGGCTCGGGTCTATCGGTTTCGAGCCGGCTTGCTCGAACATGTGCCCATGTTCCGGACCAAGACAAGCTGGGTTATCTCTCCGGTAGCGGCCAGTTCTGATACCGCACGCTGCGACATGAGAGCGTAAGGCAATGACTCAGTAACGCATAAGCCAAGAGATAGCAAGGAGCAATCAGTGGGTAACTTACCCTCCGCCCGTTGCCCAGTCCCTCCAGTATCCGGGATGGATCCGAATGAGGCCAAGATGATCTACTTCTGCTGCGGCGCACGCCCCGGGACTGCTCTGAGGGCTAACCTGAGACCATGCTGATCATCCCGGATGTTGAGGTGGACGAGCGACGCCTGGCCGACATCTGTGACCGGTACGGGATTGCCGAGCTCAAGATCTTCGGCTCCCAAGCCCACGGAACCGCCGGGCCAGACAGCGACATCGACGTTCTCTACACGCTCCGCCCCGGGCGCCGGCTGGGCTGGGAGATCGAGCAACTCACAGACGAGCTCAGCGACTTGTTCGGCCGCCCGGTCGACTTGGTGTCGCTGCGCTCCCTGCACCCGCTGCTGCAGCCCTCAGTCCTGGCCGAAGCCCAGCCCGTCTATGCAGCGTGACATCCTCCTGCTCACCGAGATGATCGATGCTGCGGAGCAGGCCCAGCGGCTGACCGCAGACATCACAGTCAGCCAGCTGGAAAACCGACCGCCAGCGCCGTGACGCCTTGCTATGGAACTTCACCGTGCTCGGCGAGGCCACAGGACAGCTCTCCGCCCAGCTCACAGACCAGTTCCCGGAAATAGCCTGGCAGCAGCCGATGCGATTGAGGAACCGGATAGTCCACGGCTACTGGTCCATCGACCTGGAAGTCCTCCACACCACCGCCACCGAACAACTGCCCGCCTTCGTTGCAGGTTTGCGTAGTGTCCTGGGCACTCTTACCGACAGCGCGTGAGCGGGGCGGTTCGAGCAGGCGGGATAATCGTCACCAGCTGCGTCAAGACAGATGGCCCAGCAGGTCCACGTCGCCCTCGGGCCAGGTGAGCTGCCCGATCCTTTTCACCATCAGAGCTCCAGTGTCCTGCGCCGTCGCCAGGCCTAGCGTGCGGTGATCATCGATCTTCACCCAGGAACAGCGGTTCGCAGCGCGTGTCCACCCAGTCCGGGTGTACAGCCGGTCATCGTCCGCGAAGAGGATGACAAAATCCATCCCGCAGGAACGGGCATGATCAGTCACCTCCGCCAACAGCCTGCCAGCAAGGCCTCGCGACCGCTCGGATCCCCGGACACACAGGTCGACAATGCCGAAGGTCCGCAAGACGGTACTGCCGACCCGGATTACCCGCAGTTCCACGCCTACCTGGCCCGCCAGCTCGCCGCTTGTCATCGCCAGGTAACGGAAATGGGGCGGGAGCTTGAAATAGGCCCGGCTGGGATACCCGGGGAAGGACGTCTGCAGCAGCGCCTGCACCTGATCCATGACATCCGCAGGAATCTCGGCCTCTGGTATGCGGGAAATTGTCACTGGCTCGCTGCCATCGGGCTCATGGTCCACCGCTGGACTCTACCGCCCAGCCCGCTCGCCCCCGGCGCTAGAAGCAGTAGGGCCACTGGGTAGCAGCATCGGCCCTGGCTGACTCCCATCCAGAGCGCGTGACGGCAGAACCGCGCGAGAGCAAAGGTCAGATCGACCAGTCCTGACCTTGCTTTCTGGCATGGGGCGACGACTTCTGCATGCGCAATGGGGCGGCTTGGGCGCGCGTTATTCACCGTCTTTGCTGTCCGGTCGGCGGTCGACCGGCCTCCCCGCGAAAGAGCCAAACCAAGAGCCAACGCAGGCCGACTTCAGGCGACGCCCAGCTACGCCAGGCGACTGTCAAGCCTGGTCAAGTGCCCACTGAGCGACACTGAGCCACGCCC
>Ga0318501_10000098_pt1 | contig 15532 bp, 11 predicted proteins | sample GRESIP174b1f21_FD_203297 | JGI IMG/M metagenome (GOLD analysis project Ga0318501, IMG submission 203297) | Tropical soil microbial communities from Luquillo Experimental Forest, Puerto Rico - GRE.SIPMG.174b1f21 | ecosystem: Environmental > Terrestrial > Soil > Tropical forest > Bulk soil... | reverse complement strand
ACCTTCGGGTATCACGAGATCTTTCACGCTTGCACCGCGGCCGCGGCCATCTGCCAATACATCGCCATCTGGTTCGCTGTCTTCCAGAACTAGCCCAATCGCCAGGCGTCAAGGGACATTCGACACCGCCGCAACGTAGTTCGAGAGCTCAGAGGTCGTGAGACAAGTCGGCGGCCAGCCAGCGGTCGGGCGGATGGTGAACGAACGGTGTCCACATATTGGTACGGCGGGTCTTCGCGCTGGACGTCTAGCGCGAGGGCCAGCGGTCACCGTCGATGCGAATTTGAAGGGTGGCTGCTCTGCGAAGGGCCATGGCAGCCTCCTCGCGGGCTAGTCGGGCCCGCATACGGAGCTCTCGGGCGCGCTGCACCGCGTCCTTGGGTTGCCGCGGGTCGCCGTTGTTAGAGGTTTCGCGGGCGATGCGTGCCCGGTAGGCCTTTTGCCGGCAGGCCCCAGAGCAGTAACACGCATCGGAGCGACCGTAAAACTCCGTCCGGCACACACAACACCGCGACTTCGAGGCCGCCATGGTGCAAACGTTACAGATAGTCGTAACGCATTGCCAAGGTCCCAACCGGGATTGCCGACTCGGAATACAACGCGCGCAACGGGGTAGCATTTCAATTCGCAGGTAGTGGGGTGCCTCGGCTCGCACGTAAACGCGCCCGCAAAAATCGGGCCGAGGCGGGTCTCGAAAGGTGCCGGTCAAGTGGTCGGTAAACCAACGCAGCAGCGGACGATTGGCCGGAGGTTCGCTGACTGATGTCAAGGCTGAAGGCTTGGTGGAGCCAGCCCGACCAGTACGACTGGGTCACTACATTCCTGCGCCAAAACGGAATGCTGACTTCGGCGCGGATGATTCTGGCTATCGTCGCCGGATCGTCGGTGCTGGTGCCGCTGACCGTGTTACCGAGCCTAAGCCGGCCCAGCGCCGCTGAGGCGATCACCGGTGGAGTTGCCGCAACGTTCACCATCGGTGTGACCGTATTGTGGCTGACACGCTGGCCCTCGCGTCGACAGTCGCACGCCGGTGTGATGATTGGCGCGTTATTTGTCGGCGGGTGGAGTCTCGTGCAGCCCACCGCGGCCCTTGCCGCCCTAGCTTGTACCGCCATGGCCGTCACTGGCGGTTACGTCGCATTTTTCCACGGCCCCAAACTCATACTCTTCAACAGCGTGGTAGCCGCCGCGGTCGCCATCACAGCGGTGCTGCGGCTGGCTGACGAAGCCAACATCGCCACGGCGGCCTCCGCGTTGTGGATAAACGCTTTTCTCAATTTGTCGGTGCCACTTGGCATTTGGGGGATGTCGCGAGCCATGGGAACGTATGTTCAGCGTTCCGAAACAGATGCCCTCACCGGCCTGCTGAACCGGCGGGCCTTTACCCCCGCGGTTGGTGACCGCTTGACGAATCTACCGCCAGGGCACACACATCTGGCGGTGGTAATGGTCGATCTCGATAATTTCAAGCGCATCAACGACACCCACGGTCATTCGGCCGGCGACCGTGCCCTACAGGCAGTGGCTGAGCTGCTGCGCGAGCACTGCCCTGCCGACGCAGTCATCTGCCGCGCCGGCGGCGAGGAGTTCTTAGTCGCCCTGACCGCCGTGACCTCAGACGTGGTACGACTGGCCGCGCACTTTTGCACCGCCGTCGCCGGGCTCTCCCCGAAAGTTACAGCCAGCATCGGCACTGCAAGCGCCGAACTGCCCCTTCTAACCGGCCCCGACGTTGCAGGCCCCGTCGACGAGCTCGTCAAGATCGCTGACGCTGCGATGTATGCCGCCAAACGCCGCGGCGGAAACCAGGCTCACCACAGCGTTTAGGGAGAAGCGGACCCAACTCCCGAAAATCCACCAGCGTCCCATCGCCAACTGATTAATCGGCAGTCGCCAAATGCGCGCTGCCGTCGCCCAATTCGTCACGGCGCAAACCCATCGGCGTCGCAGCGGGGACATCGCCGCCGGCGACCACGGCCTGGGTGATCGGAGTGAGCGCCTGAAAGAGCGTTTCCACCTCGTCGTCGCTGAGTCTGTCGAGCGCCGACAGGGCAAGCGTGTCGGTCGCCGATTCGATGTGGTCCTTCAGTTGCCGGCCGGCCTCGGTAATCGACCCGTCGTCGTTGAGCAGCCCCCGGTCGGCCAACCGTCGTTCCTGGTGACGCCACGCCGCGTCGTCGTAGTTGCGGGCGCGCGCCATGTAGTCGCCCGCGATCCGGCCCGCCGCGGCGTGTAACACGTTGGACTCTCGACCCGAGACCCCCGCGGCGGCCAGCACCGCCACATGCGCGTCGCCGCGCTGCTCGCGCAACAGCGTCGCAGCATGCCATAGCGCCGCCAGCGGATCGTCTGGCCAGGGCAGGGCCAGATTCGCCGCGAACAGCGGTCGCCCGTCGAGCGGCGCCTGGCGCGCCGCCCTGCCCGTCAATTCGGCTGCGACGCTGACGTTTTCATCCGTGCCGATGCCATAGCGGCGCAGTGCCGCGACGGCGGAGTCCTGCCGGGCGCGCAACGCGGCCTCCGGACCGGCGATCTCCCACGCCGCCGGCAGGGCCTTGGCGACCCGCTCGGGGGCGAAGTAACCCATCCAGAAGCCTCGGTAACCCAGCCCGTCGAATGCCGCCCGGGCCTCCGGCGCGAAGTAGGTCACCGCGTGCACCGGCTCGAATCGATCGAAGAAGCGTCGCGCCAACTGCGGCTGTCTACGCATGGTCGCAGTTTATTGTCTGCGCGTAAGGGGTTAGTCAGAACCGATGGAAGGCGTGGCAATTGTCCCTTCATGACGACCACCGGTACGTGATCATCGGAGCCGGTGCTATCGGCGGCACGTTGGGCGGCGTGCTCGCGCGGGCCGGTATCACCACGCTGTTGATTGCTCGGGGTCGCAATGCCGAGGTCCTGGCGAGCGCGGGCATAACGCTGAGAACGCCCGGCGGCAACTTCCGCACGGCGCTCAGCACGGCGTCGCGGCCCGAGGATGTCCGGTTGACAGAGCGCGACGTGCTGGTCTTCGCACCAAAACCCAGCAGCTCGATGCGGCCCTGCAGGAATGGGTGGATCAGCCAGTACGCGGTGCGCATGGCGTCACCGGGACGGCGGGCGAGCTACTGCCGGCGATGACCGCACTCAACGGCGTTGCCGCCGAGGAGAAAGCGCTGCGCTACTTCCGTCGGGTATGCGGTGTCTGCGTCTGGTTGCCCGCCGTGCACCTCGAACCCGGTGAGGTGATCGTCCGGTCGTGGCCGGTGGTCGGCCAGTTCCACATCGCACGGTGGCCCGCGTCGATCAGCACGCAGGCCGATGCCGAGCTGTTGACGGCGCTCGCCAAAGCGTGGAGCGCCGCGGGGATCGTGGTGAGCATTCCCGACGACGTCGCCCCGTGGAAGTACAACAAGCTGCTGAGCAACCTCGGAAATGCGGTGGGCGCCCTGTCCTCCGACCCGGCCGACGTAAGCGAGCTGGTGGCCGCGATACGCAGCGAAGGCGAGAATGTTCTGCGGCACGCGGGGATTGAATTCGTGTCGTTCGAGACATCCACGGCGGAACGGAAGAACGGGCCGACGATACGCCCGGTACCGGGGTGGAATGCCGGACCGAGCAACTCCACTTGGCAGTCGTTGAGCCGCAACACCGGCAGCGTGGAGACCGACTTCCTCAATGGGGAGATCGTCCGGCTCGCTAACCGACACGGCATCACGGCGCCGCTCAACGCCGCGTTGGCGCGCGCGGCACGTGAAGCGGCCCGGAGCGGCCTTGGGCCGAGGCATTACTCGGCGGCTCAACTCGCCGAACTGCTGGGGACGAACGCAATTGACACCGAGCACGAGTGACGCTTCGCCCGACGACCAGCACGTGCGTTGTGGTGGGAACGATGCGCCAGGATGCGCTCGGCGGCGGTCATAAGGTCTCTGTTACCGCGGCCTACTGGGGCCTATCATCTGACGGACGTGCATTGTTGGTCTCCTGGTAACCGGCGGGCGGATTGGGTCTGCGAACCTTGACCGACGCTCCGGCACGGAGGAGTCGCCACGACTCGAGAAAGGGCGGCCATGACCGAACACCTGCGCGCTTACAACAGTCTGTGGCAGGTCCGCAGTGACTCGTGGTGCCGTTTGGAGGAAGCCGCGGATCGGCTGACACGCCCCACGACCACGGGAGCATTTAAAGACAAGTGGGCGACCGTCTGCCAGGAATTGCTGGCTCGCCTGAGCACACTGGAGCCCTACTGGGCCTATCCCGGCTCGCCCCAATTCGCGCGAGTTCAACGACTATTTGCCGCGGGCAGCTATGACAAGTTTGCCCAAGTGGTTGGGCAGATCAATCGCGCGCTGACCACGGAGTCGTACCGCTCTGGGGACGTGGACAACGCCGGTGCCGACGACCTCGACATGTTTCCGACCGATCCGCGTCAGCTCCTCGAGCATCAACCGGCGACGCAGCGCGACCGTCCCTATTTCGAGGTGCTCGTCGTCGAGAAGATGACCGAAGACCAGGAACGGGCGCTGCGCAACGAGGTGCGCAAATGGCGGCGCCCTGACGACGAATTCGTCTACGAACTGGTGGTGGTCGCCAGTGGGGACGAGGCGCTCATCGCGGCGCGGCTCAACGTCAATCTGCAGGCGGTCGTGATCCGACGGCGGTTCTCGCACAAATCGACCCGGGACCTGTCAGCCCTGGCGGAGTTCGTCGACACCGAGGTGTCGCTCGAGTTGGCCGATCATGTGTCGCCCGAAGAACGCGCGCAAATCCTCGCGATTTCCCTGTCGAAGCTGCGGCCCGAAATGGACCTGTACCTGATGACCGAAATCGAGGTGGAGGACATCGCCGGGCGGCTCGGCCAGTACTTCCGCAGGGTGTTCCATGCCCGGGAAGGCATGCTGGAGCTTCACCTGTCGATACTGCAGGGTGTGGAGGCGCGCTACCGCACGCCGTTCTTCAGCGCGCTCAAGCAATACAGCCACCGCCCCACGGGAGTCTTTCACGCCCTACCGATTTCGCAGGGTAAGTCGATCGTCAACTCGCACTGGATCAAGGACATGGTGGGCTTCTACGGCCTGGACGTGTTCATGGCCGAGACGTCGGCGACGTGCGGCGGCCTTGACTCACTGCTCGAGCCGACCGGGCCGCTACGGGAATCACAGCAGCTCGCGTCGCGAGCATACGGGTCGCGGCACACGTACTTCGTCACCAACGGAACGTCGACCGCCAACAAGATCGTCACGCAGGCGTTGGTGGCGCCCGGTGACATCGTGCTGCTGGACCGTAACTGCCACCAATCCCATCACTACGGGATGATGCTGGCCGGCGCGAATGTTGTTTACCTCGAGGCATATCCGCTCAACGAGTACTCGATGTACGGCGCGGTGCCCCTGCATGAGATCAAGTCGAAGTTGTTGGCGCTCAAGCGCGCCGGCAAGCTCGACCGCGTCAAGATGATGTCGCTGACCAACTGCACCTTCGACGGGATCGTCTATGACGTCCAGCGGGTGATGGAAGAGTGCCTCGCCATCAAGCCCGACTTGGTGTTCTTGTGGGATGAGGCATGGTTCGCGTTCGCGCGGTTCCACCCGGTATACCGGAACCGCACCGCGATGGCGTCGGCAGCGGCGTTGCGGGAGCGGCTGCAGGACCCAGACCACATGCGCCGGTATGAGGAGCAGCTCGCCGCCGACACCGCCAAACCACCCAGCGACGACGAGCTTTTGGATCGACGGCTCGTACCCGACCCGGCGAGGGCACGGGTGCGCGTGTATGCCACGCAATCGACGCACAAGACGTTGACTGCGCTGCGGCAGGGATCGATGATCCACGTCTTCGATCAGGACTTCGACCAGAAAGTCGCGGAGCCCTTCCACGAGGCCTATATGGCGCACACCTCGACCTCGCCCAACTACCAGATCCTCGCTTCGCTGGACCTCGGTCGGCGACAGGTGGCGTTGGAAGGTGTTGAACTGGTGCAGCGGCAGATTGAAAACGCGATGCAGTTGCGCGACGCGATCGACAACCATCCCTTGCTCAGCAAGTACATGCGCTGCCTCCGCACGTCTGATTTGATCCCGGATCAGTTCCGGCCGTCGGCCATCGCCCAACCCCTGCGCTCTGGGCTGCGCAACATGATGGCGGCGTGGGATCAGGACGAGTTCGTGCTCGACCCGTCGAGAATCACCTTGTTCATCGGGCCCACCGGCTACGACGGGGACACCTTCAAACGCCAACAGTTGATGGACCGCTACGGAATTCAGATCAACAAGACGTCACGCAACAGCGTGCTGTTCATGACCAATATCGGCACCACGCGCAGCTCGGTCGCGTTCCTGGTGGAAGTCCTTGTCAGCATTGCCCGCGAGCTGGACGAAAGCGTCTCCGAGATGAGTCTTGGTGAGCGCCAACACTTCGAGAAGGCGGTTTACCGGCTTACCGAAATGTCTTTGCCCCTACCTGATTTCAGCGGCTTTCACCCCGCCTTCCTGGATCACACCGGAAGCGAGGCGACGCCCGAAGGGGATGTCCGCCGAGCGTTCTACCTCTCCTACGACGACAACAATTGCGAATACCTCACCGGTGAGCAAATCGATGAACGGCTGGAGGCGGCGGTCGACATCGTATCGGCGACTTATGTAACGCCCTACCCTCCCGGTTTTCCGGTTTTGGTACCCGGCCAGGTGTTCAGCCGCGAGATACTGCAATTCATGCGCGATCTCGACACGCCCGAAATCCATGGTTACGTACCGGAGTTCGGCTATCGCGTGTACACCGAGAAGGCCATCGAGATGGTCAGCGCGTCCGCCGGCTTGACGGGCAACGGTCACCGTGCCGCGGTCCGACGCGCCGAGCCGCCCGTGCAGAAATCGCCCAAGAAGAAGGCGGCGAAGCGCGGTGGGCATGACGGCGACCGGAACCTCCCCGAGGTCGGTGATGGTGAGCTGCTCGGTGAGCAGCAGCCCGGCGACGCGCTCACCACGACCGCGCCAACGGGCGATCGTGGTCCCGCAGAGGTCGGTGCGGAAGAACTCACCGGCAAGCAGTAGCCCGCCAGCGCGGTGCAGGCCGGCAGCGGCCGAGACGTTTGTATTTCTCCCAGGTCTTTCCGCGGGATTTTGTTCGCAAGGACGTTGACGCCGCCCAATCAGACGCGAAGTGTAGGTGTGAACGGCGATCACAGGTCGGCTCGCCGCAGCGGGGGAAGTGACCGGATTGGAGGGCCCCATGGTCGAGCATGGCGCGCACTACATCGGGGGCCGGTGGCAGCCCTCGAATGGCCGGGAAAGGATCGAGGTCGTCAACGCGGCCACCGAGGAGGTGCTGGGGTCGATCCCGGGAGGGAATGCCGAGGACGCGGATAAGGCCGTACGCGCCGCCCGCGAGGCGTTTGCCTCATGGTCGACGACATCGCCGCCCGAGCGGGCCGGTTATCTGAAGAAGGCGGCGGAAGGGCTGCAGCTTCGGCAGACCGAAATCGCGACGCTCGTCAGTCAAGAGGTGGGGATGCCTTTCGCGTACAGCAACGTGATTCAGGCCGGCCTGCCGGTGCAGTCGTTTGTGTCGATCGCCGATGTCGCGCTGAGCTTCCCGTTCGAGCGACAGGTCTACAACTCCTTGGTGGTGCGCGAACCGATCGGGGTTGTTGTCGCGATCACGCCTTGGAATTACCCGCTGCACCAGATCGCGGCGAAGGTTGCGCCCGCCCTGGCCGCCGGCTGCACGGTTGTTCTCAAGCCGAGCGAGGTCGCGCCGCTGAATGCCTATGTGCTGGCCGAGGTGCTCGACTCGATCGGCCTGCCGCCGGGGGTGTTCAATCTGGTCACCGGGACCGGTGCCGGGGTCGGGGAGGCCCTCGTCGGCCACCCGGAAGTCGACATGGTTTCGCTCACGGGCTCTACGGCTGCGGGGCGCCGGATCGGCGCGGTCGCCGTGGAAACCATCAAACGGGTCTCCCTGGAGCTGGGCGGAAAATCTCCGCTGATCATCTTGGACGACGCCGATATCATCGCGGCGGTCTCGGCTGGATTGTTGGCCTGCTTCCTCAACTCGGGGCAGACCTGCATCGCGCTGACGCGAATGATCGTCCCTCGGTCCAAACGGGCGGAGGTCGAAGCCGTGGCCAAAGCGGGCGCCGAATCGCTCGTCGTCGGCGATCCGTTCGACCCCGCGACGATGATGGGGCCGTTGGTGTCAGCTGCGCAGCGTGACCGGGTCGTCGGCTACATCGAGAAGGGCATTGCCGAGAGGGCTCGCCTCGTTACCGGTGGGCCCACTCCGCCGGATGGGCTAACGAAAGGTTTCTTCGTCCGGCCGACGGTGTTTTCCGACGTCTCGCCGGACATGGCGATCGCGCGCGAGGAGATTTTCGGTCCGGTCCTGGTGATCCAGGCCTATGACGGTGAGGATGAGGCCGTTCGGCTTGCCAACGACTCGATATTCGGTTTGAACGCCGGAGTTTTCTCCGCCGATGAGGAGCACGCGATCAGGGTCGCCCGCCGGATTCGGGCGGGCCAGGTTCAGATCAACGACGGGGCCTTCAACATCCACGCACCCTTCGGCGGCTACCGGCAGTCGGGCAACGGTCGAGAGTTCGGCGAATGGGGGCTCGAGGAGTTCCTGGAGACCAAATCGATGCAGCTGCCGTAGGACTTCGTTTCCTGCTTGCCATCCGAACCGAGTTTAAGGATCACCGCCGTGGCCATCGAATTCACCACTCTTCAGCGAAAGACGCTGACCGCGATCGTCGACACGTTCGTCGCTTCCGTTCCAGGCAAGGACGACCCCACCGGGTTTTGGGCCACCAAGGGCAGCGACCTCGGAGCCGATGTTGGCGCCGAGCGGTACCTCCTCACTCACCTGCCCGACGAACAGCTCGCGGGCTTACTCCAACTGATCGATACCGCGGCCCTCGTTGGGATGAAGAATCAACCCCAGGCCATCCGGGAGGCGATCATCGCCAACCTCGCGGGCGTCTCGTCCGAGGCCGCACAGGCAATCGCTGCGCTGTATCGGCTTTCGGTGCTGTTCTCCTATGGCATGCCCGACGCGCAGGGCCGCAACCCCTTGTGGGATGGCATGGGATATCCGGGACCGGCCCAGGTCTCGCCGCCGGACGTGCCGAAGACACTGGAGGCCATCACCCCGACCGGCGACACCACATTGGAGGCGGATGTGGTCGTGGTCGGATCCGGCAGCGGCGGTGGGGTCGCGGCCGCCGAGTTGGCGAAGGCCGGCAAGCGGGTGATCATCCTGGAGGCAGGCGGCTACTTCAACGAGTCCGACTTCGTCCAGGTGGAAATGCTCGCCTATCGAATGTTCCTGCGCGGCGGGTTCTTTCCCTCCGCCGACGGCATGGTCAGCATCGCCGCCGGCAGCACCGTGGGGGGTGGCAGCACCGTGAACTGGTCCAATTCGTTGATGACCCCGGCCAGCGTCCGCGCCTGCTGGGCCAAAGACAACGGCCTCGCCGACGTCGACACACCTGCGTTCGACGAACACCTGCACGCGGTGTTCGACCGCATCGGCTGCAACGACAAGGTCGCCACGCAAAATGCTCCGCACCAGCGGTTGGCGGCGGGGGCATCCAAGCTCGGATATTCGTATCGTCTCGCCACGCTCAACATCGACCCCGAGAGGTACGACCCGAACCTGATCGGTTACAGCCAGATGGGTGATCAGACCGGCGCCAAGCAGGGCACGCTGCGCACTTATCTACAGGACGCATCCGACGCGGGAGCCAAACTGCTGGCCAACACTCGCGCCGAGCGGATCCTCACCGACGACGGCAAAGCCGTGGGTGTGGAGACGACATACACCGACCCACAGACGCCGCGGAGCTCGCGCGTCGTCGTCCACGCCCCGGCTGTGGTGGTCGCTGCCGGCAGCCTGGAGACCCCTGCGCTTCTGCTGCGGTCGGGCATCGGCGGGCCGGCCGTCGGCGCCAAACTGCGACTGCATCCCGCCAGCCTGGTCAGCGGGATCTATGACGAACCCCAGGATCCGTGGTTTGGTCCCGGAATGGCCGGCGTCATGAACGAGTTCGCCGAGGCGAACGAGGGCTTCGGGTACCTCATCGAATGTGTGCCGCACCTCCCAGGCCTATTCACTACCGTGGTGCCGTGGCTCAGCGGCGCGCAGCACAAGGAGCTCACCCGCCAGTACAAATACCGAGCCGACTGGGTGTTCATCGTCAAGGATCGCGGCGCGGGCAGTGTCACCATCGACGAGAACGGCCAGTCCCAGCACTGGTATCCATTCACCGACGAACTCGATCGCCGAAACTTCCGCGAGGCCGCGGTGACTGCGATCCGCATGCAGGAGGCCGCCGGTGCGCAACAGATCTTCCTGGCCGGCCAGCCCTTCCCGCCCTGGCGACGTGGTGAGGACCTCGAGGCGTTCATCGAGAAGGTGAATCAGGTCCCGATCGGCCCCGGTGGTACACCCGTGTTCAGTGCCCACCAGATGTGCAGCGCACAGCTGGGCAGCGACCCGCAGACGTCGGTGGCGAAGCCCACTGGCGAGTTGCACGATACGACCGGGGTCTGGATCGCCGACGCCAGCGGAATGCCCAGCTGTTCCGGGGTCAACCCGATGCTGTCCACCATGGCGCTCGCACGCCGCACGGCCATGAACATGCTCAGCCAAAATTGATCTGACGGAGCGCCCGTCACCGATCATGCCCCGAGCGGCACATCGGGGAATCCGTCAGAAGGCGTCGTCCGCGACGTCCATCAGGTCGGTGTCGACGTTCTCGACGACCGCGCGGGCCGCCGAGATTGCCGGCAGGATCGTCTTGGCGAAGAACGATGCGGCCGCGAGCTTGCCGCGATAGAAGGAATCATCGGCACCGGCATCGATTGCGGCAGCAGCGATGTCGGCCTGCACGAGCAGTCGCCACCCTATGAGCAGGTCGCCGACGGCGTGCAGAAAAGCCACGGACACCAGTCCGATTTTGTACAGCTCCGTGGGATCTTGTTCTGCGCCAAGCAGATATGCCGTAAGTGTGCCGGTCATCGCCTGCACGTCTGCCAGGGCGGCCTGCAAAAGCGCGCATTCGGCCTTGAGCCGGTCGCCAGTTACGCTGTCGATGAACGCGGCGATCTGGCCGGCGACGTGCGCGAGGGCGACGCCGCGATCGCGTGCGATCTTGCGGAACACGAAGTCCAGCGACTGGATCGCGGTTGTGCCCTCGTAGAGCGAGTCGATTCTGGTGTCTCGGATGTACTGCTCGATGGGATAATCCTTCAAATACCCGGATCCGCCTAGGGTTTGCAGGCTTTCGTTGATCCACTGGTAGGACTTTTCGGATCCCACGCCCTTGACGATCGGTAGCAGCAGATCCAGGACGCGCGCCGCCAAGTCGGCATCCACCCCCGGCACCAGCTCAACCCCGAATTCGTCGGCATGCGCGGCCGCGTACATGTACAGGGCACGCATCCCGTCGGCGTACGCCTTCTGCAACATGAGGCTTCGCCGCACGTCCGGGTGGCGCGTGATCGGCACCCGGGGCGCGGTCTTGTCGGTGAAGCGGGTGAGGTCGGGGCCCTGCACCCGCTGTTGCGCATAGTCAAGTGCGTGCAGATACGCGGTCGACAGCGTCCCGATGGACTTGACACCCACCATCATCCGCGCGTACTGGATGGCCCTGAACATCTGGGCGATGCCGTCGTGCACGTCGCCGACCAGATATCCGACGGCGGGGATGTCGGTTGCGCCGAAGGTCAACTCGCAGGTCGGGGACGCTTTTATGCCCATCTTTTCTTCCAGCGCGGTCGCGAACACCCCGTTGCGCTCCCGCAGGTCCAGCGTGTCTGGGTCGAACAAATATTTCGGGACATAGAACATGCTCAGGCCCTTGGTGCCGGGTCCGGCACCCTCCGGACGCGCCAGCACGACATGGAACTGGTTTTCCGCAGTGTCGCCGACGTCGCCGCCGGAGATGAAACGCTTCACCCCCTCGATGTGCCAGGTGCCGTCCGGCTGCGCGATCGCCTTGGTGCGCCCGGAGCCGACGTCGGAACCCGCGTCGGGTTCGGTCAGCGCCATCGTGCCCATCCAGCCTCGCTCCAAACCCATTCGCGCCCAACGCTGCTGCTGTTCGGTTCCGACGAGCGCGAGCACTTGCGACATCACCGGAGTGCTGTACCACTGAATGGCCGGGTTCGCGCAGACCATCATCTCGTTGACCGCCCAGGTCACCGGGGCCGGTGCCGGCACCCCACCGATCACGTCGGACATCCCGATCCGCCACCACCCGGCATCCTTGAACGCGGTCACGGCCGGCCGTACCGAATCCGGCACCGCGATCGTGTGCTCGTCCGGGAGGAACCGCGGCGGGTTGCGGTCGGCGTCGACGAATGAGTCCGCGATCGGGCCCTCGGACAGCCGCGCCACCTCGCGGAGGATGTCACGCACGGTCGCCGTGTCCAGATCCCCGTAGGCACCCGAGTCGAGCACGGCGTCTAGGCCGAGGACCTCGAACAGGTTGAACTCCAGGTCGCGCACGTTTGACCGGTAATGGCCCATCGCTTGTCACCTCCGCGCAGTTATGGGACGGCTTCGAACGGCTCTGAATGACTCATCGATAGCGCCGCGTCGAGAATCCTGCCGTACCGTGGATCCGCGCGCCCGGGTTTTGCCATCTTGACGTTGCTGCAATTTCAGGCTTGCGCCGGGAGGCGGCGTTCGATGATCGTCAGCGCACGCTCGGCCCACCGAACGTTCTCTTCTTCGAACGAAATTCCGCGCAGCAGCGTCACGTAGGGGCCCACTCGTTCGGTCTGGGCCAGGTATTCCTCTTCGCTACGGCCGTCGAGCAGGCGGGTCCGCATCCGTTCGTAGCGTTGCAGTTTGGCGGTGGCCCATTGCAGTCGTTCGAGGATGAATTCGCGGACCGCCTGCGCGTCGCCGGCATCGGCGGCCTGGACTTTGATCATCAGTTCATCGCGGATCACACAAGGCTTCGGTGCGCTGGCGGTGAAGTGCTGGATCGCGGCGCGGCCCGCGTCGGTCAGCGAGAACACTCGCTTGTTCGGCCGGCGCTCCTGCTGAACGACCCGTGCCTGGACGAGACCCTGGTCCGCGAGCCGGTCGAGTTCGCGATACAGCTGCTGTGGGGTGGCCATCCAGAAGTTCGCCACGGAGGCATCGAAGCCTTTGGCCAGGTCGTATCCGGACGACTCGCCCTCGAGGAGTGCGGCGAGCACGGCGTCACGCAGCGACATCGGTCGAGCATACAACGGTGTGAATAATCAACAAAGTGATTAGTCGCATATGGACATTTAACTGCCCGCGCTCTAGCGTCAACCACACCTACCCAACAAATTGACTACGCGAGGTTCTGATGCATCCCTTCCGCAAGGCAGTCGAGGAGCACGACGAAGCCGCCATCCAGGCGCTGCTGGCCGAAGATGTCGTCTTCACCAGCCCGGTGGCATTCAAGCCCTACGTCGGCAAGCCGATGACCGCGGCGCTCCTGCGCGGTGTGTTGCGGGTTTTCGAGGACTTCCGCTACGTCCGTGAAATCCATGACGGCAACGGCCGCGACCATGCATTGGTGTTCGAGACCGGGATATCTGGGGCGCCGGGCGTGAAAATCACCGGTTGCGACTTCCTGCACTTCAACGACGACGGGCTGATCGACGACTTCATGGTGATGGTGCGGCCGCTGTCGGGCGCGAAGGCGCTGTCCGAGGCGATGGGCGCCCAGTTCGATCGGATCCAGCAAGAGGCTCTCGAACTGGCCGATCAGTTCACCACCGCGTAGGGGCAGTCACATGCGGATCGGATTGGGGATCAATTACGCGGGCGGGTTCAAGGAAGTCGCCGCCGAAGTGGCCGACCTCGAACGCGCCGGCCTGGACATCGTCTTTGTCCCCGAGGCGTATTCGTTCGACGCGGTGAGCGCGCTTGGCTACCTGGCCGCCAGCACGGAACGGGTTCAGCTGGCCTCGGGAATCTTGCAGCTGTACACCCGAACGCCCACCCTGACCGCGATGACCGCGGCGGGTCTCGACTACGTCTCCGATGGCCGGTTCACGCTCGGGCTCGGCGCCTCTGGCCCGCAGGTCATCGAGGGCTTCCACGGTGTGCCCTACGACGCCCCGATCGCCCGCACTCGCGAAGTCATCGAAATCTGCCGGCAGGTGTGGCGCCGTGAGTACCTGCAATACCAGGGCAAGCACTACACGATCCCGCTGCCCGCCGGCCAGGGCACCGGGCTGGGCAAACCGCTGAAGCTCATCAATCAGCCTGTGCGGGAACGCATTCCAATACTGGTGGCCGCGCTGGGGCCCAAGAATGTCGAGCTGGTGGCCGAGATCGCCGAGGGCTGGCAACCGATCTTCTATCTGCCCGAGAAGGCAGGGGACGTGTGGGGAAAGGCCCTGGCCGCCGGCCGGGCCAAGCGGGACCCCGATTTGGGTGAGCTCGACGTGTACGCCGGCCCGGCACTGGCCATCGGCGAAAACGTCGAGCCGCTGCGGGAACTCGTCAAACCACACCTGGCCCTCTACATCGGCGGAATGGGCGCCAAGGGCAAGAACTTCTACCACACCCTGGCCACCAACTATGGTTACGGCCCCCAAGCCGACCGGATCCAAGAGCTCTACCTGGCCGGCGACAAGGACGGCGCCGCCAAGGTGGTGCCCGACGAGCTCGTGCGGGACGTCAACCTGATCGGTACCCGCGAGTTCGTCAAGGAGCGGTTGGCTGCGTTCCGCGAGGCGGGGGTGACGATCTTGAACGTGGCGCCGTTCGCGGCCACGCCAGGCGAGCGGATCAAGCTGATCGAAGCGCTTCGCGGGCTGGTCGACTGACGGCGATGCGGGACCGACCAATAGGTGAGTTTTATTTGTGATAGCGCCGGTGATAGCGCAAATGGAAATCGCCTTATGGCCGGCTCGCGGTGCTCACGTGGCTCATGTGATTACCGGGTGTCAGCCTTGCGCGGCCGCCAGGGCATCGTTGAACGTCTTGCTCGGCCGCATCACCGCGGTGGTCATCTCGCTGTCCGGCGCGTAGTAGCCGCCGATGTCCACCGCGTTGCCCTGCGCCTCGTTCAGTTCGGCCACGATGACCTCTTCGTTTTTCGTCAGCGCCTCGGCCAGAGGGGCGAAGTGCTCCCGCAGCTCCTGGTCATCGGTCTGCGCGGCAAGTTCCTGCGCCCAGTACATCGCGAGGTAGAACTGGCTGCCCCGGTTGTCGAGCTCACCGGTCTTGCGCGACGGGCTCTTGTTGTTTTCCAGCAGTTTTCCGGTCGCGGCATCCAAGGTCTTGGCCAGGATCTTGGCCCGCTCGTTGTCTGACTTGATGCCCAGGTCTTCCAGGCTGACGGCCAGCGCGAGGAACTCACCGAGCGAGTCCCAGCGCAGGTGATTTTCCTCCACCAACTGCTTGACGTGTTTGGGCGCCGAACCGCCCGCCCCCGTTTCGTACATTCCGCCGCCCGCCATCAGCGGAACGATGGACAGCATCTTGGCGCTGGTGCCCAGCTCCAGGATCGGGAACAGGTCGGTGAGGTAGTCGCGCAGGATGTTGCCAGTGGCGGCGA
>Ga0318501_10000096_pt1 | contig 15611 bp, 12 predicted proteins | sample GRESIP174b1f21_FD_203297 | JGI IMG/M metagenome (GOLD analysis project Ga0318501, IMG submission 203297) | Tropical soil microbial communities from Luquillo Experimental Forest, Puerto Rico - GRE.SIPMG.174b1f21 | ecosystem: Environmental > Terrestrial > Soil > Tropical forest > Bulk soil... | reverse complement strand
GATCTGTGGAGCGGCAACGTGATATGGACACCCGACGGGGTGGTGTTGATCGACCCGGCCGCGCACGCTGGTCACCGCGAGACCGACCTGGCGATGCTCGCGCTGTTCGGCTGCCCGCACTACGACGCCGTTCTCGCCGGCTACCAGCGCGTGCGTCCTCTGAAGCCCGGCTGGCACAACCGCATCGGGCTGCACCAGCTCTTCCCGCTGCTGGCGCATGTCGTGCTGTTCGGAGGCGGGTATGCGGGCCAGACGCATGCCGCCGCCCGCGCCGCACTCGCCGCCTAACCTCCTTCGCCAAGAGCTCTGCGACGCGCACCCTCGGTGAGAATTCGATCGACCTCACGGCGCAAGTACGCGGCAGCGGTCGCCAAGTCCATTGCCGCGCCGCGCGCTTTGAGTTCAGCGAGGTGCTCTGGGTCAAATGCAGCGGAGACGGCGTCTTCGGCGCCCTGCACAAGGTCGTCCGGGGCTGTCGCAGTTGACGGGTGCGCCGCAAAAATTTCGTGGGCCAGCCCGAAGATCACGGCCGCGGGTTCGTAGCACCCCATGCCGGCGAACGCGGTCGCCAGGCCAAGTAGCTCCGCAGCGACGGGCTGGCCCAGTTGCAGATGCTGCTCGACCCCGTCTGCGTACGCGCGCAGGGCGGTGTGCCAGTCGCGACGCCGCAACGCTATCGCCCCTTGATTCGTGATGGCGCTGGCCGCCCCGGCGCGATCGCCCAGGGATGCGGCAACGTCGGCGGCTTCCTGTAGAGACTTGAGCGCCCGCTCGGGGTCTTGTTCAGTCAGTGCCAGGGCCTGGGCCAGCAACGCGTACAGGAGCGTACCCGCGGCACCGACCTGTCGGGCGGCACGAACAGCCTGCTCCGCGACCGCTGCAGCCTGGGCAGGATCGTCGAGTAGGGCTGTGGCCAGCAAGACGAGCGCATGAGCGAGCTCGAAGGGATCGTTACCGGCCCGGGCGAGCTCAAGCGACGCCTCCGCGTGCTGTCGGGCTCGTTTCAGATCACCCTGGAAGAACGCCAAGACTCCGGCGGCCGCGTGCACCCACAGATGTGTGGTCCCGAGAGCGGTCTGCGCCGTCTGCGCGGTGGCGACGAGTTCGGCGGCCCGGTCATGTTCGCCGCGAAAGACGGCCGCCATCGCGGCGTACGCGACGTCCAGGGGAAAGAGTTCGTGTGTTGAGGCACCCCGGATCGACCGCGCAACGTCGGCCCAGTCGGTGCGGTTCCATCCGGTGGGGATGCCAGTCGCCATCAGCGGGATGACCAGCCGCAGCCCTTGGTCAGCAAGCGTTGCCTCGACGGCCCAGTCGAGCGCGGCGCGGAAGTTGTCGGTTTCCAATACCAGCGCTGACGCCCAGGTGATCTGCTCGTGGCTCCGCAGGTGCGGTCCGGCCTTTTCCGCCAGGGCGACGTAGTGCGCCAAGTGACGGCCGCGCAGGGCGGCCACCTCATCGCTGGCCTCCAGTCGCTCCTGGGCGTACTGGCGGATTGTTTCCAACAACCGATAGCGAACGCCGCCCGCGCCGGGATCGACATCAAGCAGAGACTTGTCCACCAGCTGGGTCAGCAGGTCCACCACGTCGCCGCTGTCGATGTCTTCCGATGACACCACCGCCTCAGCGGCGGCCAGGTCAAAGCTTCCGGCGAAGACCGACATCCGTCGCAACGCAACCCGCTCGGGCTCTCTCAGCAAGTCGTAGGACCAGTCGATCGCGTTGCGCAGCGTTTGGTGCCGCTCCAATCTGGCGCGACTGCCCCGGGCCAGCAGTTTGAACCGGTGATCGAGGCGTGAGACCAACTCTTCGGGCGGCAGGGACCGGACCCGCGCCGCGGCCAGCTCTATGGCCAGGGGAATCCCGTCCAGACGGCGGCACAGTTGAGCCACAGCCTGGCTGTTGTGAGCGGTCAGTACAAAGCCGGCGTTGGCGGCAGCCCGGTCGCAAAACAGGCGCACTGCCGCCGCCTGGCCGATCGCCTCGGGGTCAGCGTGGACCTCGGGAAGTCCCAGCCCGGGGACCGCGACGATCCGCTCTCCCGGCAGCGCCAGGCCCTCGCGGCTCGTGGTTAGCATCGTGACACCAGGACTGCGCTGAACGATCGTGTCCACCAGATCTGCGACCGCCGCCAGCAGGTGCTCGCAGTTGTCCAGCACAATCAGCAGCCGCTTGGGCGCCAAATACTCCAACATCACATCGCCCAACGCTCGGCCCGGGAATGGCCGCACATCAAGAGTCGCGGCAAGCGTCTCAAGAACCGCCGACGGATCCATGACCGGAGCCAGTTCGCACAGCCAGACTCCGTCGGGAAACGCGGGTGCCGTCGCAGCGGCCACCTCGATGGCGAGACGGGTCTTTCCGACCCCACCCACACCCGTCAGTGTCACCAACGACCGTTCGGCCACCAGAGCGCTCAGGCGGGCGACCTCGTCACCTCGTCCGACGAACGATGTCAGCTGACGCGGCAGGTTTCCCGGCATCTCGTCAAGGGATCGAATAGGCGGGAACTCGGCCGGAAGCGTGGGGTGCACGAGCTGGAACACACGCATTGGTCGGGCCACGTCGCGCAACTGGTGCTCTCCGAGATCGACCAGCTCGGCACCTTCTGGCAGGCCCTCACCGATGAGGGCCTGGGTCGCACCCGAAACCAGCACCTGATCCCCGTGCCCAGCGGCGCACAACCGAGCGGCCCGGTTGACCGCCGGGCCGTGGTAGTCGTCACCGAGAAACTCGCTGTAGCCGGTGTGCACACCCATCCGGGCCCGAAGCCGCCCTGGCACGCCCCACGTCGCGGCGGTCAGCGATCTTTGCGCGGTGAGCCCGGCCGCCACGGCGGAGTCAGCCCGGGAAAATACCGCGAAAAGTCCGTCCCCCGTGGTCTTTACAACATGACCGCCACAAGATTCCACCGCGGCCCGCACGAGCTCGTCGTGTTGGGTCAACGCCGCAGGCATCCCGTCCGGATACTGCTCCCACAGCCGGGTTGAACCCTCGATGTCCGCGAACAGAAATGTCACGGTCCCTGACGGCGGTTCGCCTATCGCATCCACCACCCCTCTTCGGCTGCACGCGAGGCGAGCATTCTCATGCTAGGAGCGCTCTCACCTCGAGTGCGAGGGTTTTCTCATTACGCGGGCACTTTGGCGGCGATCTGGTTGGCGATGTCGACGGCCGAGTTCTTCGGGTCGACGCTGCACGTGTTGACGTCGACTACGACGTTGTTTTTCACGGTGAGCGCCCGTCCGCAAGCTTTCCAACCCGTGGAAGGAGGGTCCTGCAGGGTTGAGGTGGTGCTTATGACACCACTGGCGTTGGATATCGGCCCCACGGTCCACTTCGTCTTGGACTGGATGTGGGTGTAGCCGTGGCAGGCCTGCCACTGCTGGGCGGAGGCGGCGAAGAAGTCGCCGGCTTGTTTGGCGGTGGGGAATAGCACCACGGCCTGCTCGGCGAAATGAGTTAAGTTATCGCCCTCCTGGCGATTGAGTGTCTGGTCGCGCACGTCCATGAAACCGCTGTTGGCATAGACCTGAGCTTGCGCCGAGCCGTCGATGGCCAGGCACTCCTTGGGCGTCATCGTGGCGCTGTCATCAGACATCGCATCGCGGGTGTTCGTCACCTTCATATCGGGTGTCCCCATGACAGCGTTGATCTGCTCGGGGGTCAGCAGGAATCCCTTCAGCCCATTCTCCCCAACAGGAGGCGGGGCTTTCGTGGTCGTGGTCCGCGTGCTGGTCGATGCTTTAGTGCCTTGGTCGGGTTGGCTGTGACAAGCGGCGGTGAAAATGCAGCTGCCGGCAACGGCTATAGCGGCGATGAGTTGGCGCCTGGAATCCATGCAAACAATTATGTCGCCAAAACCGCGATCTTTTTCGCTACCGGTACTGTTCGCGGAGCACCCTTTTGAGAATCTTGCCCGACGGATTGCGCGGAATCGCCTCGGCGAAGATCACCTTTTTGGGCAACTTGTAGCGCGCCAGCCGGGTGCCACAGAACTCGACGATTTGTTGCTCGTTGACCTGGCTCTGGTCGGCGACGACGACGGCGCACGCGATCTCGCCCCACTTCTGGTCGGACAAGCCGATGACCGCCACCTCGCTCACGCCGGGGATGCCGATCACGACGCTCTCGATCTCCGCCGGATAGATGTTCTCGCCGCCGGAAATGATCATGTCCTTCAGGCGATCCTTGATGTAGAGATAACCTTCGTCGTCGATCTGGCCGATGTCGCCGGTGCGAAACCAGCCGTCATCGAAGGCTTCGCGCGTGGCATCCGGGCGGTTCCAATATTCCTTGAGCAGGAAGTCGGACTTGATCACGACCTCGCCCTCCCCGCGCTCGCTGATCACGCCGTCGTCGGTGCGCACTCGGACGTCCGCGAACATGCAGGCGCGTCCGGCCGAACCGACCTTGCGCAGGGCGTCTTCACCGAGCAGCACGGTGCCGCTACCGCACGATTCGGTGAGCGCATAGCCCTGCATGACCTGCATGTTCTTGGCGGCATACATCTTGATCAGGGCCTCGGGCATGGGCGCGCCGCCGGTCATGAAAAAGCGGAAGTCGGGCGCGTCGAGTTCGGCGAACTCGGGCACCTGGCGCATGAAGTTCAGGATCGCCGGCACGCCACCAGCGATGGAAATCCGTTCGTCCACGATCAGCGACCACATCTTCGCCGGATCGAGCTGCGGCATCGAGATCAGGGTGATGCCGCGCATTGCGCAGAAGATGACCGTCGTCAGTGCCGCCACGTGGAACATCGGCAGGGGCAGGAGTATTCGGTCCTGGTAGCGCGAATCGGCCGTCAGTGAATTCGCAGTCGCCGCGGTGTGCACCGAGTCGTGGGTGTGCACCACCCCTTTTGGATGTCCGGTGGTGCCCGACGTGTACATGATGAACAGGTTGTCCGATCCACCGCAGTCGCAGGCCGGCTCGCCGGCGTCTGCGGCCTCGAGGCGTTCGGCAAGGGAACCGCTCCCACCCGCTGCCGGCACCCACTCGATGACGCCGCAGGGGTCTGTGTTGCCTGCCTTGATGGCTTCGGCTACCGCCGAAAACGCTTCCCCGTAGATCAATACCGTGCTGCCACTGTCGGACAGAATGAATTCCAGTTCGGCCACGGCAAGCCGGGTGTTGAGCGGCACGGCCACCGCCCCGATCTTGGCGGCGCCGTAGAACAGGCAGCAAAACTCGACGGAGTTTTGCATCAATAGCGCCACCCGGTCACCCTTGCCGACCCCGAGGGAGGTAAGCACCGCGGCGCACCGGTTGGCCAGCGCATTCATCTGTGTGTAGTCCCTACGCAGGTTCGCGGATGGCTCGACATAGGCCTCGAGCTGGGGAGAAACGACCGCGCGTTGTTTGAGCACGGCGCCGATGTTCTTCATGGGGTTCTCCGGATTGGCTGTGGCATGCTCGACGCGCCGATCACGCCGGTGTCGGCTTGCAACTGGTGGAAAGACTGGTCAATTAGCTCGGCCAGGCGGAAGGGCTCGTTCACGGCTTCCGGCGCCGCGCCGATGCCGATGCCGATGTCCTTGTTCACGCTCGCGAATGTGACGTTGAGCCCGGCGCCGGGCGGCAGGATCGGCAAGCCGGTGAACTCGACCAGCGGCGCACCGGCCAAATAAAGTTGCTCGGCCGGCCCCTTCATGTTCGATATCACCAGATTGGCGCTCGGCGCCTTCCCGAACCAGGGCAGGTCCGACATGGTCTGGCTGGCGAACAGCAACAGCGCATAGGCCTGGCGCGACGTCGTTTGCATGCGGCGCCCCTTGTCCTTCGCTTGCTGTGTGGCGCGGTTGATCTGCTTAAGACGCTCGCCGAGGCCCGCCTCGGGCGCACCCATTGCGACCAATTCGGCGCTCACCTGGTTGCCGCCGCCCCCGCCCGATTCGTCGCGCAGCGACATCGGCATAAAGGCCACCAAAGGTCTGTCGGTGGGAGCCCGGTGCTCGCGGAGGTAGTGATGTAAGGCGTCGTCGATCACGGTCATGACGACATCGTTGACGGAGGTGTCGGTCGCCTTGGCCACGGCCTTGACGTCGGCGAGCGGCAATTCCGTGTTTGCGTAGGCACGCGCCGCCGACTTCGCGGTGTTGTTGAAAAGCGTGTGCCGGGCGGTGAAAGGCAGGGACGCCGCCCGCGGCTTCAGGTTCAGCGATTGCACGCCGAGGTCGAGCGCGTCAGTACCCAGGCCGATTACATCGCCCGGCAACTTGGTGAGTCCCTTCAGCATGCTCTGCAGTCGCTGGATCTGCGAAACGCTGGGGCGCGAGCGGCGCGGCTTGTCCTCGAGGGCCATCCAGGGACCGGCCAGGGTCTTGTCGCGTGGCGAATCGCTCATGAAGTTGCGCATTACACGCAGCCCGCCTTCGCCGTCGATCAGTGCGTGGTGCACTTTGATCATGACTGCGATTCGGCCATTTGCGATACCGTCGATGATGTAGCACTCCCAGAGCGGCTGTCCCCGGTCGAGCAGGCCGGCGTTCAGAAAGGAAACGGTCTCGTAAAACTGCTGCATGGAACCCGGTGCCGGTAACTCGATGTGCCGGATGTGATAGCGCATGTCCGGCTCGACCGTTTCCCACGCCGCGACATTTTTGCCCAGCCATTTGAGCCTGTAGTTGAAGGGCTTGACCGCCGTGCTGTTCCGATAGGCGTCGAACAGGCGCGGCCCGAAAGAAGACTGCTGCCCCTTCGGTTTTTGGAAAATCGTCATGGCGGCCATGTGGAATGGCCGAGTGGGTCTTTCCAGCAGCAGGAACGACAGGTCCAGCGGGCTTATCCGGGTCATCGAACAGCCTCCTTCACAGGGGTAACCGCTAACAGGGCATCCAGTTCATCGACGAAGTAGTTGAACAGCCGCCAGCCGTCTGCGAGCACCTCGCGGTCGATCAGCATGCAGATGTTGGCTTGGCCGCAATAGCTCCACATGGTGATGTTGATTCCGGTACCGTCGGCGATCTGGCCGGTGGAGTACCAGTTGGCGAGCTTCCAGTTATCAAGGTAGAGAGCCTCCTTCGGCCCGGGCACATTGGACAGCACCACGTTGCCGAAGAGACCAAAGCTTCCGCCCCTGCGGTGTACCGCCTTGCGGATGAGCGGGATCGCCCACGGCGGGACCACCTGCATTACCGAGCTGATGTCGGCGCCGGCCTCCTTTACCGCCTTGATGTGCTCCTTCATCTCCACGTTCGCCTCGTGGCTGGCCCGAAGCCGCTCGAGCGGGTCGGCGATGTCGCTGCGCAACCAGCAGAAGTCCTGGGTCGCGAAGTTGCCCCAACCTTCCCTGTCCGCAGGCCTTTCGCCGGCGAACGGGGTTGCGCCGATCAGTGGGTGGGCGTCCGGGTCGCAGTCCAGGTCGATCAGCAGCCGTCGTATCGCCCCCGCCACGCAGTTGCTAAATACGTCGTTGATGGTGACATTGAGCGCCTTGCTCACGGTGACAAAGCGCTCGAGCGGGACGCTGTCACAGACAAAGGTGCGGCCCGCGCTGAGGGCGACGTTGATCGGCGTTTGGTGCATCTGTCCGGCCGACGGGTGGGGCGGCAAGCCGGCCGATTTGCGCTTCCGGTCCAGCGTGTATTTGTGCCACAGGCCCGTGGCGACCTTGGGCATGTTGCCGATCGAGACCTCGGGCCAGTCGCGCAAGGCCCGGCCGAGTCGGGCCGGCCACGACGGCAGGGGTGGCGGGTTGTAGGCGGGGGGATCGCCCGCCTTGACGCCCGGCTGTGGCTGATAGAACCGCTGCATCAGCCAAGAAGCACCAACGCCGTCGACGTAGGCGTGGTGCACCAGCATGACGATTGCGACCCTGCCGTCCGCGAGTCCCTCGACCACCCACGTCATCCACAGCGGCCGATTGCGGTCGAGTTGATAGGAGTAGATCGCCCCCATGAACTCGCACAGGCTCTTGTGGTCCGCGGGTGGCGGGCAGGCGACGCGGCGAACGTGATAGTGCAGCTCGAAGTCCGGATCTTCCACCCAGTAGGGGTGATTCAGGCCAAGCGGTGAGTCGAGGTACTTCCACCGCAGCATCGGCACCAGATGTATCCGGCGTGCCGACTCGGCGTAAAACCTTTCGAAAGACCAGCCCTCCGGATCGGTGGACGGATCGATGATCGCCACCTTGAAGGTGTGCATATAGGACTTCGATGTCTCCATGCCGAGCATGAACGAGTCGACACCGTTCAATCGCTTCATGACTGCACCTCGGCTATTTCGGAGTCGGGTAATCGATGAGCTCACTGTCCCGTTCCGCCTGGACCGACGTCTTGACAGCATCGGACAACTCTTTGACATTTCAGGACGGCGACGGGGATCGCAATCACAGCACCCAGTCAACCGGGGCAACCGATTGATTACTAGCGACCAAGGACCCCCTCGGCCGGTGACTTCGTGCCCTGCTCTCAGGGAAGGGTGGGGTGCTCCAATGCGCAGTGGCGCGTCCTCTCAACGGCTGCCAGGACTTCGGACAGGAGAAACGGCATGACCAAACCGATTCCGCCGCTGGATCTTTCGTGGTTGCTGATCGAGTCACCCGCCGGCACGACGCACGTCGGTGCGCTGCTGCTCTTCAAAAAACCGGCAGGCCGTGCGCCCATCGTGCGCGAGATCGTGGACGCGTATCGGGCGTGCGCGCCGATGCCGCCGTTCAACTATGTCCCGGAGCTCCTGGGTCGCGGCGCGCCCCACTTCCGGGAGGTAACGAGCTGGGACCCGTACTACCACATCGGGCACCTGGCGCTGCCCGCTCGCGCCTCCTACGACGACCTGCTGCGGCTCGTCGCCGATCTGCACGAGCCGCAACTCGATCGTGACCGGCCGCTCTTTCGGTGCTGGGTGATCGATGGGGTGCCGGACGGAATGTTCGCGATCTACACCAAGACCCATCACTCCATCATCGACGGCGAATCGGGCCTCAAGCGGCTTTACGCGGGCCTGAGCACGACCGATCAACGCTCCGTTCCGACGCCCGCCTTCGCGCTCGGCGTGCCGGAGCCCGCGCCGCACCCGCCGACGCCACTCGCTGAGCGAGTCGCCGACTCGATCCGCGGCGCAATCGCGCAATTCGAGGCGCTCAACCAGGTTTCGATCGGCGCGGTGCGCAAGGTGTTCGCCGGTCTTTTGGGGTCGCACCTCGAGGGCAGCCTGCCGTTCGCGGCGCAGCACGCCCCGACCAACGAGCCGCTCAAAATCGGGCGCAGGTTCGCGACGCTGTCGCTGCCGCTCGAGGAGATGCACGAGGTCGGCCGGCACTTCGGGGCGACCCTCAACGACGTGGCGGCCACCGTCGTCGACGGGGGCCTGCATGCCTATCTACGCGAGACCGGCCGCGCCTTTGCGCACCCGCTCATCGCGATGTGTCCGGTGTCCCTGCGTGCCAAAGACGATGCGGCGATCGGCACGCGAGTCTCGGCGATGTTCGTGCGACTCGGCGAGCCCGGCGCGAGCATGCCGGAACGCATCCGCCAGGTGGTGGACTCGGTCGCCACGTGCAAGAAGGAACTCGGCCGCATGTCCAACGAGGCGGCGATGACCTACGCGGTCGGGCTCGTAACGCTCGCGGGCCTGGGAGCCTCCACGCACCTGGACCGCGTCGCGCACCCGGCGTGCAACCTCGTCATTTCCAACGTGGCGGGCGCCAAGGAGACCCGCTACCTCAACGGCGCCCGCCTCGTCGGCATCTACCCGGTGTCCGCGCTCGCCGCCTCGATCGGGCTCAACGCCACGCTGGCGTCCTACCACGACAGCATGGACTTCGGGTTCGTCGCCAACAGCGCGGCGTTCGACGACCTACCGCAACTCGCCCGCTGCACGCTGCAGGCGTACGAGGAGCTAAGGGACGCGGCGGGAATGCGACCGGCGCGCCCAAAGCGTGCAGCTTCCCGTCACGCCAAGGTGTCCTGAACTGTCAAGAATATGTCCTGCGAGGTCAAGCAATTCGCTTTGACCGTGTCACACAGTGACAGCAGAAGAAGTAAGAACCAATCCGGACCGGAGGTTCGAAATGACCGAGATCACCGGCGGCGAATTGTTCGCCCGCGCACTGCAGGCGGAAGGGATCGAATTCCTGTTCGGCCTTCCGTCACCGGAAATCGATCCGCTGCTGGCGCAATTGCAGGCGCACGGCATCCGGATGGTGCCGGTGCGCCACGAAGCGGCCGGCGTGCATATGGCTGAGGGTCTGTACAAGACGACGGGCAAGGTCGCGGCGGTGCTCGGCAATCCCGGCCCCGGCTCGGCGAACCTTCTCCCCGGAGTCGTCACCGCGTTACACGAGGGAATCCCCGTGCTCGCCATCACTTCCCAGCACCGGCTCGGCATCGTCTACCCATCACCGCCGTCGACTTTTCAGGGCCAAGACCAACTGGACCTCTTCCGGCCGGCGGTCAAATGGGGTGGGCCGATCTTCGAGTGGGCGCGCATCCCCGAGGTGCTGCGGCTGGCATTCCGCGAGATGCATAGCGGCCGGCCGGGTCCGGTCCATGTGGAGTTGCCGGCGCCGATCCTGTATGAGACGGGCGATCCGAGCACCGCACCCGTGTGGCCGCCGGCGGCCTACCGGCTGGGGCCGCCGCAGCCGTCGGACCGCCAGCTCGATGACGCCGCGGCGCTTCTTGCCGCCGCCGAGCGCCCGGTCGTGTTCGCCGGCAGCGGCGCCGACCGCGCCGACGCTCGCGCCGCCGTGCTCGAGGTCGCCGAGCTCCTGCGCTGTCCGGCGGTCAGCTCGATGGCGGGCCGAGCCAGCGTCCCGGCCGATCACCCCAACTATGTCTTCGGGTTCGGTCCGGCGGGCGACCTCGCGCGCCGCGAGGCGGACGTGCTTCTCGTGGTCGGCTCGCGGATGGGCAACCTCGACGTCCCCTACGACACCTATTGGGGCGATCCCGAGGGCAAACGGCTCATCCAGATCGACATCGACCCGCGCCACTTCGGCGTCACCCGGCCCCTGCACCTGGGCATCCTCGCCGACGCCCGGGCGGCGCTCGAGGGCATCGCCGCACGACTGCGCGCGACCGACCTCGGCACGCGCGACGGCGCGGACCTGGCGCGCTACCGCCAACTCGACGAGCAAGTGCGCACGCAGATGGCCGCGCCGATCCTCCAATGGCAGGGACCGGGCATCCACCCCGCCCATGCACTCGGCGCGATCGGCGCGGCGTTCGGACCGGACGCCGTGTACGCCACCGATGGCGGCAACACCTCGCTGTGGGCCTACAACATGCTGCCGCCGACGCGGCCGCGGTCGTATCACTCGATCCTCGAACTCGGCATGCTCGGCACCGGCATCCCCTCGGCGATCGGCGCCAAGCTCGGCGCGCCCGATCGCGAGGTCGTCTGCGTCACGGGCGACGGCGCCGCGGGCTTCAACATCATGGAGCTCCAGACCGCCGCGCGCGAGGGCATCGACATCACGGTCATCGTGTGCGCCGAGGGCTCCTGGACCATGGAGGAACTCAACGAGCTACAGCTCTACGGCACCACCTTCGGCACCAGCCAGGGTGAGATCCGATGGGACGTCGTCGCCCAGGGGCTGGGCTGCCACGGCGAATACGTGGAACGCATCGAGGACCTTGACGCGGCGCTGCGGCGCTCGCGGGACCACGTCGGCCCGAGCCTGGTCTGCCTACGCACCGACCACGACGCCAATCTCGCCATACCCGCCGAAATGCTGGGCCGCTTCTTCGAGGTCTACTCTGGACCGGCGAAGCCGGCCACCGTCTAGGAGGATCGCGGCGAGATGAAGGCAGTAACCTGCACCAACGCGAAGCTCGAGGTGGTCGACGGGCCCAGCCCGACGCCGGCCAAGGGACAGTTGCTGATCGACGTCCTGAAGTGTGGCATCTGCGGATCGGACCTGCATGCGCGCCACCATTGCGACGAACTCGCCGAAGTCATGGCCGAATCGGGATACGACGCCTTCATGCGTTCGAATCAGCACGTCGTGTTCGGGCACGAGTTCTGCGGTGAGGTGGTCGATCACGGCCCCGGCACGCGCAAGGCCCCGCGGAGCGGCACACCGGTCGTTGCCCTGCCGCTGCTGCGGCGCGGCAAAGAGGTGCACGCGATCGGGCTGTCGACGATGGCGCCGGGCGCCTATGCCGAGCAACTGGTCGTCGAGCAGTCGCTGACGTTTGCCGTTCCGAACGGGCTGACCCCCGAGATAGCCGCCCTGACCGAGCCGATGGCCGTCGCATGGCACGCCGTCCGGCGCGGCGAGGTGAGCAAGCGCGACGTCGCAATCGTGATCGGCTGCGGGCCGATCGGTCTCGCGGTGATCTGCATGCTCAAGGCGCACGGGGTGCGCACCGTGATAGCGAGCGACTTTTCTGCGGGTCGCCGCGCGCTGGCGACCGCCTGCGGGGCCGATATCGTGGTTGATCCCGCACAGGACTCGCCCTATACAACGGAGGCGGGCCGCGGACACTTAAAAGGCGTCCTCGAGGCGTTCGACCTGGCGATCGGCATGGTCGAAAAGCTCCACAGGCTGCGGCTGCCCTGGTGGCACGTTTGGCGCGCCGCCGAGGCCGCCGGCGCCGCAACTCCCAAGCACCCCGTCGTCTTCGAATGCGTCGGCGTCCCGGGGATCATCGACGGCATCATCACGAGCGCGCCGCTGTTCTCGCGCGTCGTCGTGGTCGGCGTCTGCATGGGCGCGGACCACATCCGCCCGTCGATGGCGATCAACAAGGAGATCGACCTGCGCTTCGTGCTCGGCTACACCCCGCTCGAGTTCCGCGACACGCTGCACATGCTCGCCGACGGCAAGGTCGACGTCACGCCGCTGATCACCGGGACGGTCGGGCTGCCCGGCGTCGAGGCCGCATTCGACGCGCTCGGCGACCCCGAGGCGCACGCGAAGATCCTGATCGACCCCAAGAGCGACGCCGCGAGCCCGCAGCCAGTGGGCTGAACACGCCGCTGATATCGGGATCGGTAGCGACACGGGCGGGCCGGCATTTTCGCATGCCGACGGCTATCTCGCGGTGGATGCTTAAGCCTTTCCAGACGGTGGGTTCGATCTCGAACCCGACGCAAGACCCGCGCAAGGATCACGCAAGGTGGCCGTCGCAGCCTCGAGGTAACCGACGAACGCAGTCGCTTACTCCGACGAAGGCAACGCCACCATGTTTCCCAACCTCCGCAGATGGTCAGCGCTGACCCTCACGGCCGTGCTGCTGACGCCACTAGTCGCCGCATGCTCGAGCGGCTCCCCGAGATCGGACGGTCCCCCGTCGCACACGCTAAACGCGGCGCCCGGCCCGTTTTTCCCGGAATGCGGCGGTGTCAGTGACCAGACCGTCACCAGGCTGACCGGGGTGGCTGGGCCGCTCACCACAGCCCGCACCTCGGCGTCCGGGGACCGGTGTTCGCGTTCAACTGGTTTCGCGGCAGCCCGATCGGCCGTGAACGCAAGACCGAGGAGCTGAGCGGCGCCAGCGTCACCGACATCGACATCGACGGGCACAACGGCTTCGTCGCGATCCGCGCCGACGCCGCATTCAGCTTCTACTACTGCGACGTCGGCATCCAGTACCAGGAAGACTTCATCGACTGGTCGATCAGCTTCCGCAAAAAGCCATCCCGCGATCTCTGCGACGTCGCCAAAGAGCTTTCCCGGCAAACGATTGCGGCCGCGAGATGACGGGACCGATGACCATCTCGATGACGCGCCGCATTCTCGCCGTCTTGATCACCGCCGTCGCGACCGTAGCGATCCTGGCGGGATGCACCAGATCAGTAGCCGGCATCGCGGTCCCCGCCGGGCCGGGTAACCCAAATCGCCAGGAGAATTCGGCGCAGCAATACCCAAACCTACTTAAGGAATGCGACGCGCTGGACCGAGCGTTGATCGCCAAGACCGTCGGCGCCGACCCGGGGGCTATCTCGAACCAGTTCGTCGGCGCGATCTGCCGGTGGCAGGCCGCAAACCCCGCGGGGCTGATCGACATCACCCGGTTCTGGTTCGAGCACGGCAGCCTCGACAACGAACGCAAGACCGCCGAGAAGCTCAAGTATCAGGTCCGAAACCGCTCCATCGCCGGCGTGGACTCGATCCTGATGCGAACCAACGATCCCAACGCCGCCTGTGGGGTGGCCAGCGCCGCCGGCGGGGTAGCCGGCTGGTGGGTCAACCCGCAACGACCGGGCATCGACGCCTGTGGCCAAGCCGTGAAATTGATGGAGATGACGCTGGCCAATAACGTCTAAGCGGCACAACGGAATTCCACCCATCACCCCAGAACCTAGGCCGCGGGTTCGATCTCCAGACCGACGTGCACCTTGTCGATGCCGCCGCGCACGATCGAGTGCGCATAGAACCACCAGGCGTGGTACCAGTACCGCTTGAGCACGGCGTTGTACACCCGCCGCGTCTCGGACTTCGGCAGGACGCGGGCGATCCCTTCAACCGGCTCGCTCTTCGGCTTGCCCAACGATCCACTCCTGGCGATCGTGACCCTGGGTGTGTTGCGGATCCGCCTGACTTTCCACGAGCCGTCGTCGGTAATGGCGAGGAGCTTGTCCCCCTCGGGCACCCCCCAGATCGCCGTCGGTTTCGGGCGGCCATCCTTGGTGAAGGTCGTCAAGAGCAGGTACTTGGACTTGGCGACGTCCTTGAAGCTGAGAGCCACGCTTATTCCTTATCTATGGATGGGTGCTCCTGCACGGTACCGTCGTCACCACCCCAACCCCTAACCGCGGGCAGTTGATTTTTAGCGATCGCCCAATTTAGGGTCCGTTGATGGCCAGGGACTCCACCACTCGCGACATGCTGATAGACGCGACGATTCAGATCATGGTCGAGGAGGGTTACGCCGCGGCGACGTCGCGCCGGGTGGCGGCCAAAGCCGGTGTCAAACCGGCACTGGTGCACTACTACTTCCCCACGATGGACGGGCTATACCTGGACGTCTTCCGCCGCGGCGCCGCCGCCTACCTGGAGCACCAGCAGAAGGCGTTGGCCTCCGACCGCCCATTGCACGCCTTCTGGGACACGCTCATCGAGCCCAAGGACACCCGGCTGCTGCTGGAGTTCATGGGACTTGCCAACCATCGCAAGGAGATTCGAGCAGAAATCTCGGCGTGGCAGGAGCGGTGGCGCGAGATGCAAATCACCGCGCTGAACTTCATCGTGCGCGAACATGGCCTCGACACAAGCGAATTCCCGCCCGCGGGCCTAGCGGTCGTGATCGCCGCGATCGGTCGGACCCTGATTCTCGAGCAGGCGCTCGGGACCAAAGGCGGGCACGACGAGGCCGTCGCACTGGTGAACCGGTTTCTGGACCGGTTCGAGATGCCGACGAGGCGCTAGTGTCGCGCGTCATTAATCCGAAGTTCCCCCTTATTGGACTGGTGTGGCCGTGCACGGGCATTGTGACCTGGTGGTTTGTGCTTCGACGGCCCGGATTTGTAATCATGTAACTGTCAGACTTCTGCGGCGTGTCCTTCACTGAGTTCGCCATTCTCATGGCTTCGATGTGGGAACATGTAAACATGTATGTGACGCGAGTGCCGAACCGCGGTTCACCACCGGCGGTGCTGCTGCGGGAAAGCTACCGCGAGCACGGCAAGGTCAAAGTCCGCACCCTGGCCAACCTGTCACG
>Ga0318501_10000088_pt1 | contig 15929 bp, 14 predicted proteins | sample GRESIP174b1f21_FD_203297 | JGI IMG/M metagenome (GOLD analysis project Ga0318501, IMG submission 203297) | Tropical soil microbial communities from Luquillo Experimental Forest, Puerto Rico - GRE.SIPMG.174b1f21 | ecosystem: Environmental > Terrestrial > Soil > Tropical forest > Bulk soil... | reverse complement strand
GCATTTCTCGGCGATGCATCAGAACAAGGGCGCGCCCGGTCCGCTACCGCCCGAGCGTGAGCGCTTGTGGCGCGAGGCGATGAACAATCCTGACTACAAGATGTATCCGCACATCTTTAATTTGATTGCGCAAAAAGGTCAGCACATGCCGCCGTTTTTCAATGTGTTGATCGATCCCTTCGACAACGAGGCGGCGGTGAAAAAAAGCGAGGCCGAGTTTGAGAAAATCAAAGTGCCGACCTATACCGGCTCTGGCTGGTACGGCTACACCTACAAGACGCATCTGAACGGCTGCCAGAACTGGTATCGCAACATCAGGGCGCCGAAGAAACTCCTGCTCGCCGGGCCCGCGCATCTGGAGCGGCCGTTTCACACGATGCATGGCGAGGTGCTGCGCTGGCACGACCACTGGCTCAAAGGGATCGATACCGGCGTGATGAACGAGCCGCCCGTGCGATTCTGGGTCATGGGCTTGAACGAATGGCGCAGCGCCGCTGATTGGCCATTGCCGGAAACGCAATGGACCAAGCTCTATCTGAAAAGCTGGGAGCGGCTCGCAGCCGATACGCCTGCTTTATCAAGCGTCACTGAGATACAGCCGCCAGACTCCTTCGTGCAAATGCCGCCATCGCAGTCCAATGCGATCCAGCGGCTCCGCTATATGACCGAGCCGCTGTCACACGACGTTCTGGTCGCAGGACCGATTGCGGTGACGCTATATGCCGCTATTGACCAGGACGACACCAATTGGATCGCGATCCTTAAAGACATCGGTCCCGATGTTTCGGTGCAAAGCGTGCGCGAGGGCGAGCGCGAAGTGCCGAAAAATCTGCATGAGCGCGAACTCACTCGCGGCTGGCTCAAGGCGTCGCATCGCGCACTCGATGACAAGCGATCGAAACCGTGGTGGCCGTGGCATCCGCTGACGCGGCAAGCCCGGCAGCCGGTGACCCCCGGCGCGATCGAGGAATATCAGATCCAGGTGTTGTCGACCGCGAATTTGTTCCGCAGGGGGCACCGCATCTGTCTCGATATCGCCAGCCTCGATTTGCCGACCGGCGTCGCCGGCGCGACCAATGCCGAATACGTGCCGTACCACATCTGCTCGAGCAAGACGGTGCTGCACAAGGTCTATCACGACCGCTCCCATCCTTCGCATCTGCTGCTGCCGGTCATCCCCCAATAGCCGGACCGCATCATGACGGATCGTCTCACAGCTATGCCAGTCATCGATTTGCGCGACGGTGGTCCGGCCCGTCACGCCGAGCGCAATGCGCGGTCCGCGCGCGCCTTGCGCGATGCTTGTCTTGCCTTCTTTCCCCGTGCCGCCTTGCCGTTGGTACCGACGCTTGACAGTCTCTCGCAGCGCTGGCTCATGCGCTCGCGTTCACCCTACCTGGCCGAGATTGGACGGATTGCCGACGCGCTCGGATTTTCAGGCGTGTGGCTGCTCAATGCCTCATATCAATGGGGCTGCACCGCACGCGCTTGCGATGAAGACGGTGTGCCGTGGCTCCTGCGCACCCTCGATTGGCCGTTCCATGGTCTCGGTCGTCACGCCGAGGTGGCGCGCATGCATGGCGCCGCCGGAGATTTCTTCAGCGTCACCTGGCCTGGTTATGTCGGCGCGCTGACCGCGCTCGCGCCCATGCGCTTTGCGGCTTGCGTCAATCAGGCGCCAATGCGCCGCCGCACCAACCATCGCTTCCTCCGCGCTTACGATTTCGCGCTCAATACTCTCTCCGTCTGGCGCTCCGACGATCTGACGCCGCCGGACCAGCTGTTGCGCCAGGCATTCGAGCTGTGCGCGGATTTTGCCGCCGCGCGGCTGATGCTGGAGACGACGCCGGTCGCGCGTCCGGTCATCTACGTCTTGGTCGGCTGCGCGGCGGGAGAGCGCTGCGTCATCGAGCGCACCGAAACCGGCTTTGCCACGCGCGCGGATGAGACCAGCGCCGCCAATGACTGGCTGCCCGGCCGACCCGGCTGGGAAGGTCGAATCGGTACCCGGCGTTTCTTGACAGATACGTTTGCCGACGCTGCGAATTACAGCCGCGCTCGCCGCGAATCACTCGCCGGCTGGGCAGGGACCTGCGCTGTGGCAGGTTTCGATTGGGTGCGTGAGCCGGTGCTCAATCCCTATACGCGGCTGGCGGTAGCGATGTGCCCGGCGCGCGGCATTCTGCGAGCGGTCGGCTACGAAGTGACGGACGGACTGGTGCCGCAACCGGTCACCGGAATGTGCGAAGTGGCTATGAGCCACGCGCCGCAAGCGGCGTGACGCACGCGAGCCGCCTTGTTCGTCATCGGCTCCACAAGATTTTGCACGTCGACCAAGAGCTTACGAAAAAACGCCAAATTGTGCTGCCGATCACATCTTTCTTCCCTTACCGCGTCTAAAAGAACACCCACTGAAGTTGCCGGGTAAGAGAGCCAGTCATGAGCACCATCACGATGACCATCTTCCGGGCCCCCCGCGCATCCCACTGGGATCAACTCAAGCTGCGTCTCACCGAATGGCAGCGGCGCGCGCGTTCACGGCGCGAGCTTGAGGCTTTGAGCGACGCAACCTTGCGCGACATCGGCATCACGCGCTGCGATGCGCACCGCGAAATGAACAAACCATTCTGGATGGCTTAGAGCATGATCCGGAAAAGTGGATACCGGTTTTCCGAAAAGATCATGCTCAACGAAAAACCTAGGGTGAGCTGAACCACTCACGCTTTAGTAGCAGCTATCACGGCCAACCGGCCATATCCAGGCGATGCGGACGGGGCCGCCCGGCGACGGGCGGCCCTTCGTTTTGCTGCATTATGTGCGTTTGCAGGTGGCTGGGCGATTTGGCTAGCATGTCGTGGCAACGCTCTGACTGGCAAGCCATAGATCGTCACCATGGCTACAATCAAAACGAGTGACGATTGGCTCGCGCACAAGCCGGAATTATGAGCAGCGCCGCCGACAATAGGACGGAGCGCCCGCTATCCTTCGCGGCGCCGTTCCGCTATCCGGCCTTCACGGTCATTTGGACGGCGACGCTCGTCTCAAACGTTGGCGGTTGGATGTACAGCGCCGCGTCCGGCTGGCTGATGACCTCGCTCGATCCCGATCCCTTGACGGTGGCTTTGGTGCAGGCTGCGAGCAGCCTGCCGATCTGTCTTTTTGCCATTCCCGCCGGCGCGCTTGCCGACATTTTCGACAAGCGGAAATTCTTGATCGTCGTCGAAAGCATCACGACGGCGGTCTCCGCCATCTATGCGGTGATCGTTGGCCTTGGTTGGGCCACACCGGGCAATTTGCTCGTGTTCACGTTTCTGATCGGCGCCGCCGGCGCCATGACGGTGCCGGCCTGGCAGGCGGTCGTGACCTATCTCGTTCCCAAGGACGACCTGCCACCGGCAATCGCCGCTAACAGCGTCGGCGTGAATATTTCGCGCGCGCTTGGCCCGGCACTCGGCGGGCTTACCATTTCTGCTTATGGCATCGTCGCGCCGTTTTGGATCAATGCCGCATCCAATCTCGGCATCGTCGCCTCGCTATTGTGGTGGCGGCCGCGGACGCGCGCCGGCACATTATTGCCGGCCGAACGCTTCGGCCAAGCCATCTTGGCGGGGCTGCGCTACGCCAGGCACAACCCAGCATCTGCAGGCGACACTGGCGCGCGCTGCCGGTTTTTTCCTGTTCGCCAGCGCCTATTGGGCGCTGCTGCCTTTGGTCGCGCGCCAACAAATCGGCGGCGGGCCCGATCTCTATGGCGTGTTGCTCGGCGTCATCGGCGCGGGCGCGGTCGGCGGCGCCTTTTTGCTGCCGTGGCTCAAAGCTCGATTGGGAGCCGATCGTTTGATGGCAGTCGGCGCGCTCGGCCAAGCGCTCGCGATGGTGCTCTATGGTCTCGCTCGCGAGCCGACGATCGCGCTTGCTGGCAGCGCCATTGCCGGGGCGTCTTGGATCGCAGCGCTGGCGACGTTGAGCGTTTCCGCGCAGGTCGCGCTGCCGGACTGGGTCCGGGCGCGGGGACTGGCGCTATATACGACCGTATTTTTTGGCTGCTTGACGCTTGGCAGCGCCGCCTGGGGCGCAATCGCGGTCGCGGTCGGACTGGCGAATGCGCATTTTCTTGCTGCTGCCGGCGCGGTGGCAGCGATTGCGCTGACCTGGCGGTGGAAACTGCAGACCGGCGCCAGAATCGATTTGTCGCCGTCGATGCATTGGCCGGCGCCGCTGACCGCACAGCCGATCGAGCACGATCGCGGCCCGGTGCTGGTCACCGTGGAATATCACATCGACCCCCGTGACCGTGAACCGTTCCTTGACGCGCTGGCGCGCCTTGAGCACGAGCGGCGTCGCGACGGCGCTTATGCCTGGGGCGTGTTCGAAGATGCAGCAAAGGAAGGCCGCATGATCGAAACTTTTCTGATCGAATCGTGGATGGAGCATTTGCGCCAGCATGAACGCGTCACCAAGGCTGATCGTCTGTTGCAGGAGGAGCTGCGCCGTTTCGACCGGACCTGCAATCCGACGGTGACGCATTTTATCGCGGCCGACACGTGACGAGCTTATTTGCATTGTTTGAGCATGATCTTTTCCGAAAACCGGTATCCACTTTTCGCGATCATGCGACCGAAGTCGGCCAACGCGCAGATCAGCGCAGGTTCGCAGTGTTTAGGATCTGGCGCAGCCGCGGTGGCGTAACTGGAAGCTCTTTCACTGCACCCGGACGTCCGAGCGCGTCGTCGATCGCGGCGGCAATCGCGGCGCCGACGGCACTGGCACCGCCTTCACCGGCGCCTTTGACGCCAAGCGAATTGAGTGGGCTTGGCGCGTCCTCGCTGATCAACACTTCAATTGGCGGAATCTCACGCACAGTCGGCATCACATAGTCGGCGAAATTCACGCAGATCGGTTCGCCCCGCGCGTCGTAGCGGAATTCTTCGAACAAGGCGCCGCCGAGACCCTGCGCCACGCCACCGGCGAGCTGGCCTTCGACCAGCATTGGGTTGACCGCTTTGCCGATGTCGTAAGCGACGAAATAGCGCTCGACCGCCACAGCGCCGGTATCGCGATCGATGCGCACGAGCGCGAAATGTATGCCGTAGGGGTAGTTCATATGCTCCGATTCAAACCATCCGTCGGCCGCAAGACCCGGCGTTGCGTCGCCGAGAAGCTTCGAACCGGGTTTGAGCGCGCTAGCAATCTCCCCGAGGGTCACGGATGGTCCCTCGGGCGTCTGCTTGCGCACGATCTTGCCGGCAACAAGTTCGAGCGTTTGCGGCGGTGACTGCAAGAGATGCGCCGCTGCTGTAATTGCTTTCAAGCGCAGCTTCGTCGCCGCGCGCCGCGTCGCCTCGCCGGTCATCACCGTCACTCTGGAGGCAAACGTGCCCATGCCATAGGCGATACGGTCGGTCTGTCCGTGCACGACGCGAACGCGCCGATAGTCCACGCCAAGTTCGTCGGCGCAGATTTGCGCGAGCACGGTCTCCATGCCTTGTCCGACCGACGTCGCGCCGGTCACGATCTCGACAGTTCCCGTCGTATCGATCGCGGCATGCACGCAGTCGAAGGGCCCTAGCCCGCTCTTTTCGACGAACATGGCGAAACCGGCGCCGACGGTCTCGCCTTCCTCGCGACGCCGCTTGAGCTCGTCGCGGAGCGAGCGCCATTCGGCTGCTGCCAGGGCCTTGTCGAGCAGACCGGCATAGTCGCCGGAATCGTAGGTCATCTCCGTGCCGAGCGTGTCGAGATGACGCGCATAAGGCATCTCCGCCGCGGCGATGAGATTGCGTCGGCGCGCCTCGACCGGATCGAGGCCAAGTCGTGTCGCGATCGCATCCATCAATCGCTCGCGCACAAAGGTGCTTTCAAACCGTCCCGGCGCGCGATAAGTGCCGCACGGCGTCTTGTTGGTCAGGCGAATGCGGCCGATCATCCGATAGGCGCCGACGCGGTAAGGGCCGAGCAGCATGGTCGCGGCGAGGTCCGGTACCGTCGCTGCATGCGTGCGCACGTAGGCGCCCTGATCGTGAAAGAACTCGCCGTCGACGGCGAGCAGTCGGCCTGCCGCATCGACCGCGGCGCGCACGCGATAATGCTGCTCGCGGGAATGGTTGGTCGCGATCAGATGCTCGCGGCGGTCCTCGATCCATTTCACCGGGCGGCGAAGCCGCAGTGCGCCGAGGCAAGCAAGGACGTCTTCGGGGTAAAGTTCGCCGCGCACGCCGAAGCCGCCGCCGGTGTGGCCTTCATGCAGATGCATCGAAGAAGCGGGGCGGCCGAGCATGCGCGCGAGCGCATCGCGATTCCAGTGCGGCACCTTGGCGGCGCCGTATAGTTCGAGCACATCGCGCGCGGGATCGTAACGGGCGATGGCGCCGCGCGTTTCGAGTGGCACGCCCGAGTGCCGCCCGATCTTCAGCTCAAGCGCGACGCTCGCGTGAGCCGCCGCGAACGCCGCCGCTACGTCGCCATAGCCTTTGCGGACCAGGGCTGCTTCGGTCGAATGGCCGGCGGAAAATTCAGCCGGCGGCGCATCGGCCGCAATGAGCTGCGGCAAATCCTCGATCTCGACCACAACCAGGTCGGCGGCGTCTTCGGCAATATAGGGATCGGTTGCGAAAACGACCGCGATCGGCTCACCGACATAGCGAACGCGATCCTGGGCGAGGATTGGCTGGCGATACGGTTCAAGGCCCTCAATGCGGGTAAGCCGAAAGTCGATCGGCGGAATGTCGGCGACGTCGGCCGCGGTCCACACCGCGACGATATCCGCCATCGCGCGTGCATTCTCCACGTCGATCGCAACGATACGGCCGTGTACATGCGCAGAGCGGACCACGCGCATGTGCAGCTCTTGCGCGAAGGAAATATCCGCGGCAAAGCGGCCCTGGCCCACGACCAAGGGTCCATCCTCGAGCCGTGCGACCGAGCGGCCGACAAAGGGTCCGTCGCCGGCCATGGGCTCAGCTCCGCTTCTGCGCCAGCGTCATTATTCGCCCCGCTCCGGCGCAATCGCATCGAGATGTTGAGTTTCATTGATGCGACGGACGCAAATGTTGCCCCCGCTGACGTCGATTTCATTGATGCAGCAGGGCTCCTGCACCAAGCGCCAATAGGCCGAGAGCGGCTGGTCGAGAATTTGCAGCAGCAAGGCGCGGTTCACGCTGTCATGACCAACCAGCACGATGGTTTCGTCAGGGTGGTGCGCCAGCACCATGCGCAGCGCATTGGCGGTGCGCGCGACGAGATCTTGCAGCGATTCGCCGTTTGGGAAGCGCACCAGCTGCGGGCTCGCGAACCAGCCGGCGAACAACACGGGATCTTGCGCCTTGGCTTCGCTGAAAGTTTTAAACTGCCAGCCGCCGTAATCAATGTCGTTGAGTTCCTCGCAGGTTTTCGCCGCGACGCCGGTAGCGCGGGCAATCGCGCTTGCAGTCGCGATACAGCGACTCATCGGGCTGTTATAGATGTGGCTTGGCTGCCAGCGCGCGGCGATGTACTGCGCCAGTGCCGCAGCTTGCGCCACGCCGCGTGCGGTGAGTTGCAGCGGCTCACGTCCGCGAAAACGCTCAGGCTTGATGCCTTCGACGTGACCGTGCCGGGTGAGAATGATCTTGGTCATCTCGGCTCTTCCCGAGCGTTGCAATCCGGAAGTTGTGTGCCAAGGACTACGAGATCATTTCCATCCCAGGCGCTCTAGAATGGCGCGGCCCATGATCCACTCTTTGTCGTTCTCCGATAAAAAATCGAGCGTCTCGGTGAAATGGCTGATGCGCTGCCGATAGGTCGCTTTGTGGTACGAATTGGTAAGGTCCGTGCCCCAATAGCAGCGTCGCGGGCCGAATGCTTCGAACAGCCGCCGGACGTGCTCCGTCATGTCGCGGAATGGATAAGATTGCGACGAGTAAAACGGTGTCGTCGAGAGCTTCACCGAAACGTTCGGGTATTTGGCGAGTGCGGCCGTCTCCCTGACGCCCGCCGCAAGCTTGCCCTCTTTTACCATTTCGCCGGTCACGCCGAGATGATCGGCGATCATCGGCAGTTGCGGATATCGCTCGGCTACCTTGGCGAAATGCGCCATTGCCGCGCCGTAGAACATCACCGGCAGATTGTATTTCTCCGCGAGCGGCCAGAACCAATCGACGCTACCGTCGGTGAGCCAATGCCATTGCGGCGGATGAAATGTCAGGCGGATGCCGACCATACCAGGCTGTTTCTTCCAATCCGGCAATAGCTTGGCGGTGTTTGGATCGTTCACCGGAATGCGGCCCATGACGGCAAAACGCGTCGGATAGCGGCGCACGGCTTCAAGCGCGTAATCGTTGCGATCGCCTTCCCAGGACGGCGGAACGATGACCGCGCGATCAACGCCGGCTTCGTCCATCATCGGTACAAGCTGTTCGATCGAAAATGGCTGCGGCAGTTGCGCAACGCGATTCGGCAGCCAGGGCCGATCTGGCGTGTTTGCTTTCCACAGGTGAACCTGCGCGTCGACAATCATTACATTCCCTCCCGGATTTTCATGAAACTTTGCCGCGCGCATCTGCGCGGCGCAATGGCATCGCGCTAGGTCCGATCACAACCGCCGCAGCGGCAGCGACCAGGCGAGCAGCGTCCCGATGCCAGTGAACGCGGCAATGGCAAGAAAAGCCGCGCGGAAGGCGTCACCGATCTGGGCGTGAACAGAGGCCTGCCGCGCCGGCTCGAGATTGGCGATCACGTCGGGTCCCTGCTCGATGATGCTGCCGAACAGGCTCGCGGTACTACGGTCCGTCGCCGTCAGGATCGAAAACAGGATCGCGGCGACCGACGCGGTACCAAAGGCGGCGCCGACGGAGCGCGAAAATTGCACCATCGCCGCGCCGGTGCCGAGGAGCCGCGGCCCTGACACCGCTTGCACCGTCACTTGCACCACGCCCATCACCGTGCCCATGAATAATGCGATCACGCAAAACGACCAGGCGAGCTGCGTCGGAGACATCGCCGGCGCCAAGAAGGCGATCGCCACCAGACCGGCAGTCGCCGCCATCAATCCGTAAGTGGGAAACACCGCCGTGCAGCCGGTTCTGGTCACCATCTGCCCGGTAAACATCGAGCCGATGCCGATGCCCGCGGTCAGCGGCAGGAGGACCAATCCGGTCTCGGCCGGCGAGGCGCCGCGCACTGCCCGCAAGTAGATCGGCAGGAAGGTGATCAAAGACACCAGCGCCGCGCCGTGACAGGCAGCCATCGCGTCCGCCCGCCAGATCGAGGGCTGCCTGAACAATCGCGGCGGAATGAGCGGTGAGGTGGTAATCCTTTCCTGCCAGCTCAAGAGAGCGAGCGAGACCAGTCCAAACGCCAACAGTCCGAGCGCGAAGGGCAAAGCACTCATCTCGACGCGCTGCACCTGCTCGAGTGCCAGGATGACGGGACCGACAAAGAATATGAACAGGACCAGGCCCGGCGCATCGAATGTGGTGCGGCGGCGGTCGCCCTCGCGCGGCGGGATGCGGAACACAAACAATACCGCGAGCAAGCCGAGCGGAATGTTGATCAAAAAGATCGACTGCCAACCGAACGCCTGCGTGAGATAGCCGCCGGCCACCGGCCCAAAAGTATTGGAGCTTACCGCTATCCCGGCGAGATAGCCCTGATAGCGGCCGCGCTCGCGTGGCGGAATCGCCTCGCCGATCAGCGCCTGTGACAGCGTCATCAGCCCGCCGCCGCCGAAACCCTGTATCACACGAAATGCCGTGAGCATCAAAATGCTCGGTGCTACGGCGCACAATACCGATCCAAACACGAAAATTCCCAGTGCCACGAACATCATCAGGCGCCGGCCAAAGGTGTCGCCGAGGCGGCCGTAAACCGGCGCGGCAATAGTGTTGGCGATCAGATAGGAGACGACGACCCAAGAAGCGCGCTCGATTTCGCCGAGACTCGAAGCAATCGCAGGAAGCGCCGTGGCCACGATCGTCTGATCAGCGACCGCAAGAAACATCGGCAGCATGATGGGCGGAAAAACCATGAGGAACTGTGAGCCGGCAGACCGCACCACGGGCATGGTCGCGCCAACGTCATCAGCGCGGGGCTCGGTACCAGGGCTCACCGCCGCCGGGGCTGGGGGATCGGTATGTTTTGGCGCAACGCGATCGGCGGCCGCCGGCTGGTCTAAAGACTCGTTCATTGCATCGCGCCGGTCACCAAACGCCGAGCAAAATTCAAGGCTCGGGCGGCGCACCGCCCGACAAATAGATACGACGGCAATGTCCCATGCCTTATAGCCGCGAGTCACGCTGCAATTCGGACACCACGGGCGGGATGCGGGGACCCCGCAAACCCGCGCGCCCACGCCGCCGGGCAAAATCTCCGCCGCGGTCGCGGGCGTTCAGTTTACGACGAAAGCGCCGGCCGCCCGAAAGCGGCCGGGCTCGCTATTCGCAAGGCGTCGCGGCCAACCGTGTAACCTTAAAAAACGGGTCAGCCGACGAAATTGACGCGCTCTTGCTCCCGCGCCTCGTCTGCGCTCGCGGGTTGTGCGGGCAGTTGCAGGACCGTCGCATCCTGACCTTCACACAACAGGGTCAACAACACGATACGCCCGTCGGGAAATTCGAGGGCGTCGTGATGGGCAGCCATCTTGTCCTTGTTGACCTGTCGGAAAATGGCCGTCCGGTGGTTGATTGTCTTCGTCTTCCAGCCGAGCAGGCCGGCGGGCAGGCATGCTACGTCGTCCGCAAAGGCGAGCTCCGTTCCCGGGCGGATGCAGACCGCCAATCCGGGATCATTCGACGCCGAAAACCCGCGCGTTCCGGTGCCGAAATCTCGCGTTACGAGCTTGTCTCCCACTTTCGCGGGCCGAGACCGCACGCTCTGAAGGCTAAAGTCACACATTGGCGACTCCTTTCTTCCCAATCTTGCACTACTCAACCCCACAGCCGTACCGATAACGCACTCAAAGCAAGATTGGTGCCGTGGTTTAACGCGCAAATGACATTTCAGCGCACGCGCACGGTCCGCTGGCGACTGGCCCTCATAATCCGGCGCTTTATCCTTCTAGCGCTTTGTTACGCCCTTGATTGTGTGCCTTTGGCGCTCGCTGCACCCGTCTGCTACTTCTGCAGCCACATTAACGGCCACGAGCCGCACGTCAGAGTCACCGGTCGGACGCTCAGTTCGCGCCGCAATTTGCGGCAGTTTGCTCGCCGCGCGGGCGATAGGGCCCTAGAGCCTGACCGTTTGAACCAAAGTATTGCCGGACGGCAGGGGCCCAGGCCGGAAAAGATCATGCTCAACCAAAAAGCTGAAGCGAAATACCAAATCAACATTTCGCCTTAGCGCACGATAATGCCGCCAACCATGCCATCCCAATCGTGGTCGCTGCAGCGCAAATCATAAGTCCCCGGTGCGCCGGGTGTGAGCAAGATGTCCTTGCTTTCGCCGGGTTGCATCACGACTTCGGTGTGTTCGCGGTTGAGCACGTTTGGATTATCGATTTTTGCGGCGGCGAAAAACGTCGGCGCCGTGAACTCATGCGTCTGCTCGCCGTGATTTTCCAGATGCAACCGGTAATGGACGCCGCGCTCGAATGTCAGATGATCCGGCGCAAAGCGGTAATCGATCATTGTGACATCAACCCTCACCGGCTCCGGCGTGGCGGCGCAGCAGGATCCCGCAAAAACAATAACTAAGCCGCATCTTACGGCAGTCTGATTCATGGATTCCTCAGTCGGCGATCCCTCAATCAGCGAGCAAAGCGAATGAATATCTTTGCAAGAACCCCGGACCGAGCGGGAAAATCGGCGCGCCAACAGGTTTTTGGTTCTCCCGTGACGTCGTAATGGCCGGCCTAATGTCCGACCACGGCGGCTGAAGCCTGGATATTCACGCGCCGGACGAGCAGCAGGACCAGAGGAATCATCAAGGCGGCCACGATCGCGCAGACCTGGAATACGTCGATATAGGCCAAAATAGTGGCCTGGGTGCGAATCATCTGGCCGATAAACGCCATCGCCTGTCCCGCGGCGTCCGCCGCGGAAGCGCCATGCGCAGTGAAATAGTGAGTCAACTGCTGCACCGTCGAATGGAAAGTAGGCGAACTCGGCGCGGTATTTTCGACCAGCCGCGATTGATGGAATTGCTCGCGCTGCACCAACACCACGTTGGCGAGCGAAATGCCGACACTGCCGCCAAGATTGCGCGCCACATTGATCAGCGCCGATGCTTGATTGGTCTTGTCCGGCGGCAAGCCGTCATAGGCAACAGTGTTGATCGGAATGAACAAGAATGGCAGGCCCACCGTCTGATAGACCCGCACCCAGACGAAATAATCGAAGCTCGCATCCGGCGTGAGCGTCGTCGAATACCACATCGATAAAGCAATTCCCGTCAGACCAAGCACCATCAGGTATTTCGGCTGAAAGCGGCCCGTGACCTGCCCCGCGATCGGCATCACGATTAGCATCGCAAGCCCGCCCGGCATCATCGCCAGTCCGGACAGCATGGCGGTATAGGGGAAAGAGGTCTGCAACAGCTGCGGCATGATCTGGTTTGATCCGAACAGGATCGCGCCGACCATCAACATGACCGAAAATGCCATGCCAAATTGACGCCGCGACAGCAGTCGCAGTTCGACGATGGGGTCCTCCTGATTGATCTCCCAAGGCACGAACAGCAGGAATGAAATCGCCGCCAGCGCCGTGAAAAAGATGATTGTGTTGGACTTGAACCAGTCTTCGATCTGGCCGCGATCGAGGACGACTTCCAGGCTGCCAAGCGTTATCGCGATCAATGCAAAGCCGATCCAGTCGACCTTCAAGCCGCCGGCCAGCCGTTCGCGGCGTTCACGTTCGAGCGTCTCCGGCTCATCGACCAGCCATTGCACCAAGGCGAGCGAGACCAGCCCGATCGGCACATTGATGAAGAAAATCCAATGCCAGGAGAAATTGTCAGTGATCCATCCGCCGAATGTCGGCCCGACCGTCGGCGCGACGATGACCGCGACGCCGTAGAGGGCAAAAGCCTGGCCACGCTTCTGCGGCGGAAATGTATCGGCCAATATGGCTTGCTCGCTGGTCGGCATGCCGCCGCCGCCGAGCCCCTGCAGGATGCGGAAAAAAATCAGCGCGCTCAGGCTCGGCGCCAAGCCGCAGAGCAGCGAACTGACTGTAAACAGTGCCACGCAAATCATGTAGAAGCGCTTGCGCCCGATCACGTTCGACAACCAGCCGCTGGCCGGCAACACCACCGCGTTGGCGATCAGATACGTTGTGACCACCCAGGTGCTTTCGTCGACGCTGGCAGCAAGGCTGCCGGCGATGTAACGGAGCGAAACGTTGGCGATTGCGGTGTCGAGCACCACCATGAACGTCGCGATGGAGACGACGATAGCGACCAGCCAGGGATTGCGATCGCCGGCGGCTGAACGGCTCGGATCCCAGCCGGCGGCCGCCGCCTGATCACTCATCGCACCTTCACCGTCGGCACGACCGACATACCCGGGCCCAACAGCACATCGGGCGGCTTGTCGAACTCGATTTTCACCGGGACCCTTTGCACGATCTTGACGTAATTGCCGGTGGCATTTTCCGCGGGTAATAGGCTGAACGCCGTTCCGCTGCCGGTCTGCACGCTGTCGACATGGCCCTTGAAGGTCCGGCCTGGATAGGCGTCGATGGCGATGTCGACCGGCTGGCCTGGGCGCATCAAATTGAGCTGGGTTTCCTTGAAATTCGCGGTTACCCAGACCTCGCGCGGCACAAACATCATCAGCGCCTGGCCGACTGCCGCGTAGCCGCCTTTGGCGGCGGTGAGCTTGGTCACACGGCCCGCCACCGGCGCGACGATTATCGTGCGCGAAAGGTTGGCTACCGCCTGTTCGAGGGTAGCGCGTGCCTGCGCCAGCTGACCATAGGCGAGGTCGCGCTGGGCTTGCAGAACGGCGACCTGTTTGTCGGTTGCAACCGCGTTGGCTTGTGCCGCCGCCAAGGCGGCCTCGCTTTGCTGATGGTTCGACACGTACTGCTGTGCTTGTTCGATCGTCCCGCTGCCTTTGCTGGCCAGCTGCTGGTACCGTTCGGCCTGTTGTTGCGCGAATGTCAGCGCTGCCTGCGCCTGCGCCACCTGGTTTTTGGCTTGATCGACCTTCGCCTGTTGCGCGACGATCTGGGCGGTCAGATTGTCGACGCTCGCTCGCGCCTGGTTGACTTGCGCGGCCGCCTGATCGCGTTGCGCGACATAGTCGCGATCGTCGAGGCGGACCAGCTCGGCCCCAGCATCGACCAGCTGATTATCGGTGACTGGAACATCGACAATGGCGGCAGCGACTTGCGCGCTGATCGGCACGGTACGCGTATCGATGAACGCATCGTCGGTTGATTCATAATGTCGCGCATTGAGCCACCAGGCGACCATCAGGATAGTGGCAATGGCGCCGCCGATCGCGAGCAAGTAGATGAAGCCGCGGCGTCTGCCGAAGCGCGCTCGCCATGAGCGCTTATCGACGCCGGCAGCGAATCCAGGCGTCGCCTGACGCGGCGCAGAGTCGCGGCGCTCAGATTCGGGGCGGCGCTCGTTGTCGACGCGTTGATCCATGATCGACGCTAAACGTTTGACAGGCCATATAAGTTGCCAACCGGCAAGCGTGGGCGTGCCGGCGTTAGCTCGGTGTGTTTAGCCGGGAATGGAGAGCGAAACCAGTCAGGAGGCGCGCGGGGGTTGCCGCAGCCCGCCGGCGATTTTTTGGACGAACTCGTCCAGTTCATCGCCTACGAGGTCGCTAACCGCCCACAAGTCAAATCCGTCTTGCGACCAATGGCGGACATTGTAGCCCTGAATGCTCTCCGACAGGGTCCGACGGTACTTCGCGCCCAAATGCCGGGCGACAAACAAATTGATCACGTGTTTGCGACGCTGATAGACGATCGCGGCAACCGGTTCGTTATCGATGTAATCAAGGCGCCCGCCAAGAAGCGTAAAGCTTTCCGCGGTCAGATCGACCACCGGCGGCGCAACATCGACCCGGCCGTTGAACCACGGCTTCACCGTGTGTCGATCGCTGGTTTCGACATCCATCAAATGACCGGCTTGCAACGAACGAATATGCGCCGAAACCACTTCGTCGGCGATCGTCTGCGACTGATCGTTGCGGAGCACGGTCAGGACGACGCTGGCGGCGGCCGCCGCAGACAGCGCTGAACCCGCGGCAAACCCGCCGAAGAACCAGCGCCGGGTCGGCCGCATAAACTCGCGCATCGAGACGACGCGCGAGGCCGGTGCCGCCACCAAGGCTTCAATCCGGCTGCGCAGATGCGCCGGCGCGGTCTCTTTCAATGCGCCACCGCCCATGATCTCGTGCATGGCGCGATACGAAGCTAGCTGCGCGGCGCAGGCCGAACAGCCGGCCACGTGCGTCTCAACGTCTTGAGCATGGCCGGCGTCGAGCTCGTCGTCGATCAGCGCATGAAGCAAAACTTCCAATTCATCGCATTTCATGGCGCTGTTCCTGCAGCGGCCGGTCCCGGCCGCACGATAGAGTTTTCGGTGGCGTTCCATGCTGACCGCAGCATGGCGCGGGCGCGCGCCAGGCGCGACATGACCGTTCCAATCGGTACGCCGGCCACCTGGGCGATTTCCTGGTACGACAGATTGTTCATCTCACGCAGCACGATGGCCTCACGGAACGGCTCTGGCAGCTCCGCTACCAGCCGCCGTATCGTTGCACTGTCCTGCCGCTGCACGATCATTTTTTCCGGCGAGGCTTGCGGCTCCTGCCACATCGGCATTTCCTCCGCCAGCGTCTCGTCGGTAGCGTAATCGGTCGGCAGTTCTTCCTTGCCGCGGCGCGCGAACTCGGCGTTGCAGACGTTTCTCAATATTGCCAATAGCCACGGCTTCATCGCCGGCCCTCGGTAGCTGTCGAAATGTCGCAACGCCCGCAAAAAGCATTCCTGTAC
>Ga0318501_10000085_pt1 | contig 15996 bp, 28 predicted proteins | sample GRESIP174b1f21_FD_203297 | JGI IMG/M metagenome (GOLD analysis project Ga0318501, IMG submission 203297) | Tropical soil microbial communities from Luquillo Experimental Forest, Puerto Rico - GRE.SIPMG.174b1f21 | ecosystem: Environmental > Terrestrial > Soil > Tropical forest > Bulk soil... | reverse complement strand
TGTCACTTCTTCATTCGGCTGCATCTTTTGCCTTATCTGATGCTATCATCTCGAACACATCATTGTCCTTTATTTTCTGGATATCCAATTGTATAGATGCTATCCGAATGACTCGATTGAGCAATCGGAAATGGTGGACATGGTATACCCATTCCGTGGGCTCGGTAAGAACGCTTGTTCTCTCCAATACTACCTCGATCGAGTGTAGGCCAATATCACGTAGTTCTCCACGGGCTGGGCCGTCTATGAGTAGCGTTTTCATTCGGCTGCACTTTTCCCCTTATCTAGTTGCTCGGCGTATGGGTCCTTGGCTATGTAGTTCTGGTCTCTGAAATGCTCCCAGGCTTTACCGCCCCGTTCATGCAGCAGGCACATGCTGTAGAATGGGCAGTATGGACACATGTCGGTGATGTTCTTGGTGATGGGGATACTACCCTCTCGCATCCCCTGCATGATGACAGCCTTGTCCGTGACGCGGCGGAGGATGTTACCGACTTCGCGTGGCCTGCGGTCAATTGGCTCGCGCACGAATGCCTTCGGTGGCTGGCGCTTGCTGACGTTGCCGTCCTTGTTCAGGTATGCTCCGCCCACATTCCGCTCGCGCTGGTCTGGTGGTGCTTTCCGAAGGAAGTTGTACATTATGCCGTGGAGCGATTCCTTGGCAGCTATAATGCCCTGGGCGCGGAGCGTCAGTGTATTTGCAGCGTAATAGATTCCGCCCTGCACGTCTAGCGGCAGGTGTACGGTCTTGATACTGCCGGCTGTCTTGTTCTCCAGTCCGTAGATGTAGCCATCGGAATGGTCAATCAGTGCGCCATCAATGCAGCCTGCCAGGGTAACGACTATCTCGCCATCGCGCTCAAGGTCCAATTCAAACGGCTGCTCGATAGCAATGATCTCCCAATCGGGATCGTCGCCATACTCATCCAGGTAATGGCCGAGCATTGCCTTGCCGAGATCCTTGGCGTCGTAATAGGCTGGCTCGTCAAACCATTCCCTATCCCGGTCGGTCAGATTGCCCTTTATCTCCCGGACCTCTTCGCCTACCCAATTAGCAAATACGGATGCCGGCTCTGGCCCACGGTCATAGCCCTGACCGTACCATTCTGCTAGAGCATAGTGGACGCCGGTTCCGAACCAGAGCGCGTCCGCTGGCTTGCCCTTGCCCTTGAGGCCACAGCGATACCCCCACCACCATTGCTGCGGGCAACGGTCGAAGCACTTTATCTCGGAGGCTGTCAGGAGCGGTGTCTCGGTCATGTCCGTACCCTACGCCTACCCTCCGTCGGTTCGCACATGCGATTCAGCGTGGCGTAGCGTCGCTAATGGGCTCAACTCGGAACGTATGCCTGGGTTCACCCGGCACGGGCTTGACAGCCACGATACGCCACGAGCCCTTGTAGAGCCAGCGCCAGCTGTAGGGCTTGACGGCAGCGTAGCTTGCCACCAGTACCGCGCCCGGATGCATGTTGTGCTGGATGCGGGTCTCTAGGGCTGTTTCCTCGTCGTCGTCCTTGAATGGCCGACTGACGAATATGATGTCGTAGCTGCGCCAGTCAGGCTCCTCTGCGCGGAGGTCATGCTGCTCGACGTTCACGCCGAGGCTCATCGCTGCTCTGACGTACTCGGGGAATATCTCCCAGCCAAGCTCGTCTAGGCCGAATTGGTATTTGGCGATATACAGCTTTGTTCCGACGCCACAACCGGCTTCGAAGAATCGGGGCTGTTGATCTAGCTCGAGGATCTCGCGCGTCATTGTGGCGTATGCCATCATCTCCATGAACCGGGGTAGGGGCGTCGGAGCCCATTTCCACAAATCTGGGTCTGGCTCGGTCTCGTAGTTCTTCTTGACCCATTTTGCCTCGATGCCCTCTAGCCATTCAATGGCGCCGTCAGTCAGCATTGGCCATTTCCCTGTCCATCATTGCGATTATGCCTCGTATTACCATTTCGCTGCATGCAGCGCGTGGTATTTCAGATGCTGCATACCTGGTACCGTTGCTCACAACGATTAGCACCCAGTTGTCGCATGGTACCGGCACCTTGAGTGTCGGCTCGGAGTACGGCTCTTCGTCCATTTCGCCTTCCCAATGGCCAGGCCGACCAGCCCCGCGAGTAACTGGCCGGCCTGGGGCTTGCGTCAGGGTGTCGGTGCCGGCTGCTCCGCCACCTGGCCGGCAGTAATGACCAGAGACGCGATGTCGCCGGTTGTGACGTCAATGGCCAGCGTTCCACTGATGTTGCCGTCGCTGCCCGTCAGTACTGCCGAGCCGGGTCCGACCGCGATGGCGCAGTCCACATCACCGACGCCAGGATTCGCCGGGTCCGGCAGCTGGCCGATGGTGAACACCGACTCGTCGTTGGAGCTGAAGCTGACAGCGCTGGTGTCGGGTACCGGGAAGCCCTTGGTGTCGACGGCCTGCACGGTGAGGGGGAAGTACTGGGTGTCCTTCATGATGACAGCTCCTCCAGGAGTGAAATTGGCGGTCCGGCCCGGACCGGGCTTCGGACCCTGGTCATACACCTTGCCGGGCGAAATGACTAGCTGGTATGCCGTCCCGGCGATCAGCATCAGAAACGTGTCGAACAGCTGGATGATCTCATCGGTGATCTGCTGGCCTGGAGACCATGCGCGGAGCGCGAACATCTGCGCTACGCAGTTGGCAGCAGCCACACGCTGCTGCTCGGTGAATGCCATAGCGTGTTCCTGCTTCCGGAAATGGCCAAGGCCGACCAGTCACCCTAACACGACAAGACATTCTCGCGGCTCGACGCGCGATTACCAGATCGGTGCAGAGCCTGAGCGTCTAGACGTATGTTCATGGCTGGTCGGCCTTGGGGTCTAGTATGGCGCTGCGGCGTCGGCTGCCGGCTTGCGGCCGCGTCCCCGGCCCGTAGCTGCTGGCTTGGCGGCTGCTGGGCTACGGCCACGCCCGGTCGCAGCAGGCTTGGCGGCTGCGCGTCCACGCCGTGTCGGCTTGGCCGGTGCTTCCTGCTCTTCTCCTTCCTCCTCCTCGATCTCCTCCTCGTCGGCCTGGGCCTTGCCACGCCGGGTAGTCGTGGCCCCGCCATTGGCGGCCGCACGCGTCTTCTTCCCTGCCGGACTGCGCGGGTTGCGCTCGTCGGCACGCCAGTACTCGCTGGCCTGGAAGTCCATGCGGAGCGTTCCGCCCAGCTGTACGCCGAACCGGAAGTTCTCCTCGGCCTTGCCGTTGGGGAAATCCAGCTCGCAGACGTCGATCAGCCAGTCGGCGAAGGCGACCATGGTGCCGGTCGGCTCCTTCTCGGCGTAGATGGTAAAATCCTTCTCGGTGTCTTCCTCCACCACTTGCGTGGCGGCTGCCTTTCTCGGCATTTCGTCTCCTTGGTTTTCGGGATGATTTTCTTAGTGGCCTTCAGCTTACCGTATTGCCGGTGCTTTGGCTACCTGTAATTGGCTATTCGCCAGCTGGACTTCTTTATCCGAAATCGCCATCCTGGGCGATTAGCTTCTGGCGCTTGTGCTTCCGCACTGCACGGATGATGTGGCTGGCCGGTCCGCCTTGCGGCAGGAATCGGGGTATGTCCGGGTCGATCTGCCTCATCTGGGCGTTCGCTATCCGGATGGTCGCCTTCCTGGCCCTGGTCTTAAGCAACGGGGTTCACCTCCTCTCATCTGGGGCTTGCATGCGACCGGGTCTGTCTGTGTCGGACGAACGCCGGTCGGCTGGCGTAAGCGGATGCGTCCGGCTAGAGGAGCATCACAACCAGTCCTAGCCACGCGATGATACCGAGGCAGCAGGCTACCACGAACAACGTCGGGTGCCGAGACCGCGCCCGGTAGTAACGCTTCCGGACCTGGTAGTGGTAGTGAGTTACTCTCTGGTTGGGCTTCCATTGCCAGGTCATGCTAGCACGTCCTTCAGTGCCTTGGGCTTGGCCGACATCAGTGCCGCGCGCTGGGCGTCGTTCATCTCGGCGATGTCGGACTCAACCGTACCTTCCGACCGTAGGTGGAAGATGGTCAGCTGGTTTGTCTTGCTGAGGTTGACGATCCGGTTCTCGTACTGTTGCCGGGTGTCATCGTTCCAAGGGTCGTCTAGTGCGACTAGCTCGTCCGCTGCCGAGAGATCGATCGCCTCCCCACCCGCGAACATGTTGATGACGATTACGCGGGTAGAGCCATTCTGGAACTCATCCTGGGCCTGGTCCCGCTGACGGCCGGTAGTGTCGCCGGTAATCATCAGTACCTTCCAGCCCTTGGCGCGGATCTCCTCCGCGAACAGGTTGGCCAGCTTGGTGAATCCGGTAGCTATCACGACCTTGCCGTTCTGGGCCTCGCGCTCCTCAAGGAACTGGAGCACCCATTCCAGCTTGTTGCTGTCACGGTTGGGGACGAACGTACCTGCGCTCATCTTGCCCCATGCTGACGCAAACTGCCGTAGCCGGGTAAGCTCGGCCAGCACGCCGTTGGCGAGAATCTCGCCGTTCTCCAGCCTAGCCTTAGCGTCCTCCTTCATGTCGTAGTACGCCTTGGCTTGCTTGCTGGTCATCTCGAGCGAGACGTCAACGTGGTCAATCGGTGGCAGCTGCGGGGCGACCTCGGCCTTGGTCCGTGCGAGGTAGTACGGCCTGAGCGCGGTGATGAATGCCTCGTCGTCAATCGGGGTATCGCGCAGAATGCGGTACGAGCCACCGTAGCCACCCTGGTCTACACCAAAGTGCTCAGCCGCGAAGTTCCAGAAGCTAGTGAAGACGTCGGGCCGACACCAGTTTAGCGTGCCCCAGGAATTGGTCAGCCGGGAACGGAACGGCGTACCGCTCAGTCCCAGCTTCAGGCCGTCATCCGTCAACTTGAGCTTTACCGCGCCTAGGCGGATCTGGCTGATGTTGTCGGACTGCTTGTTTGACTGGCTGGCGAGCGCGTGATGGCATTCGTCCAGCACGATGGCGTCGTAGGTCATGCCGTGAATCTGTGGAAACACCGGGTGGTGCACGATGCGGTGCTCGTGCCTGCCCTGGCAGCCGTTCCTACGGCCGGGCTTGATTCGGCCTTCCCAGCCATGCTCCGCGCACCAGCTGACGGTCGGAGCTGACGTTGAACGATGGTCCTTGTCGCCCTTGCAGACCCAGCGCCGAGCAACTCGGATCATCTCCTTGTTGACGACCAGCCAGCGACGCCCGGTCGCTCCGGCGAACTGCTCAAGCACCAGCTCCCGGTTGGCGCGGTCCTCTTGTGCTACGTACGCCTCCTCGCCGGTGAACTCACGGATTTTGGCAGCCCATACCGACCGGGTAGCGGTCTTGGGGCATGCGACTAGGATCGTTTCTGAGCCAGTCTCAATGATGGCCCCTAGGGCTTGGTAGGTCTTACCCAGCCGTGGGTCGTCGCCCAGGATGACTCGCTTTGACTGGGCGATAAAGGCCGTGCCTGTCAGCTGGAACGGTCGGTTCTGAAGAGCCTTGTACAGGCCGGGTGCCTCGGTGGGTACACGGGTGAGGCTGGCGCCGTTACCTGCGCGCAGCTGCTCGAGCTGCTCATTGCGGCGGTGCTCGTCCCAGGCCCACGCCGTCAGCCTAGGGCCGACCTTCAGGTCGTTTCCGAACGTCTTGCGCAGTGCGACGCAAGTGCTCCAGGCTAGCGGGTAGGTCCAGCCGGCGAACTTGGCGCCCGACTGGCCCTTGACCGTGAAGCTACCGTCCGGGTTGCGCCACAACGGCTGATGGCCCGGTATGGCCTTCGCCAGATCCTTACCGCGCCCGTTCATCCACGGGACGACCGCAAGAATGCGGTCGCCCCTTATCTCTGCTGAAACTGTCATGCTGCGTACCTCGCGTAACAGTCTGGGCCCATCCGCCGCTGGCGGCTGGTCTCGTCGGTGAGGTGCTTGCCGCACTTCTTACACTGGCCAAGCTCATCGGCGAACACGTTACCCGCGCGCTCGATGCCGAAGTCGATGATCTTTTCAAGCGCCAGCCGACGCTCGGCCTTGAAGACCTTGGTGTTGGCGTGCCCGCCGATGACCCGGCTGACGGTCCGCCAGCCCTGCCACTTGCCTTCGCGCGTCACGACGTTCACGAACCAGAAGTCCAGGTCGTTGTTGCCGGTCTTGCTCGGGGTGGCGTAATAGCCCTTCTCGACCTCGGTCGGGTTGAACTTGCCCTTGGTGACGGTACGCTCGCCGGAGTCGTCGACCGGCTTGGCGCTCTGGCTGACGTCCTGCGGGAGCTTGTAGCTCTCGCCGTGCGCCTTTGCCTCGCGCGCGCTGACTAGGCCGTCAAGCAGCTTACGGCCTGCGCCGTGCCGGTCCAGAGCCTCAACCGGCGTCTGGCCGGTGTACTCGGCGTTGAGCTGCTTCAGCAGGTTGCCGACGTAGTTAACCTGGCTTGCGCTCAGGGGCTTGGCCGGCTTGGCGTGCGTCTCGGTTGCGACGTTCTCGCCGTTGAAGCACTTCCGGACATCTGCGATGGTCGGGTGGTATTCCCGACACCTTCCGCACTTGATGCTCACTGCTCTACCTTCCTCGTGGTGGCCTTACGCTTCAAGGGTACCTGATGACTGGAGTTTCCGCTACCAGGTCTGGCAGTCGCTGTCGCGTGTGTGGTGGATGCTACAGCCTGGCGTACCGCGCTCGCAGCTGTCGGTCTCGTCACGGTCCCAGGCTACCGGCTCGCCGGTGATGTGGTCCGTCGCCATCTCCTTGCACACCCTACAGCCGTGCTGCGGCTGGCCGTGCCTCCCTCTGGCATGAATTCTCTTCAGCCGTGCCGGCTTGATCTGTAGGTCGTCGTCCGGCTCGATCCACTCCGGCATGATGTCGTCAAATTTGCCGTTCACAGCATTCCTCCTTCACGTCACGCGGGTTGACGACGATCTCCTCTTCACCGCGCCCGGTGAAGTATGCGATGACGCGCGCCTTACTGACCGTGCCCGTCAGGACGATGGGCTCGTCCCCTTCCTGGGCGAGTCTCTTTGCGAACCATTCGGCCTTAGCGCGGTCGAGCGTCCAGGACCATCCTTTTCTGGTGCCCCGGCTAGTTAGGCCACGGTAGATCGTCAGGGTGTCGGGCATGGCTGCTAGCGCCGCACGCTCCTCCTTGTTCATGATGTAACGTCGGCCTGGACGCTGGGAGCCTATCAGCAGCCGCGTCAGGCTGCCCCACTGCCAGATGTTCTCGGAGTCGGTCCACACCATTCCGACCAGATCCCAGTACTCGCGGTCGGTCAGCTTGCGACGGATAGTCCACAATGCGTCGCGCCGGTAAGGCCGTTCGTGCAGCCAGATGACGGAATTCCAGTCATGATTGCGCATGGCCTCTTCGAGTGCCGCACGCTTGTAGGCGTACTGGTCGTTACAGCGCCAGCGCATGTGCGCAAAATGCGGGATGTCGTAAACCAGCGGGTGCTTCAGGCACAGCCCTAGGAAATCGCTCTCCTCAACGTAGGGCACCAGGTCAGGGTGCAACGGCTCGTCGGCCCTAGCCTGGACTTCCTCAAGCCAGCTGCTGATGGCTTCATCGGTCTTGTTCATTTCGCCTTCCCTTGGGGTGTGGGGGACCAGGTGTTACCCCGGTCCCCAGTTCCTTACAGCTCGACGTCGCTACGGACGAACCAGGCCTGAGTCATGCCTTGCGACGGCACGTCCGACATCCAGATACCGTCACCGCGCCCGGTCACCTTGACTTCGTTTGGATGGATTCCGAGCTTGTCGGCCCACCAGTGCTTGGCGTCAGCCAGCGTCTGCTCGTGTGCGATCTCGTTCTCCTGTAGATCCAGCACGCGCCACGTCTTGTTACCTCCGCTGCTCTTGGGAAGCTTCTCGGTAAGCTCCCTGGCTATTTCAGCTGCCACTAGCTCGGGGATGGTGATGTTCCTGTTGCCAACCTTGAAACGGTAGTGCTTGAGGTACTGGAAAATGACTTCTTGTGCTGACATTGCGTTCGCCTTCCTAGTTGATCTCGGTCTTGCGGCCGGAGCCGGTGCCCCGCGCGCCGCCACTGATGTCGGCGTTGTTGGCGTGACTGACTCCACGATTATACGCCTGCTCGTTGAACGGGGCGTTGTGCCAGACGCTCCGACGCCGGCCACTGGTGGGCTTGGTCTTCGGCTCGTCGGCAATTTTAGCGCCACAACGGTCGCAGGTATACGGGTTGTCGCTCAGCTTGCCACAAGCCGGGCACCGGGTGTACAGGTTTGAGTTGCTCTCGCGATAGAAGTCCTCCAGGTCCTCCAGACGCCCGGTCAGCATGACCTCCGTACCGGCCTTACGAGTACGAGCTGCCTCGTACAGCCTGGAGGCGATCCGGTTGAGGTAGCCTTGCGCTGCTGACTGGCGGAACGTTTTGGTACCGCCCGCGCTAATGCGCGTAGGCTGCTCGCCACGTGCCTTGACTTCGTTGTGGTATGCCCGCTTGACCTTGCTGCCGAGCTGCCAGTTGGTACGGTACTCGTCCTCTTTCTCTGAGTACCAGATCTCGGCCTTGCTGGCTTGCCACTTCTCGTACATGTCGTCCGGGATCTGCCCGCGCTCGTGCTCTTTGTGGATGCCGTAAGTCCGCTTCTTCCAGCCGTACAATCCGGCGATCTCGAGCCAGTTGTACCCGGCTTCGTGCAGCTGATAGGCGTTGAACTCAAGGCTCTTCTTGGTCTGGATCTTCGGCTGAAGTGCGCCAAGCATGTGGAGGCGGAGCGTGGTGTACAGGACCTCGAAGTACCTGACGTCAGACTCGAAGCCATAGACCGTGCTCTCCCAGACGGTGTGGCCCTGCTCGTCACGCTTGTGGCCCGTGTAGTGCCGAACCTTACAGCGCGTGTGCCGCGCCACGTTGCTCGCCATACCGGCTACGTACCCGACGATGTCGGAGCCGGTGCCGATGTCAATCTTGATCATGACCGGCTTGCTGCGCTCTCCGATGGGCTTCGCCTGGTCTGCGGTGATCTCGTCGATCGCGTACTTGAGCATCAGTGCGTCAGCCTGCTCGCGCGCTAGGGCTGCCTCTGCGGGCGGTGTGCCTTCGTGCTCGGCCAGCGCGACCAATCCGCGCACTTTGCTGAGTACCTTGTTGAGTTCCACTGGTTCGCCTTCCTCGTGGTTTACGGTTCCAGTATACGCTACCCGGCGCCAGATGGCGCTGGTACCGGATAGCCTGTACTAGCTGACCTTGCGGATGAAGTCGCCGAACGCGGGCACCATTGACAGGTGCGACCCGGTGTCCCAGCGGACGAGGACCGCGCCGGTATCGTCGGTGCCGGTGACGGTTCCCCGGTCGCCGGGCAGGAGCTTGGTGAAGTTGTCGCTGGTATAAACCAGCTCTATCCGGTCGCCTATGCTGAATTCGCTCATGACAGTCCCAGCTTCTTTCTGGTCATGGGCCCAGCCGGGCCGACGTACTTGAGCCAGCCCTGCTGAAGCCAGTAGGCCGGGTCAACCCACAGGGCACGCTTGCCTTTGGCGTTGACTACTCGTAGAGCCCAGTAATCGCCACGGCTGCGCTCTAGGACCACGACGCGCTGTGGCTCGTTTTCACGTCCTGGGATGTGGATGTCCAGCTCCCAGACTTCGCCTACCTTCGGTAGGCCGGTTGGCGTCGGCATTGCGCACTCCTTAGTGCTCGGTGGTACTCGCTGATGGGGTCGGCTGACGCTAGGCGCCAGCCGTGCTCGGTGCCCTGATTGCTTACGCGGGCGTAGCTCGCCTCAAGGGTACCCGGTACCCAGACCACGCTGCCAGGGTGGCGCTCGTTAGTCCAGCCCCACGTAGGGCCGAAGTCGGTACGCCCGCACTTATGCGCCGATGCGCTACGCGCGCCGGAGCGACAGCCGTGGCAGGCTAGGCTGACGGTCATCAGAAGTCATCCTCACAGGGCTCGGACTCGCCGTAGTCGGCGATCTGCTCAAGGGTAGCGACGTAGATCATGAAGTCGTCACCGCAGTCCCAGTACTCGCCGTCAAACAGCATCTTACCGTCATCAGTATAGCTGATGTCTACGGCCTTATCGCCGGATCCCTCGACCCGGATGTTTCTTTGGTTCCAGATGTCGTCGCCAAGGACCCGGCCCTTAACTGGCTCGGTTATGACCCAGCTGAAGTCGCGCTCAGTCATTGTATACCCGAACCGTGAAGCCTACCGGCTTGAAGTCGGCCGAGACCAGATCCCAGTACTGAACGTCGCCGTCGGCGTCGCGCTCTTCATGGTTCACGACCATCACGATCGGCTGCCGGTCGACGTACCGGCTGACGAGCGTCAGGCCGACGTCACAGGCGTCGTCGTACACGCGGCCGAAGCCTACGCCTAGGTCGCTGGCCTCTGCCACGAACGTGCTGGTCTCTGCGTGCCACATCAGCTTCTCCGTGCTGACTGCGGGCGGTGTGAGTATCATTTCGCCTTCCCTCGGTTCGCTTGCCTACGGCAAGTTTACCCTACTTCTGCAGTTCTGGCTACAGGAGTACGCCGACTAGGAGCGCGACACGGGCGCAGCGCCAGTACATGTCGCACAACGCCAGCAGGCCGAGTGCCGGCCCCAGCCGCAGGGTGGCTGTCAGGCCACCCCACAGCGTGAGGAGCGCTAGGGTCCAGCCCATCTGCGCTATCTGCCGGTATGTCACCGCCAGTCGCTCCGGTCCGGCTTGGGCAGAATCTGGGGCCATGCGGCGCGATCCGCCGGCAGGTGGTGAAGCCAATGGCTTACGGCCTTGGCTGCCTCATCCTTGCTAAGGCCGTTCATCACGACGCTGTCGCCAAGGACCTCGGCGGCTGCCCGCACGACTGCGGTCGCCAGCTCGGTCTTCTGCTCGCGGGTCATCTTGGTGCTCGCGGGCTTGGGCTTGGGCTTGCTGGTTTTCGCCGGCAGGCTGACGCAGTCCTGGAACAGCACCGCGCTGCTGTACACGTCGTACGCCTTGTCGGCGTCGTTCGCGTAATCGCTCTCGGCGATCTGGCCATCCCAGAGTCCGAGCACGATCTCACGCTCGTCGGTGCCCTGCCATGCGAACTTGTTGCCCCACCGGGGCAGTCCCGTGCGTGGCGCGCGGGTCTGCTGGCATCCGGCCTTATGGACCTCGAAGTCGCCGTCGACCAACAGCACGGTCAGCTTGACCGGCTTGATCTGCTGGCTCGGAGCCTTGTTCGCCTCGGCGTTACGCTCCGCCGCGTCGCTGGCCATTTTGCGCGCCTGCGCGCGGGTCAGCTTGGCGGGCTTCGCCTGCGACCGGGTGGTCCGCTGCGTGGTCCGCGCGGCGGGCTTGGCCTTAGTGGCTGGCTTGCCCAGCCCGTTGGCTATGGCGTCGTTCAGGGCTGCTGGTCCTGGTGTACCGTCCGGGACGCCGTTAGCCTTTGCCCGGTCGGTCTTTGCCTGCTGTGCCTTACGTGTTGCGTTCATTGGGGTTCGCCTTCCCTTGGGTTGCTACTAGTATACGCCAGCCCGTCAGGACTGGTCGTCGAGGAGCCAGCCGAGCAGCTCCGGGGCCACTCGTACGCTGTAGGCGTAGGGAGTACGCCAGCCGCGAGGACCGGGGTACCCGCCGACGCCTTCAACTGCGATCGCGTCAAAGGCGATCTTCTTGCCCTGCGCGGTGAAGTGTGCCTTGAGTTTCTCGGCCATGGCCTCGGCTGACTCGCGTGACATTGCCTGATGCTGTTCGCGCTTTGCTCGTGCGTCCTTGCGCTCCTGGCGCAGCATGACGTAGTCGAGCCAGCTGCCGACTAGCTTGCGCTGGTCTACGGTACGCTGGTTGCCGGACTCGAGCTCGATTGTCACGCCCGGTGCCGAGTGCATGTGCCAGCTACGACTGCCGCTAACCTGCCGCTTGGCACGGGCATCGATGACTTTGACCTTCTCAGCGTAGTCGCTGGCCATGCCGTCGTTGCCGTAACTGACGTATGCCAGCCACATGCCGTTGGCCTGCGCGGTCTCTAGGTCCTTGAGCTTCATTGGTTCGCCTTCCCTCAGTACTTGATGCCTCAAGCCTACCTTACTGCAGTTGCAGGGCAAAATGCGGATGGCCCCGGAGGGGAAACGACACGACCTCGCCGGCTCTTCACCGGGTCTACAGGCGTCCTATACCGCGCTTGCCATGCGCGGAGTCGCTCGCTTGCGTACTGTCCCTCCGGGGCCATGTCCCGAGCCTAGCCTACGCCTCCGTCGTTTTCCGGTTCGCCCACGTAGCGGGCGTATAGCTTGACTCTGCCGTTCCTGAGCCTGAGGGTTGCCTCGAATGCGCCTGCTGGCTTCCAGCTTCCCCGGCCGATCTTGATGGACCAGCTCTTGGTGTTGAGCGCGGACTTACGGTTGCTGGGACCCTCCTCGATCATCGCCCAGCGCTTGGGGTGTGCGCGTAGTGCTGCCGCGATTTCCTGGTTCTTGCTCCGGCTGTGGGCCGGACTTCGGCTCGGACCCGGCTCCTCCCACTTCATCCTACGCACCTCACTTCGCCGGCTCGGATGACGGTGATGCCGTCGATGGTGACGACTTCTGCTACGTCGTACCACGCCGGTACTCCGTCGCCCGTGTCAAGGTACAGCTGAACCTCGCCGTTCGGGTCCTGGTGCACGTCGAGCGTGATCGCCAGCTTCATGCCGGTGATCGGATTGGCGCTGAACGTGGCTGCCGTGATGGAGGTATCCGTGGGCGTTAGGCCGTTGAGGTCTTCAACGACGCCTACGTTGTACTCCCGGTTCTCGATCTGTAGCGCAACGACCTGGTCGCTAACGCCTCCGTGCAGCAATGCGTCGCTGAGTTGTGATGTCTTCATGTCGCCTTCCCTTTGGTTAGTACCGTTAGCGGCTCCGTAGACCGCCAGCAGCCCGGTACGTCGTAGTATACGCACCACGGATCCGGATCGTAGTACCCGGTCGGCTCAACTTCGTAAATGAAGATCTCCGGCCAGTAGCCTAGCTTCTCCGCCATTGACTCGCCACCTAGGAATTCCGCCCAGAATTCTGCGGACTCAAGGTTGTCGGCAAAGAAGACGTGGCTCATAGGTACCTCGCTGAAGTTGGCCAGGTGGCCGACCTCAACCTTATCGCCCGGCCTGAGGATCGCCGGACTCGCGTGGTAAAACGTCATACGCCAAGTATACCCTACGACGCCAGTTTGCCGAGCTGGCCCTTCGCGAAGTCGTAGTTGCTAAACACGGCCTGGCACCAGGCCCAGCACTCATCGTCAGGCTCGCCGTACCGCGCCACTAGCTCAGCGACGTCACGCAGCAAGTGGACGTACACGGTCATGCGCTTATCCGGATCGCGCGTTGTCCACCAGCTCGGCACGTCACGGCTCGGAACGTCATTTCCGCGCAGCGCCATAGGCTCGCTAGGCTCTTTGCGCATATTCCGCCACTCCCAATCCTGCGGGCGGAACAAGTGCGGGTAGAACGGCTCCGGCTCATGCGCGCGCCGCGCGTTAGTGAACCGGCCCTTCAGCACCATTTCGTCAAACTCGCGGGTAGCAGAGTAGGCGATGGCCTTATGCCAGTACAGCGCGAGGCGTACGTCACGCAGCAGGATGGCTTCGTCAGGATGGTACGCGATCAGGATCTCACCGTCACGCGCCATGCCGACTAGGAACGCCTGCCAGCGGTTGCGTAGGACTTCGCCGTTCTGCATCACGAACCCATCGGTCGGGACCTTACGGGTCTCAACGTCAAGGAACGCCACATCAGCCCGGAACCGGCCGGGCACCTTCACAGTCAGGTAGGTCATACCTGCAAGCATACCCTAACGTGGACCGGCCCGGTACCTGGGGGCAGTGGTACCGGGCCGGGTCTTGGGTCAGCCTTCGTTTGGGATGTTGGCTACCGTACCGGCCTCCTGGCAGCCGTGGAACCCCTTCCATGCGACCGTAAGCTGCCTACGGCGCGGTGGGCTGGCTAGTAGGGCTACCTGCTCAGGACTGAGTCCCGCGCTCCCTAGTAGCGACTGGCATCGGATGGCCCATAGCAGCCTGTGGATGGTGTAGTGGCAGCTGTCGCAGACCTGGATCAGGTTCTCGGCCGTGGTCGGACCGCCCGCTTCGTGCGGCTGGATGTGGTGCCATACGAACCTGACCGGGCGTGGCTCGTGGTACCTGCCGATCTCGCATTGTGCTGCTGGCTTGCCTTCGTAGGCTAGGAGTGCCTGCATGACTACCCTGTTATCCAGTGGCTGGCCTTGCCGGGGCAGGCCTCCACCACGTCGCTGGAGCCGTTGCCGTTCGCCACGCACATGGCCCCGTTACGGTTGAGGAATCTGTGGTAGTACGGCCTATGGTGGACGCGCCAGGTCCACTGCTGGTTCTCGCTCGTGGTCGAGCATTTGTAGATCCGCGCCACATGCTGGCTGCCCGATACGCAGTATGACTGGCCGGCCTTGAGCCGGATCAGGTGGCTTCCTGATGCGCTGAGCGGGTAGCAGAACTTCCAGGCCTGGCTTACCGGAACCTGGAGCATGTACTCGCCATTGAAGATTTTCGCGCCTGCTGGGAGGCTGAATGCCTGGCTGCCATCATCCGTGGCTATGAAGTGCGTGCACGTCGTTGGCTCACGCCGGGCCGTCTGGCTCGCTGCGGCGGGTAGGGAGGCTGACAACGACAGCACCAGGGCCGTCGTCACCAAGGCTGGAATTAGTCTGGTCAATTCTGTCTCTCCATCTGAATTGGTTGATCCATGGCTTCGTCGCCATTGGCGTTACGCTCCGGTGGTTACCGGGGCAGCATTCCGGGCATCCGCCACATATGGGACAGATATGCCCACATAGCTCGATCACTATCGGTCTGGGTGCTCATGCCAGAATGGCATGGCTGGCGCCCGTAGGAATCGTATCCAGCGCTTAGCCCACTTGATCATTTGTCGCCTGCCTTCCGGTCGCCCTTGCCGGTCTTGTCGAGATTGGCCTTTATGCCCTGATTGATCTTGCCTAGAGCTGGCTTGACTGGAATCTTTTCGGCCTCTTCCTTGATGGCCTTCTCGATGTCCTTGTCTTTGCTCACTGTCGCCTCCAGCTTTCCTTGTGGATCGGGCACTGGCCGTTCTCTATTGGCAGGAAGCATGGCTCAGGCTGCTCGCATAGGGGCTTGTCTACGGGTATACGGTTAGGTGGATATTCCGTCGTTGCCCTGAGCCAGCGCTCTGCTATGACCTGAAGCCGAGTCTCGTCCATCCAGTCCGGCATGCCGTTGGGCCAGGCTAGTGCTATTCTGACGCCGAACAGTGTGCTGCCACCTTTGATGATCTGCGCCAGTGTCCTGGTGACGGCTGGATCTACCGGCTGTGTGTGTCCGCCCATGATGGTATGATCTCCGTTGCTATCTCGGATTTGACGTCCAGCAGCTCGTCGGCCATCGCCTCAAAGCCCGGCTGATGTACGTCTACGGTGTGCTCGATTGCTGCTTCCAGCGTTACGATTAACCGTTCCCACTCCGGGTACGTCAGCCTTTCGCTTTCCTCTTCTGTGAATGTCATTACACATATCACGCCTTGCGCGGTCTGCCTACCGGGCTGCCGTCAGCCTTAGCCTTGATGGCTGCTAGCTGGTACTTAGTGCCGTGATAGATCGCAGTCGGCCATTGACAGTGTGGCTGATGCTGGACCTCGACCAGCGTGGCCTGTCCCTTGACTCCGATGAGGCTACGTGCTGCCTCCATTTCGTCCTCGCCCGGCTCCACTATGATGTCCTGCTCTAGCGTCATGCCCCACTCCCCATCAGTATGGTTACGTCTTACGCCTACGTTACGTCGGGATGGCTAGTTTGGCTAGGCTTGTCCGAAAGTGTGGAATATCCGCCGCGCGAGTTTGGGGTCCTTCTTCGCGCGTCGTATTAGTGTTATGGCGTGGCGCGTGGCGTCCTTCGGGTGCTCTGGGCCTGGTGGGTACAGTCCCCACTTCTTAAGCCTGTCGTCTGGCGCGGTCTCGAATGCCATGGATGGCATTTGCCATTCGTGCCCGGTGACCTGGCCGGCCATGCCCGTCTGTATGCAGAACTCAATCTTGCTGGCTACCCTGACTGGTGCTAGGTACTCGCGGTTGCGGAGTGGCCTACGGTTGTC
>Ga0318501_10000070_pt1 | contig 16568 bp, 16 predicted proteins | sample GRESIP174b1f21_FD_203297 | JGI IMG/M metagenome (GOLD analysis project Ga0318501, IMG submission 203297) | Tropical soil microbial communities from Luquillo Experimental Forest, Puerto Rico - GRE.SIPMG.174b1f21 | ecosystem: Environmental > Terrestrial > Soil > Tropical forest > Bulk soil... | reverse complement strand
TGCTGGTGATCACTCTCGCGTCGCTGGTGGATGTGTACTGGAACCCGGAATGGTCCACCGTGGTGTTCTACGGCGCGATGGTGCTCGTGCTGGTGTTCCGGCCGCAGGGCCTGTTCGGCCGGAAGGAGGCGAGGGCGCAATGAGGCCCGCCGCCATCTGGCGGGCAGCGGGCCTGGTCTTGCTGGTGGCCGCCGCCGCCGTCATCCCGCTGGCCAAGAATGTCACGGTCACGCACGTCGGCGTGTTCGTCCTGCTCTACGTGGGCGCCGCGGTCGCGTGGAACATCTTCTCCGGGTTCACCGGCTACATATCGCTCGGGGCGGCGGTGTTCTTCGGGGTGGGCGTCTACACGGTGGCGCTGCTGTCCAAGCACCTGAATCTGGCCGGGGGCGTGGTGTTCGCGCTGTACCCGCTCGCTGGCCTGGTCGCCGCCGTGGTGGCGGTGCCGTTTGGCCTGTGCGCCGGCACACGTTCGTGGTGGTGACCATCGCCGTCTTCTTCATCTTCCAGCTGATGGCCTACAACTTCAGCTGGACAGGTGGCTCCACCGGGATCTTCCCGCCGTTCCTGAACTGGGATCCGAACACGTTCGACATGCCGTTCTATTACACGGCCCTGGTCATCGCGGTCGGGGCGGCGGTGCTGGCGTGGGCGATCTGGGGCTCCCGGTTCGGTCTTCAGCTGCGGGCGATCAGGGACGATGAGGACCGGGCCCGCGGGCTCGGGGTCAAGGCCATGCGGGTGAAGCTGGCCGCCTTCGTGATCTCGGGTTTCATCATCGGGATGCTCGGCGGGCTGTACTTCTACTTCCAGTCCGAGGCGCTGCCCGAGTACGCGTTCAACCCCTTCTTCGACCTGACCATCGCGCTGATGGCCTTCCTCGGCGGGTTCGGCACGCTGTCCGGCCCCATCTTCGGCGCGCTGCTGCTCGAGCCCTACCTCGGCTACGCGCAGTTCCAGATCTCCAACGCCTACGTCTCCGAGGTCGTGCTCGGCGCGGTATTCCTGGTCGTGATCATTTTGCTGCCGCGCGGGATCCTGCCGACAGCCGGGGAAAGGCTCACCGCCTGGCGGGCGGCCCGGGCGCGGCGATCGGCCGCGCCCGCAGCTGCCCCGGCCGGCCCGGCTGGGGCACCGGTGGCGGGCGCGGCCAAGGCCGGCACGGCTGGAACCGGCACGCCCGGCAGCGGGAGGGCGTGATGACCGCACTGCTCCGGACCGATGGCATCAGCAAGGCATTCGGCGGGGTGCAGGCACTCGACGACTGCTCGATCGAGGTCGAGCCGGGCAGCATCGCCGGGCTGATCGGGCCGAACGGTTCCGGCAAGACCACCCTGTTCAACATGATCACCGGGTACGGCAAGGCCGACCGTGGCGACATCTACCTCAACGACACCAAGATCACCAACCTGGCCCCGGACAAGGTCTTCGCGCTTGGCATCGGCCGGACCTTCCAGCTGACGCGCGTGTTTTCCCGGCTCACGGTGATGGAGAACATGATCGTCGCCGCACATCACAGGGAGCGGGCTGGCCAGCAGGGGAGCGGGTGGCTGCGTAACCCGTTCGCCCGGGCGGGCGGCCCCGCTACCCGGCGGCGGGCGATGGAACTGCTGGAGTTCACCGGCATCGCCAAGCTCGCCGCCGACCGGGCAGAAACCCTCTCCTACGGGCAGCGCAAGCTGCTGGAACTGTCCTACGTGCTGGTCGCCGAACCCGAGATCATCCTGCTCGACGAGCCGGCCGGCGGAGTGAACCCGACCCTGATCGGCACCATCTCGGACCGGATCCGGGAGCTGAACCGGCAGGGCACCACGTTCCTCATCGTGGAACACAACATGGAGTTCGTGATGGGCCTGTGCGACCAGGTGACCGTGCTCGACAACGGGAACCCGGTCGTGTCCGGCCCGCCGGACGTGATCCGCCACGACCATCGGGTGCTGGACGCCTACCTCGGGACCGGGGAGGAAGACGATGACGCAGCCTGATGCTGTCAGCCCCGCCCTGGTGGTCTCGGACGTAGTGGCCGGCTACGGCGGCGGCGACGTGCTGCGCGGCGTGTCGCTGGAGGTCATGCAGGGCGGGATCACCTGCGTGGTGGGGCCCAACGGAGCCGGCAAGTCCACCCTGCTCAGCACCATCAGCGGGCTGCTCCGGCCGCGGCTGGGTGAGGTGATCCTGCACGGCGAGAAGCTGACCGGGAAGACCCCGCGGCAGATCCTCAAGTCCGGCGTGGTCCAGGTCCCGCAGAACCACAGCCTGTTCCGGGAGATGACGGTCCGGGAGAACATCCGGCTGGGCGGCTACATCCTGCGCGAGCGCGGCCTGGCCGATCAGCGGCTCGCCCGGGTGCTGGAAATGTTCCCGCAGGTCACCGAGTGGCTGGACAAGAAGGCAGGCAGCCTCTCCGGCGGCCAGCAGCGGCTGGTCGAGTTCGCCCGCGGCCTGATGCTCGATCCCAAGCTGGTCATCCTGGACGAGCCGTCGATGGGCCTGGCGCCCAAGGTACTCAAGTCCGTCTTTGACGCGGTGCGGATGATGCACGCCCAGGGTAAGACCATCTTGCTGGTTGAGCAGAACGCGCGAGCCGGGCTGCGCCTGTCCACCCACGGGGTGGTGCTGGAGAACGGCATCGTGCGGCTGGCCGGCACCGGCCAGGAGGTGCTGGACCACCCCGAGATCGGTGCCCTGTACCTGGGCGGCGCGGTGGCCGACACCAGCCCGGCCGACGGGAACGGCGCCAGCCCGGCGCCGGGAGCCGCCCGTTGATCATCGACAGCCACTGCCATGTCATCGTCGGGGAGATGACGGCCGGCCAGGTGCCGGAGCAGTGGCGGCCGGCGGTCAGCCGGGCCGGCGGGCAGTACCGGCTCAGGTTCCGCGGCCGCGAGATCAACTCGGTGACCAGCGAGTTCACCGACATCGCGGCGATGCTCGGGCAGGCCGCCACGACCGGGGTGGATCACCTGCTGCTGTCCCCGTGGATCAACCTGGTGCCGGTGGACGCCGGGCCGGCCGACGCCCGGCTGGTCTGCCAGGTGCAGAACGACGCGCTGGCAGCGGCGGCGGCAGCCTTCCCGGGGCGGGTGACCGCGCTCGGTGCGGTGCCGCTGCAGGATCCGGCCGAGGCCGCCCGCATGCTGCCCGGGCTGATGGCCACCCCCGGGCTGTGTGGGGTGGAGGTCCCGGGCAGCGTCGGCGGCCGCTACCTGGGCGACGATGTCTTCGCCCCGTTCTGGGCGGCGGCGGAGGCGGCCGGTGCACTGGTCTTCATCCACCCGGCCAGCCAGGGGCTCGGCATCCCTGCCCTGGCCGGCTACTACCTGTGGAACTCGGTGGGGAACCCGCTGGAGACCGCGGTGACCGCGGCCGACATCGTGGTGTCCGGGGTGCTGGAGCGGCACCCGGGCCTGCGGGTGCTGCTCGCCCACGGCGGCGGCGCACTGCCGGTAGTGCGAGGGCGGCTGCGCCGCGCGTTCGCGGTCCGGCCGGAAGCCCGGGCCGGTACCCGGGCCGGGCCGGACGAGTCGCTGCGGCGGTTCTACTACGACACCGTCACCCACGATCAGGACCTGCTGGCCGGCCTGATCGGGTACGCCGGGGCCGGGCAGGTGCTGCTGGGCTCGGACCGGCCGTTCGACATGGGCACCGACCGCCCGGTGGACGAGGTGCGGGCGCTTGGCCTCGGCGCCGGTGAGGACCTGGTGCTGGGCGGCAACGCCGCCCGGCTGCTCGGGATCGCAGGTGGCTGACCACGGCGGCGGGCAGCTCGCGCACCTGCTGGCCGAGCACGGGGTCCGGCACGTGTTCGGGGTGCCCGGCGGGCAGACGCTCGCACTGTATGACGGCCTGCTCGACCTGGCAGCCGACATCAGGCATGTGCCGCTGCGGGACGAGCGGTCGGCCGCCTACGCCGCCGACGCCTATGCCCGGGTGACCGGCCAGGTGGGGGTGTGTGACGCGACGGTCGGGCCGGGTGCGGCCAAGCTCCCGTCCGGGCTGGCGGAAGCGCTCGGCGCCTCTATCCCGGTGCTCGCGCTGGTCAGCGACCTGCCCGCGCGGCTGGCCCCGCACCGCTACCGGGGGGCGGCCTCGCAGGCGCTGGACCAGGCCACACTGCTCGCCCCGGTCACCAAATGGCAGGCTACGGTGCCGGACGCGGCCACCATGCCCGCCCTGGTCCGGCAGGCGTTCCGGGAAGCCACCACCGGCCGGCCCGGCCCGGTCGCGCTGTTCCTCCCGCAGGACGTGCTGGACGGGCCCGGGATCCGCGGCGAGCCGCTACCGGCGAGTGCGCGGTTCGGGCGGTTCCCGGCGTTCCGGCCAGCGCCCAGCCCGGCCGATGTGGCTGCCGCAGCCGGCGCGCTGAGCCGGGCCGAGCGGCCGTTCATCCTGGCCGGGGGCGGGGTGATGCACTCGGCCGCGGGCCCGGATCTGGTGGCGCTGGCGGACCGGCTGAGCGCTGCGGTCGGCACGACCCTGACCGGCAAGGGTGCCATCGCCGAGAGCCACCCGCTGAGTGTGGGCGTGACCGGCAGCATGGGCACGTCCGCGGCGGCCGCCGCGCTGGCAGAGGCGGACCTGGTGCTGCTGGCCGGTGCCAAGGCCAGCAGCGGTGCCACCTACGGCTGGACCCTGCCCCGGCCGGAGCAGCCGGTGGTCCAGCTCGACCTGGACCCGGCCGAGCTCGGCCGGGCGTTCGGCTGGGCGCTGCCGGTGCTGGCGGACGCCCAGGCCGGGCTGCGGGCGCTGACCGCCGCGCTGCCCCGGCCCGGCGGCCGGGACCGGGCATCCTGGCGCGCCCGGATAGCGGCGCTGGCGGCGGCCTGGCGAGCCAGCCGCGACCGCGAGCGGGCCAGCGGCGCGGTACCGATCAGCCCGCAGCGGGTGCTGGCCAGCCTGGAGGAGGTGCTGGCCGCGGACGGCATGCTGGTCTGCGATGCCAGCCTGGCCAGTGGCTGGGGCGGGGTGTACCTGGAGCAGCGGGCCGCGGGCCGGCGGGTGCTGGCGCCGCGCGGCCAGGCAGGCCTCGGGTACGCGGTGCCCGCCGCGATCGGGGTCGCCCACGCCCGGCCGGGCCAGCGGGCGGTGGTGCTCACCGGCGACGGCGCGCTTGGTTATGCGGCTGGTGAACTGGCCACCCTCACCGAGCAGCGGCTGCCGGTCACCGTGGTCGTGCTGAACAACCGGTCCTGGGGCTGGATCCGCTGGTACCGGCGGATCAACTTCGGCCGGGCCTGGCAGGACGACGACTTTGGTGACGTCGCATTCGCGGAGATAGCCCGCGGCTTCGGGCTGGCCGGGCACCGGGTCACCGAGCCAGCCGGCCTGGCAGCCGCGCTGCAGGCCGCGCTGGCCGGGCCGGGCCCGGCGCTGGTCGACGTGGTGACCGACGTCTGGCAGACCCCCATCACCGCGCACCGGCAGGCCGCCGCCGACGGCACCACCACCGGATATGGAGGCTGACCGATGCCCCGCCACCCCGACCGCCAGCTGGAGCGGCTGTCCCAGCCGGCCGCCGCCGCGCTGATCGCGGCCAGTGGCACCGCCGTTGTCGCGACCGGCAGCGTCGAGCAGCACGGCGGGCACCTGCCGCTCGGCACCGACACGTTCGCGGCCGCCTCCATCGCCGAACGGGTGGCCGCCAGGCTGGACACCGTGGTCGCCTCGCTCGGCCCGGTCGGAGTCGCCCACTACCATCTGCCCTGGCCGGGCACGCTGTCGCTGCGCCCGGCCACCCTGGGCGCGGTGCTGGTGGACGTGTGCGGCGGGCTGGGCATGGCCGGCGCGCAGCGGATCGTCGTGGTCAACTGGCACGAGGGCAATTCCCCGGCCCTGCGGGTGGCCGCCGACGAGGCGCAGCGCAGTCACCGGGTGCAGGTCGTGATCGCCGAGTCGCACGTGATCACCCACACGCTGTTTCCAGATGAGATGGAGTTCACCCACGCCGGCTCGATGGAGACCGCCGCGGTGCTGGCCTATGACGCCGCCCTGGTGAAGCTGGAGCAGGCGACCGAGCCGAGCGAGCGGGCGGCCGGGGAGGCCGCGCATGGGCTGTTCCGCCGGCCGGACGTCTACCCGGTGCTGCGGGACTTCCACCAGATCGCCGTCACCGGCTGGTACGGGCAGCCGGACCGGGCCACCGCGGGCCGGGCTGAGCAGATCGCCGAGGCGGTAGCCGACCATGTGGTCGCCCGGGCCCGCGAAATCTGGGCGGCCCTGCCCGGCGGTGCGGCGTGATCCCGGGCACGATGCGGGCCGCGCTGCTGCGCGACTTCGGCAAGCTGGCGGTCGCGGACGTGCCCACTCCGCAGCCGGGGCCGGGTGAGGTGCTGGTCCGGGTGAGCGCCTGCGGGATCTGCGGTACCGACCTGAAGATCGTGGCTGGCGCGTACCAGGGCACCTGGCCACCGGAACTGCCGTTCATCATCGGGCATGAATGGTCCGGGGAGGTGGCCGCGCTCGGGCCCGGGACCGAGCGCAGCGGCCTGGCGGTCGGGGACCGGGTGGTGGCCGAGAACCACACCGGCTGCGGCGAGTGCCCGATGTGCCGGGCAGGCCGCTACAACCTGTGCGAGCGGGTCCGTGAACCCGGCTTCAAGCTCTATGGGCACACCGCCCCCGGGGCGCTGGCAGAGTACGCGGCCCGCCCGGCGGTCGCCCTGCACAAAGTTCCCGCCCACGTCACCAGCCTGGCCGCGGCCCTGGTCAACCAGGGGGCGCTGACCGTGCACGCGGCCCGCCGGGCCCGGCTGGGCCCTGGCGCGAGCGTCGCGGTCTACGGGCCGGGGCTGCTCGGCCTGCTCATGGCCCAGGTGGCCAGGGCTGCCGGGGCCACGACTGTGATCATGGTGGGCCGGGGCCAGCGGCTGGCCGTCGCCAGCGAGCTGGGCGCCACCACCGTCGTCGACTACGAGGCGGATGACCCGGTGGCCGGGGTGCGAGCGGCCACCGGTGGCCGCGGCGCGGACTGTGTGTTCGACTGCTCGGGCAATCCGGCGGTGCTGGGCCAGCTGCTCCGCTCGGCCCGCCGCGGCGGCACCGTCGCGCTGCTCGGCCTGGCTGGGGGAGCGGTTGCGGAACTGCCTGTTGACCTGGTGACTCTCGACGAACTGGACGTGCTCGGGGTACGGTCGAGCCCAAACGCCTACCCAGCCATGATCGCCTTGCTCGCGTCCGGCGCGGTCCGTACCGAGCCGCTGACCACCCACGTCTACCCGCTGGCCGAGGTGGCCGCCGCGTTTGGCGCCCTGGCCCGGCGGGAGGCGATCCGCCCGATTATCACGCTGCAGTAGCCCAGGAGTACGCCATGCCCGTCATCCGCCATCCCGGCCAGCTGCCTGCCACCGACGGGCCCGGCTGGCACCAGCAGGAGTGGGCGAGCGCCGCCGTGTTCGGCGAACCGGTGCCGATGCGGGCCCGGCGGTACCAGCTGGATCCGGGCGCCGCCGGGCCGGGCATTGCGCTGGGTGGCCAGGAGGCGTTCGGGTACGTGATCGCCGGCACCGGCGCGGGCCGCGCGGGCCCGGACAGCTACCTGCTGGCCCGGGAGAGCGTGCTATGGCTGGGCGGCTGTGACGCGCTGGCGCTGACAGCCGGCCAGGACGGGCTGGACGTGCTGGTGGCCGAGTCCACCGGGCAGCCGGTGCCGGCCCCGCCCCGCAGGCCCTTCACGGCCAGCAAGGCCTTCGCCGCCACCGAGCTGCCGCACCTGGCATCCACCCGGGATACCCGGGACCGGATGGACCTGGTCACCGACGACGTGCCGGTGGGGGCGACCCAGCTGCGCGCCGACCGGATCGTCTACCACCCTGGCGACACCGCCGCGGCGCACTACCACAGCGGCTGCCACCACGTGTACTGCGTGCTGGCCGGAGCCGGCCTGCTCTACGCCGACGACCAGGCGTACCGGCTGGCGGCGGGGATGAGCGCGCTGATCCGCCCGGGCGAGGTGCACTGGGGCGAGAACGATCAGGCGGACAATTTCTCGTTCGTCGAGTTCTGGGCGCCGCCGCCCACCGGCACCGTCTGGACGGTGAGCGGGGACCAGTGCACCTGGGCCACGGTCAGCTGAGCCGCCGGTGACCCCATCGCCGAGGGGGATCAGTGGATAGCCGGCTGGTGTCGATGTACCGGCGCTTCACCTGGCGGATCCTGTCCAACTACGTGACGCCCTGGGAGTTCGAGCAGCTCAAGGCGCAGATCACCGACTACGAGCAGTGGTGCGGCGCGTGGCGGGCGCAGGCCGCCCGGCATGTCGAGCGGGGAGACGAGGCGCTGGCTGCCGGGCACATTGTCACCGCCGCCGATGCCTACCTGCGCGGCACCCTGGCCTGTCACTGGGCCGGGTTCGTGTTTACCCACGACGCCGGCCAGTTCCGGGCCGCGCTGGCCGACATGGCCACGGCGCTGGCGAAGGCAGCCCCGCTGCAGTCGCCGCCGGTGCAGCTGCTGACGGTCCCGTTCGAGGGCCTGTCCCTGCCCGGCTACCTGCGGGTACCGCCCGGGCGGCCACGGCCGCCGGTGGTGCTGCTGCTGCCCGGCGCCGATTCGGCCAAGGAGGAGCTGTACAACCTGGCCGATCACGTGGTGGCGCGGGGCCTGGCGGCCGCGGTCTTCGACGGCCCCGGGCAGGGGCCTGCCAGCTTCGCCAGCAACCTGCGGCCGGACCAGGAGGTAGCGGTGCGGGCCATGCTGGACGCGGTCACCGCCCGGCCGGACGTGGACGGCCGCCGGGTAGCGGTCGGTGGCATCTCCTACGGCGGGCTGTTCTCGATCCGGACCGCGGCCGCCGACGACCGCGTCAAAGCGGTTGTCTCGGTGTCGTCCTGGTACACCCCGGCGGGCCGGTTTGCCGAGATGGACGACCTGACCCGGCCCGGCCAGTACCTGCACCACGGCCCCGACCCGGCGGCCAGCATGGCGGCCATCACTCTGGCCGGGGTGGCGGGCCGGGCCAGGGTGCCGTTGCTGCAGGTCTACGGCGGCAGCGACCCAGGGTCCCCACCGTCACACGCCGAGCGGATCGCCGCCGAGTACGGCGGGCCGGTGACCACCGTGGTGTACCCCGACGGCGTGCATATCCTGAACAACCTGTGGAATGTCGCCCGGCCGCTCATCGCCGACTGGCTCGCCGACACCCTGTGACGAAGGAGCGCGATGGCGGACTACGGCCGGGCCGAGGCCAAGCAGGCAGCCCGGGAGCGGTTCACCGGGCTGTGGGCCGCCACCATCACCCCGTTCACGGCGGACGGGGCACTGGATGAGGCCGCGCTGCGGCGGGATCTGGACCGGCTCACCGCCGGCCTGGGCGTGGACGGGATCTTCTGCGGCGGGGTGATGAGCGAGTTCTGGGCGCTGTCCGGCGCTGAGCGGCGGCGGCTGGCGGAGATCGTGGTGGACCACTGCCGTGGCCGCTGCCCCGTGCTCGCCCATACCGGCCAGCACAGCGCCGCTGAGACCATCGAGCTAACCCGGCACGCCGCGCAGGCCGGCGCCGACTTCGCGGTGGTCATCAACCCGTACTACCCGCCCGCTTCCGACGACGGGCTGTACGCCTGGTTCGAGCACGTATGCGCTCAGGTGGACATCGGGGTGTGGCTGTTCGACACCGGCTACTCCGGCGTGTCGCTGTCCACCAGCCTGATCGAGCGGCTGGCGGGGATCGAGAACGTGTGCGGGATCAAGGTCGGCCGCCCGTACCCCCGGTATCTCGAACTGCTCGCGGCGGTCGGGGACCAGCTGCTGGTCTGCTCGCCGCATGAGGAGCACTGGCTGGCCAGCATGCGTGACCACGGCCAGCGGGTGCACATGTCGTCGGCCGCGCCGTACCTGTACCAGACGCCCGGCTGGCAGCCGATGCGCGACTACACCGCGGCGGCGCTGGCCGGTGACCTGGCCAAGGCGGAAGAGATCTCGGCCACCCTGGACCAGGTGCGGGCGGTGGCCGCCAGGTGGCTGCAGGGCAGCGAGCGGCAGGCTGACAACGTCACCGCGATCAAGGCCTGGGCGGGACTGGTCGGCCTGTCCGCCAGCAGTGTCCGGCCGCCGCTGGTCCCGCTGCCACCGGCCGAGCTGGAGCGGCTCGCCGCCGACCTGGCCGGGACGCCGCTGCTGGCGGGTTAGCCCACGCCCGGGCTGAGCTGCGTGGCCAGCCAGTCGGCCGCTTGTGGCCGCCACCGGTAGGTCATGTTCATGCACACGTGGTTGCCCTGCTCGAACATCCACAGTTCGGCGTTCGGTGCCTCGGCGGCCAGCTGCGCGGCGTGCTGCCACGGCACCAGCCGGTCGAGCTTGCCGAACACGACCAGCAGCGGCTGGGCGATCTGGCCGGCCACCCCAGCGAGGGTCATCCGCTCGGCCACGGCGTAGGCCTCGTCGCGGCTGGCGGTCCCGCAGCCGTGCAGGAAGGTGGCGAGGCTGTGCGGCGGCCGGTCGCGGATCAGCGCCCCGTAGTCGTAGCAGCCGCCGGACAGCACGGCCGCCTTGATCCGCGGCTCGAACGCGGCCGCCCGGGCACCGTAGTAGCCGCCGAGGCTGACCCCGAGCAGGCCGGCCCGGTCACCGGCCAGGTCAGGCCGCGCGCACAGCAGGTCCAGCACCGCGCCGACCGGGGCCTCGAAGTCCGGCCGGATATGCAGCACCCGGCCGGTCTCGCCCTGGCCGGGCCCGTCCAGTGAGAACGTGGCCAGGCCGCGGGCGAGCAGAGTGTCCTCGACGTTGCAGAACTCCTCCTTGGTCGAGTCCAGCCCGGCTACCAGGATGACCAGCGGCGGCCGGTCCACGCCGGGCGGCCGCCGCAGGTTGCCCGCCATGGTCGCGCCGGCGAACGGGATCTCGATCCGCTCAAACGTGGGGTCGAGCAGCGACAGCCCGGTGGCCAGCGCCTCGATCGAGGCATCCGCGGCCGCGTAGTGCCGGACCATGTCCAGCATCCAGACGAACTTGCCGAAGTGGTAACTGACCGCGGCGGCGATCCATGCCTCACCCGCGGTACGCAGCTGCCCCCCGGCCGCCGCCGCGCGGGCAAGCTCGGCGTGCTCGTCGCCGTTGGCGCACCAGGCGGCAAGCCAGTCCGCCCAGTGCTGCACCCCGCCGGTGACCCGGGCGAAGTCGTTCGGGTCCACCCCCTGGGCGGTGAACCTGGGGCCCCAGTGGGCGATGGCGGAGGTGACCTGCGCGTCAGCCACCGGACGGGCCTGGCGCCGCGGTGGCGGTGCCGGCCCGGGCGGGCGCGGCCGGGGCGGACATGACCGTGGCCGGGTCGTGGCCGAGGTCGGTGAGCAGGACGATGGCTGCGTTGCGGCCGGGGGCGCCGGTGATCGAGCCGCCCGGATGGGTGCTGCCGCCGGTCTGGTACAGGCCGGGGATCGGCATCCGGTGACTGGCCCAGCCGGGCGCGGGCCGCAGCGGGCCGCTGAATGCCGGGCCGCGGTTCCCGCCGTGGAAGGCGCCATGGATCATGTGCGGGTTCAGCTCCTCGATGTCGGCCGGGGACTTGGTCAGGTGGGCGAGGATCACCTCGTCGGTCAGGTTGGGTGCATGCCGGCGCAGCTTGTCCAGCAGGCTCCGGGCGTGCTGCTCCTTCAGGCCAGCCCAGTCACCCGTGCCCGGCGGCAGCTGGTAACTCTGCGGGGTGAGGATCTTCACCGTGTGCTGGCCGGCGGGCGCGCGGCCGGGATCGGCCAGGGTCGGGGTGGCCACCAGCATCCAGGCCGGATCGGTCAGGAACCGGCCGGCCCGCAGGTCCGCCCCAAGCTGGATGAAGTCGCCCGGCCAGCCGGCCAGGCCCGCCGACACCGCGCTGCGCGGGCCGTGCGGGGAGGCGAACTCCGGCGGGGCGGTGGTGCAGTAGTAGGTCGCGAAGCCGGGCACACCCACGTCGTAGGTGTCGATGCCGTAGTGGAACTCGGCCGGCCAGGCCTCGCGCGGGGCCATGTCCCGCAGCTGGACGGCGTGGATGGTGGACACCACCGCGGTGCCCGCCCGGTACTGCCCGCCGTCGGCGGTCTCCACGCCCACGCAGCGGCCATCCGCCAGCAGCAGCCGGGTCACCTGCTTCCCGCACAGCACCGTGCCGCCGTGATCGGCCAGGTAGCCGGTGAGCGCCGCGGTGAGCCGCCCGGACCCGCCGACCGGGATCGACCAGCTGCGCTGCTGGCGGCCGAACGTCTGCTGATAGGGCAGGACGCCGGAGCCAGGCTCGTCCACCGGCTGGAACACCTGGAACGCCATCCAGAGCAGGAACGCCTGGATGTGGCGGCTGGCGAACTCGTGCTGGACCACCGCCACCGCCGACAGCTGCCGCCGCCGCGCCCAGATCTGCCCGCGCGGGTGCTCGGCCAGCATCGCCTCCAGTGAGGGGCCGAACCCGACCGGGGTGAACTGCCAGCGGCTGAAGATTGACTTGACCTCGTCGTAGTCGGCCAGCAGCCGCCGGTAGGCGGCCGCGTCGGCGGCCGAGAACCGGGCCACCTCCTCGATCGTGCGCTCCGGATCCAGCCACATGGTGAACTGCTCACCGTCCGGGAAGGCCACCTGCTCCACCGGGTCCGGCTCGGCGTAGGTGAGCCCGTAGTCGGCGATCAGCCCCAGCTCGTCGGCGAGCAGCGCCGGGTTAACCCGGATCATGGTGTGGCCGGTGGCGCAGGTGTCGATGCCGAACCCCGGCAGCAGCAGTTCCTCGGTGGCCGCCCCGCCACCGGGGATATGCCGGGCGTCCAGCACCAGGCAACGGTAGCCCGCCTTGGCCAGGTAACAGGCGGTGAGCAGGCTGTTGTGCCCGGCCCCGGCGACCACGATGTCGGCACTGTCAGTCACGGGCGCCTCCCTTCCGGCATACTGCAAACCATTGCAGGTCCACCGGTCCCGGGACAACCACCTGGCGGCAGAACGCGCCAGCGACCCGGGCCTCGCCGAGCCGGAGGTGCCAGATGCGGGCAGTTGTCGTGCCCGAGTACGGGGGCCCGGACGTCCTGACCATCCGCGAGCTGCCCGAGCCGGAGCCGGGCCCGGGCGAGGTCTCGATCACGGTGGCATTCGCCGGCGTCAACTACACCGATGTGCGGAACCGGATCGGCGACGGGCTCGGCCGGGTGCCCTTTGTACCCGGGGTGGAGGTGGCGGGCACGGTACGTGCCACCGGGCCAGGTGTCACCGGCCTGGCACCGGGCCAGCCGGTGGCCGCGCTCACCCGCGGCCACGGCTACGCCGAGGTGGTGACCGCGGCTGCCGAGCTGACCGTGCCGCTGCCCGCCAGCCTGGCCGGGCGCCCGGAGTCGGGCAGCATGTTCGTCACCGTCCAGCTCGCCCTGATGCTGCTGCGCCGGGTCGCCCGGGTGCAGCCGGAGGAGACCGTGCTGCTGCACGGCGCGGCAGGCGGGGTGGGCGCGGTGACCGGCCAGCTGGCCCGGCACTGGCGGCTGCGGCCGCTGCTGGGCACCGTCTCCAGCCCGGTCAAGGCCGCATTCGCGCAGCGCAACGGCTATGCCGCGGTCTATACCTACCCGGACTTCGACTCGGCCGTGCTGGCGGACACCGGCGGCCGGGGGGTCGACGTCGTGCTCGACCCGGTCGGCGGTGATGTGCGCGCCCGCTCGTTCGGCATATTGGCGCCGTTCGGGCGGCTGGTGACGTACAGCAACATCTCCCGGGAACCGGAGGTGGTGCCGGACGCGGGCTGGATGCGGGCCCGGTGTGTCGGTTACGCCGGCTTCTCCGGCGGCCAGCTGCCGCGGCGCGCGCCGGAGCTGGTCCGGCCGTCGCTGCTGGAGGCGGCCGAGCTGGTCGGCTCGGGTGCGCTGGACATCGCGGTGTCGCAGGTCTTCCCGCTGGCGCAGGCGGCCGAAGCGCATCGCGTGTTCGAGCGGCGGGCCGCGGTCGGCAAGCTCATTCTGGCGGTGTGAGGGTGGCCAGCGCCGCCAGCGCGGGCCCGGTCAGCCGGTGCACCGTCCACTCGTCCATGGCAGTGGCGCCCAGCGAGGCGTAGAACCCGCGGGCGGGGGTGTTCCAGTCCAGCACCCACCATTCCAGCCGCCGATAGCCGCGCTGCACGCAGATCCGGGCCAGCTCGGCGAGCAGCGCCTTGCCGTGGCCCTGCCCGCGCCGCTGCGGGGCCACGTACAGGTCTTCCAGGTAGATGCCATGCCGGCCGGTCCAGGTGGAGTAGTTGATGAACCAGAGCGCGAACCCCACCACCTCGTCATCCTGCTCCGCGACGTGGGCGAACAGCGACGGCTGGGGCGCTAGCAGCGCCGCCCGCAGGTCGTCCGCGGTGGCGGTGACCTGGTCCAGGTCCCGCTCATACTCGGCCAGATCGCGGATGAGGGCATGGATCGCCGGGATATCGGCCGGCCGGGCCGGGCGGATCACGGCCGGGCCGGGGCGGCGGCCGCACCCGGCGCGGGCAGCCGGGTCTGGTAGCGCAGGCTGGGCCGGCCGGCGGTCGCGGCACCCATCGGGCCATTGTGGCCGAGCCTGGCCGGGGCCGTGGTCACTTCCGGCGCGCCACCGTCAGCCCGTCGCCGACCGGCAGCATGGCCAGCATCACCCGCTCGTCGGTGAGGACATGCTCGTTGAACTCCCGGATCGCCAGTGCGTCCGGATCCGGGCTGGCCAGGAAGATCCGGCCGTGCAGCAGCGTGTTGTCAACCAGGATCAGGCCACCCGGCCGCATCCGCGGCACCATCTCCTGCCAGTAGCTCAGGTACCCGGTCTTGTCCGCGTCGATGAAGGCCAGGTCGAACGCGGGCTCGGTGGGCAGGGCCCGCAAGGTGGCCAGTGCGGGCCCCAGCCGCAGCTCGATCCGGTCGGCCAGGCCCGCCCGCTGCCAGTAGGCCCGGGCCAGTGACGTCCATTCCTCGCTCACATCGCAGCAGATGAGGTGGCCACCGGCGGCCAGCCCGCGGGCCAGGCAGATCGAGGAGTAGCCGGTGAAGGTGCCGATCTCGATGGCCTGCCGGGCGCCGGTGGCGGCGGCCAGGATGGTCATGAAGGTGCCCTGCTCGGGCCCGATCTGGAAGATCACCCGGTCCGGGAACCGGGCGGCTGTGTCGGCGATCAGGTCGGCCAGCAGCGGGTCGGGCGGGCTGCTGTGCCCGACCAGGTAGTCATGCAGGCCGGGGGCGAGGTGCTCGGTGCCAGTAGCCATGCGCTGAGGTTAGCGGGCCGTGCCCGGTTGCGGCTGGCCGGGCAACGTGGTGGCATTCGTCCATGACCTCAGCCGAGATACTGCAGCGCCGGGCCGAGATCGAGGCGCAGATCGCGGGCCGGACCGTCTGCGACCACCTGCGGGACACCGCGGCGGCGTCAGCCGGCGAGCCTGCCCTGTCCGACCGGCTGGCCGGGGGGGAGTGGCAGACGCTGACCTGGGCGCAGACCCGGCAGCGGGTGCTGGAACTGGCGGCTGGGTTCCTGGCGCTTGGCCTGGCCCCGGGGGAACGGGTCGCGCTTATGCTGCCGAACCGGTCCGAGCACGTGCTGGCAGACCAGGCAGTGATGCACGCCGGCGGGACGCCGGTCACCTTCTACGCGACGCTGGCGGCGGAGCAGATCGCCTACGTGGCCGGGGACTGCGACGCGCGGATCGCGGTTCTGGACGGGGCGGCCGAACTGGCCCGCTGGCTGCCGGTGCTGGACCGGCTGCCTGGCCTGGAGAAGATCATCGTCGTCGATGCCGCCGCCTGCCCGGCCGGCGACCAGTACCTGACCTGGCAGGACTTCTCGGCGCTGGCGGCGGAGCGGTACGCCGCCCGGCCGCAGGAGGTGGCCGCCCGGATCGCCGCCATCGGGCCAGAGGACCCGGTGACCCTGCTGTACACCTCGGGCACCACCGGCAACCCCAAGGGTGTGCTGCTCACCCACCACAACGTGCTGTACGAGGTGGCGGCCGCGGTGTCCACCGGGGCGGTGGCAACCCGCGTGCGGTGGGTGTCCTACCTGCCACTGGCGCACATCGCGGAGCGGATGTTCAGCATCTACCTGCCAGTGGCCACCGCCGGGCACGTGCACTTCTGCCCGGTGCCAACCGACCTGATCGGCGTGGTCGGGGCGGTCCAGCCGACCGCGTTCTTCGGCGTGCCACGGGTCTGGGAGAAAGTCCGGGCCGGCATCCAGGCGCTGCTCGCCGCCGAGCAGGATGACAGCCGGCGGCAAGCTGTGGCGGCGGCGATGGAGACCGGCCGGCGGTATGTGCAGAGCCGCCAGTTCGGGCACTCGACCCCGCCCGAGCTCGCTGAGCAGTTCCGGCAGGCCGATGCGGCGGTGCTCGGGCCGATCCGGTCCCTGCTGGGCCTGGCTGAGGCCAGGGTGGTCTCCAGCGCGGCCGCACCACTGCCGCCAGAGGTGGCCGCGTTCTTCGCCGGGCTGGGCATGATCATCCTGGATATCTACGGGATGACCGAGACCACCGGGGCGTTCACCTCCAACACCCCGGAACAGTTCCGGCTGGGCACCGTCGGCCGGGTATTTCCCGGCATGGAGGTCAGGATCGCCGACGACGGCGAGATCTGCGTGCGTGGGCCGCTGACCATGCCCGGCTACCTGAACCTGCCCAGCCAGACCGCGGCGCTGAT
>Ga0318501_10000036_pt1 | contig 19214 bp, 20 predicted proteins | sample GRESIP174b1f21_FD_203297 | JGI IMG/M metagenome (GOLD analysis project Ga0318501, IMG submission 203297) | Tropical soil microbial communities from Luquillo Experimental Forest, Puerto Rico - GRE.SIPMG.174b1f21 | ecosystem: Environmental > Terrestrial > Soil > Tropical forest > Bulk soil... | reverse complement strand
CGATGCTCGAAGAGGTCGAGCGCACGGGCGACGCCCGCGCCCTGGTCAAGTCGATCCTGGACCGCGGCGACAAGCTGATGGGATTCGGGCACCGGGTCTACCGCGCCGAGGACCCCAGGGCGCGGGTGCTGAGGGCGGCCTCGCAGCGGCTGGGTGCACCGCGCTACGAGGTGGCGGTCGCGCTCGAGCAGGCCGCGCTGGCGGAACTGCGCGAGCGCCGTCCGGACCACCCGATCGAGACCAATGTCGAGTTCTGGGCCGCCGTCATCCTTGACTTCGCCCGGGTACCGGCCAACATGATGCCGGCGATGTTCACCTGCGGTCGCACCGCGGGCTGGTGCGCCCACATTCTCGAGCAGAAGCGGCTCGGCAAGCTGGTCCGCCCGTCGGCCATCTACGTTGGGCCGGGCCCGCGCAGCCCGGAAGCCGTCGAAGGCTGGGACCGGGTTCGCACACCCGTTCGACGGGCCTGAGCGCGTTCCCGGCGATTGAGCGCGAGCTGGGGGCACTCCCCCAGAGGGGGGACCCCCACCCGCTTGCCGGGAAACGCCACTGCGAACTTCGGCTCAATTTTTCGCGCTGGCGTTACGGTCGCGGGCGCTAGTTGTCGGTGCCCGGCGATTTAATGATTCCGGCCGCGATGAGTTTGGGTCGCGGGCCGAGTCAATAACCGTGAGCCAGCCCGCGCCTGGGCTGGCATCCGAGACCGACAGCAAGGAGAGCAGCATGCCGATCAACGTCGAACCCGCACTGTCCCCGCACCTCGTGGTTGACGACGCCGCCGCGGCGATCGACTTCTACGTCAAGGCTTTTGGTGCCGAAGAACTGGGCCGGGTGCCCGGTCCCGACGGCAGGCTGATCCACGCCGCGCTGCGCATCAACGGTTTCACCGTGATGCTCAACGACGACTTCCCGGAAATGTGCGGCGGGAAGTCGATGACGCCCAAGTCACTCGGCGGAACCCCGGTCACCATTCATTTGACGGTCACCGACGTCGACTCCAAGTTCCAGCGGGCGGTGGACGCGGGCGCCACCGTCGTCGGCGCGCTGGAGGACCAGTTCTGGGGAGACCGCTACGGCGTGGTCGAAGACCCGTTCGGGCACCGCTGGTCGCTGGGACAGCCGGTGCGCGAAGTCAGCATCGACGAGATCCAGGCGGCGATGTCCGGGCAGGCGAACTAGCCCGGGCCTCGGCTAGACGCCACGCAGCCGTGCCAGCAGCCGGCGTCGCAGCGGCGGCGCCGGCTGCGCGGTGGCGGCCGCATCGAGCATGTCGGCGACGTCGGTGAACTTGTTGCGCGGCCGTCCATCGTGGCTGCCGCGCGCGATCTCCGCGGCGTCGATCGCACGCCATCCCGCGGAGTCAACGACCTTCGGCCGGCGCGCGTGCACGAGTTTGGCCAGCGCCTCCGGTTTGTCCACCGGGTCGGTCAAACTGCCGGCGTTGAAATCGGCCACCAGGGCCTGGACGGTTTCAAAGGAGCAGGACTTGTTGGTGCCGATGAACCCCGTCGGACCGCGCTTGATCCACCCGGCGACGTATGCGCCGGGCACCGGCCGGCCGGAGCCGGGGTCGACCACGCGGCCACCGTCGTTGGGGACAACAGCCGCCGATTCGTCGAACGGGAGATCGCGAATCGGCTTGCCGCGGTATCCAATCGACGTCAGCACCAGGCCCGCGTCGAGCGCGCGCACTTCGTCGGTGCCGGTGATCGAGAACTCCACGCCGGTGGCACGCTGCTAACCCAGCACACGTTGGGGCGTGAGTTGATAGGCCAGCCGGATTCGTGGGCGCCCGCTTAGTGGGCGTGAACCGTCGCCCAGTTTGCTCAAGATCCCCAGCTTGCTCTTGGTCAGCGTGCCGGACACCTCGGAAACCTCGGTGAGATCACTTGCCACCCGCTGGTGGTCGGCGGCGTCGAGCACGACCTCGGATGCGCCCGTGAGCCCGATCAGTTCGGGCAAGGTGAACGCGGAATCGGCGGGCCCGCGGCGGGCGGCGATCACCACTTCGCGCACCGCCGAGCGGCGAAACGCTTGCAGTGCGTGGTCGGAGATGTCGGTCCGCGCCAGGTCGTCGGGGTCCGCCGTGAGCACCCGTGCCACATCGAGGGCGACATTGCCGTTGCCGATGATCACCACACGTTCATGACTGAGATCGACTGGGAGATCAGTAAAGTCGGGATGCCCGTTGGTCCACGCGACCAACTCGGTGGCGGTCCCGGTGCCCGGGAGACCCATGCCGTCAATGTCCAGCCGACGATCATCGGGCGCACCGACCGCGTACAGCACGGCGTGATGGTGGGCCAACAGATCGGCGTGGCTCAGATGCTCGCCGACCTCGACGTTGAGATAGAACCCGAAGTGGCGATGCTGGGATACCCGATCGAAGAGTCGGGTGACCCTTTTGGTGTTTTGGTGATCGGGCGCCACGCCGGCACGAACCAACCCGTAGGGCGTGGGCAGCTTCTCAAAGACGTTGACCCGCACCCCATGTTGCGTGAGCAGTTCATCGGCCGCGTACATCGCCGCGGGCCCGGACCCGACAATGGCCACGGTCAGGGGCTGACGGCGGGCGCGCACCTCAGCGGCCGGTATCACCGGGGCCAGCTTCGAGGTCGGCGGCAGCTTCACGCCGGCGGGTCGCTCCGGATAGAAGGAGGCGTTGATCTCGACGAACGGCAGCTGCTTGGGCTCCAGTCGGGACTCGGGCGCGATCGCGCCAACCGGGCAGGCGCTCACACACGCGCCACAGTCCACGCAAGCCACCGGGTCGATATAGAGCATCTCCGACGTCGCAAACCCCGGCTCGTCGGGCGTCGGGTGAATGCAATTCACCGGGCAAGCGAAAACACAGGACCCGTCGTTGCAGCACGACTGGGTAATGACATGCGGCATAAATAAACCCGTGCAGTAGTCCTATGCGGCCGGCGCCGGGGCCAGGTGCTGACGTTGCGGCTCACTGCGGTAGCGCGACGGCTTGCCGTTGATCTTGCAGATCCGCCACATCAGCCGCGCGGAGCGCGTCTCCATCAGGCCGGTGTCGTGGGCCAGCATCCGAACGTCAGCGAACATGTCGCTCAGCCACTTTCGCGATTCCGGCGACCGGAAGAAGAGTTCCTTCTTGACCTCGCGCGGGATATCGAACTCCTCCCAGAAAGCCTTGGGCGGCACCACGATCGCGCTGCACAGCACCCGCATCGTCAGCGGGTAGTACAGCGACATCCAGAACCGCTGCCGCTTGGTCAACTGCGGCAACCGCTTGCGCAGGAACTCGTGGGCGAACGAAATGTGGCGGGCTTCCTCCGCCACGTGAATGGCCATCACCCGCTCCATGATCGGATGCAGCGACTTGCCTTCGCGGAGAACGTTTTTCTGCGTGTGGTCGATGGGCTCCTCGCCGGCGAGCACCCCGACGAAAAACGCCGCCGGCAACGGGCCGGCCACCAGGGGGACCAGTGGAGAAATCCAGCGCAACATCCGCGGCATCCCCGGGACGTCGGCGCCAACGCGGTTGACCATCTCCTGAAACATCATGGTGTGGTTGCACTCTTCGACCGACTCGTGTAAGCAGTACCGGTATTCCGGGGACCCGTTGGGCACCCAGAACGTGTAGTTCATCAGGCCGCGGATCAGGATCGATTCGAAGTGCAGGCCGACCTTGGCCACGTTGGCCTGGCGATACATCCCGATTTTGATCTGGCGCTCTTCGGGCTGGGCTTGATACCAGGGATGGCGCCCTACCGGGTCGGTCAACGGCAGGATCCACCGGGGATCGTTCTCCGTGACGGCGAACTCCGGTGAATCCCACTCGATGTCGGTGTACGGATTGAAGTTTCGCCGCACAGACCCCTCGGACAGTGTGGCGAGCATCTTCACGTACTCGGCGTCGTCGCGAACCTCCATATTTCCGCGCCAACGCCGGACCATTCGCGTCCTGGCCATTCTAAAGCCTCCCAAGCGAGGTTTACATTTGGACGTGCTGTGTCCAGACAGTACCGCAGGTACCGGATATTTTCCAGACCCATAAAAAGCACTGTGGCCTGACCAGTGGTCAGCCATCGGATGTGGCCCGCCTCACATCTCCTCAGGCCTAACCGCCCGCTGGCCAGGCGTTATCCGGCCCGCGACAACGCCGCGTCGGTACCGCTCACTAGGCTGATTGTCATGGCTGACCAGCTCGAGATCCCCACGGACATCAAACCCCGCGACGGCCGCTTCGGGTGCGGACCCTCAAAGGTCCGACCCGAACAATTGAAGGCGCTGACCACCACCGCGGCCCCGTTGTTCGGCACGTCGCACCGGCAGGCACCCGTCAAGGATCTGGTGGGCCGGGTTCGGTCGGGACTGGTCGAGCTTTTCTCGGTGCCGGACGGTTACGAGGTCATTCTGGGCAACGGCGGCGCGACGGCGTTCTGGGACGCGGCGGCGTTCGGGCTCATCGACAAGCGCTCGCTGCACCTGTCCTTCGGCGAGTTCAGCTCCAAGTTCGCCTCCGCAGTCAGCAAGAATCCGTTCGTCGGCGATCCCATCGTCATCAAGTCGGATGCCGGCACCGCCCCCGAGCCGCAGGCAGACCCGTCGGTCGACGTAATCGCCTGGGCGCACAACGAGACGTCGACCGGGGTCGCGGTGCCGGTCCGCCGGCCCGCCGGCTCGGACGGCGCCCTGGTCTTGGTCGACGCGACCTCTGGCGCCGGCGGTCTACCGGTGGATATCACCGAGGCCGACGCGTACTACTTCTCGCCGCAGAAGAACTTCGCCAGCGACGGCGGGTTGTGGCTGGCCATCATGAGCCCGGCCGCACTGGCCCGCGTCGAGTCCATCGCCGCGTCCGGTCGCTGGGTTCCCGACTTCTTGTCGCTGCCGATCGCGGTGGAGAACAGCCTGAAGAACCAGACGTACAACACGCCGGCGATCGCCACGCTGGCGCTGATGGCCGAACAGCTCGACTGGCTGCTGGGCAACGGCGGGCTGGAATGGGCGGTCAAGCGCACGGCGGACTCGTCGCAGCGGCTGTACTCCTGGGCGCAAGAGCGGCCCTACACCACGCCGTTCGTCGCGGACCCCGCGTTGCGGTCCCAGGTGGTTGGCACGATCGACCTCGTCGACGACGTCGACGCCGCTGCCGTCGCCAAGGTCCTACGGGCCAACGGCATCGTCGACACCGAGCCGTACCGCAAACTCGGCCGCAACCAGTTGAGGGTCGCGATGTTCCCCGCCGTCGACCCCGACGACGTCAGCGCCCTCACCCGATGCATCGACTGGGTGGTCGAGCGGCTTTAACCTGGCGGCCATCCGCCAGCAACCCGCCAGCGTGTCAGGGCGGGTTATCGACCTCAGCTGCACTAGAGTGCGCACCTGACGGGCCCGTCGCTGACTGGGCACGGGGCCTGCGAGGAGAAGCCATGCGGGAACTCAAAGTGGTCGGGCTTGATCACGACAGCAAATACATCATCTGCGAGCGTGAGGAACCCGTAGAACAGTTCAAGCTGGCAGCCGACGACCGACTGCGCGCCGCCCTGCGCGGCGAACCGCTACCGCCCGAGCAACCGCAGCTCGACATGCAAGTCACTAACATGTTGAGCCCCAAGGAGATTCAGGCCAGGATCCGCGCCGGCGCGTCCGTCGAGCAGGTGGCCTCGGCGTCGGGTTCCGATATCGTGCGGATCCGCCGGTTTGCCCATCCCGTGCTGCTGGAACGCGCCCGAGCCGCGGAGCTGGCAACGGCCGCACACCCGCTGCTCGCCGACGGCCCCGCGGTGCTGACCCTGCTCGAGACCGTCGGCGCCGCATTGGTGGCGCGCGGCCTCGAGCCCGACAGACTCAGCTGGGATGCCTGGCGTAATGAGGACAGCCGCTGGACGGTACAGCTTGCCTGGAAGGCCGGCCGTTCCGACAACATCGCACATTTCTGCTTCAGTCCGGGCGCCCACGGCGGGACCGTGACCGCGATCGACGATGCGGCCAGTGAGCTGATCGACCCGGAATTCGAGCGTCCGCTGCGGCCGATCGCGCCGGTCGCCCACATCGAGTTCGAGGAAGAAGCGAAGCCGGCGGTCACCGCGCCGCCCGAACAACCGGTGCACACCCGACGCGGCAAGCCGGTCATTCCCGCTTGGGAGGATGTGCTGCTCGGTGTGCGCTCGGGCGGGCACCGCTAGCGCGTCGACACCAGCCCAAGCAACGTCAGCCACGCGCCCACCACACCTACCCCCGCACCCAGCACGAACCAGCGCAGCACCAGGGTGCGCCGCCAGCCCCACAGCGTCGGTGCCAGCCCGCCCGCTGCCACGATGTTGAGGCCGACCGCCAGCAGCGGATGCACCCGGATCAGCCCGAGGCTCAGCACCACGACGGCGACTCCGATCACCGCGGCCACGAACCCGGAGACCGTCAAACCCGTTGCCCAGGGAAAAGATTGGTCGTGCTCGTCGCTCACGGACCGAGCCTAGCCCGCTCGTAGAACGCCAGGGCTGCCGCGGTCGCGACGTTGAGGGAGTCGGTACCCCGCGACATCGGAATGCGCACCCGCACATCGCTGAGCCGCAGCGTGGCCGACTTCAGCCCCGGGCCCTCGGCGCCAACCAGCACCGCCACACGTTCGTCGCGCGCGGCCGCCATCGCCTCCGCCAGCGTGCTGGCTTCGCTACTCGGAGTCATCGCCAGGAGCCGAAATCCGTGTTCTCGCAACAGCATCAGGTCGGCTGGCCAGCTGGTTGCGCGCGCATACGGCACCAGCAATGCGTGGCCCATGGACACCCGGACGGCGCGCCGGTACAACGGGTCGGCGCAGCCGCTGCCGAACACCACCGCGTCCACGCCCAGACCCGCCGCGTTGCGAAAGATCGAGCCCAGGTTCTCGTGGTCATTGACGCCTTCGAGCACCGCGACGGTACGGGCACCGTCGACCACCTGTGCGACACCGGGTTCCGGCACCCTCCTGGCGGCCGCCAGCACGCCGCGATTGAGGTGGAAGCCGACCACCTGCGCCATCACATCGGCCGACGCTCGGTAGAAAGGCGCTGCGACACCAGGCAGATCGTCCCTGAGCTCGGCCAGCCTGCGGTCCGTGCCCAGCAGGGCGTGCGGGGTGAACCGGGACGCGAGCATGCGCTGCACGACCAGCACGCCTTCGGCGATCACCAGCCCTTTGCCGGTCGGCAGATCGGGACGACGATCGACGCTGTTCAGGTCGCGGAAGTCATCGAGCCGCGGATCGTCGGGATCGCCGACGTCCTGAACATCCACGCCGTCAATACAGTCCAGGTCGCTCACGGGCCTTCGTCGACCAAGGCGAGCATCAGATCGGCCGCGCTGCGCAGTGAGTCGCGCTGGTCGCTGTCCAGCGTCGCGAGCCGCTTGGTCAACCACTCCTGACGGGCGCGACGGTTCTCCTTGACCAGTTCGGCGCCGGACTCGGACACCGACACCAGCACCTGCCGGCCGTCGACGGGGTGCGGGGCGCGGTCGACGAGACCCATCTCGGCCAGCGAGGCGATCACCCGGGTCATCGAGGGCGGTCGGACACGCTCGCGGATCGCCAGGGCACCGGGAGTCATCGCGCCCTCGTTCACCAGGGTCGCCAGCGCCGACAGCTGGGACAGCGACACCGGCGACGACGGGTTGCGAAACCGCAGTTGGCGGGCCAGCCGCATGACATCCAGCGACAAGTCGCTGGCCAGCCGCGCATCGCTGTCAGCCATGGCGCGAGGTTACACGCAACTCAATAAGCTCGCCGTACGAAACGGCGAACGACGGACTTTGGTCCTTGCACTGCGCGGTGGCAAATTTCGGCCGCGCTGGGCAACCCGGCCGCGCAGTGGGCCCACCGTCGCCGCGCTATGTTAATCGCGATGTCTGTCGAGTCCGGCCAGAGCCCAGAGGCGCCGCCCCTGCCGCCCGCGCTGCTCCAGGTGTGGCCCGTCGTCGCGGTCGGCTTTCTGGGCTGGCTGATCGCCGCGGCCCTCGCGTTCCTCGTACCAGCCCTGCAGAGTTGGCGGCCGGTGACGCTGGGTGGACTGGGAGTCGGGGTGATCGGCACCAGCATCTTCACGTGGCAGCTCGCCGCGGCCCGCCGCGGGGCACGGGGTGCCCAAGCCGGACTCGAAACCTATCTCGACCGCAAGTAGATTCCGCAGGACAATTCCGGATCCGGGAGGAACGATGGTAGCCCCGCTACTGCAAGCGCAAGTCGACATCGACGCACCGCCCTCGAAAGTCTGGGCGTTGATATCCGATTTGCGGCGGATGCCCCAGTGGAGCCCGCAGTGTCGCTGGATGAAGCCCTTCGGCCCGCTGCGCCAGGGCACCCGCACGCTCAACCTCAACCGCCGCAACCGGCTGCGCTGGACCACCACGTGCACAATCGTCGAGGTCATCCCCGAGAAGAAGCTGGCGTTCCGGGTCGACGTCAACCGCACGATCTGGAGCTACGAGCTCGAGCCCAACGGCGAGGGCACCCGGGTGATCGAGAGCCGTCACGCCGAAAACGGCGTCACCGCAATTTCGAACCTGTCGGTGAACGCCCTCTTCGGTGGGACCGCTAACTTCGAACGCGAATTGGTCGAGGGCATGAACGCCTCGCTGGCAAACATCAAGGCCGCCGCCGAGAAAGGCTAGTTTGGCGGCTCCATCGGCTCGGGCCCGGGCTCAGGCGGCTCGGCCTGGGACTCCGGCGGCTCGGGCCCGGGCTCAGGCGGCTCGGCCTGGGACTCCGGCGGCTCGGGCAAAGGCTCCGGCGGTGTCTCGACGATCTCGAGCACGCCGTCGTCATATGGCTCATACATTGGCGAACCGCTGCCCGCCGGGGCCGGAGTGTCGGAGTGGGCACCGCAGCCATATCGCTTGTGCACCACATGCCCGTCCGCGGACAGCTCGTTACCGCATATCCCGAACATCGAGCCCAGCGATCCGGCCAGCGGCAGGAAGAAACCGCAATCGCGGCACATCCGTTTGGTGGAGAGCGCCATCGCCGAGTCGGGACCGTAGTCCCCGGTGTGCCATCGCTCGGCAGCCTCGGAACGCCCCCAGGGGCTCATCACCCAGCGCCGGCCCAGCCCGAATTCGGCTGCGGTCTCGTCGACCTGTGGGTCACCGCTCGCGGTGTAGCCGGGAACCAGCCGTGGGTCGTCCGCCGCCGGCGCCATCAAGTCTCCGGGACTCAAATCCCCCGGCCGCACCCGCTGCTCCCACGGGACCCACTCGGGCGCGAGCAATGCCGTCGGTCCCGGGATCAACACGACTTCACTGATCGTGGCGTGATCGGCACCGGGGCAGGCGGCGACGACGGCGGCCCACTGCCACCCCTGGTAACCGGGTAGATGTGCGAGGAACCGGTGGGTGGCGGCGTTCGGGTCCTCGTAGGTGACGCCCAGGTAATCACCGACCGCATCCGGGCCACTGAACTCCTCGACGGCGGCCCGGGCCTGGTTGACCGCACCCGTGAGCACCGCCGCCAACTCCTCGGGCCACTCGGCCACGGTCGCCGCGGCGGATTCCTCGGTGGATCCGGTCACGCTGTCCCCTCTCTGCGCTGCGTCTCCATACTAGGTTGGCGAGCCACGCCCGGTTGCCTGCCGGCATAAGACAGAATTGATTCGTGTCTGGACGGCGGCGTGATGATCCGGGCCGGGTGGCCTCGAACCCGGGCCGCCGGACCCGCCCGGACCCCAAGGGATCGGCCAACCAACACCCGGGCATGGCCAACTACCCCGCCGACGACTCCGACGGTCGCCGCGCGCGTCGCCCGCCGCCGATGCCGAGCGCCAACCGCTATCTCCCACCGCTGGGCCAGCAGCCAGAACCAGACCGCAGCGGCGACGCCCCGCGACGTGGCCCCGCCCCCGGCGAACGCATCACCGTCACCCGCGCCGCGGCGCTGCGCAGCCGCGAAATGGGCTCCCGGATGTACTGGATGGTGCAGCGGGCCGCCACCGCCGACGGCGCCGACAAGTCGGGTCTAACCGCGTTGACGTGGCCGGTGGTGGCGAACTTCGCGGTGGACGCGGCGATGGCCGTCGCGCTGGCCAACACGCTGTTCTTCGCGGCGGCCAGCGGGGAGAGCAAGTCCAAAGTGGCGCTGTACCTGTTGATCACCATCGCGCCGTTCGCGGTGATCGCGCCCCTGATCGGTCCGGCGCTGGATCGGTTGCAGCACGGCCGGCGCGTCGCTTTGGCGCTGTCGTTCGCGTTACGTACCGCGTTGGCGGTGCTGCTGATCATGAACTACGACGGCGCCACCGGCAGCTATCCGTCCATGGTGCTCTATCCGTGCGCGCTGGCCATGATGGTGTTCTCGAAGTCGTTCAGCGTGCTGCGCAGCGCGGTGACGCCGAGGGTGATGCCGCCGACCATCGACCTGGTGCGGGTTAATTCCCGGCTGACCGTATTCGGCCTACTCGGCGGCACCATCGCCGGCGGCGCCATCGCCGGCGGCGTCGAGTTCGTGTGCACCCACGTGTTCAAGCTGCCCGGCGCATTGTTCGTCGTCGTCGCCGTCACCATTGCCGGCGCCTTCCTGTCGATGCGGATTCCGCGCTGGGTCGAGGTAACCGAGGGTGAGGTGCCGGCCACCTTGAGCTACCGCCGGGACAGCGAGCAGCGGCGGCGAAGCTGGCCCGACGAAGTCAAAAAGGTCCGTGGAACGCTTCGACAACCTTTGGGCCGCAACATCATTACCTCGCTGTGGGGTAACTGCACCATCAAGGTGATGGTGGGTTTCTTGTTCTTGTACCCGGCGTTTTTCGCCAAAGCGCATCAAGCCAGCGGCTGGGTTCAACTGGGCATGCTGGGCGCGATCGGGGCGGCGGCCGCGATCGGCAACTTCGCCGGTAACTTCGCCGCCGCACGCCTGCGACTCGGCAGGCCGGCCGTGCTGGTTGTGCGCTGCACGGTGGCGGTGTGCGCCGTCGCGGTCGCGGCCTCGGTGGCGGGCACCCTGATCGCGGCCGTCATCGCCACCTTGGTCACCTCGGGGTCCAGCGCGATCGCGAAGGCCTCGCTGGATGCTTCGTTGCAACACGATCTGCCCGAGGAATCGAGGGCATCGGGGTTCGGGCGCTCGGAGTCGACACTGCAGCTGGCTTGGGTGCTGGGCGGGGCGCTGGGCGTCTTGGTGTACACCGAACTCTGGATCGGCTTCACCGCCGTCAGTGCACTGCTCATCCTCGGGCTGGCGCAGACCCTGGTCAGCTTCCGCGGCGACTCGTTGATTCCCGGCCTCGGAGGTAATCGCCCGGTGATGGTCGAGCAGGAGGAGATGCGCCGGGGCGCCGCCAGGCCGGCGGCGGTGCCGAAGTGAAACGCGGAGTGGCCGTGGCCCTCGCGGCATTGGTGGTACTGCTGTCTGCGGGCGCCGGCGTCGGAGCGTGGCTACTCGTGCGCGAGCCCGGTCCGCGGCAACCCGAGATCAGCGCGTACTCGCACGGGCACCTGACCCGGGTCGGGCCTTACCAGTACTGCAACGTGCTCAACGTCACCGAGTGCCAGACGCCGCAAACCCAGGGCGAGCTTCCCTTCAACGAGCATTCCCCGGTGCAACTTTCGGTTCCCAAAGCCATTTCCCGCGCACCCTGGCAGCTAGCGCAGCTCTATGAGGATCCGGACAACACCATCGTCACGATCTTTCGGCCGGGCACCCGGCTCGCGGTCACCATTCCGTCTGTCGATCCTCAGCGCGGGCGGCTGACCGGGATAGTCGTGCAGTTGCTGACGTTGGTGCCCGACGAAAGCCAACTGAATGACATCACGACGTTCCACACCCACCCGTTCGCGGAATGGTCTGTGCGGATCCTTTAGCGCCGAACGTCGACTTGTTGGGCGAAAACGGCATGATTTTCCCCTACAGCTCGACGTTGGCCGAAGCATGTCGGTGCCGATCGGCACCGTATGCGCATGGAAATCCTGGATTGGCCATTCAGAGGAACTGACGCGCTGGCAGCCGGAATCGTCACGCCGCACCGATTGCGGACCGATTTCGAGCCGGTCCATCGCAACGTGTACATCCCCCGCGGCCAGAAGTTGACGCCCGTGACCCGAGCCGTGGCCGCGTGGCTGTGGTCGGGGCGGACGGCGACGCTGGCGGGACTGTCCGCGGCCGCACTGCACCGCACGGCGTGGATCGATGACTGGCTGCCGGCCGAGTTGAACAGGCGCAGCCGCGACAAGGCGCGCGGCATCATCCTGCATAGCGACACCCTCGACGAGTATGAGACGTGTGTGCGCGACGGGATCCGCCTCACCACACCGGCACGCACGGCGTTCGACGTGGGAAGACGAAACGGCCTGACTACGGCGGTGATTCGGCTCGACGCGCTGACGCACGCAACCGGGTTGAAAGTGGCCGACGTGGAGCTACTGGCCGAGCGTCATCGCGGCGCGCGGGGGTTGGTGCAGCTGCGACGGGCCTTGCACTTGACCGATGGAGGCGCCGAATCGCCGTACGAGACGAAGGCCCGTCTGGTCCTAGTCGGTGGTGGATTGCCACGGCCCCAGACTCAGATCGAGGTGCTCAACGACTGGGGCGCCGTGATGGCGCGGATCGATATGGGCTGGGAGGAGTGGAAGGTCGGCGTCGAATTCGACGGCGCACAACATTGGACCGATCCCGCGCAGCGAACCCGGGACATGGATCGACTGGCCGAACTCGAGTCCCGGGACTGGACGGTGATCCGCGTCAGCGCCGACATGCTGCGGCACCGGCCCCACGTCGTCGTGGCACGCACCCGCGGTGCCTTGGTCGCCGCCGGTTGCCCGCTCTGACCGGCGCGCCGAACGCGGAGTTGTTGGGCCGACACGCCGCAATCTCCCCCAACAAGTCGACGCTCGGCGGGCTAGGTTTACGCGCCGTGGCCAGCTGGCACCCGTTCGCCTTCGCGCGGTGGCCCCGGAGGAGTTCCGTCTCCGAAAGGCCTGCCCCCCAACGCTTCCCGCCCGTGTGGGGTCACCCAGCCGGCCAGATCCGGGCCCTTGGGAACGATGCGGGTGGGGTTGATGTCGGCGTGCACGATGTAGTAGTGCTGCTTGATCTGGACGAAGTCGACGGTATCGCCGAAACCCGGCGTCTGGAACAGGTCGCGCGCGTAGGCCCACAACACCGGCATTTCGGATAGTTTGCATCGATTGCACTTGAAGTGCCCGTGGTAAACCGGGTCGAAGCGGGCCAGGGTGGTGAACAGCCGTACGTCCGCCTCGGTGATGGTCTCGCCCACCAGGTATCGCTGGTTGGCCAGGCGATCGCTCACCCAATCCAGCGCGGTGAACAGCCGGTCGTAGGCCGCTTCGTAGGCCTGCTGCGAGCCGGCAAATCCGCAGCGGTACACGCCGTTGTTGATCTCGGTGTAGACCCGCTTGCTCACCTCGTCGATCTCGGCCCGCAGCGGTTCGGGGTACAGCAGGGGTGCGCCCTCGCGGTGGTACGCGGCCCACTGCGTCGAGAAATCCAGCGTCATCTGCGCGAAATCGTTGGTGACCACCGCGCCCGTCGGCACGTCTACGACCGCCGGGACGGTGATGCCCTTGGGGTAGTCGGGCACGCGCTTGAAGTAGGCGTCCTGCAGCCGGGGAATCTTCAGCACCGGGTCGACACCGCCGGGATCGAGGTCGAATGTCCAGCTGCGCTGATCGTGCGTGGGACCGCAAAACCCAATGGACAGAACATCTTCCAGCCCCAGCAGTCGCCGGACGATGATCGCACGGTTGGCCCACGGGCAAGCGCGGGCAACGATGAGCCGATACCGCCCGGGCTCTACTGGATAGCCGTCGCGCCCATCGGCCGTGATGCGGGTGGTGATGTAGTTGGTATCGCGGGTGAATTCGCCCACCGCGGCAACATAGGAGGCCATGGCCACAATTCTGCCCCACCGCCCAACGTCGACTTGTTGGTGCCGATACGCACGATTTCGCCCATTACGTCGACGTTCGACGCAAACGGGCTTAGGTCGTCAGAAACCGTCGAGCCAGGTTGGCTTCGGTCGACTCCTGCGGCTCCCAATGCGCGATCCACGGTCCGGTGCCCTCGGACTGATCGACGATCCCATCCTCCAACCAGGTGTAACGGCCTTCCAGCACTTCGCGGGTCAACCGAACATCGGTGCTGTCGGTGTTGGTCCACAACGCCTCGAACAGTCTCTCGACCCGCAGGGTGGCCTGTTGACAGAAGGCGTCGGCCAGTTCGTACGCCTGTCGGCCGACGGTCGGATCGGCGGCCCGCTGACTCTCGGCGCGCACACACACCGCGGACATCGCGAACAGCTCCGCACCTATGTCGACAATGCGCCCGAGGAAACCTTGCCTTTGCTCCAGTTTGGCCTGCCAACGCGCCATCCCGTAGAAGGTGTTGCGGGCCAGCTTGCGGGTGCAGCGTTCGACGAACCGCAGGTGTGCCGCCAGCGGACCGAACTCGTTGTACGAAGTGGGTCGCTGTCCCTCGCCGAAAACCAACTGGGGCAACCATTTTGCGTAGAACCCGCTCGCACCGACCGCCGCGGCGGCCTTCTGTCGCAAACCGGTGTCGGGCTTCGCGAGGTCACCGGCCGCAGTCAGGTGGGCATCGACCGCCTCCCGAGCGATGAGCAGCCTCATGATCTCGCTCGATCCTTCGAAGATGCGGTTGATCCGCAGGTCGCGCAACACCTGCTCGACCGGCACCGCGCGCTCCCCGCGCGCGGCCAGGGACTCCGCGGTCTCATAGCCCCGCCCACCCCGGATCTGCAATAGCTCGTCGGCGATGAGGCAGGCCATCTCGCTGGACCACAGCTTGGCCAGTGCCGCCTCGATCCGGATGTCGTTGCGACCTTCGTCGGCCATCTGAGCGGACAATTCGAGCACCGCGTCAAGCGCGTAGGTGGTGGCGGCGATAAATGAGACCTTGCTCGCCACCGCTTCGTGCTTGGCCAACGGTTTGCCCCACTGCACGCGCTCGCCCGACCATTCGCGGGCTATCTTCAGCGCCCACTTGGCAGACCCCGTCGCGCTCGCGGGCACGGACAGCCGCCCGGCGTTCAGCGTGGTCAGCGCGATCTTCAGACCGTCGCCTTCCCGGCCGATCAGGTTTTCGGCCGGCACCCGCACGCGGTGCAGCCTGGTGACGCCGTTCTCGATGCCGCGCAGGCCCATGAACTTGTTGCGTCGCTCCACGGTGATCCCGGGCGAATCGGCCTCGACAACGAACGCGCTGATGCCACCGCGGTGCCCGTCGCTCTTGGGCACCCGCGCCATCACGACCAGCAGTTCGGCGACCACCCCGTTGGTGGTCCACAACTTCACGCCCTCGAGCTCGTAGGCCCTTCCGTCTTCGATCGGTGTCGCCGTCGACGCCAATCGTGCGGGGTCGGAGCCTACGTCCGGTTCGGTGAGCAGAAATGCCGATACGGCGCCAGCGGCACACCGCGGCAAGAACTTCCGCTTCTGGTCGGGGGTCCCGGCAAGTTTCAGCGGCTCGGGCACCCCGATCGACTGATGGGCCGACAACAATGCACCGAAACTCGGATGTACCGACGCGACCATCACCAGGGCCCGGTTGTAGGCGACTTGCGACATGCCGAGGCCGCCATATTCGGACGGGATCTTCATGCCGAAACAACCCAGTCCGGCCAAGCCCTTCACATATTCGTCGGGAATCTGCGCGTCGCGTTCGATGACACTTCCGTCGATGGTGTCGAGGAACTCGCGCAGCTTGTCGAGGAATGCTCGGGTGCGCGTCTCCTCGGCGTCGGATGGTTTGGGAAATGGATGTACGAGCTCTAACGGAAATCGACCGAGGAACAATCCTTTGGCGAAGGACGGTTTGTCCCAACCACTTTCGCGGGATTCCTCGGCGAGGGCTCTCGCTTGTTCCTCGGTGACCTGCGCTTGCTGTGCCATCGCCGCCTCCTCGCTAACGACTCACATCGAGGCATAAATACCCGCTGCTGGGCCGATTATTACGACCTACGGATGTCGAAGTTACCACCCGGTAGCTTCATAGCGCAGCGATATGTTCTTCAGTCACCGCCGATTAGGAGTCGAGCTCCCGGGCGACGGCCTTGACCACCTCGGAGACCCGACGAGCGGTCTTGCGGTCCGGGTAGCGACCCTTGCGCAACTCGGGCTGCACGGCGCTCTCCAGCAGCGTGATCATGTCCTCGACCATGCCGTGCAACTCGTCGGGGCTGTGCTTGTGCTCGACGGGCGCCTCGCGGCGCGTCTTGGTCAGGCTGGGCGGCGGATCGATCAGCTTGAGACTCAACGCCTGTGGTCCGCGCCGGCCGGACGCCACGCCGAATTCCACCCGCTGACCCGCTTTGAGTCCCTCTACCCCGGCGGGCAGCGCCGACGAGCGGACGTAGACGTCCTCGCCGTCCTCCTGTGACAGGAAGCCGAACCCCTTTTCGGCGTCGTACCACTTAACCTTGCCGGTCGGCACTGGTCTCACCTGCTTGTCTGACGGATCACTAGAATGGGCAACACAATAAACGTCCCGCCTGCGCAGGACGCGAAAGTTGAATTCTGATCCTACTCGGATGCCCGCCTGACGAGCACCCCGATTGCCCGGCACTCGGTAGGCTGGCCTCACCGCAGGAGGAGATATGCGCCTGATCCTGAACGTTGTCTGGCTGGTTTTCGGCGGCCTCTGGATGGCCGCCGGATACCTGCTCGCGGCGCTGCTCAGCTTCGCGCTCATCGTCACCATCCCCTTCGGCTTCGCGTCGCTGCGCATCGCGTCATACGCGTTGTGGCCGTTCGGCCGGACGATCGTCGACAAGCCGACGGCCGGGACCGGCGCCCTGATCGGAAATGTCGTCTGGGTGCTGCTGTTCGGGGTGTGGCTGGCAATCGGTCATTTGACCAGCGCGGTCGCGATGGCATTGACGCTCGTCGGCATTCCGCTGGCGCTGGCCAACCTCAAAATGATTCCGGTGTCATTGATGCCGCTGGGCAAGGAGATCGTTCCCGTCGACTCGCCGACCCGATTCGCGCGGGTGCCCGCATGACGCTGACCGCATTGGGTGTGCCGACGGTGCCCGGCCGCACCGACGGCGCCGTCGCTCGGGACGTACCAGCCGCGGGCCCGCTGCTGGACACATACGGGCGGATCGCCACCGATCTGCGGGTGTCGCTGACCGATCGCTGCAACCTGCGGTGCACATATTGCATGCCGGCCGACGGCCTGGACTGGCTGCCGGGAGAGCAACTGCTGCGCCTCGACGAGCTGGCCAGGCTGATCCGCATCGCCGTCACCCGGCTCGGCATCACCAACGTGCGGTTCACCGGTGGTGAGCCCTTGCTGTCCCGCCACCTCGAAGAGGTGGTCGAAACGGCGGCCAGCCTGCGGCCCCGTCCCGAGATCTCGCTGACCACCAATGGTGTCGGACTGGCGCGGCGGGCCGCCGCGCTCGCCGGGGCGGGCCTGGACCGGGTCAACGTGTCGCTGGACAGCGTGGACCGCGACCACTTCGCGGCTATCACCCGTCGGGACCGACTGGCTGACGTGCTGGACGGGTTGGCGGCCGCCAAGGAGTCGGGCCTGACACCGGTCAAGGTGAACGCCGTGCTGGATCCCGCCAGCGGCCGGCAGGACGTCGTCGAGCTGTTGCGGTTCTGCCTCGAGCACGGCTATCAGTTGCGGGTCATCGAGCAGATGCCGCTCGACGCCGGGCATGAGTGGCGCCGGGACGCCACGCTGACCGCCGACGACGTGCTCGCCGCGCTGCGCCCGCACTTCCGGCTGCGGCCGGACCCGTCGCCGCGCGGCTCCGCGCCGGCCGAGCTCTGGCTGGTCGACACGGGCCCGAACACGCGGGCCGGAAAGTTCGGTGTCATCGCGTCGGTGTCGCACGCCTTCTGCTCCACATGCGATCGCACCCGGCTCACGGCCGACGGCCAAATCCGCAGCTGCCTGTTCTCGGCCAAGGAAACAGACCTCCGCGGCCTGCTGCGGGGCGGTGCGCCCGACGAGACGATCGAGGCGGCGTGGCGCGCCGCGATGTGGGGCAAGCCCGCCGGTCACGGCATCAACGACCCCGACTTCATCCAGCCCGAACGCCCGATGAGCGCGATCGGTGGCTGAGGTGCCTCTCGAGGCAGACGGGATAAAGGTGACGGTCCGCTACTTTGCCGCCGCGCGCGCGGCGGCGGGAGCCGAATCGGAAACGCTGGTGGTGCATCCCGGCACCACGGTGGCGGAATTGGTCGAGAGGCTTGCGGTCCGAGGAACTCCGCTGGCCACGGTGTTGAGCCGATGCTCCTATCTGTGCGACGGAATCGCGGTTCGCGACGAGACCGCGGCGTTGCGATCCGGTGACACGATCGACGTTCTGCCGCCGTTCGCCGGTGGATGAGAATGTGAGATGGCTCACGTAACGGAACGATAACGGCGCGGACACGCTCCGATCTCGGACCGGTATGACCTGCGCAAATCCCCGGTGCTCCTGGGGCTTTGACGGATGGCCGTGAGCGAAACGCCGGGTTTCCTTCGAGGTGACGTGACCAACAGAAACCGCTACCGTCTGCGGAGGCTCGCCAAGCAACCGGTGGCGTTCCTCCCTCACTATTCGCGCCGAGCTCCATCCAATAGGCGGGGGACACCGTAAGTGGATGGAGGCGGGGGACCCACCGGTCCACCGTGATCGGACTGGGGCCGCTCGCGGCTCCTTGGGGTGAAGCCGGCTTCGTCTCCGTTGTGGAGTCCGATGCTGGCCGGGTGGCCTCTCCAACCCGAACCCGACAGCTGACCTCGCAGGCGCGTCAAGAAGAGAGGAAATCCCGGCGCGTTATGAGTGGACGTCACCGTAAGCCCACCACATCCAACATCAGCGTCGCCAAGATCGCCTTTACCGGGGCGGTACTTGGCGGCGGCGGCATCGCCCTCGCCGGCCAGGCGGCCGCGGCCACCGACAGCGAATGGGATCAGGTAGCCCGTTGCGAGTCCGGCGGCAACTGGGGAATCAACACCGGCAACGGCTACTACGGCGGTGTCCAGTTCACCGCAGGCACCTGGGCCTCCCATGGCGGCGGCCAGTACGCCCCGTCGGCCCAGCTGGCCACCAGGGAACAGCAGATCGCGGTAGCCGAGCGGGTGTTGGCGACCCAGGGTCGTGGCGCTTGGCCCGTGTGCGGCGGTCCGTTGTCGGGTCCGACCCAGCGCAACGTTCCGGTACCGGCGGGTATAGACGCGCCCGGGATCAATGGCGCGCCGGCACCCGACGCTCCGCGGCCGGCGGACGCTACTCCCC
>Ga0318501_10000018_pt1 | contig 24621 bp, 22 predicted proteins | sample GRESIP174b1f21_FD_203297 | JGI IMG/M metagenome (GOLD analysis project Ga0318501, IMG submission 203297) | Tropical soil microbial communities from Luquillo Experimental Forest, Puerto Rico - GRE.SIPMG.174b1f21 | ecosystem: Environmental > Terrestrial > Soil > Tropical forest > Bulk soil... | reverse complement strand
GGCAGCGGCCGTCCCGGCACGCCGGTGCGGGGATAGATGTAGACCACCGTGCGGCCGGCGAGCTTCGACAGATCGGCCTGCGCGCCATCGGTCGCCGCGAGCGGCAGCGAAGGAAGCCTCATGCCGGTAAGATGGCGCGCGCCGCCGTCGTCCTGCGGTGCCGGGATGTCGGCGGGTAAGACAGTGGGATCGTGCAGGGTCGTCATGGGTAGCCTCCGTCTTTGGAATGATAGAACGAATAGGACTTCTCCTCGATCAGGCGCGACCCTGATGCGAGGTTGATCGCCTTCTTGAGCCGGGAGCGCTCGTCGTTGAGCAGATAGACGGCGCGCGCGAGCTCGATGAAGGATGGGCCGAAGTCGCTGCGCGCCTCGCATTCGCGGATCGCATCCTCGACGTCCCAAAGTTTCGCATTCACCCGCTTGAGCTCCGCGCTGAGCTTGTCGAGCATCACGCGATCGACGTCGCCGAGACGGACCGCGCGCAGGGCCGTGAGCTCGTGCGTGACATTCTCGAGCTGGCTCGGGTTTTTGAGGCGCTCGGACTTTATTTCCAGGATGGTGATCTTGTCCATCAGCTCGCCGACCGAGATCGGCACCAGGATGTCTTGGGGCGGAATGTCTCGGGGGCTCATGCCCTGCCCTCGGCCTTTGCCGTCGCACGGGTCGCGCGCGGCGCCATCCATGCCGGCGCGGTGGCGCGCCCCGTAGTCGCTCTGCGGCGCCATGGTGTCGTCGTGCGGTACCTCGGATCGTGGGCGATCGTCAGGTGCGGTCTCCGTCGTTGCGATGATAGGAAATGAATTCCAGCAGCGAGCCGTCGGGGTCGCGGAAATAGACGCTGGTGCCGGAGCCCTTGGCGCCGAAGCGCTCGATCGGCCCGGCGTGGATCGGGACCCGGCAACGCTCAAGGTGGGTGATGGCGTCGGCAATCGGCCCGTTCCATTGGAAGCAAAGGTCGCTGTTGCCCGGCTCGACCGGAAGCCGCGCCACCTCGGCCGGATGAAAGCCCGGTCCATGCAAATTGAGCTGCGCGGCGCCGAACCGATAGGCCCACCCCTGCGGGCGCCGAACGAGCTCGGCGCCGAGCACATCGCGGTAGAACGCGTTCGAGCGCTCCCAGTCCGAGATGTGCACCACGCAGTGGTCGAACGTGACGGGTAACGGCATGGGCGCTCCTCATCTGCCGATGCGACGTCGCGGCGCGCAGGCCGAAAAGCAGCGCCGGCCCGCGGGGACGAGCCCCGCGGGCCCAGTAGCTTAGGCCAATACGGACTAGTCGATCCAGGCGATGTCGCCGAGGTTGCCGCTCAAGCCCTCGATCTTGCCGACCATGGCCGCCTTGCCGGTCTTGAGATCGACCGAATAGAGCGCGCCGCCGGCGATGAGCCAGCCGTCGTTCTTGTCTTCGCCGGTCGAGACAATGTTGAACGCGACGGGGCCGCTCACCGTCATGCCGAGCGATCCCACCGTATTGAGCACGCCGTCATTCGGCGGGGCCTGCGTCACCAGCGCGCCGGTCGCGGCATCGATATTGTAAAGCGTCGTCGCCTTGGCGCCCTTCCAAGAATTGGTGTACGCGCCCGCCACGATCTTCGGGGTCTTGCCGGCGTTGGCGTCGCCGTCCTTGTACTTGTGCGAGCCGTCGACGGTCGCCTTGCCGTCGTCGACGTTGATCCGCAGGCTGGTGCCGTCGGAGCCCATCACCCGCAGCCGGTCGGCCACCGGGTTGAAGTCGACGGTGGCGCGTCGCCGGGTCAATGGTCACAATCGACTTGCCGTCGACGAGGCCAATGATCCAACCCGCCGCCTGAGCGCTGCTCGCACCGAAGCTCGATGCGGCAAGCGCCACCGTGAGCGCGAGTAGTTTGAGCTTTCCGAACATGATGTCGCTCCCTTGAAAAAGATCCGCATATGCCGGAGCGGGACGGTGCCCGCGCCGACGCCGGGAGCTACGCGGACAAGCGCGCGCGGATGCGCCCGGCGGGAGGATTTCTCATCTGCGGCAGTCACGTCACCAAGAGGATTTAGCGGGCATGCGCCCGCCGCTGTCGCGCCGCCAATGGTGCGCCGTCAACGCGAAGCCAAGAATTCGTGATGCGGTACGACTCAACAAAAGCTGAGGCCCGCGGCGTGCGGTGCACGCTGCGGGCCGAACTGGCAACCGTGAGCCCGTCGCAAAGAGCGAACGGACTCAACACGCTTTGAGAATGCCGTAATGCGCGACTAACTCCCGCGTCGGTCGCTCATGCGCTCAGACGACGTGGGGCGGCCGCTTGCGTCAGCGCGCTGCCGTCTTCTTCTTAGCGGGGGCCGCGGCTGCCTTCTTCGGAGGCGGGCATGGCGCTTGGTAGCCGTAACCGCGACCGAGGTCGACGTGGGTGACGCACATCCCGCCTCGTTTATTCGGGCCGGGACCCGCGTGCCACTCCCACGGTGCCTGCGCTCCGTACGGCCCGGAAATATTACCCGGGGTAGACGTTCGGGTTGACATTGGCTTGCGCATTCGCCGCCGACACGCCGACGACCAACGCCAAAACGCTCAACCCACCGATCAAAGCACGCTTCATCAGAGCTCCTCCCTTTGGACAAGAAAATGCCACACTTTTTATTGGTAGCATCAACAACAATAAAATCAAAGAGTGCCTGGACGCGGATTTTCAGCGTGATTCCGGGAAAATCTTCATCAACGCCGCCTCATTCGTTCCCTGCAAGGAACCCAGCCGCGGACGATTTCGGCGTGCCCGCTTTCGTTCGCGGGGGTGCGAACGGCGTTCCTCAATAAGCGACGCGCTTTCGCCGGGCTGCGGTCTCCCGGCCCCCTGGGCGGGGCCCCTGCCAGCGCGGGTTCGGATTGCAGAAGCCGCGGTTGCCCGCAATCACCTCCCGCACGCACATCTCGAAGGTTGGGATGGTGCAATTCTCGTGCATGACCCCTCCGCCGATATCCGTCAGTGCGCACCAAGGCCTCTCGTAGGCTTGGCTTGCACGCAGGCTAAGGGAGATGGCCGCCGCCACGGCGGTCACGATGAGCATCCTTCGCATGACGGCCTCCAGCCGCAACCCGGGTCCCGGCACCAAAGCGACTCTAACTTTTCCTTCCCTCGTTTGACGGCTCCGAGGCAGCCATTGAAAGAACTGCGCAATTTGGCTTCGTTCTGCCAAAACCCGCTGCTCTGTTACAATTAAGAGTTGTCCTTATCGCCTCTTGCAATCACACTGCCTTACTCTGCGCCGTCGCCCAAATTGCGAATTTGGGCCCGCCGTTCGCGCCATTGCAAACCATCGTCAGCGACGCGCTGGCCTGGGAGCGCAAGCTTTCACCAAGTCCGCGTCCATTTACCCCGCGCGGTCGCGGTTTACCGCATCGAAGGCCCGGATCGCAAATTTGCGTCGCGACACGGCTCGCCGTTCATAGCGATCCATGGCCAGTAACTTTTTTGCCTCTTGCAATAGAATCGTCGCGAGCTTGTGCGGCCCTTGCAGGTGTCGAGGTCACAAACTTCAGGGTTTCCGTTGACATGTCCGGCGGATTGGGCCGCAGAAGAGCGCTCAGGACTTTCACTTTCATCCGCATGTTTGCGTCAGAGTCATAATCTTGGTTGCTCAAAGTATCGGACAGGAATTGATGGCGCGCATAGCGCACGCGGCGCAGATCGATTTGCGCTGCGGCGACTTTGCGCGCGAGCTCTTGGGTTTCCGCGTTAGCGCCGGGCCCGGCGATCTCGCGCGCAAGCGTCTCCACCTCTTCTGACAACGCTGGATTGGAACAAGCGGGCAGACTGAGCGCGTGGCGAAGCGCGTTTCTCGCTGCGCGAGCGCGGCCCCCGGTGGTTCGCGGGCCGGTGCTGGCCCGCGCATTCGCGCGGTTGGCCCTGATCTTGCGTTCGCTCGTCAAGCCGCATTTTTTCCTTTGGTTGGCGTTGTCTCGATCACCTTGAACTCGGCGTCTTCAACCTCCTGCACGCTCCGGCGCAGCGCCCCGCCGAGCGTCGCCCGATGGCGATCGATCTCATGCAGGCTGGCGTTGCGGCGGCTCTCCGCGATGGTGATTAGCCGATCGATCCGCTCGATATGATCGAAATTCTCGCATAGGCCATCGATCGTGAGGGCATCGATGCTGATGCCGGCGTTGGTGAGAAGCTCATCGACCAGGGTCACGGCATTCGGTTCGCGCCGCACGTAATCTTGCACGAGCTCCTTCGCCTTGTCGGCCCGTGCCTCGTCCAAGATAGTTTCACTGTCTAATCCGAAGCCGTCGAGAACGCTATTGAGCTTGTTGACAACCCTTGGATCATTCCGAGCACACTCGGTCGCCAGCCTCTCAGCGTGCGCCTTGTGTTCTGGAAGTTTGTTTTTGAGAATTTCGGCAACATAATCCTCAACGTATTCGTCATGGAGAGCACAGTTCGACTCGAACTGTTCGATCAAAAATCGTTGCAGCGCTTCACGTCCGCGCGCTTGGATCAAGATCGATTTCAAGCGGCGCCAGCGCAACACCTCCCACTCCAAGAACACTAGGTCGGCTATGAAGATCTCTTCGATGATATCGAGTGGCTTCACCACTGAGCAGATACGCGCGAGAAGCTGGTCATAGGCGGCGGCGTCTTCGCCCTCGATGAGCAGGGGCCGCCCAAACAGCGCGAATCGTTGCGTCCAACCTGGAACGCTGGACGCTGCAATTTCTGTCTTGCTTTTGCTCTTCCTGGACGCAAACGCCGCCGAACGCTCGACAGAACGAATCACTGACACACGAACGATATTATACCATCGACAATAGCGGCATGACCTCGCAACGCGCCCCACGGCGTAGGGCCGCAAGTCGGGCCCTCGCTGGGAGTCGTTCGGCCCCAGGGGAAGCGTTCTAGGGCTCCTCACCGCTGATGCAACAGGCCAGGTTAGACCTAGACTTTCAACTTTCGGGGAACCCTAGCTACAGAGACGGCGGACTTGAGGACTGAGGTTCCTGTCGTCGGCTTTCTGCGTCAGCACCGTCAGCATCGTCTGGGAAATTGAGCGGCTGTCCGAGTCCGGGCGGAGGATCTTTTAGGCCAGCCGCGCATCCAGTATCACTGACGCGGCTGACGGTGCTGACGGTATCATGCAATTGGTTGTCCCCTATGGCCGTTATCGTGATTGTCCGCGTTCCCAACCGCCCCTCGCGGCCGAAGGCAATCCCAATCCCGAGGCTCCGGAGGAAGGTCTGCGCCCGGCGCAGCCGGCCAGCGAGTGCGCGGGGGCTCTTTGGCCAGCCAGACCGGTTGGCGCCTATCTGCAAAAGATCGGATGCGCTTCCCCTCCATTGCGCTCCGTCGGCCATGATCTCGCGCAGGAGGGCCGCCACGGGATCGGTGTCGATGATATTCTCGATCGCAGCGCGCCGGTTGTTGGAATAAGCGGCTTCGAAGGTGCCGGCGGGTCGAAATGCGCTCTCACAGGCTGTGGCCCAGAGCGCGAAATCAGCCATGCGCGGCAACTGGTTGAGGCGTACACGCGGCAGCATGTGTAAGGCCTGCCCGGCCGCATCGAGGAGCGCGCCAAGGATGTGCGGTCGCTGGAGCTCGAACTCTCGCCAAAGCGCATTCTCCGGCCGGCGTCGCCGTTCGGCAATCGGTGCGAGCATCAGCGGGATAGCACGGTCAGCGAGGTCGGGGCGGGTGATGATATCCTCGATCCCATTGAGAATGACGGGGCGGGCGGCCGTAAGCAGAATTTCGTCCTGATCGGTGAACAGCCGACGTGTCGAAAAGGCACCGCCGCTTGTCAGCCGGCAGAGAGTATCCGACAGCCAAGGCGGCAGGCCGCTGAGATTGTCAAAGGCCAGGACGTGGCCGTTGCTGGCCGCGATGAACAATTCCCGCTCATCGCGCGGCAGGGCCCGCACCGGCGCGACGCTGGGATCGATCACCGCCCGCAAAAGCTTCGAGAGGACGGTCTTGGCTGATCCTTGTTCGCCGGCCATCGCCAGGAGCGGATAGGGGCCGCCCGCTCGCAACGCCCCTAACAGCCATGCCACGACGAGCACGAAGTCGTTGTCGGTGGCAAGATTCACAAACGGGGCCAGCGCCTCAATTGATCCGCCCCGCACCGGAAGCGGAAGTGGCTGCATCCCGGCGCTGCGGCGGAACCTGACCGGAGGGTCCTCGGCGATCCGCCATCCGTTGGCGCCGATTTCGACGCAGCGCCAGAACTCATCTGCCAGATCGAGGTAAATCAGGCCGTCGTGCTCGGCGAGGCGGAGCGAGACCTTGCGCTGCGGACCATCGAACTGGGCCTGTGCCTCAAGCGCATTGAGGGCTGCATTGAGCGCGGCCGGGTTCGGCGCGTCCCAGGTGCGCTCGTAGTATTGCTGGCGCAACCAGGCCTGAAAGCGCTTGCTGCGCAGCGGCCAGGTTTCCCGGTGGCCATCGATGATGAGATCGGCAAAGCCGGTGCCGTCACTTGCATGAAAGAGCCGGGCGGCCGTTGCGATATTGAGGAGGACGTCCGCGCTGCTCACGGCGCTCGACCGTCGTCCGCCCGGCCTATGGCAACCTGACCGGACCGCGGGTCCCTCGTACCGTCGGGGGCCGAAACAATTGATGGAGTCTCCGGGCGCGCCGCGAGACCCGCCCGGTGATGCTCTTGCGGATCATCGAGTCGGGTTTGTCGCCAGAGCTGACGGGCGACCTTAACGGGGTCGATGCCGGCCGCCTTCCACCAGGCCTGCTCGTCGCCGGCGCGATGGACGGCGCGATGATGCGAGCGACAGAGCGGGACGGCGAATTCGTCGCTCGCTTTGCGGCCGAACGCCCGCGGTTGCAGGTAGCGAAGATGATGCGGATCGGACTGTTTGCGGCCGCAGATGAGACACGCTTGTTGGGCGACATAACGCAGGTGCTCCGGGTTACGATAGCGCCGCGGTGTCGCTAGTACGAGCCCGCTCTTGTCGATGCCGTCGGGCGGATCGAGGTCGCCGCTTTCTTTCGTGAGCATCGCGCGGGCGCCAACAAGATCGACATCACTGCTTAGAGCAGCGTCGTCTGCGGCTTCCGCGGTTGCGGACGGTGCGAGCTCGGATAGCCTGTTTTCAAAGGCCTCCTCCACGAGCTTGGCATCGGTCGCCTTGAGGCTATTCTTGGCGCTGAGCGCCTCACGCGCCCAAGCCACGGCGAGATCAGCCGATGTGATGGCCCCAAGCTCGGTCAACAGCTTTTCGCGCAGGGCCGCCGATTGCTCGGGCTCAAGGAGCGCAGCCCGCTCGCCATGCATGCTATTGCGACGCAGTCCATTGCCGGGCTTTCGCGGCGGCACTCGAGGCTGGCCGTCCCTCGACATGAGCGGCTGTTCGTCAGCTAACGACGTTTGAGAGCGAGGACCATCACAAAGATCGGGCGCATCAAGATCATCCTCTCCGGCAATGCCAACGAGCGTGAACAGGGCGTAGCGGCGCGCGTAGGTCAGCGCAGCGCCCATGCGCTGGGGATTGGCGGTCTCGGCGATCGGGCAGATCGGCCAATCGGACGCAATCCACTCGCCCGAGGCATGGGCGAGCGTGGTGGTCAGATGGACCATGCCAGCGGTCTGGTCGATGGCGGTCGTCTGTAATGTGGCGATCTCATGCTGTCCCAGTGTCTTGCGCACGATGTCGAGCCCGCTCGAGAGTGGCGCATAGCGGAAGCTGCGCTCGCCGTCTCCCGGCCGGCCGGTGCGGATCGTAGCCGTGAGCGACTTTTCTGGATTGATGAGTTCGGCCTGGGCCTTGGCCAAGGCCGAGGCCAGCGCCGCGACCGTTTCACTGGACCGCGGCATGGGTCGCCTCCGTCTCCAGCACATCAAAGCTCACCGCCCCCGATTTCGAGCGCTTGGCCCGCACACCATGGCCGATCGCCTCCCTGGCATCTTCCGGCATCAAGGCTTTGAGCTCGCTCTTTGCCCGTTCGTGGTCGAGAAAGGCGCTCCGGGTGTTGCGGAAGAGGGCAGCGAACTCCGCCCAGGAATTCGATGAGCTCATATCGACGATGCGGATAGCCTCGATGCGGGGGCGCGGCGGCTCCGCATTGACGAGATGGGGCGCTTCGCCTGATTGCACACAGCGCCAGAATTTCTTTTCCGCCGACACGAGGACGCTGAGATAAAGTGGGTCCATGGGAATCGCGATCTCCGCCCATTTGCCCCCGCCGGTGATGATTGAGAGGACCGAGGTCCTCAAGTGCGTAACCCACATGTTGTGCTGGACCTGAGCCATATACTTCTCGACGGCAGCTTCTTCGGAGAATGCCCACGGCAGCATGAACTTGGCCTCAAATACCGCATCGGTCCCCTCCACGATGCCGTCCAACGTGGCAGCCATCCATGCGATGGCTGAATGCTTGACCTTGCGCTGGACATCTGTGACGCGTCGGCCGGTGTTGCGCTCGTACCAGGAGCGATTGAGCTCCTCGGTGGCCGCTCCAAGCTGTACGACCAGATTGCCGGACAGGTCCTCCTGCTCGGCCTCTCCGCGCTTCTCGCGCCACAGTTGGATCAGGGCCGCGTCGTCATTGCCCATAATGATACGGGCGTCCGAGCCGCCGATGAACGCTCGGCGGTCCGCAGGGGTTCTCCACAAGCTTGATTTCATGGATTTCTCCATTCTGGAAATGACTTGTGCTGTACGCAGACCCAACCAGTTCCCATGGGATCACCTATTTGGATCACACGATACCATATGTGTCATACGATGCCGCTCTGGTCAACAATGAAGCCGAAGCCGTTGAATAGTGCCCAGATCCGAGCAGCGCGCGCCCTTCTTCGTTGGAGTGCGGCAGAACTTGCACGTGAAGCGGCTTTAGGAATCGCTACGATCAAACGTGCTGAACTCGCTGAGGACAAGACTTCCCTAACCGTAGCCAACGACTTGGCTGTTCGCCGCGCTTTGGAAGTTGCCGGCGTCGAATTCATTGACGAGAACGGCGGAGGCCCGGGAGTGCGTTTACGGCAGCGACGGCGGCCCAAAGCGCCCAAGAAGTAGATCGTCGCTGAGTCGGATGTAGCTATCGGCGATCGGTCTGTTCCCCGCTCCGGCCTCGCCCGGCTGTTGCCAAAGCGCCACACAGGGACGCATTCAAAATCGCGGTCTGCATGCCCGTTCGCGGATAGCGCCCTCCCGCGAGGGACTTGAATCGCGGCTCGGCCGGATTCCACGCGCCGGCAAGTGCCCGATCGGCCATCGTCGCAAGTAGGGATTGAGGACGTGGATAAGGTTAAGCTGCCGGATTGATTGATGAATAGCGCCCGTGCCGGGCGAAATGCCAAGCCATTCCTTTGCTCAGAAGCAGCGGCGATGACCGGTGCCTGGCGCGCGGCCCTCGCTTCTCTCCTGTGTCGTAATGGCCTGATCCCCGGCTTTGAGATGTTTGGCCAAAATTTGGAATCCCTCCCACCGTTGCCGAAAGATCACAGCCAAAGCGCGCAAGACCTGGTAAAGAATTCGACACTCAATCCTGGAACGGGGGGTTCACATGAAAAAGCTATTTCTCGGAAGCGTAGCGCTGGTCGCGTTGGGCTTAGTGGCGCCGGCGGCATTCGCTGCCGAACGGCCGGTGCCATATACACCACCGCCGCCGCCGGCTCCGGTCTACACCTGGAGCGGCTGCTATGTCGGTGCGAGTGCGGGTAGTTCGTCCGGAAAAAGCCAACATTTCACCACTGCGGGATCCACTCTTTTCGGGACCACCACCGTGGTTCCGGCCGGAGCCAACATTACCGACTCCTTCGACCTGTCCGGCTTCATCGGCGGGGGCCAGATCGGCTGCAACTGGCAGTGGGGCGTCTGGGTCATCGGCGTCGAAGGCGACGGCTCCGCGACCAATAAAGAAGGCCAGGCATTCGAGCCCCTCGTCTTCGCCAACGTGAACAGGGCCGCCTGGGTTTCACAGACCCAGGAGCGTTGGCTCGTGACCGCGCGCGGCCGGCTCGGCTTGACTAACTTTTGGTGGTTTGGCCCCCAAACGCTCGTGTACGTGACCGGCGGCGGTGCGTGGGCCAAAATCGATACGTCGGAATTCTTTGCGGGCGGTGCGGCCTGTGCCCCTGGCGGTATCACCGTCAATTGCGGCATCCAAGGGAGCAATACCCGCAGCGGTTGGACGGTGGGTGGCGGCCTCGAATATGCGCTGGGTTACGGCTGGTCGGCCAAAGGCGAATTTCTCTATGTCAAGTTCGACAACTTCACCACGTTAACGGACGGTCCCTTGAATAGGAACAACCTCGTATCGCACGACGTTAAGCTCGAGGACTACGTCTGGCGCGCCGGCTTGAATTACAAGTTTAGCTGGGGCTCGGGCTACTGATCCACGGCTTAAGACACAAAGGCAGGCCCCGGGTCTTTTGCCCGGGGCTTTTGCTTTACAATCGTCCCGCATCGGCTGTCGGCGGCGGAACGATCCCCGCAGCGGTTATCCCTTGGCCCGCAACAGGCGTCCGCGCTCCCGCTCCCAGCTGCGCTTCTTCTCGGTTTCGCGTTTGTCGTGCAGCTTCTTGCCGCGGGCGAGCGCAAGCTCGAGCTTGGCGCGGCCCTTCTCGTTGAAATAGAGCTTGAGCGGCACGAGCGTCATTCCCTCGCGCTCGACCGCGCCCATGAGCTTGTTGATCTGGCGGCGGTGAAGCAGGAGCTTGCGCACGCGCTTGGGCGCATGGTTGAAGCGGCCGCCTTGCAGGTATTCCGGGATATTGGCGTTGACCAGCCAGATCTCGCCGCCGCGCGAATCGGCGTAGGCTTCCGCGATCGTCGCCTTGCCGCCGCGCAGCGATTTAACCTCCGTGCCGGTGAGCGCGAGGCCGGCCTCGAAGGTCTCGCCGATCTGGTAGTTGAAGCGCGCCTTGCGATTGTGGGCGATCACGCGAACCTTGCTGTCCGATTTCGCGGCCATCCCGGCTCCTGCGTCGCTGGCGCAATGCCGGCCGCCATCGGGCAGGCTCGCGCCGGCGCGCACCGTCGGATAGCGGACCCAAGCCGCGCTGCCAAGGCGACGCAAGGAGAAATCGCAACTCCGGCCGCCGCTTGCTACCTTCCCGCGGCCGCCGAGACTTCTTCGATGTGCCGCCGAATGGCCTCGTAGCATTCGCAGGCTCTCGCCTCGAGGCCGCGCCGGTCGATGATTTCGATGTGCCCGCGGTGGTAGCGGATGAGGCCGGCCTGCTGCAGCATATTTGCGACGACGGTCACGGTCGTGCGGCGCACGCCGAGCATCTGCGACAAGAATTCGTGGGTGAGCTTGATGGTGTTGCTTTCGAGCCGGTCGCGGGCCTGCAGCAGCGAGCGGCTCAGCCGAGCCTCGACCGGATGCAGCGCGTTGCAGGCGGCGGTTTGCTGAACTTGAATCAGCAGCATCTCGCCATAGCGCACGACGATCCTGCAGACGGCTTCGCTGTCCTCGGCAACCTGGCGGAAGCGCGACGCCGCAATGCGCGAGGCTGATCCCCTCACCTGAACGACGGCGCGCGTGTGCGCCCGGCGCGATCCGAGTCCGGCGAAGGAGCCCACCGCACCCTCGTAACCGATCGTCGCGGTCTCGATGGCGTCGCCCTGCCGCATCACGGCCAGCAGCGAGACGATCCCATGGTGGGGGAAATAGACCTGGTCGATGCGCTCCCCGTGCTCCTGCAGGACCGCGCCCTGCTCGAGCACGATGTCTTTGAGGTGCGGAGCGAGCAACGCGAAGTCTTTCGCGGGGAGCGAAGCCAAAAGCAGATTGCGCCTGCCCGTGCGGGAGCGATCCAGTTCCACCCTCAGCCTTTCTCATCGTCCGAGCCGAAACCGCACCAACGCACGGCGCTCCGACAACGCGCCCGACCTGCCGGCGGCATTGGTAAGCCACCCGCGCGTGTTGTCTGTGCGGTAGCCGATAAAAATGCTGCAAAATGAGGGACTTAGATGAAATGCCCGCGCAGCATCGGCTCAATGGGCGCCGGAAAATTCATGTGCTCTCAACAACGCACCGCTGCCCATAAGGTTCCCTGCGTGCAAGCACGCAGCCTTGCTGCTCGAAAATTTTCACGCGGCGCGATCATTTTTGCTCGCGCTGCAACAGATCGCGGATCTCCGTGAGCAACATCTCCTGCTTGGTCAATGCGGGAGTCTTCGGCGCCTCGGACTGCATGACCTGATTCATCAGCTTGACCACGAGGAACAAAACCCAAGCGATGATGATGAAGTTGATGACGATGGTGAGGAAACTCCCCCACGCCAGAACCGCGCCTTGTTTCTTGGCTTCGACCAGCGAATCCGCGGTCACCTTCGAGGACAGCGGCAGAAAGTGATTGGAGAAATCAAAGCCGCCGGTAACAGCGCCGATGATCGGCGACATGATATCAGCGACCAGCGAGTTGACGATCGCGCCGAAGGCGGCGCCGATGATCACCCCGATGGCAAGATCGACGGCGTTTCCTCGCAGGGCAAATTTCTTGAATTCCTCGATCATGGGTCGCTCCCGTGTTTTGATTCAAACTGCGCCTGCGGCCGTCACTCCGGGGCGCCCCCCAATGACGGCGATAGGGACAATGCACGGGCGAAATTAGCTCTGAGGGGCGTACCGCGGCCAAGGGCATCGGGCCAGCAGGCCGTCGACCGACAAGGCCGCTGGGCTAGCTCAATAGATCTAGTCCAACGACCCTAGTCCAATGAACTAGTTGATCAGCCCGGCGTGGACCATGGCCTCGCGCACGGCGGCCTTCGTCTTCTCCGCCAGCCGCACCATCGGTAGCCGCACCGTGTCCGCGCATTTTCCCAGCACGGAGAGCGCGTATTTCACTGGCGCCGGGCTCGTCTCCAAGAACAAGGCGGTGTGCAATGGCATCAGCTTGTCCTGCAGCTTGAGCGCCGCCCCGTAGTCGCCCTTCAGGCAGGCATCCTGGAACTCGGCACACAGCCGCGGAGCCACGTTAGAGGTAACCGAGATGCAGCCGTGTCCACCATGCGCCATGAAGCCGAGCGCACTGGCATCCTCACCCGAGAGCTGGTTGAAGCCCTCCCCCATCGCGGTGCGCTGCTGCGAGACGCGCACGACATTCGCGGTCGCATCCTTTACGCCGGCAATGTTCTCGAGCTCGAATAAACGCTTCATGGTGTCGACAGACATATCGATTACGGAGCGCGCCGGGATGTTGTAAATGATGATCGGAATGCCGGCAGCATCATTGATCGCCTTGAAGTGCTGGTAGAGCCCCTCCTGCGTGGGTTTGTTGTAGTAAGGCGTCACCACCAATACCGCATCGGCGCCGCACTCCTGCGCATGCCGGGTGAACGCGATCGCCTCCGCAGTGGAGTTCGAGCCGGCGCCTGCGATCACGGGAACGCGGCCCTTCGCCTGCGCGACGCACCACTCGACCACCCGCCCGTGCTCCTCGTGCGATAGCGTCGGGCTCTCGCCGGTGGTGCCGACCGGGACCAAGCCGTTGGTCCCTTCGGCGATCTGCCAGTCCACCAGACCGCGAAAGGCTTTCTCGTCGAGCGCGCCGTTGCCGAAGGGGGTAGCGAGCGCGGTAAACGAGCCTCGAAAGCTCGTCCTGGCGGTCATGACACGATCCTCTGAGTCGTTTGGGCGGCCGTGCGCTCTGGCCCAACGTCAAGGCCCACTGCGAAGCCCAAGGCCGCAAATCTGCGTCTAAGCTTGCATCATTGTTAACGGGAAGCCGGCTACGAAGAAAGCCCCCAGCAGCGTCTCCGCCGCCTTTTTGCCGCGGTCGGGGATGATGGTCCGTAGGTATTAGGATCGCGGCGGGGACAATAAGCGGGGACGATTTGAGCGTTCACACGCCCACACGATTTTTGACCGGCCTCCTGGCAGGCGGGGGCCTTGCTATCGTGCTGGTGATCTCTCCCGCGGGCAGCGTGCCGCTTCCCAAGCCACGACCCGAGAACGCGCCCGCGAAGACCGGCATGACGCCGCGCATGCCCGAGGCAGCGCCGCAAACCCCGGTCCGCTCCGCCCGGTCCACCCTTGCACCCAGCGACTTGCCGTCTGCCGCGGACATCGCTGCCTTGAAGGAGGCGATCGCGGCTGCCCGCAGGGGGAAGACGACGCAGGCCGCCGACCTGCAGAAGTCGATCCACGATCCGGTCGCCCGCAAACTCGTCGAATGGGCGATCCTGCGCAGCGACGATACCCAAAGCATCGACGTCAGCCGCTACATGGCTTTCATTACTGAAAATCCGAGCTGGCCGTCGACCGCCCTGCTGCGGCGCCGCGCCGAGGCGACGCTGTGGGCGGACCGCCTCGATCCAGCCTTCGTGCGCGCCTTCTTCGGCAAGGAACGACCTACCACCACCAAGGGAAAATTCGCGCTTGCCCGTGCGCTGCTGTTGCAGGGCGACCGCGCCGGCGCGCAAAACTTGGTGCGCGAAGGCTGGCGCAACGACAGCTTCTCGAGCGAGCTCGAGGACCCGGCCCTCGACGTCTTCCAGGACCTGCTCACCTCCGCTGATCACAAGGCGCGCATGGACATGCGCCTCTACGCGGAGGACGTCGACGGGGCGCTGCGCTCGGCCAACCGCGCCGGCGGCTATGCTCCCGTCATCGCCAAGGCGCGCATTGCCGTCATCACGAAGGCGGCGAACGCCGGGGCAATGCTCGATGCAGTTCCAGCGGAGGCGCACCGCGACGTCGGTTATGTTTTCAGCCGCGCCCAGTATCTGCGCCGCGCTGATCAAGCGCACGACGCCGCCGAGTGGATCCTGTCGGTGCCGCCCGACTCCGGCCAGACGCTCGATCCCGACCAGTGGTGGATCGAACGCAGGCTCGTTGCCCGCAAGCTGCTCGACCTCGGCGAAGCCAAGACCGGCTATCGCGTCGCGCGCGACGCCGCGATCCCGCACAAGGACAACTACCGCGCCGAGCATCAGTTCACCGCCGGCTGGATTGCGCTGCGCTTCCTCAACGATCCGGCCACCGCGCTCGCGCACTTCGCCAAGGTCGCCCAGGGCAACAGCAACCCGATCACGCTCTCGCGCGCGGGCTATTGGCAAGGGCGCGCGGCGGAAGCGCTGGGGCGACGGGACGAGGCGCGCGCGCATTACGAGGCGGCGGCGCGCTATTCCACCGCCTATTACGGGCAGCTCGCGCGCTCGCGGCTCGGTCACAAAGACATCGTCGTTCGCCCCCCGCCCGAGCCCCCCGCGGATCGGCGCGATGCGCTCGCGCGGCTCGAAGTGGTGCGCGCAATCGAGCTTCTCTACGCCATCGACGAGCGGGATCTGGTCGCAGGCGCGCTGGCCGATGTCGGCGAACGGTCGATCGACACCGTTGCGCTCGCCGCGCTCGGCGACGTCGCCGCCCGCCACAAGGATGCGCGCGCCATGGTGCTGCTCGGCAAAGCAGCGCTTGGACGCGGGCTTCCGCTCGATCACTATGCCTTTCCCAACGTCGGCATTCCCGAGTATCGCGCCATCGGTCCGGCGATCGAGCGCGCCGTGGTCTTCGCCATCGCTCGCCAGGAGAGCACCTTCAACCCGAAGACCGTTTCCAGCGCGCGCGCCATGGGTCTGATGCAGGTCACGCCCGAGGCCGGACGATATGTGACCAAAAAATTCGGCGCGGCCTTCGACGAGAAGCGGCTGCTTAGCGACCAGACCTACAACGTGCAGCTGGGGGCGGCCGAGCTCGGTGATCTCTACGTCGACTATCGCGGCTCGCATATCCTCACCTTCGCCGGCTACAATGCCGGGCGCGGGCGCGTGAAGGAGTGGATCGCTAAATACGGCGATCCCCGCGACCCGAAGGTCGATCCGATCGACTGGGTCGAGCGCATCCCGTTCTCCGAAACGCGCAACTACGTCCAACGCGTGCTCGAAAATCTCCAGGTCTACCGCGTTCGTTTCGGCGGCGGCTCGAAGCTCTTGATCGAAGCCGACCTGCATCGCGGGGGGATGGAGGCAGCGGCGCGCTGAACGCCGCGCGCGTGTCGCTGGGCGGAACCGCGACGGCGCGCAGGTTGATCGAACGAGGTGCAGGGTGACGAGCGCGCTGGCGTCGCGGTTGCTGCAGGACGGGCTGGACATGCACCGGCGCGGCGCCGTCACCGACGCGGCGGCGCGATATTCCCAGATCCTGAAATTCGAGCCGAAGAACGTCGACGCGCTCTGCCTCCTTGGCCTCGCCTATGGGGAGCTCAAGCGTTCCGCGGAAGCCGTCGAGTTCTTGCGCAAGGCCACCAGGCTGGCCCCGAAACACGCGGTCGCCCACAACTTCCTCGGCGGGGCGCTCAAAGAGCTGGGCCGCGCCGACGAGGCATTGGCAAGCTTCGACCGCGCGATCTCGCATCGGCCGGATCTTATGGACGCCTATGTCAATCGCGCGGAATTGTTGATGGCGTTGAACAGGCCGGCGCAAGCAGTGGAGACCTACGACCGCGCGATCGCCATTCATCCGAATTTTTTTCAAGGCTGGTGCAACCGCGGTGTCGCGCTCGAAAGGATGAACCGCCTCGAGGATGCGATCGCAAGCTACGACCGCGCGATCGCATTACGAGCGGACCTCACCGCGGCGCACGCCAACCGCGGAAATGCGTTGGCCGCGTTGGGCCGCCACGAAGCCGCCGTCGACAGTTTCGACCGCGCGCTTGCGAGCAAGCCTGATTTCGCCGAAATCCATCTCAACCGCGGCAATTCGCTCGCGCGGCTGCGCCGGCACGACCAGGCGCTCGCGAGCTATGAGCGCGCGCTGGCGATCCGCCCCGATATGGCGGAAGCGCAATTCGGCCGCGGCATGGTGCTCAGGGAGCAGACCCGCTTCGAGGAGGCGGTGAGATGCTTCGATCGCGCGATCGCGCTCAATCGCAACGACGCCGTGCGCGGGCTGTTTCATTCGCACCGCGCCGAGGCGCTCAATATGCTCGGCCGCTTCCCGGAGGCCTTGGCTGACGTCAGCCACTGCCTGCAGGTCGCGCCCGATGACGATCAGGCCCTCTACGCGGTCTCCCTGGTCGAATTGCTCCACGGCCGTTGGCGCGAGGCGTGGCCAAGATACGAGCGGCGCATCGCGCTCAAGGTCGGCATCCCCGAGGGCTTTTCTCCCCCCGCTTGGCCGCCCTGGCGCGGCGAAAGCCTGCAAGACGAATTGCTCGTCCTGCGAGGCGAACAAGGACTTGGGGACCATATCCTGTTCTCCTGCTTCGGCGCCCATCTCGCCAAGCTCGGATATCGGATCGCGCTGTGGACCAAGCCGAGTTTGCAGCCGCTGTTGCGGACGGTGCCCGGCGTGGAGCGCGTGGTGTCCGACGTCGCGCTCCTGGCGGGGTCGAGCGACATCCGCTGGGCCTCGATGATGAGCGTACCCGGCATCCTGGGGACGACTCCCGAAACCGTGCCCCGGAACGGGCCGTTCTTGACGGCCGAGCCCGACCGCGTGGCCGCCTGGAGAGAGCGTCTCGGCACCCATGGCTTCAAAATCGGGATCGCCTGGCAGAACGCCGGCGCCTCTCATTTGGACAAGCTCCGCTCGATTCCGCTGCGCGAATTCGCCGCCCTGGGCGCAATTCCTGGCGTGCGCCTGATCTCGCTGCAAAAGGGGGCAGGCGTCGAAGACATTCCCGCGGCCGCCTTCCAGGTGGAGACGCTGGGAGACAGCTTCGATGAGGGTGGCGGCGCGTTTCTCGACAGCGCCGCGGTGATGATGAATCTCGACCTCGTCGTCACCCCGTGCAACGCGATCGCTCACCTCGCGGGCGCGCTGGGACGGCCCACATTCGTGGCGCTCATGCATGTGCCGGAATGGCGTTGGCTGCTCGATCGCGACGACAGCCCCTGGTACCCGGCGACCCGCCTGTTCCGGCAGTCGAGCGCAGGCGATTGGCCCGGTGTCTTTGCCCGCATTGTCGACGCCGTAGGCGCGCGTCGATCTCAGGCCGATTGAACGAACGCTTGTCGCCGGCCGGGTGCGCGCGACACCGCTTGAGGCGCGTGTCAACCCTCTCGCGCGAAGCGGTCGAGCTCGCCACGCAGGCGCTCGATCACGCTGTCCCAATCGCCGAGCGAAGGCTGCCTGAACAGTCGCGCGGTCGGATACCACCGGCTGCCCTCGCCCGCGAGCGTCCAGCGCCAGTCGGGTGAGAACGGCACCAGAATCCAAACCGGTCGTCCCATCGCACCCGCAAGATGCGCGACCGAGGTATCGACGGTGATGACGAGATCGACCAGGGCGACGACGGCCGCGGTATCGGCGAAATCGTCGAGCTCGGGTCCGATCTGCATCACGCGCGGCTCGCGCGTCAGCAATTCGGCGTCTTCCCCGCGCAGCTCGCGTTGAATGCCGACGAACCGGACCGCGGCGGCCGACCAGAGCGGAGCGAGGCGGGAGAGCGCGATCGAACGGTTGCGGTCGTTGACGTGCTGCGCGTTTCCGGACCAAGCGACCGCGACGCGCGGCCGCTCGAGCGCCTCAATGCGCGTACGCCACTTGGCGATGTGGGCGTCGTCCGCCCTCACATAGGGACCCTCGGCCGGGATCGTCGCCGGCTCGGTCTTGAACGCCAGCGGGAGGCTGCCCAAAGGGCAATGGACGTCGAAGGGCGGAAGCGGCTCGCCGCGCGCCACCACGCCGACCACGCCCTCGAGCTGCCGCAGCAGCGGCGCGAGCTGCGGCTGCACCTCCAGCACGACCTTGGCGCCCGTGCGCGCCAGCAGCGGGACATAGCGCGCGAACTGGATCGTGTCGCCCAGTCCCTGCTCGGCGTGCAGCAGGATCGTGTTGCGTTGCAGCGGATATTCTCCGAGCCAGCGCGGACGGCCATAGCCGCGGCCCTGCGCGGGCATGCCGGTTCGCCGCCACCTCCATTCGTATTGCTCGAAGCCGCGGCGAAAGTCGCCGATCGTCAACAGCGCAAGCGCCTGATTGAAATGCGCGTCGGCGTAATCCTTGCGGATTTCGAGTGCCTTGGAATAACTCGCCACCGCCGCGTCATGGCGATTGAGCGCCTGCAGCGCGAGGCCGCGATTGTTCAAGGCCTTTACGTGGTCGGGAGCAATCGAGAGCGCGCGGTCATAGGCCGCGACCGCATCCCCATAGCGATCCAAGCTGAACAAGCTTATGCCGCGGTTGTAGTGCGCGGCCGGATTGTCGGGCGGCATCGCCAACGCGGCGTCGAACTCGCCGAGGGCCTCCCCGTGCCGTCCGAGGGCCGCCAACGCCAGGCCGCGATTGAGCCGCGCTTGGGGATGACGGGGGGCCAACGACAGCACTTGGTCGATGGCGGATAGCGCATCCTGCGCCCGCCCCAGCGTGAGCAGCGCGTTGGCGCGCTGATGCAGCGCGTCGACGTCGCCGGGCTTCAACGCGAGCGCCTTGTCGAAACTCTCGAGCGCCTCCTGATCGCGCTTGAGCGCATGCAGCACGATCCCGAGATTGACCCATGCATCCGGCGCGCGGGGATTGACCTTGAGCGCCGCGGAGATGAGCCGGTAGGCCTCTCCTGCTTGTCCGCGCTGCGCCTTGATGGTGCCGAGAAGGTTGAGCGCGTCGAATTGATCGGGCAGCGCCTTGAGCACGCGGGTATAGATCTTCTCCGCCTCGCGCAGCCGTCCCTGTTGCTGCAACGTCACGGCCTCTTGCAGCGCCTGTCCGAGATTTGGCGGCGCGCGACGGGGAACCGGCATCGGCGGGGCTCGCATGTCAGCGGTGAGCGTCATTGCCGGGCTTGACACTGCAAGTCGGGCTTGTCCGACTTGCGGCGCTTAATATTTCGGAACTCGGGCAAGCCCGAGTTCCGTTGCAATCCATCCTCTTTGGAAAGAAGTCTTTACGCAGAGGATGGACCATCCGAAATCGGTTTAGCCGATTTCGGAGCATTTTAAGTGCGCGAGTCGGATAAATCCGACTTGCGTGGTCAAGCCCGCGGGTGACCGACGGGTTGGAGCGGATGAGCTTAATGACCGCGTCTATCACGTTCATGCCCGGCCGGAGCGCAGCGTAGTCCGGGATCTTGCCACCGCGCCGCATTTCTGCTGCGCTCTCAGCAGCTACAACCATCAATAATGGTAGCGTTTTCGCTTGGCCCGGGATGGAGGGCCTTCGGGCCCGCGGTAATACGGGTTCGGACTGCAAAATCCGCGGTTGCCAGCGATCACCTCCTGCACACACATTTCGTAGGTTGGCAGACTGCAATTGGAATGAAAGGAACGGCCCGTATTAGTGCCCGCGCACCACGGCATTTGAGTGGCTTGGCTGACGCGAAGGTCGAGCAACATTGCCACCGCTACGGTCACTACGATGAGCATGAATCGCATGGTCGCCTCCACCCGGATGACACGGGCCGATTTGTGCCTCGATCCCTCTCCTCACGGTCCAACGCCGTACTACCACCTGGCGGCAAATACAAGGATCGCGCGACCTTCCGTTGTCTGCCCGCCAAAAGTCTTGCGCAGCGGAAACGGTTGCGTCCACCTCGCACTTTAGGTCGCATCGACGGCGAAGCTCCGCGGAGGCTCGCCGCGCCGAGCGATCTCCCACATGGTCACATAGGCGCGCTCGATATCGCGCCGCAGTCGATCCGTATCGAACAACGGACATGTCTTGCGGTTGCCTTCGAGTCTTTGCCTCATCGGGGCGATCAGCGCGGGATCGGTCGCGAGCTTCAAGGCCAAAGCTTCGTATTCGTCGAGACTGCGAGTGACGAGTTCGGGTAGACCGACGGCGCTGAGCAGGCTCGCAGCCACGCGGCCGACGAAACTCTCTCCTATGCACGTGAGCACCGGCAGTCCGACCCAAAGCGCGTCGCTCGCCGCGGTATGCGCATTGACCGGAAGATTGTCGAGGAAAAGGTCGGCCAAGCGGTGGCGCGCCAGATGCTTGGATATCTCCGTCTTTGGCGCGAACACGAGACGTGAGGGATCGACGCCGCGGGCGCTCGCCTCATTGCGGAGGTTGCGCGTTGCCGCCTCGCTCGTCCCGAGCAACCACAATACGCTGCCTTCGACCTGGCGAAGGAGGCGCATCCAGACGTCGAAGAACTGCGGCGTGAGCTTGTAGCTGTTGTTGAGACAACAGAACACGAAGCCATCCTCCGGCAGGCCGGCAAGCCCGCGCGACGGCACGTCTTCTGCGACCGAGCGTTTGGAGTCGTTGACCCAGTAGCTGTCCGGCAGATGGACGATTTTTTCGCTGTAATGGTGCTGCTGATCGAACGGCAGGGCCACGCGGTCGGCCAGAATGTAATCTATGAAGTCCACGCCCATCGTCGCGGTGTATCCGAGATAGCTGACCTGGATCGGCGCTGGACGGTAGCCCAGGATTGCAGGCCGCGCTTGCTCAGTGTGGCCCTTCAGGTCGACAGCGATATCGACATCGAGATCGAGCAGAAGCTGGGCCACTTCGCGGTCACCGTGCAACGCCACGTCGTGGAACTGGTCGAACGCCTTGGCCAGCCGCGCACGGATCTCGCTGCCATCATCAGGACCGTAAGAGATGCCCAGCACTTCGAACCGCTGCCGATCATGGAGCTCAAACAGCTCCGCGATCTGCCAGCCCGTCGGATGGCGATTGAAGGACGACGACAGGTAGGCAATTTTTAGTCTGCCCGCTGAGCGCTCTCTTGGGACCGGGATCAACTGTGGCACCGCCGGTATGCGATGGCGCACGAACCGCCGCGTGTGGCGCAGCTGATCCGCCGGGCCGATGGGATAGGCGAGCAGCGTGAACGGCTCGACCACCGCCCGTTCGTCCTCAAGCGCGCGTTTGAGCTTGGTCTCGAACTCTTCGGCTTTGCTCCAATCGCAGAGCATGAGCCGATAAAAGGCGAGCGCGCCCAGTGCGTGCGGGTGGCCCGGATCGATCGCCAACACCCGTTCCCACGCGCTGACCGCCTCCTCGTACCGTCCGAGATTGGCGAGCGCGTGGGCGCGATGGTAGAGGGTTTCGGCGTCGTCGGGCTTGAGCGCAAGCGCGCGGTCGAAGGTCGCGAGCGCGTCCTCGAAGCGGCTCATCGCCAACAAGGCGGCTCCCCGATTATCGAGCACGCCGATATTCGCGGGGTCGATCGCGAGGGCCCGATCGAAGGTCGCTAACGCGTCGCCGAAGCGTCGCAGCTGCGTGAGGGCGAAACCGCGGTTGTTGAGCGCATCGACGTCGCGCGGATCGACCACCGCGGCGCGCTCGAAGCTCGCCAAAGCCTCCTCGTAGCGCGCAAGCTTGGCCAGGACGTTTCCGCGAGTGATCAATGCCGCGACGGAATTGGGATCGATGTTAAGGGCCCGTTCGCAGCTGGCGATCGCTTCCTCGTAACGGCCGAGATCCTTGAGCGCGATGCCGCGGTTGCTGAGCGCATTGACGTCGCCGGGCCGCGCCGTCAGCAGCTCCTCGTAGCAGGCGAGCGCGTCCGCGTGCCGACCGAGTCTCGCAAGGGCGTTTCCGCGATTGGTGAGCGCGCCGGGATGCGCCGGGGCCTTCTTCAAGACCGCTTCGTAGCAGGCAACGGCCTCGTCGAAGCGCGACAATGCGGCGAGGATGTTGCCGCGCTCGAACGGCGCGTCGACCGAACCGCCGTCGCGCGCCAACACCTTGTCGAACGCGAGCAGCGCGTCCTCGAAGCGCCGCAGACGAGACAGCACCACGGCGCGATTGTAGAGCGCATCGAGATCGCGGGGATCGAGCGCGATCAGCCGCTCGCTGGCGGCCAACGCCTCCTCGAGCCGACCGAGCGCGAGCAGCGCCGCCATCAAGATGGCCAATGCCTGGGGAGACCGCGGCCGGAGCTTGATCGCCTGGCTCAGGAGCTCGTGAGCTTCCCCGGCACGGCCTTGTTGATATCGGATGAGGCCGAGCAGATGCAACGCATCGAACTGGCGAGGGTCGCGCGCGAGCACGGAACGATAGATCGCCTCCGCCTCGGCGATCCGGCCCATTCGATGCAGCGCTTTTCCCTCGTCGATGGTCGGCATCGTAAAGCGGATGTCCTGGCGGTAACCGCCGCGCGCGCCCCTCTCGACAGATGATAGCAACCTCCGTAAGGACCGACACTCCACGTGATGGGTTGCGCAGCGATGCCGCAGAGCGCCAGCGATCGTCCCGACGACGGAAGCCCCGCAGCCGGCCACAGCCTGTTCGTAAGCGCGCAGGACGGGCTGAGATTGCACGTCCGTGCCTATGGCACGCGCACGAACGACGCCCTGCCGGTGGTCTGCCTACCCGGCCTGGCGCGCACCACCGCCGATTTCGACGCGCTGGCGGCGGCGCTTTCGAGCGATCGCGCGCACCCGCGGCCGGTCCTCACCCTCGACTCTCGCGGCCGCGGCAAATCGGACTACGACCGCAAGCTGGCGAACTACAATCTGCAGGTCGAGCTCGCCGACGTGCTTTCCGTGCTCACCGCGCTCGGCATCGGCCAGGCGGCATTCGTCGGAACCTCGCGCGGCGGCATCTTGACGATGCTGCTTGCCGTTGCGCGCCCGGCCGCGATCGCCGGCTGCGTGCTCAACGACATCGGCCCGGTGATCGACCTCGAGGGCCTGGTGCGGATCAAGAGCTATGTCGGCAAACTGCCGCAGCTCCCAACCTTCCCCACGGCAGCCGACGCTCTGAAGCGACGGTTCGGCAGCCAGTTTCCCAAATGGGGCGACGACGACTGGCTCGCCTTCGCGCGGGCAACGTTCAAAGACGCCGGCGGGCGACTCGTTCCCGATTACGACCCAAAGCTCGCGACGATTCTGGAGGCGATCGGGCCCGCGGAGCCATTGCCGACGCTGTGGAAGGAGTTCGACGTACTCGGCCGCGTACCGGTGATGGTCATTCGCGGCGCCAATTCCGACATTCTGTCGGCGGCAACCATCGAGGCCATGCGCAAGCGCCGCGCTGCGCTCGAGGTGGTCGAGGTGCCCGACGAGGGCCATGCGCCGCGGCTCGCGGGCTCCTTGACGATCGGCCGCATCGCCGCCTTCATCGCATCCTGCGACGCGACGAGCGCGGGATATCGAAGCTAGGCGTGTACTCATTGATGCACAGATGTCCGGTTTGCGGGCGAAGCTGAATTCTTGTGCGACCAGAGCACTACTGGTTTCGACCCCAACCGGACATGAGCGGCCCGCTTTTGCTGCGATCCACGGCTTCGACCTGCTATACTCGGCATAGTCCTTGGGCCTTGGGGTCATCGAGATGCAGCAGCGCGAGTTCATTGGCTTGCTCGGCGGCGACGCCGCCTCGCCTTTTGCGTTGGCCGCACGAAAAGACGGACTGGGAGAAGAACCATGCGCGCGATTGGTCTTGTTTTGCTCAGTATCGCAATAATGGCTTTGCTGCTTACCGACGCTGACGCCAAGCGCCGGTCGAGCGCGCAAGGGAGCCAGGCGGCGGGGGCCAGCAGAAGCTGGTGCGCGACCTATCCCGAGCAAGGCCTCAACGACAACTGCAGCTATTCGTCGTTCGATCAATGCTGGGCGACGGTGCTGGGCCGCGGCGGCTTTTGCCGACCTAATCCGTTTCCGGGCACGTCTTTCGGGACCGGCTACACCTGGGGTTCAGGTCCGATGCGCTAGAGCTGCGGCGGGTTCGCCGCCGGTGATGTTGCACCGCTCGGTCTGCGATCCGTGATTAACCTGAACACCGCGAAGGGGGCGAGGCTATTACGTGGGCGGCGCTGCGCGAAAGCGGACATGGCTGGCCGGGCCCGGTCATGTCAA